>Ga0209512_1000483_pt1 | contig 64723 bp, 52 predicted proteins | sample frozenSSSSmetaG_FD_184142 | JGI IMG/M metagenome (GOLD analysis project Ga0209512, IMG submission 184142) | Glacier valley bacterial and archeal communities from Borup Fiord, Nunavut, Canada, to study Microbial Dark Matter (Phase II) -... | ecosystem: Environmental > Aquatic > Freshwater > Ice >...
GGGAATAATAGGTATTGAAAACAGCAAATCCAGATGGAATAGCACCTTCAATGACTTTCGCAATCATGCCATCAACCTGATACACCTGACTTGAATCGTGGGAATACCCGTAACGTAGAGCTTTAAATGTCTCGGGGTTTGCACCTGGCAGCCGGGTGCTATTAACCAATACCCCCTTGTGGTCGCGGTAATAAGAGAAGCCATCTATGGCTGTAATAAACTGGAAATTTTCCGGATCATCAGAAATGATCCAGCCACCCCTGTAAACGTGCTTCCTGTCTTTTTGAACCATATCATCGATAAAGACGAAATGGTCGGGGTCTCTGGATAATTGTGTACCATTGTAATAGACAAACCTGTCGTCCATTGAATAATAGGTCCGCAATCTCGTAAAAGATTTGGAATCCGCCCCTTTAATCACTTTCCCGTTATAGTACACCAGGTTTTTGTCACGACCGTAACTCGATTCCGGGAAGCCCCGATTTAATTTTTCAAATGACCTGGGGTCTGCGCCAATCACTTCAAGTGCTGGCCCGCTTCCGAAACCTGCATTGAAAAAAACTTTCGTCGGGATAACATGGTATCCTGGTGCCGACAACATACCTGGCTTTGTGTCAGTGCAAGAGGAATAAAGGGTGCTAAAAATAGAAATGAGTCCCATTGAAATAATTTCATAAAAGTGAGTTTTCATAACATAGCATGTGTGGTTGCCAGCTCGTTATTTCTTATACAAGTTTATAGGATTTTAATAAGATGAAGATGTTTAGATTATTATACGTACAGGACCAGTTATTTAAAGGTAAAGTGCAACCAGAAAAGACTGTAAAAATCGCTCATTTCTTATTATTAAGTTACCAAATACTAAGTTTTCGTATATCAATACCGGTTAGCGCTATGGTTTGGGCAGCAATTTTTATTAGTTTTATGATATTCTCAAATTGATACATTCCACTTCCCTAACATCTTGACTGGCTATCTTCAAATTCTTCCGCGGGTCATTGCCAGAAGACACTCGTGTAATAATTGACTGTAGCCCCTCACCAACAAATAAATTTGCTCCCATGGAAATACTCGATAATTTAACACCGCTGCTCAGGACATTCTGGTTTCTTGCCATTCCGACGAGCCTTATTTTTATCATTCAGACTATCTCAACTTTCACAGGCGCCGATGCCTACGATGGGTTGAACCCTGACTTCGATGGGAATCTCGATGGCACAGACGAGCCGTTTCAGCTATTTTCGTTCAGAAATCTGATTAATTTTTTACTCGGTTTCAGTTGGGGTGGTATTTCATTTTACGACAGTATCCCCAACGCGATGCTGCTCATTATTTTGAGTTTGCTGATCGGCGTCGCATTTGTTGGTGTTTTCTTCATCATCATTCAACAGATCAGGAAGCTGGCAGAGGACAATTCTTTCAAACTTGCAAATACGCTGAACAAAACCGCAGAAGTGTATCTTACCATTCCAGAAGCAAAAAAAGGTACAGGAAAAATTATGATCAGTGTAGGTGGCTCTGTGCATGTATTAGACGCGATCACAGAAAACGGCCGCATCGAAACCGGCTCTGTGGTAAAAGTCACGCAGGTAGGAAACAACAATTTCCTGACCGTCGAAAAAGTTTAAAAATTATATAACTCAAAAAACCGGCGGCCGAAAGCAGACGGCCGACCGCCAAATAATTTCCCTAAATCAACCCCCATTGTTATGTCCCCGATTATTATCATTGTTGTAGCTGCCGTTGTCATTTTTGTAAGTATTACCGCGCTAGTCTCCCGCTATAAGCGCTGCCCTTCCGACAAGATCCTTGTTATTTATGGTAAAACCGGCGGAACGTCCGCCAAATGTATTCATGGTGGCGGTGCGTTTGTATGGCCCGTTATCCAGGATTACGCATTTTTAGACCTGAAACCGTTATCGATTGAAGCCAACCTGACAAATGCATTGAGCCGCCAGAACATCCGTGTTGATGTACCTTGCCGGTTTACCATCGCCATCTCTACGGAATCCGACAGCATGAATACGGCTGCGGAAAGATTGCTGGGATTGAGTTTTGAACAAATTCAGGAGCTTGCAAAAGACATCCTGTTTGGACAGCTGCGCCTTGTCATCGCTACGATGACGATTGAAGAGATCAACTCGGACCGCGACAAGTTTCTGGATAATATTTCGAAAAACGTAGACAGCGAGTTAAAGAAAATAGGACTAAAACTGATCAACGTCAACGTTACAGATATCCGGGATGAATCGGGTTATATTGAGGCGCTCGGAAAAGAGGCTGCTGCGAAGGCGATCAATGAAGCGAAGATCAGTGTGGCTGAACAGGAAAAAATTGGAGAAACGGGTAAGGCTTTGGCTGACCGCGAAAAGGATACGCAAATTGCTGAAACCCACCGCGACCGAGATGTAAAAATTGCCATCACGCAGAAAGACCGAGAGATCAGTATTGCTGCCGCGGCCAAAGACGAAGCCATTGGACGGGCAGAGGCACAGCGTGATACAAGGGTGAAAACTTCCCAGGCAAACGCCATTGCCATACAGGGAGAAAATGAAGCGAAAATTGCAATCGCACAATCGGACGCATTGAGACGTGAAAGAGAAGCAGAAGCCTTACGGACGGCCCTGGCGTCTGAAAAAGTGCAGCAGGCAAGAGCACTGGAAGAGTCTTACGTGGCGGAACAAAAGGCAGAACTAGCCCGTTCCGAAAGAGAACGTTCTACACAGATTGCCAACATTGTGATTCCGGCCGAGATAGCCAAGCAACGTGCGATTATTGAAGCGCAGGCCGAAGCGGAAAGAATCCGTGAACAGGCAAAAGGTGAGGCCGATGCTATTTTTGCAAAAATGGAGGCCGAAGCAAAGGGTTTGTACGAAATCCTGACGAAGCAAGCCGAAGGTTACAAAGACGTAGTGGCTGCGGCCGGCGGAGATCCGACCAAGGCATTCCAACTATTGTTGATCGAAAAACTGCCGGAACTTGTAAAAACGCAGGTGGAAGCCGTGAAAAACATCAAAATAGATAAGATCACCGTCTGGGATTCTGGAAACGGCGAAAATGGAAACAGCTCCACAGCTAACTTTGTTTCAGGTATGATGAAAACCGTACCTCCATTGAATGATCTGTTCAACATGGCAGGTCTGAACTTACCTACGTATCTGAAAGGAACGGAAAAGGATGAAGAAGTGAAGGAGCCGACTGTGAAAGATGTGAAGAAGGAAGGCTAAGGTTTCAAGCGGATAAGGGAGACTAAGGTTTCACGCAAAGAAGAGAAGGTGAACGCAAAGGGCGCGAAGGACAAGTTCTTTGCGCCCTTTGCGTTTCGTTTTTTTAAATTTGCGTGAAAAAATTTAGTGGGTCCGTAGAGATAAAATATCCCTGCCTGGACTTGCATGTTTCTTCGCCTCGTTTCCTTAAAATGGATATCCATATGCCGAATTATTAATTATCTCAAAAGTTATATGACAAATCTAATTTTTTATTGGATAGTAAAAAGTAAAATTGGAACTTACAAAGTTTTGATCATGTGATCAAAAGCCAGTATGTGTTAGCAAAAATTGAGATTTTCAGATAATCATGTTTAAGTTGGTAGATTTTTTCTGCGGTGCGGGTGGTATGTCTTGTGGATTTTCGCAGGCGGGCGTTACAATTCTTGCCGGTATCGATGTTGAGGCTAAATTTAAAGATACATACGAAATAAATAATCCTGGGGCTAAATTCATAAAGCAAGACATTATTCACTATCAACCATTGCAACTTCAAGAGGAATTGAGCTTAAAGCGATTTGATGACAAATTAATATTTATTGGGTGCAGTCCATGTCAGTATTGGAGTAAAATAAATACGATTCGTCGCCATTCTGTTGCTACAAGCAACCTTCTATTAGATTTTCAAAGGTTTATTAAACACTTTATGCCAGGACATGTTGTGGTAGAAAACGTGCCGGGTCTTCTCAAATCCGATAATAACCATGTTCTTCTTAGTTTTCTCGATTTTTTGAACTTCAATGGTTACAAATACAAATACAGGATTGTAAGAACTGATCATTATGGAGTTCCGCAAAAAAGAAGACGATTTGTTCTTATAGCATCCAGAGTTGCGCGTAAAATTAATTTTCCAGAACCAACTTACGATCCAAATTTAATTGTTCGCAAATACATTGGAGAACATAACGGCTTTGCAAGAATTCCAGCTGGTCACAATGATCAATCAGATGTGATGCACACTACATCCGCTTTAAGCGAAAAAAATCTTAGACGATTACAACAGACACCTACTGATGGGGGATCCAGAAATTCTTGGAAAGATGATGACGATTTACAAATTCAGGCGTATAAAGGAAAGGATGGGGATAAAATATTTAAAAGCATCTATGGTAGATTATTTTGGGACAAACCTTCCCCGACTATAACTACCCGATTTATAGCAACTTCCTGTGGGCGATTTGGTCACCCTGAAGAAGACAGAGGGTTATCAATACGTGAAGGAGCTACACTTCAAACTTTTCCACCAAATTTTAAATTTGTAGGAGGGCTGGTTTCGGTAGCAAAACAAATTGGAAATGCAGTACCTCCTGAAATGGCAAGAAGAATTGCCGAAAGTATAAAGCAAAGTATTGATGACAACATTTAGAGCTAAGGCGAGAGCAGTAGAACTTTTAGGAAAAGGCCAAATAGCGGATTTACCTACTGCCATAACAGAGTTATGGAAAAACGGTTATGATGCTTACGCCACAGTTTTAGAGTGCAAATTATTCTTAGAAACTTACAAAGATAATAAAAAGCCACTATTCTTGCTGTCCGACAATGGCTTTGGGATGTCGCATAAGGATATTTTAGACAAATGGTTCGTGCTTGGGACAGATTCGAAAGCTCGGGGAGAAAGAATAACGGCACACTTTAACCTGCCACCTAGGCCTCCAATGGGAGAAAAGGGAATTGGCAGATTGTCCGTTGCTTATTTGGGAAGTCAAATGCTAATGCTTTCTAAAAAAATGGGTGAAGAAGCTAGTGCTGTGCTATTGGATTGGCGTATTCTTGATAATTACAATTTTTACTTGTCCGATCTAACAATACCAACCTTCACTTTTAACTCTCTAAATGAATTTGCGTCCAAACTTAAAAATGCCAAAACTGAATTCAAAAGTAATTTTGACCTAAAACTTTGGACTGAGCAAGTAGACTATCGAAACCTCATTTCAGCAGAATGGGACGAAATTGAAATCGCAGAATTTTTGAATGATGAAGTAATAAAGGTATTTTGTGAAAACGACTATCATGGGACATCCTTTTTAATTTTTAGCCCGATAGAATTTTTAACTCAAATTTCAGATAGTGATAGAGCTGAATTTAAGAATAATGATTCACTTAATTATATTAGAGCGTCTATAAGTGGTTTACATAACGACTTAAAAAATCCTGAGAAAGATTTTGAAACACATTTTTATGTCTTAGACTCTGCTGGACGATATGATTTAATCGATGACTTTTTAACACAAGAGGATATGCGTGAAGCAGATCATTGGTTAAAAGGGGAGTTTGATGAAAACGGATTTTTCACAGGGGAACTGAGAGTTTATAACAAACGATTGGTATACAAATTTAGGCCTAATAGGCCTCCTGGTAAGACCTCATACGGACCTATTAAAATAGAATGGGGTTCGATAGAAGGAAATCCTTCAGCATCTTTATTGAATGCCGATCAATATGCAATTGTTAATGATAAGCTAAAAACGTTTGGAGGACTTTATATCTACCGGGACAACTTCCGAGTTCTTCCTTATGGCAGAACAGAAGCGGATTTTCTGGATTTCGAAAAAAGAAGAAGTTCTGGGGCAGGTTATTATTTCTTCAGCCATAGAAGATTTATTGGCTATATTGATATTACGCGTAAGGAAAATTTTAATTTGATTGATAAGGCCGGGAGAGAAGGTTTTATCCAAAATAAAGCATACAGAGAGTTTAAAGAAGACCTCACTGAATTCTTCGTAGATATTGCCGTAAGATATATGAGGCGAATGCCAGAAGGGGATGAAGTGACCTTACGTCAATCACAAATTGATGAAATTAAAGAAAAATATGATAAACAGCTTAAAGCGGCCAAAAAGAAAAACTCAGTTACCAAGAAGTCTTTTATTGAGCAGCTAAATGAAAATCTAAACATAGTCGTTCAAATAAATTCTGAAATAATTAATTTAGAGGGCGCATTAAAACAAGAAGCTTCTAACTTAGAGATTAATTATAACAACTACAATCGGTTGCTTTCAGTTTTGGACTTTAAAAAAGGTCAATTAAGAAGTATAAAGCTTCAAAAACCCAAAGGAATTGAAATATCAGCTAAGCAAACTCAAATTCTAAATGATTATCAAAAGAGTTATTTTTTAGCTGAGGATCAACTTCGAGCATGTGCAGCAATCGTACAAGACACACGTGCCAGATTGAATGTTGAAAATTTAAAGTTAGAATTCCGAGCAAAATTTGATTCTCATCAAAAAAATATTGAAAAAATATTTTCCTCTTTTCAAAATCAGGCGCGAAACTCTTTCGATCGAATAAATAAATTGCTAAACTCAGAGAAAGACGCTCAGATCGATAGCTTTATATCTGGTACTGAATTTCTAAAAATTACTTTGGAAGACGATAAGGAAGACATTGCATCTAAAATCAAATCCTTAGATATTCTCATAGAGGAGCAAAATAACTCAATAGACACCTCCATTTCAGGATTTATTAACCATTTGACAAACCTGCAAATTGACGTTGATGATGACTTTTTAACGGGTTGGTATCAGGAACAAAATGAGAATTTACTAAAGAAATTAAGCGACTACGAAGAACTGGCACAACTTGGAATTTCTATTGAAATAATTGATCATCAGTTCAACGTGATGTACTCTCAAATGAGCGATGCGGTGAAAAGCTTTGCGAATTTTTCGCAAAAGTATCCAGAGATGAAGGAAAGTTTTAAGTATTTGAATACTGCATTCCAGCATTTGGAAGGAAATTATAAGTTGCTGAAACCTCTGTATCGCACAAGCAGAAGGACGCGTGAGATAGTCACTGGCGAGCAAATAGAAAAATATGTTAGAGATTTTTTTGCAAACGAGTTTGAAAGATATCGAATTGATTTCTCTGTTAACGAGGGTTTTAGATTAACAGAATTTTTTACGTATGACTCGATTATCAAGCCCGTTTTTTTGAATCTCATCAATAATGCCAATTACTGGTTAATTCCTGCTGAAAATAGAAGGATAAGAATTGAAGAAGAACAAGGTAAAGTACTGATCATGAATTCAGGTGAGCGAATAGATGATTCTTATTTGGAAGATATATTCACCTTGTTTTTTACAAGAAAGAGAGACGGTAGAGGTATTGGCCTTTACCTCGCGAAGAAAAATTTAAACTCAATCGGATATGATATTTGTGCTTCGAATAGTGCTCAATATAATAAATTTAAAGGCGCTTGTTTTGTAATAACAAAAATAATCAAACCGGAATAGTTGCTATGTCAATACCTCTCCTTGAAAATCCATCCACGTTTGCAGAAATAGCCCAAGAAGTACTGAAAAAATCTATTAGGTCCGCTGTATGCTTGGATGATAATTATGCTTCTGCGTATTCCATCCGACAACCTGATACGTCTTTGAATTTTGACGAACCTCGACGACTACATTCTACTTTCAGAGAGCAAGGCTTATGTGATATTGATATTTATCAATTTACTTCGATTGAAGATTCATGGAAAGATTACACGAGTTACAATAAGGACCTGCTCATTCTTGATTGGGAATTAGACACTGCTCCAATTAAACACGAAAGTACCCTAAAAATCTTAAAAGATGTTATCAAAAATAATCGCATCCCATTTGTTGTAGTATACACTAACGTTCCAGATCTTAATGTGATTGGACGGATTCTTGTGCAAGATTTTAATCATTTTACCGAACAGGAATTCTCTTCATTATGTTCTGAACTCGATGGGAGCCTGAGACCAACATTGGAAGACCCGGATTCTATTGATATGGAATTATTTCTGGAAGACATAGAAGATTTGGCTTTTCAATATATCTCAACAGTTAGTAAAAGAGAAGAAACAAAGATCGCTATATTAGAGAAGCTGTCGGAAAAAATCATTTTTAAAAATTCGATTCCAAGAAACGTATTGGAGCTCAAATTAATCAAAGCATTTAGGCAGGGCTCTCCGGTTGAAGATTCTTTTTTAAATATGGCTTTTGGGATATGTAACAAAAATTCAGATCAATATTTAAACAATAAGATTCAGATTGACCAGCAATCCTATAAAATTAATGGCACGACAATTTTATTATTTCATAAATCAAATCAGGGGGATGGGATAAGTCCAGAAGACCTTTTTTCAGAATTTTCAAAGGCTATTGTTAATAATCCATTCAATTTTTTGAGTCTTTTAGCTCTTGAATTCAAAGACAATTTAAGGGAAGATTTTTCGAAAATAGGAACGGAGTTTTCCAATGTAAATGAAAGAGCTTTTTTTTATCATCTTTCGAATTATCAACTGGCTGACCGGTCCTTTAATAAGAGGGTTATTTATGATTTTATTCTTAAATCTTGGATAGGTGAGTTATATAGTCAAAAATTGACGGTGAAATCAAAAGTACTGGATTCGTTAGAGGATCGATTTAACGAGTTGAAAGCAAGTTTTCCAGACGAGAAGGCAATAGTTAAAGATCATAAATTTTTAGAAAAACTGGTAAGCTATTCTGCATTTATATCAACATCAATAATTAAAGGGAGAGAAGACAATACTCTTAAATTTGGAGATCTCTTTGTTGACAGTAAGAACGGTAATACTTTCTTTCTTTGTATAACTCCATTGTGCGATTGCGTAAAACCAAGCAAGATTAGCAATAATTTTTACTTTGTTAAAGGGCAAAGAATAGAAAGTTATAAGGCTTTATTGGGAGCTGAAAAAGGCTTCTATTCTTTTGCTATATGTAATGATGAACCTGTTTGTATTGAATGGAGAGTAAAGCCTTTTACTGCATATATAGCAGATCAGTCAAATGACATTAGTGCTATTCGACTCAGCTACTTGGATAATAGTGTAAAATTAACCTATCTAGCAATAGTGAAGGAAAATTATTGCCAAAGAATTGCAAATCAGACTTTTGGGTACGGATACAAGGTAGGTGTAGATCTCCCTCATATTCCAAATAGGGAAATTGATGAAGATTAATTTACCTCCGGGTCTTGGCTCAATTTAAACACGTCGGGTGAGATCTTTCTGAATTTATTGAATATCAAATAAAATTCAAACAAATTACTCGGATGGTCTTGGATACTTTTTTAGAGGTTCTGTCGTAAATAGCGTTTTTTGTACGACACTACGTTCCTTATAATTAATCGAAGTTACTTCTGCGTTAGCTTTCTTACTCAATTCGGAATTATTATTAGTTTTGGATTCAGGTGTAGTCATGTCGTGTTTATGTTAAAGCAAATTTTCCGTTGATTTAGCTAACGACAATTCACGTTTGAATTTCTGACATCATCGCCACTCTGATTAAGTACCACTTTTTTGTGCTTTGCATTTCACTTCTAGTGAATATTTGGTTGTGATAAATAATACTATTAAAACTTAATTTTCTTCAAAGTTGAGGAGAGTAATACACTTAAGATCGTCTGTGCCAAACAATAACCTATGTTTAATTAGTCATTCATTATAATTAAGAATCGAGATTCAAAAGATACCCCCTCACCAAACCAACCCATAACCCGTACTCCTCCCGCCGCCATCCTCTTTAAACAACACATTCTTCCCCACCAAATCCTGAATATCTCTTCCAGCCGTGTCCTGCGAGCATTTCGCCATTTTGGCCCATTTAGATGAGGTTAGTTTACCGAAGAAACCTTCCTGCATTTTATTGATTATCAGTCGTTGTCTTGGATTTAGTTCTGTATTTGCATGTTTATCCCAGAATGCTACACGTTGCAAAACTTTGTTCAATGTCTCGTCTGTGGATTGCAAAGCATCGCTGAGACAAGACAAATACCATTTTAGCCAATCAGTAATGTCTAAGTCTCCTCTCTGGGTTTTTTCAAGAATCTCATAATATTCGTTCCTGCGCCTTCTGATCTGAGATGACATACTGTAATACCTTTGTCCGTTTTCCTCGGATCGTGCAAGCTGCATATCTGAGATCACTCGCGCAAGTCGCCCGTTTCCATCGTCAAACGGGTGGATGGTGACAAACCACAGATGTGCGATTCCCGATTTAAGAACCGGATCCAGTTCCGTTGAGCTATTGAACCAGCTTGTAAATTTCAACATTTCGGCCTCTAGCAGTACTGCGTCTGGTGCCTCGAAATGTACCGTTTCGCGTCCCAGCGGCCCCGACACAACTTGCATTGGACCTTTTTCGTTATCTCGCCATTGTCCCGTCTGGACATTATACATTCCGCTTCTCCCGGATGGAAAAAGGGCTGATTGCCAGCCAAACAAACGGTCTTTCGTTAATGACTCATTGTAATTTTGTGTTGCATCCAATGTCATTTCCACCACACCATCCACATTTCGGTCAGAGGGGACCAGCCCTGCGATGTCCATGCCTAGTCTCCGGGCAAGCGAAGACCTGACTTGATCGAAATCTAAAATTTCACCTTCTATTTCACTCGATTTCAGGACATCATGGGTGAGCGTGTTCAGTATCGTTTCCGATCTCGAGGAAAATCCAAAGGCTTCCAGTCGGCCTGCAATTTTTCCCTGTGCATACCGAACTTCACGTAAAATCGCAGAAAGTTTACCTTCATCCCAAGTGAATAAGGGCCAATTTTTTCGCTGATGCAGGTATAAAGGCATATCTGGTTTTTGCGGTAAATATATCCATTATTCTCCGCAAAAATGCGGAGAATATGATCTTTAATCTCCGCATTTTCTATTCCCACATTCAAAAGACACTACATTAACTTCAAAAAATTAAAAAAAACGACCTCCTGCCCGGCAAACATGCCCTAACAGTCACGCCGGATGATCGTTGACGCCTACCGTTTAATAATAAATCCTTCAACTCTATTTTTTATTGGCGTTTTTCTTGACAATTTTGAAAACCAGTCACTGGTCATCCACACGCAACATTTCAGCTTACGCTGCTGTATCTGAAATCCTTCTCTTAAAAAGTCCCCATTCCCAACGTTTAACTAACATTAAAACCCTTTCAACTGTTATGGAAATTGAATCAGTAGAGCGTAACAAAGGTGTTATGCGCAAAATTGTGGAACTTAATGACGCCAAAGACTTTTACGCTTACATGGAATTCGTGTCCGAGGATTTTGTTGGCCACACCGTTTTTGTTCCGGGAGATCTCCACGGCAACAGGTCACTCAGCGATTTCTTCTATCTAACCGAAGCAGTTGCTTTTCCCGACGGAAGACACACCATTCATCATTTATTCGGTGAAGGAGATTTCGTCACATTGGATGTGGCCTACAAAGGTACCTTTACAGGGACCTTGCCTGATGGTACTCCCCCAAATGGCAAGGTGGTTGAATTCCACTACAATATCCTCTGCCGCTTTGGTGCGGACACTAAGCTTGCGGAGCTTTGGTGGTTCCCATTTGACTCATACGGCCTGATGACAGAACTTGGGATGATTTAAAAATACAAATCATGAACTTCAGGGAAAAACTACGCTCCGGCGAAGTCGCGTACGGATTGACATTGACCACAGGCAATCCACAAATCGCAGAACTCATCGCGGGCCTTGGCTTCGATTGGATCTGGATTGAAACAGAGCATACAACGATGAGCCTGGAATCTATTTTGGCGCAATTACAAGCCATTTCAGGTTCTGGCACAAAGGCGATTGTCAGGGTTGACTGCAATGATCAGACCACCATAAAAAGAGTTTTGGATACCGGTCCGGATGGCATTCTTATTCCCTCCGTCAATACGCTCGAAGACGCCGAAAAAGCGATCAGGTTTAGTAAATATCCTCCTCTGGGAGAGAGGGGGATCGGTTTGGCGCGGGCACAAGGTTACGGACAAAAACTGGGAAGCTACATCAAATCGGCCAACGACGAGGTGGCGATTATTTTTATGATTGAACACGTCGATGCGGTTCGGAATATTCATGAAATTCTTCGCGTGCCGGGCCTGGACGCTGTCATCATTGGCTCGCTGGATCTGGCGGGAAGTATGAATTTGCAGAATGACCTTGGCAATGAATTAATTGAAGTCGAAGTGCAGAAGGTTTTGCAGGCATGCAAAGAAGCCGGTATTCCCTGCGGTGCTTTTACGGGTGACCCGGCTCAGGCAAAGGCCAGGATTGAGCAGGGATTCAGGTTTTTAACACTGGGTGCAGACGTGATCATGCTTGGCTCTTCGGCCAAAAATGCGCTTGACCTTGTGAAAAGTTCCTAGATATTCTTTTTTATCAAATTACGAACGCGCTGGGGGTTGTAAACCTTTGGCGCGTTTCGTTAAATACCTGACCTCATTACGAATACAGCTACTTTCTAACCGGCCTTAAGCCACTCATGCGTTTCATTCCAATGGACGGAAGTGGCGCGCTTTCCAGTAAACTTGGTTTGTGCTCGTGAGCTGGTTCTGGCTCCTGGTAACCAGCAAGATATCTTTCTATGATAAAGCCGACTTCTTTTTCAAAGGCAATACTCGCCAGGTCTGCATAGGCCGAAAGATCATAAAGCTTTTTCCTTCGCATCGTATACTCGAGATTTCCATTCAAAGTGTACAGATTTTCGAATCCACGGTCAAACTTGAAGTGGATCCCTTTCTCAGCATTCGCCACCAAACTCTCCGGCTGACCGGTTAGTGTAATGGGCATATAGGTTTGCTTGTCATAAACAAATCCTCCATGGCTTTCCTTGATGTATTCACGCATAGGCCGGGGTGCATTGCCAATTTGCAACACATCGACCAGCAGGATCAATTTTGAAGCGAGGAATTGCTCCTTTGTTTCAATTAATGGAAGGGAAGAGATTCGGATCATTTGTTAATTTTATCTTCTGTCGTAACAGAAGCGACGCTTTTTAAATTCTAATCTGCAAAAATGTTCGCTGTTTGCAAATTGCGAACAGCGAAGAAAAAAACGGATATCCGAAAATTGGATCAACCTCCATTCCCCGACATGCAATCTCATTGATTTACCATCTTCATCGCGCCTTCACTGTACCGCTCTCCGGTATTCGGGTAGCGCTTGATGAGCTCTTCAATGGCTGCAAGATCACCGGGCAACAAACTAACCTCGATTGCCCCGGCATTGTCTTCCAGATATTTCCTTTTCTTGGTGCCGGGTATAGGAATGATGTCCTCTCCCTGAGCAAGTACCCATGCTAAGGCAAGTTGGGCCGGTGTACAGGATTTTCCATCTGCTATTTCCGCAAAACCTTTTACCAGTTTGTTATTATTATCGGCGACCTCCGGCTGATATCGAGGAAGGCTTTTACGGAAATCATCGGCTGCGAGGCTATCAATGTTCAGGTTATTGGTCACCAATCCCCTTGCCAAGGGCGAATACGGAACCAGCGAAATGCCAAGTTCACGGATTGTGCCAAGTATCTCCGTTTCTACGTCCCGGCTCAGCAGTGAGTATTCGCTTTGCAAAGCTGCGATGGGATGAATGGCATTCGCCTTTCTGATTGATGCGGCTGATGCTTCACTGAGGCCCAAGTAGCGAACTTTTCCTTCCTTTACGAGCTCGGCCATCGCTCCAACCATTTCTTCCACAGGAATATTTGGGTCAACACGATGCGCGTAATAAAGATCAATCGTATCAATTTTCAGCCGTTTTAAACTGTTTTCAACGGCGATTTTCATCCATTCAGGAGATCCGTCAAAATAGGCGCCGGCTGAATTTCTCGGGCCCTTTACATTTTCTCCGTAGCGAAAACCAAACTTGGTCGCGATAAAAACCTTGTCCCGGTTTGGAACGAGGACTTTTGAAATCAGTTCTTCATTGTCTCCATTGGCATACATGTCTGCAGTATCCCAAAAGTTGATACCCAGGTCAAGCGCTTTGTGCAAAGTAGCAATACTTTCGTCGTCATCTGTCGGACCATAAGCGAAGCTCATACCCATGCATCCTAGTCCCAATGCGGACAGCTTTTCTGTTGTTGTTCCTAAATTTCTGTATTTCATTTTTCCTTAGCTGTTAGCCTTTAGCGGTTAGCGTAGATCTACTCCTTAAAAATATCTGCTATCTATTTTCTGGAACAAAATTACGTCCCAGAATTCCAGCCAGATTATAAATTTCAAACAGATCATTATAATTGTCAAACAGCGAGGTTCCTGGAACTGCCAGGCGTTTGTCCCGTTTGTTTTTTGAAAAAAATATTGAAATATGCAGGGTATTCAAAGCCCAGACTGTAGGCGATTTCTGAAACGTTCCAATTGGTGTGGTTTAACAATGCACGGGCTTCCTTTGTGATCCTGGCTGAAATGTGCTCGGTTGTGGTTTTCCCGGTCACTTCTTTAACTGAACGGTTGAGATGGTTTACATGAACCGACAATCTTCCCGCAAAATCCGTCGGTGTTTTTAGCTTCAGTGCATTTTCAGGTGCGTCGATAGGAAATTGCCTCTCCAGTAATTCTATGAATAATGAAGTGGTCCGGGTCGATGCATTGACCTGTTTTTCAAATGTTTCAGCAGGCTGCATTTTCATGGCCTCATGAATAACAAGATGCAGATAGTTTCTCAGCACATCATATTTATGAGTGTACTCAGATTCTATTTCTGCCATCATCTTAAGGAAAATATCAGAGAGTTCGGAGCGCTGTTTGTCGTTAAGGAAGAAAACCGGATTGCCTCCGATTGCAAATAGGGGGGAGTCCTGCAATGTTTCTTTACGCTCATTGGGATAAATAAATGCCTCCGTAAAAAGTGAAAACCACCCCATTTGTTCTTCGGATGTTGCTTCCCAGGAGTACGGAACAAACGGGTTGGAAAAAAGCAGCGCCGGCCGGTCGATGTTAATCCATTTGTCGGCATAATGAAGTTTTCCTGTACCGATAATCAACGAAACTTTATAGAAATCACGGCGACTATATGGGGTTTTCTTGTAGCATGAGCTACGTTCAAATACATTAAAATGCCCTGCTCCTGCATTGTTAAGAGAATGTCCGGATGCATTTGCAGAGGGAACACGCTGATAGAATTCCTCAATACTTTCGGTCTTGTTCATTCAGTAAAATTATAGAAATCAAATAATACTTCCATGGCTTTTATTAAATTTTGAAGCAATCCCAGTCTTGTCCCTCTCGCCCGAAAAGAGGTTTTACATATTTCGCAATCATTGGAAGGTCTGCTATACAATGAAATGTATAGGGCGTTCGGTAATTACATTCGTGGTGATTCGGAAGCCATTTTTGAATGTTCCGTCATAAGATACCTGCGAATTTATGATTGAGATTTTATCACCAGCTCATAAAATGGGATGTGTCTGCGGCCGGTAAATCCTGGAACCACACGGACAATTTCAGCGGGGAACTTAGTGGTCATTTTTGTTCCCATTGCCCGACGATTTGAACGTTGTTCAGCGCATGCCATACGGGATGACCCGGTAATTTGATCTGCAGGTCAGTGATAAAGGCTGGGAAATTGACATGAAGATTCAGGCAGGTATGTGAACCTTGCAAGTTAACGGCAGTAGAGAAAGAATCAAAGGAGCCTCAATACGAATCGAGACTCCCTTAAAACGGCTATTTTTTGATTAATACCTTGTGCGAATTAACGGCACCGTTGTTTAGAGTCATCGTCACAACGTACATTCCGGATGCAAGATTTTTGCAATCAATACCTGTTGATGGAATTCGGTCCGACTGATATATTTTTCGTCCCGTCATATCAGTCATCGTTACCTCTTTAATATTTGAATTGTCATTGATCAAAATTCTGTCGACAGCGGGGTTCGGGAATAGCGTGATTGCGGTGCCCGTTTCTACGTTTACACTTTGTATACGACTGTATGCGAATGTCTCGTCGAGGTCGATCATTTTCAAGCGATAGAGATTTTCACCCTGGGCTGGCGATTTGTCAATAAATGAATAGTTTTTCAACTGGGTGCTCTCTCCGTGCGATGCCACTGTGCCAATTGATGCCCAGATCTTTCCGTTTACACTGCGCTCAATATCGAAGCGACTACTGTTCCTTTCAGCCGTCGTGCTCCATGCAAGATTAACCGAATTTCGTTCTCCGGTGGCAGTGAACGAGACCAGATTTACTGGGAGTGCTGAATCGAAGGTTCCTGTAAAGTAAATGTTGTGAAATTCAAAGCCGTTGGACTGTCCCACATTCCCCCCAATTATTGCTTGTCCGTTGATAGAACCTCCGCTGCCGGTGAGGTTAGCATAAGGAGCCAAAAATGAGCCTATTAATGCGTAGGAACTGAGGGAAATGGAAGTGGCGCTGGGGAAATTAAAAAGAACTTTCGGCCCGGAAGTTTTGTCGTCAGCCCCGTTAATTTTCATCGATCCTCCGCTGATGTCAACGGAAGTGTTTTTGACATTGATCACTACTGCCGTCACGCCCGCGCCTATGACGACATTCAAAGTGCCTCCATTGAATGGGGTAGGCAATGTAAGGTCGAAAACGTTCACACCAAGTGAATTGGCGTTAATCACGATTGGATCGTATGAATGTTCCTGCACCGGGGTTCCGGTGTTTGTCTTCGCATCAAGGCTGCTGCTAAGGGTACGATATTGTGTCAGCAGGTCTGTGGAAAATATGATATGATCCACCTTTCCACCGGTTACAGTCGCTCCTGCCGAATTAAGCGAAGGCAATGCAGCGCTTGGACTTTTCGTATTATATACAAAATTTCCCACCAGTCCCCAATTACTTGCGCCATTGTTAAAGTTGCCATTCACAACAAAGTTATCGGTATTGTCAGGCGACTTAGGACCTATACTTCCGGTACCGACACTATATCCGCTGCCGGGAAAATTAAAATCGCCCTTAATTCCCAGACGGCCCTCAGTATCACCACCGGAGCTAGTTAAACTGCCAAAAATCAAGGCGTTGAAATTCCCGTTACCCTTAAACCCGGTGGCTAGATAAGGGCTAGGAATCGTGAGGATATTGACTGATCCCTGGGCGATCGCGTGCTCTCGTATGGACACGAGAATAATAGAATAAAGTAGTACTGTTTTGTAGAATTTTGCCGAGGCTAAAATGCGCATAAATTTAAATACTTTTTTCATAACGTTATAATAAAGAAGAAGTTCTGTAAATTGTTTTAGGAATTTACAGAACAAATCATTTAGAATGCAAGTAAATATTCTATAATCACTTAACTACCTCAAAATCGTTGTTTCAAGACGACAAACCCGAAAAATTTTGTCAGAATCGATTAAATTCTAGTTTAAGATCTTGTAGAAAATGGGTGTTTTCGGATGTAGTTGTGCGGCTACTTCGATTCCGCAGCTTTGCGTCATCGACTTAGAGGTAAATCAATCCGGAAATTGTCATGAAATGGGGAATTTGGTGGGTCTTTGGCGTTTCTGCGGTTTTACAGGAACGGCTATGTCATTGATTTTACCAAATACGCTTTGTGAAATCAAATCTTCCCGGCGATGAAAGCTGAAAAGTTTGAAATACTCAAAAACTGGTTAGCAGCGTCAGAAGGCGAAGATCCGGATCGCTTTATTTTAAGATTTTTTGAAGCGCAAGGCGTCCGGGGATGGCGTCGTGACAGGGTGAGAATACACGCGGGAACGGTTTTGTTGATCCCTTCAAAAGATTCAATTTGAAAACGCAATGGAAAACCTAAAAATGCCCGAAAACGGAACAATCGTACGATTCAAATGTAATGACGACGACAGCGAATGGAAACAGGGAGAATATGATGAACAGAATCGGATGTTTATCGAAATCTATTCGCCTGAAATAGTAACGCATAGCAGCAGTGATATTCTTCAATGGGAAGCTTTGGAATGAAAGGAGTTTATCGGTTAATGACAATCGCTATCCGAGAAGCACTTACTGCAATGACCACTAAAAAAATAACAGCATCAGCGAAGCTGCACTTCCTGGTATCCGTAGGAATGTGTTGGCGGCTTTCACATTCCCTCCATTCATTTCATCTTGCTGCATACGGACCAAACACCGATTTTACATTAAAATTTTCATTGTTATCTTCCAATATGATCACTTTGTAATTTTCTCCGCCTGGCTCTATGCGAAGTACAATATGACCCTTGTCGCTTTTAAGTTTGTTCAGCATGTCGCCGATTACCAGCTTGTTTGCTTCCAGCATGCTGGAAGCAAACACATCCCTCTCGCCGGTATAGATCTGTTGCGAATAAATTCTGTCGAGCACGTCATGGCCGGGATGATCCGATGACCAGACAGGGATGATCAAAATTCTTGGTCTCAATGAAGCCAAAAGTGTTTCGTTCTGCGAATCCCGGTTTCCGTGATGATCCAGTATGTGCGCGTCTACCGGACCTACGATTTTTGATACCGGCGTTTCAACATCATTCCAGATCGGAGATCCGAAGTGCAATACGCCAGGCATATCCCCGCCGGAAAAATAATCGAATTTCCCATAACTGATCCTTACACCAATGCTGCACATATTTTCGCTTGGATAGTGGGCTGGCTGCAGGGTTGAAATTTCCGGAAAAAGCTGGCGGGTATTCGTGCCAAGGCCTGTCCATAGTTCACCGTTGGCAATGATATTCCTGACCTCGAAATTTTGTGCGTACTTGATCTTGTTTTTTACCAGCACAATTTGATCATTTCGGCCGGGCATGCTGCGTTCGAAAATGGTCCCCTTGTTTTTGGCCTGCCATTTAACAAAGCTGATGTAGTTGTTAATCACCGGATGATCCACTGCTTTGGGATAATTGTAATCCGGCCAGGCGCGATCTATCATTTTTTGAATGGGTAAAAAAGACGCCACCTCCGTTATTCCGGTTAAAACAAAGTTGCCTCCTTCGGATTTTCTTGCACCCGGATACGGTGAGCCGAAATGGTCGTCGTGAAAGTGAGTGATTTGAGCGTAATCCAGTTTGGGTGTCAGCTTGCTCATCGTCATAAACTTGCTGATATAACGGGCGATCCATTCCCCTGGCTGCTTCTCAGGACCCGGTGCGGCAGGTGTGTTTCGGGCGCTCAGGACCCGTGGGCTTGTGGGGTCGAGCGCGCCGGCGTCGATAAGCAATGTCGTCCCGTCTGGAAGGATAAAAAAAGTTGCATTACCCCTGCCCGTGTTTATGTGGTGGATGTCCATGAACCCCTCTGTCCATTGAGGTAGGGTATCTCCTGCTTTTTGAGCGCGGGAATGCGCGAAAAATAAAATAAAAAGGGATGATAAAATGAGTCTCCTTGATATAAAGTCCATCGAAACAGTTGCCGGATATATTGGATCAAAAAAGATGACTGGATGCAAAAACTACCTGAGGGGTCTCCTGTTTCGGTAATAGGTTTGTCTTATGGGATTTAGAGTCGGTATTCAGGTATCTTGCCTAACAGGATTAATAGGATTTCGTTGACCTTTAATCATTGACCTTTTAACCCTTTTATTTCCCCAGGTTTCCCACGAAAAAACCTAACCGAGGCGCTCTTGAGTTACTCGCATATTTACAAGACAGGATTTCAGGATTAACAGGATTTTTCAATTTTGGATCTACACTTTTCATCTCATCCTGTTAATCTTGTCAATCCTGTCTATTTTTTTGCTTTTTTCAGACGGGATTTCAGGATTAACAGGATCTCGTTAACCTTTAACCCGTTGACCTTTCACCCTTTTCTCACCCCAGCTTTCTCGCAAAAGAAACCTACCTGAGTTGCTCTTGGGTTACTCGAATATTTCTAAGACAGGATTTCAGGATTAACAGGATCTCTTTAACCTTTAACCCGTTGACCTTTTAACCCTTTTCTTACCCAATCCTCAATCATCCAATTCTTCAAGATTAAAATAAACCACTCCATCTTCATCAATCCTTTCCATTTTGCTCAGAATTTCTCTGGGAGTCACCTCACTGAATTGAATTTGATAATCATAATCTTCAATTTCATTATCGTTTTCAACCGGCTCCACGTCTTCTCCGTATTCTTCGAGCTCATCAAAGGTGATGCCGAGCCAAACGGCCAGTTTTTCTCTGAAATAGTCTTGTTCGTTTTTATTCGCCATGAGGAAACTGTATAAGGTTTGGGGGCGTAAAGCTATCGCTTTTTAATATTTATTGAGCTTTCACTACCCATCCTTCTGGCGAAGTAAATATTTTCACCAGGCGTTGTCGGTGCAATGCAAGTATATGTGGAATTTATAATCCTTTGATATTCAATCGAGTCCCTCCCGACGCCCTAAAAAGAGATCAAAAAATTTGATATAATAAGGGTAAATCAAAGAATATGCGTCAGGGTTATAGCACCATAGTGACATATAATTTGAAATAACGAAGATCTCACGTTAGGAAAAAGCAGGGAGCCGAATGGAAATAGAAAAAGGAATCATTTTGCGAGGTGAATTTTCTTCCTTAAAGGGAATGAAAACGGATGAAGAGGCTAGCGGCGATCCTTTGTGGGAATCATTTAAGCAAGGAAGCGCTCCTGCTTTTGAAAAAATATTCAAGACCTATTACGCGTCCCTACTCAGTTACGGTCTTCGATTGAATGCGGACGACGAGGAAGTTAAAGATTGTATTCAAAGCCTTTTTCTGAATATCTGGGAGCGAAGAGAGTTTCTTGGCTCTTCGGATTCTATTCGTAATTATCTGCTGGCTTCGTTGCGGCGTTTGATTCTCAAGCGGATGAAAAATGGCCCTTCTTTCGTGGAGCTAGACGACGACAATACCGTTTTTCACATCGAACTTTCGATCGAATCCCAGATCATTCACGATCAGACGCTGCGTGAAAACGTAAAATTCCTCCAAGGTGCCATCCACAGATTGCCTGATCGCCAGAAGGAAGCGCTTTATCTGAAATTCTACAATGACCAATCTTTCGGAGATATCGCCACGGTCATGAACATTTCCACCCGTGCTGTTTATAAATTGATCTATAAAGCACTGGATTCTTTAAATGAAGAACTTGCACCTCACTCCAGGAATATCCCATTTGTTGTCGGCACGTTGTTTTCTTTAATCTATTCCGCCGGCGAGTTTCTCAGCTTGGAAGGCACACCTTTGTCAAGTCTGCTGGAAATAGGATAGAAATACATCTGCATAACTAATTGATAATTAGTCTATTTCGGAAATTCCTCGTTGAATATGATAATTTCCTGAAAAAAATTAACTCCGAGAGGGTCACTCCAATATTGTTCTTGCTTTATTAAAGTAAAGAATAAATATTATCCAATTGGAAAATCAAAAGTACAGCCATTTCAAATGCAACGATTTCATTCTAGACGATGATTTCAAAGCTTGGTTGGCTGGTAACAATCCTGAGAAGAACCACCTTTGGGAAGAATGGTTAATCGCCAATCCATCCATCCGGCCCGAAGTTGAAAAAGCACGAAAGATCATATATGCCCTTCGTTTTAACGAAAACAATGTTCCTCAGAAACTGATTGATCAGGAGTGGAAGAAATTGGAGTCTGCCATTTCCATAGTTGATCAGCATCAGGAATACGAGATTGAGCATCCCGCCAAAAGGTCATTCTCGTTTTTAAGGCTAATGACGGCCGCCTCAGTTATTGCCATAATAGGTTTTGTATCACAACATTTTTTCTTTCCCTCCTCTATCAAAATAGCCGTCGTTCCTGTTGAGAAAAAAACCAGCAACGGTCAGCAGTTATCTATAAAGCTACCTGACGGAACATTGGTTACCCTTAACGCGGGCTCTATGCTTTCTTACCCAAAGCAATTCGAAGATACGCTCAGAGAAGTCAGGCTTATCGGCGAGGCTTTCTTTGATGTGACTCGTAACGAGAAGGCTCCATTCATTATCCACACCGGCGAGGTTACTACCAAAGTTTTAGGGACGTCATTCAACGTCCGGGCTTATCCGGAAAATAGAGAAGTGCAGGTTGCGGTAGTCGAAGGCAAGGTGAAAGTCAGGATGTCGTCGGGCTTGGATAAAAACGGTGTATGCCTGGTGAAGAGCGAAATGGTGACAGTACAAAAAGAACACGGGAAGCTGATCGTCTCAGATTATGATGAGAAGGATCAGATCGGGTGGAAGGACGGAATACTGTATTTTGAAAAGTCAGATTTTACATCGACAGTCCGGAAGCTGGAACGCTGGTATGGTGTAAAAATTCACATTGGTGAAGGACGAAAAATGGATCCCTCCTGGCGATTCAGTGGAAAATTTAAAAATAAACCCCTTGACTACATACTTGGTGTGATGAGTTACCCTCATCAGTTTTCCTTTAAAATCAATGATAAAACGGTAAGCCTACAATGAAAACCCGCAGAACATGCTCCTAAATACCAGCTAATAAAAAACCGGTAACCATGACGATTACCGGTTCAGGATGTGACTTTACCGTAAACAAGAGTTGGACGCTCAATCAGATACCGGTAAAAGTCACTTGTAATGAATTTTTATATTCAAACCATCAAAAATATGGAATTAAAACTACTACAACAAATTGTAGCGATGTCGAGGTATGCAGTGATTGGAATGGTGTTACAATGCCTGTTTGTGGGGTTACTTTCGGCCACAGAAAGTAGCGCTCAGGAGCAGAGCATAGAAAAGATCTTCATTTCTATCAATCTTAAGGATGTTTCCGTGGAAGATGCGTTTGTTGTCATCAACGACAAGACGAATTTTAATTTCCAATACGATCAAAAGCTTGTTCAGAATAAAAAGCTGGATGTCAATTTCACGGGGACAACCATTGGAAAATTATTAAGATATATATCGAAAGAAACAAACCTCAGTTTTAGCAGAGTAAATGAAACGATCTATGTTTCTACTCCTAAGAAACAGGCCGTTACAGAAATAATCAATTCAGGTCAGAAACCAACATCTTCATTATTAAACAAGCCGGGCCAACTCACTGCATCTACGGAGGAATTTCATGCCAACAGGTTAATGCAGGTTGTAAATGAGGGTATGGCAACCATGGCTGTTACAGTTACTGGTGTTGTAAAAGGGGACGACGGTACGACACTCCCCGGCGTAAACGTAGTGGAAAAAGGTACTGTTAATGGTACTTCCACTGATGTGGACGGTCGCTATAAAATCACCATTGCCGGTAACAGCTCGACCCTTGTTTTTAGTTATATCGGTTATGTGTCCCAAGAAGTTCCTGTCGGCGGTAAAAGAGGGATCGATGTAAAGCTGATTTCGGAAAACAAATCGCTCGAAGAAGTTGTCGTGGTTGGATATGGAACACAGCGAAAAGAAAGTGTTGTGGGGGCGATCACCCAGGTCGACAATAAAGCCCTCATGCGCTCAGGGACTTCTAACATTACGAATGCAATTGCCGGGAAGCTTTCAGGTGTATTGACCATGCAATCGAGCGGTGAACCTGGAAATGACCACTCTGAAATTATCATCCGGGGACTTTCGAGCTGGAATGGATCGCAGCCCTTGATCATGGTCGACGGCGTTGAGCGTGACTTCAAAGACATGGACCCTAACGAAATCGCAACGATTTCTGTGTTGAAAGATGCTTCTGCAACGGCAGTTTTTGGCGCAAAAGGTGCGAATGGTGTGGTAATCGTAACGACGAAACGGGGGGTGATCGGAAAACCTAAACTGGATTTCACCGCGTCATACGGAATGTCGAAAGCCACCAGAATTCCTGATCACATCAGCTCGTACAAAACGATGTCGATGTACAACACCGCGATGATGAATGGGCAGTCGTTCACCGGACTAATAACTCAAAATGCTTTAAACCAATACCGCAATCCTTCAACGCCGCTCAATGCCCTGCGTTACCCGGATGTGAACTGGTTTGATATCATGACCAAGCCGTTTGCAGCCAATGCAAATGCGAATTTCAATGTTTCAGGTGGTACCAATTTTATTAAATATTTTGCTTCAATCGGTTATTCACACCAAGGTGATTTTTTCAAGTCTTACCACAGCGGCTATGACGATACCCGTTACTGGTACAACCGCTTTAATTACCGGACAAACATTGATTTTAATCTTACAAAGACAACTACTTTATCATTGAATGTAGGAGGTGAAACGGGTGTCAAAAATCAGCCTACGGATAGTCCGTGGAGAAACCTTTATTCAACCGGTCCTGCACGCTATCCGGCCTATTTTCCTGCTTGGGTACTTGCACAGGTTCCTGATCCCGACTATCCGAATGATAAAGGTGACAGGCTTGCTATGAACTTTGGAGAGTTTACAGGAAACCCATACACCTCGATGAACCGGGGATCTTTCAACCGTTACCTGGATTCCAAACTTTTCACAGACTTAATCCTGGATCAGAAGCTGGATATGTTAACGAAAGGTCTGAGTACAAGAGGGAAAGTCTCTGTAAGTACCTATTACAGGAACAACTCATTGAATGCGTCATATTCTTTTGCGGACTATCAGCTGAATTACGACAAGATCGGAACGGAAGAAAACCCCTGGTTCCGTAATGGACAGGGGAATGAAATGTTCCAGCAGGGTCCGTTGGATATCAACGTAGGTAACTTGGAAAATGATTACTACAAAGATCTGTATTACGAATTATCCCTGAACTATAGCCGGACTTTTGGCAAACATTCGGTGTCAGGTCTGGCACTTGCCAACCGTCAGCAAAAAGACAAAACCACTCAGTTTCCTTATTACAACCAGGGGGCCGTGGGTCGTGCTACATACGATTATGCCGGCAAATACATGGTTGAAGTGAATGTCGGTTATACAGGATCGGAACGTTTTGCTCCCGGAAAACGCTATGGTTTCTTCCCATCCGGTGCGGTCGGATACATGATGTCAGAGGAAAAATTCATGAAAAATGCCGTACCCTGGATCAGTAAGCTGAAATTCCGTTATTCCGACGGTAAGGTAGGTAGCGACATCGCCGCAAACCGCTGGTTGTACCTGAGCGATTATTTCAAAGACAACGCACTTTATATTCACGAAGATCTTGGCGCCAATACCACTTCTCAGTGGGAGGAAGCACGAAAAAGGGATTTTGGTGTTGAATTGGGCCTTTGGAATGACAGCTTCACATTCACCGTAGATTTGTTTGATGAATATCGCGAAAAGATGCTTCTGGTTCCTCAGAGTGTTACGATGTTGGTAGGTAATTCATTCAAGGAGCTAAACCTGGGAAGACTTAAAAAGCACGGTATTGAGTTTGAAGCAGATTATAGAAAGAGTTTTGCGTCCGGTCTTACTTATTTTGTCAAAGGGGTTTTTGGATTCAATGAAAACCGAATTCTGTTCAAGGATGACCTACCGTACGCTTTCGGTTATCAGAAGGCACAGAACAAGCCACTAGGCGCTCAGCTTAGCGGGGTAGAACTGACAGGAACCGGCTACTACACTTCTGTTGACGATATACATAATAACGTCTCGGCGATTGATCTTTACAAGATTAACGTTGGTGATTATAAGTTTTTGGATTACAATGGTGACGGAAAGGTCACTAACCTGGACAAATACCCCATCCCGGGATCGGACTACCCACCGCTGACCTACTCGTTCTCATCCGGTTTCTCCTTTAAGAAATTTGAATTCAATATCCTGTTTACCGGTAATGTTGGAAAATATGTAGAGTTTAACCAGCCTTACGAAGTGGAATTTATCAAAGGAGACTGGCGCGTTCACGCTTCTCAGCTTGATTACTGGACCCCAACCAATCCAAATGCAAACCACGCAACGCTTCACTACTCGGCTGGTGGTAGTACTGACAACCTCTTCTGGGGTGGTGGAGAAGCCGACAGAGGTTTCGATATTATGGTGAAGAACAGGTTCTGGAGAAATGCCAACTACCTGCGCCTGAAAGAAGTTTATGCTGCCTATACCTTCAATTCAAAGGTTTTGAAAAGAGTATTGGGCACATCAAACCTTCTGTTTTTTGTTACGGCCAACAACCTGCTCACAATCACGAAATTGATTGAGGGTGATCCGGAAGCGAAGGATTTCAACCAGGGCTTCTACCCTCAAATGACCAGTATCAAATTTGCCATCAGAGCTGCATTTTAAAAGAAAAGATCTTATCAATATGAAAAAATATATCGCCTTAACTCTGGTGCCGGTAATACTGATTGTATTCCTCACCTCCTGCGTAGAGGACTATCTGAACAAAGCTCCCGAATCAGGCCTTACCACGACTGATGTGTTTTCTAAATATGAAAACTTCAAGAAGTTTTTCGATGCAATTTATGAGGGTACCAGCAGAGACACTCCGACCTCAACTACCTGGTATAATGTTAATATTAAAACATCCTATTCTTTGTTTTTTGATTTTTGGGACCAGAAATATACCATGGAGTCGCTGACAGACATGAGCGATATGGGGCGTCTGATGGATTCACAAGTTGTTAAAAGCGGCTCCGTTTCAGCGATCATTAACAAAATGACGTATGACAAGGCGAGACGTCCAATTTTGTCATCAATGTTCCAGATTATCAGAATCGCTAACATGTCCATCAAAAACATCGGTTTACTCAAAGATGTAAGTCCGGTTGATGTAAATGATTTCAAAGGACAAGCACACTTTGCCCGTGCCTACGCACATTTTGAACTATTCCGCTTGTGGGGACCAATGCCTTATCTCAATACTGTAGTAGGAGCAACTGATCCATGGGACATCCCCAGGTTGTCAAAACACGAAACCCTGCTTCGTATTGCTGCCGATATGGACACTGCGGCCAATTATTTCAAGGCAGCAAGCCTTATGCGTCGTGATCCAGGGCCTGGTGTTGCCGGTCACCTTAACAACCCGGAACAAAAGCGCCCTAACGGTGTAGCTGCGAAAGCCTTCAAGGCCCGGGCATTGCTGTACGCAGCCAGCCCGTTGAATAACGAACTCGGTCTGAAAGACTGGGAGGAAGCGGCAAAAGCAAACTGGGAAGCAATAAAAATCGCCGAGGAAAACATGTATGATTTGTTGTCCCAAGCCGACTACAAAAAGAATTACATTGGCAACCAGTATTCCAATGAACAGATATGGGCGTGGTCTGCGGGTAATGGCAGGGCCTATAACAATGGAGATTTTCAGGGTCAGGTCAACGGTATTTTTGGAGGATCTAAAACCGGGTTCTCCGGAGAGTGCCCTACCCAGAACACCGTTGATAAATTTGAAACCAAATGGGGTGAACCATTGAACACTGCTGCGGACCGTCAGGCTGCTACGGCTGCCGGACATTATAATGAGCAGGATCCTTATGCCAACCGAGATCCAAGGTTTTACATTGATATTATCTACAATACAGCTCCGGTGCCCGGCTACGGAGCCGCTGCGATCTATTACACGACCAATAGCAGTGGTGCTGCTGTGTATGCGGCTTTGCAGGATCAGTCCTATGCGGGGGTTACCCGTACTGGCTACTACGAGAGAAAAACATGGGGTGAGCAAAGTGTAAATAATAAAACAACGCCTCAATATACAGATCCATTGATCAGGCTTGGCGAGCTTTATCTTAACTACGGCGAAGCTGCGAATGAAGCTTACGGGCCAAACGGATCGGCACCGGGAGCAACTTACTCGGCTCTTCAGGCAATCAACAAGATCCGGAGACGCGCAGGTATGCCAGAGGTGTTGCCGCTCTATTCATCCAGCAAGGAAACATTACGGGAAAGGATTAAAAACGAACGCACAATTGAATTGTGTTTTGAAGGAGGGCACTATTTCCACGACATACGCCGCTGGAAAGATGCTCCCAAAGTAATGGGCGGTACATTAATGGGCGTTGATATTGAAAAAGTCGCCGTGAGTGCTGCATACCCGACGGGATACAAGTACATACGCATTCCCTTATCCGCCGACCGCCAGGTTCGCTGGAAAGACGCCATGTATTACTTCCCTTTCAACACGGAAGATACGTACAAAATGAAAAATTTTGTTTCCAACGAAGTTTGGTAGCCCACAACCTTTAAACTGATTATTATGAAATTTTATATTCCATACAAAAAGCATGGATTTGTCGGGTTACTCATGCTATGCCTGCTGATAACAGGTGCTGTGAACGCTCAGGACAAGACCAAAAAATCTAAACCTGTCAGCATTAACCTCAAAGTAACTGATGAGCAGGGAAATGCCATACCGAAAGCTACCATCATTGTCGGTGAGGGGCTTATTCACGCCGAAACCAATGCCAGCGGCGAGTTTGAATTCAAGGCAATGCCTGAGGACTTCATTTCCATTACGTCACCGGGATACAGCAAGTCCGTCTCGCTTGTCAGTGATATTGTTGTCAGCAGTGTTGTGGAGCTGAAAAAAGCCAAACTTTTCACAACAACCGATGACATGGTGCCGATGCCTTTTATGAGTCTGAAAAAGAGGTCATTGACAGCCGGGTACAACGTATTTAGGACTGCTGATCTTGAAAAATATCCAACCTCTGATCTTAGAAATGCTTTTGCAGGGCTGGCGACTGGTCTGGAAGTGACAGAACGTGATGGTTCGGTAGGCTTGAATGCAGAAGAAGCAAATGGGAATTTCAGGGTAACAGAAAAAATTAACCTTGCCACGAGAGGCCGTAGCCCTGTTTTTATTATCGACGATATTCCTACTGATATTACCGAAATGCCTCTTGATCCTCAGGAAATAGAGTCCGTGACGGTAATTAAGGATATTGTAGGCAAAGCAATGCTTGGACCAAGAGGAGCTGACGGCATTATCTACATCAAAACAAAACGCGGAAAAGTAAACGAACGCGTAATGAATGTGAATGCTGAAAAAGGTATCAGCAAAATAGACCGGTTTCCTGGCTGGGCTTCCGGTGCGGACTATGCCAGGCTTAACAATCAGGCCAGACTCAATAGCGGCCTTACCACACTGTACAACGAGGATGCGATAACGGGCTATGCAGCAAACAACCCGTATAGCTTCAAATATCCAAGCGTTGATTTTCGCCAGATGATGCTTAAAGATACCAAGGCATTCAACAGGGTCAACTTGTCGTCTATGGGCGGGAACGAAACCGTGCAGTATGCCGCTTACCTGGGCTATAATGGTGAAGGAGACATCTATAAAATCGGTAAAATATCCGATTATCATCGTGTAAATGTCCGTTCGAATATTGACATCAAGGTCAACGAACTGATCAAAGTGAAATTCGATTTCTTTGGTGGACTTACCATTCGCCGTTCACCGAATTACGGTTATAACTCCAACTTTACCAACGAGGATGGAAATACCAATACTGCGCTTGATCTTGTTGAATTCAATACCGTACTGAATGACATCACCAATACTCCGCCGATTGCTTTTCCTGTATATGCTGCATTTGCAGATAACGCGGAAGCACCCTGGTATGCGGTCAGTAATAATACTGCCTACAGGCAAAACCCGATCGGGAACGTGATGCACAATGGATACTATACCGAAACAGGCAGAACAGGTGCGTCCAATCTTACATTTGAATACGATATGAAGGAATTGGTGCCAGGGCTGAAATCCAAAACTTACGTGGGGTTCAATGTTTACAACAGCTTACGTATCGGTAAAGCAGAGGACTATATTGCGTATGTAACTACACCGGGAAAAACAGCGAGTGGGGCAGATACTGTAACGATGGTAAAAGTGCATGACGGATATGATATGTCAGGACAGGAAAAACTGCATGATTACTATTCTCAGCGCTTTGTTGTTTATGAAAACCTGAGCTATGCAAAAGCGTGGGGTGAACATGACGTGCAGGCCGGATTAACCTACTATCTTGGCAAGTCGTCACGAAACGGAATCGAAGAGCCGCAAAGACAGCAAAATGCAGTGCTGACGGGAAGTTATACTTTCAAGGATAAATATATTTTCCAGGGCGTTCTGAACTATGCAGGAACGTACAGTTTCGCGAAGGACAAACGTTACGGAATGTTTCCTGCGGTTGGCCTTGGTTGGGTGATATCCGAAGAAAGTTTCCTATCGGACATCAAACCGATCAATTATCTTAAGCTTCGCGCTGAAACCGGTGTAGTGGGCTACGAGGGTTTTCTTCCTCCGTTTTACGATCTCGACAGATGGAGCATCAACTCAACCGGTTCTGCGTTCGGTCCTTATACTACAGGCCAGTGGTTTGGAAGTACTACAGACAACCTTGTGTACAGGACAGCTCCTTCCCGGGTAGGAAACCCAGAACTAACCTGGGAAAAACGCAGGGAATTTAGTGTGGGTATCGATGCATTACTGTTCAACCGCAAATTATCGCTGGAAGTTAACTATTTCAACAACCTCCGTGACGGGATTGTATCGCAGCTGATCAACACCATACCCATGACAGCGGGCATCTCCAACGCCAGACCATTTTTCAATTACAATAAGATCCGATATACCGGTGTTGAGCTTGGACTCCAGTACTCAGATAAGATTGGAGCCCTTAGATTCTCTGTCGGTGGTAACGCCACGATGCAAGACAGCAAAATCCTGAAATATGATGAGCCTAATTACCGCTTCGACTATCAGAGAAGAATTGGCACACCGCTCAACGCCATTGTTGGACAAACCTACATCGGAAAATTTGCCAGTGACGCCGAAACGAAGATCGTACCGCAGATCTACGATGAAGTCCTCAAACAAGGTGACCTCAAATACAAAGATTTGAATGGCGACGGCCTGATCGATGACAATGATCAGAGTATCATCGGTAACGCCGCACCCAAGCTTATTTACGCGCTGAATCTGAGACTGGGTTACAAAAACTTCGAGTTGACAGGAGTTGGTACAGGACGGGCATTCTATGATATCCCGATGACCAATAAATACTTCCAGAACGGCTGGAACGACAACAACTATTCCAACTTTGTGAAGGACAATATCGGAGGTCAGTATCCAAGACTAACCTACCAGAAGATTAATAACAATTTTGTTACCTCCCATTTCTGGTTGCGTGACGGAGGATTCTTTAAGGTGCAAAATGTAGAGCTTGCATACAATGTTCCGTTGATCAACGGCAATCTCATCGGCGCACGTGGAATTCGCCTGTACGTTCGCGGGGCTAATTTGTTAACCGTTTCGAAAATAAAGGATGTTGATCCCGAATCGATTAACTCCGGTGTTACGGTGTATCCATTGTTCAAAACATTCACAGCGGGTGTTAAACTAACATTTTAATCAGAATCGCAATGAATTTTAAATACATAAAAATAAAGAGTGCCGTTTCTCTTGCGCTGGTTGCTACGCTGCTTGCTTCCTGTGTGGATTATCTTGAACCCTATCCAAATGGTCGCCGTACCACCGAAGATCTTTGGAACTATCAGGATATGGTGCAGGGCCTGGTGGGAAACTGCTACGAAAACATGCCCCGCGGATACAATGACAACGAAGGTGTGTACATTGATGGTGCCGCCGACGACGTCGTGATTACCAATACCACCAATGCCATTGCCCGGATGGCGGTCGGTGCCTTGCCTACAAGCCAGGATCCATTCCGTACCTACTGGGACCGCGACTATAGATCGATTTATCAGGTCAACCTTTTCCTTAAAGATCGCCGTGGTTATAATACGCGCTTCCTGGTTAATGCGCACCTGGATAGTCTTGTGAAAAACCGTTTGCAGGGCGAGGCTTTTGCCATTCGTGCCTGGTTCCAGTGGGATCTCCTCCAGAAATTCGGAGGCAAAGGCAATAACGGTCAGATGCTGGGCTTTCCCATCATTCTTGAACCTGCGGATATTACCAAACAAATCAACTTATCCCGTAATACTTACGATGAATGTGTAAAACAGATTCTTGCAGATTGCGATTCAGCATATAAATATCTGCCTATCGCACACCGGGATTTCCTGGTGCCAAACGTGAGTGATCGTACCTACGCGGGTGGACGTTTTTGGGGAAGATTTGACGGCATTACCACAAGGGCGATCAAAGCGCTTGTTTATCTAAACTGGGCAAGCCCGAGATTCAATCCTGGAAACGATGTAACCCGCTGGGACATGGCTGCCAAAAATGCAAAAGAGGTAATGGACTTCAAACTAAAAACAGATGCCGTTACAAACGGGTTCGGCCCTGCAAAAGCCGTGAACTGGTTTGATCCGAATTTTGGAGGCATCGTTTTCGCTTCAAGATATAACAACGCCAACGACGCCATGGAAAGGATGTTCTATCCGGGCGGCTTTCAGGGGACAGGTTCTGTAGGTGCCACGCAGGAAATTGTAGATGCTTTCCCTATGAAAAACGGTTATCCAATCACTGATCCGAAAAGTCTTTACGACCCCACAAAACCATACGATAACCGCGACCCGCGTTTTTACGCCACTATTTTCCATAACAATGCCAAGGCGGTGAAGATCAACACCACTACGGTGATGTATACTTTCGAAAACTTTCTGAATGGTAAGGATGCAGCAGGACCTGCCGTAAATAGCCGTACCAATTACCACATTAAAAAAATGGTATTCATGGGACTGAATTTTGGAGACAACTCCGTCAACAGACAGCCTCATATGAAAATGTTCATTCGCTGGGAACACATGGTGCTAGCATTTGCCGAAGCTGCCAATCAGGTAGAAGGACCAGTGGGAGCTAAATACCTGCTTTCCGCAAAAGATGCAATGGCATACATTCGTAAGAAGGCCAACACAGATGGGGTAGCGGGTTTTGCGACCGATCCCTACCTGACCGAAGTGGCTGCTGCCGGAAAGGCATCCTTTGGTGAATTCATCAAAAATGAACGACGATTAGAACTCTCATTTGAAGGGCAACGCTTTTACGACATACGCCGCTGGTCGACAGACCTTGCACCATTGAACAAACCGGTCCACATGGCAAAAATCACTAAGAACGCTGACGGTACATTCACTTACAAGCTGGATGATATCGCTGAAACCCGTTCCTTTATATCGGCTTACTTGCCTATTCCGTACGACGAAATGCTGAGAATGAGCAATCTGGTTCAGAATGAAGGATGGGATGCCTGGAAGTAGCGGGTCGGAGCAGTTTTAAGGGTTTGAAAAGTTTGAAGGGTTTAAGTGAGTTTAAAAAGTTTAACTAGTTTTTGCTCAAACTCCTAAACTCACAAACTTTCAAACCAAAGCATAACCGCTATAATCGAGTAGGATTGGCAAGCGAATTATTTAAAAGAAGATCAATACAGACCGCAGCGTACAGCCGCAGCTAACAGCTAAAAAAAATGAAAAAGATAACAATTGTAATTCTCCTTCTTTCAGTTGCCTTGACCTCGTGTTACAAGGACTACATTGAGGATTTCGACTACAGTGCGGTTTACTTTGCTTACCAGACCAACGTCCGCACATTTGTGGTGGGTGAAGGTATGAAAATCGAGGTAGGCGCGGCGCTTGCGGGTTTGCGTGAAAACGGCCAGGACCGTGTCGTGAATTTCAAGCTTGATAATACGATAATCACAGCCGACATACTGGCTGCCATGAGAACGGGAGCTGCCTACATCAAGGATGCCGTGGCTTCTGTAGTGGCACTAAAACCCATGCCTTCAACTTATTACACCATTTCGGACAATAGTAAAATGGTAATTAAGGCCGGGAATCACATGGGATCCGTGGTGATCAAAGCCGATTCGGCAGCCTTCCTGAAGGATACAACCACCATCAATCCCGTCTATGCGATTCCTTTCTATATTGTTTCTGCCGATGCGGATTCCATACGTGCGGCAAAAAGGTACACTGTTGTTGGTCTGAAATATGAAAACATGCTGTTCGGAAACTACTGGCACGGTGGTGTGACCATCGTAAAGGATTCAACAGGGAAAATTGTAAAAACGACTAACTACTTCACGGCCATCCCGACCCCGGAAGTAAAAATCATGAACCTGAAAACAGTAGCTTACAATGCTTTGGTAACGAATAAAATCGGAGACCAGGCCGGGTCAATGAAGCTTACTCTGAACGGTACAACCGTTACGGTAAGCCAGGCCAACGGTTCTAAAGTAGTGGTTCAGCCTGACGGCGCCAGCACTTTCAATCGTCCAAAATTACTGCAGGACAGAAAAATTTATCTGAAATACAAATATTTAAATGCTGATAAAACGACTTCTTACGCTACCGATACTTTAACATTTAGAAATAGACTTCGCGACGGCGTGAATGAATGGCAGGATGAAGATCCATCGCACTATTGATCTATGTTGACTTTATAGTCATCCAATTTTATTGACTAACAGTTACTTGTAGTTTTATCATTAAAATTAAAGTCCCTAACGGCTCAACTGCTGTGTTTGGGACTTTTTTTGTTTTATCACCTCGGCTTTTTCAAGGGGCGTGGGCAGATAAGTGCAACGAGTTAAAACGGTATTAAAAATTGTACGATCCTAGTTCAGGGTTAAAATATGAAACCAACGTCGGGGTAGAATAAATAAAATAATTTCTATAACTAAAAAATGTTCGTGTGATGAAGAAATCTTTTACGAATCTAGGATGGAAGGGATTTGCGGTCATAGCGGTTTTGTGGCTATGCGCAATCAATTCCGCCGAATCGAAAGGCACAATTTTAAGGGATCCCGGGAAAACTTCAGCTGCGGCCGTTAACGTAACCGGTAAAGTATCCGACGAAAAAGGTGCGGGTCTTGCTGGTGTTACTGTGGTTGAAAAAGGTACTCAAAATGGTACATCAACAGATGCGAACGGAGAATACCGTATATCGGTATCCGGTAGCACTTCTGTCCTTTCTTTCAGCTTCATTGGATTTGCATCCAAAGATGAAATCGTTGGCAATCGCACCAACATCACTATCCAGCTTGCTTCACAGGATAAGTCACTGGATGAGGTCGTTGTGGTGGGTTATGGTACCCAGAAAAAGGTGAATATGACCGGAGCGGTTTCATCCATTAAAATTGATGACAAAATTACCAGTCGCTCTCTCTCAAACGTTTCTTCCGGTTTATCAGGACTTGTTCCGGGTCTGGCAGTAACACAAGGTTCGGGTATGGCAGGGCGTAATAATGCCGCCCTGATCATCCGTGGGCTGGGAACTGTTAACAATGCAAGTCCGCTCGTGGTTGTTGATGGTATGCCTGATGTGGATATTAACCGGATCAACATGAATGATATCGAGACGATTTCAGTGTTGAAAGATGCAACTTCTTCATCTGTATATGGATCAAGGGCGGCCAACGGTGTTATCCTGATCACAACAAAATCCGGTAAGGGACAGGAAAAAGCGACCATCAACTTCTCTGGAAACTATGCGGTTCAGGTTCCGACCAAAGCGTACGATTTTTTAGCGGATTACCCCCGCGCCCTTACGCTCCACCAGCAGGCAGCGGCTGTGAATACACTTCGTTCCAACTATAACTTCAAGGATGGCACGGTTGACCAGTGGCTGGCTCTGGGCTTAATTGATCCTGTGGCCTATCCCAATACCGACGTCTGGGATGTGATTATGAGAAATGGCGCAATCCAGAATTATAATTTGTCGGCATCAGGTGGCGGCGACAAATCAAATTTCTTCGTTTCTGTGGGAATGATGGACGAGAAAGGTCTTCAGATCAACAACGATTACAAACGCTACAATGCCCGTTTCAATTACGATTACAAGATTCGCAAGAATATCAACACGGGTATCAAATTCAACGGTAACTGGTCGAACCTGGTTTACGCCCTTGAAGACGGATTTACGGATGATGATCCTGCCAACACAGCTGGTTTTGACATGCAGGCTGCTATTTCCGGAATTTTGCCTTATGACCCTACAACCGGATATTATGGCGGCGTAATGGCCTACAACGAAGATCCTCAGGCATATAACCCCTACACGGTTTATCAGAATAACCTGAACAGGTTGAATCGCCAGGAAGCCAACACCAGTATGTATCTGGACTGGTCACCGATCCCTGGACTGACTGCCCGGGTTGATTATGCGTTAAACTACTACAATCAGTTCCGCTGGAATGCAAGCACGCCCAACCAGGCGTATAACTTTCAAACGAAAGCTTATGGTAGCCGGGTGTACGTGGGAACAAACGCAGGTGTAAGTAACTTCACTGAAACGGGTTACAAAACCATGTTGAACGCACGCCTGAACTACAACAAAACTTTTGCAAAACACCACGAGTTCGGTGCATTGATGGTTTACAGTGAAGAATATTGGTACGACCGTGCGCAGAGCTCTTCCAGAAACGACCGTTTGTATCCTTCATTACATGAAATTGACGCCGCTTTGACGGATATCCAGTCGACAGGTGGAAATTCAAGCACAGAAGGTCTTAAATCCTTCATTGGACGTGTCAATTACACGGCATACGACAAATACCTTTTGGAAATTAACTTCCGTTCTGACGGATCCTCGAAATTTCTTTCGGGCAACCAGTTTGGATTTTTCCCTTCGGCAGCTATTGGATGGCGTTTTACAGAAGAGAATTTCATTAGTGCCTTTACCAATAAGTTCCTGAGCAGCGGTAAGCTTCGCGCTTCCTATGGTAGCCTTGGTAATAACAGTGGCGTAGGCAGGTACCAGCAGCAGTCCACCCTGGCTTCCAGCAACTATATGGTGGGAGGGAGTATTGTTAAAGGTTTTGTAAACAGAAAACTGGTCAATAAAAACCTTTCGTGGGAAAACACCAAGGTATTTAACCTGGGATTTGACCTGGGATTTCTTAACAACCGCCTAAGTGCTGAAATTGATTATTACGACCGTTTGACGACCGGAATGAACAGGCCATCTGATATGTCTTTGCTACTTACCGGAGCATACGATGCACCCCGCAAAAACATTGGAGACCTTCGTAACAAAGGTATTGAAGGGAACCTTGCATGGAGAGACCGGAAAGGGGAAATCAGCTATGGAATAAGTATCAATGCTTCCTATAACAGAACCAAACTGGAAAAATGGAACGAGTTTCTAAGCCGTACATCGACTTATTCAAGCGAGAATTTAAATTATGCGGTATTCCTGGGCATGCCTTATGGCTTTCTGTACAGCTATCAGGATTCTGGTATCGCTCAAACCTGGCAGGATGTCTACAATGCCACCCCGCAGGGAGCAGCTCCGGGAGATATCTTACGGAAGGATTTAAATGGTGATGGCAAAATTGACGATAACGACAAAAAAGCCTATACCACGACACAACGGAGCAGACCAACCACCAACTTTGCCTTGAATACAAATGTTTCCTGGAAAGGATTTGATGTTTCACTCTTGCTGCAGGGGTCCACAGGTCGTAAAGATTTTTGGATCAATAATTACAACAACACCGGTATCGGAACGCAGCGCTATGCTTTCAACGAACAACACCTGACCAATCCCTGGACTGTCGAAAACCGCTACGGTGGATGGCCGAGACTTAACGGAAATGGGAACCGGGAAGAAACCACATACTGGCTTGATAACCTGAATTATCTGCGGGTGAAAAATCTTCAGCTTGGATATACCCTGCCGCCCACTTTTCTCAAAAGAATTGGCCTCAGCAGTTTCCGTATCTTCATGTCAACCGAAAACCTGAAAACATTCACGAAGTACCGTGGGTTGGATCCTGAAATGCAGGGTAACAAAAGCGATGCATATCCATTGACTAAATCCTATTCAGCTGGTATCAACATAGGTATCTAAAAAATTATGAATATGAAAAAAATGATTTCAAAAATATTTACTGTGTCTTCTCTTGCGGTGCTGATGATCATCGCCGGATCGTGTACAGAAGATTTGCTCGAGCAACAGCCTACCACAGAGTTGGCGGCAAATGTTTTCTGGAAAACAGAAGATGATGCTCTGTTTGCTTTACAGGGGGCCTATTCCTCCATTCGCCCGGTTTTTGACCGCGACTATTATTTGGACGGTCATGGCGAGTATGTTCGTACACGAGGTACAAGCGCAACGAACGGAACCCTCAGGCTTGGCGATGCTTACCAGGATGGTAACTTCAATCCTACCGGTTACGGTGGCGCTTTTGTTAAAATGTGGCGCTATCTGTATGGCGGAGCGAACCGTGCCAATTACGTGATAGAAAATGTAAATAAAATGTTGCTTACCGCAAAGCCTGAATCTAAACCTAAGCTGGAAACGATCATTGGCGAAGCGAAACTGTTACGCGGTATGGTCTATTTTCGACTGATCTCCATGTGGGGGGATGTACCTTATATCAGTAAAGTGATCAACGATAATGCAGAGGTTGCCACTTTGTCAAGGTTGCCGATTGCACAGGTAAAAGATTCCATTATGGCTGACTTTACGTATGCATTTGACAAACTTCCTGTAAAAGCCTCTGCGACCGGGCGCGTTGGTAAACCTGCGGCCCTGGCTTTTCGTGGTAAATTACAGCTTTACTGGGCAAGTTGGAACAAATTTGGATGGCCTGAACTGGATGGTTTTAAACCGGATGCCAATGCTGCAACTACTGCTTACACAGCTGCTGCCGCTGACTTCAACGCCGTTATTAACAACTACGGTTTAACCTTGTTCAGGAACGGAGAGCCAGGCGACATAGACTCCCTTGGTAAAGCGGACAAGTTGCCAAATTACTATTATTTATTTCAGCCTATTGCCAATAATGATGGAGAGATCATCATGGGTTTCACACACGGAGGCACAGGAACTGCACAAGGTGAAGAGCTTATGCGTGATGTTGCCGGGCGTTCGCATGAAGGTTCTCAATGCTGGGTATCGCCACGTTATGAAATTGCGGATCGGTATCAATCAACAATTACCGGGGAGTTTGCTCCTAAATTGATCCCGATCAATGCTGCCAATGCAGGGGCAAGGACGACGCTCAATTCAGCAGTAAATCCCAACAGTTACAAGAATCGTGACTACAGGATGAAAGCCTCAATCATGTGGGATTATGAAGTGAGCGTAGGCCTTATTTCGTTGAAATCGACCGGATTGTGTCCGTTTATATACAAAACCTGGAATGTACCTGTTGTAATTGACGGCGTTAGCTACACGACTTATAATACCGACGGGAGCAACTCAGGATATGTGTTCCGCAAGTTTTTGAGGAATTATGCAGGTCAGGGAAGAAGCGACGGAGATTACAACTATCCGGTTATGCGTCTTGCGGATGTGTTTCTGATGTATGCCGAAGCAACAAATTTCGCTAAGGGGCCGCAAGCCGATGCCATCGCTTTGGTGAACAAGGTTCGCCGTCGGGGTAATCTTCCGGCGCTGAAAGCAGACAAAACAGCCACTGCTGACGCCTTTTTTGCTGCGATAGAACAGGAACGTATTATCGAGCTTTTCGCAGAAGGACAGCGTGGGTTTGACCTGCGTCGCTGGAGAGCCTTGGAACGAGTTTGGGGAGCACCTTATGGTACGGGGAAATGGGCAATCGATTCGCATGGCGCTCAGATGAGTCTTTACTACCAAAACTCCTCGGAGCTTGTATATCAGCAAAATTATATCTTCAGGATTCCGACAGCAGAACGCGATCGCAATCCGAACCTGACCCAAAACAAACCCTGGTTATAATTTGATAAAGGGATTTCAATAACCTTAAAATAGAAACAGAATGTTAAGATATATCAAATTAATGTGTACAATCCTTCTTACAACAGTGGCGCTTGTTGCCTGTAAGGAAGATTTTCCGGTCGATGAAGACGGGTTGCTTATCACGACCAGAACGCAATGCTACGTCAGTAGCTTCGAAATACTGGGTTCGGATTTTCAGACGGTCCGTACTAAAACGGCTGTTGTGGATACGCTGGCCATGACCGTAAATGTGGAAGTATTCTATGGTACTGACCTCAAAAACCTCTATCCGCAATTCTCCCTTGTGACCGATGCGAAACTGGATCCGAAAATTACCGGTAAAGTTGACTTCTCTGATTTGGCAAACCCCAAAAAATACACCGTTATCTCCGGGAATCGCAAGATTAAGAAAACTTACACAGTGAACGTTACTGTACAAAAACCTTAATTCAATGAAGATCATGAAACATAAATTTTTGTCGTGCATTCCACTTCTTTTCGCTCTGGTGCTGGTGATGTCCGCATGTGAGGATGAGAAATATGCAATACCAACGCTACCGCAAGAACTGCGTAACGATGTGATTAAGAGAACCCTCGGGCCAAACCTGGTGGGATTGAATATTGAGTTTGCTTACGGTATCGCCATTCCGAAATCGCTGGGTAAACTTGTCTCTGCCGAGGTTGAGGCTTCTATTGGAGGAGCAGAAGCTACTTACCTGGACAATAAATCCTACTATACAAATGGGAGCGGACAGGATGTTGGTATCGAGGTCGGAAGCAAGTCGGTCAATAACGGAACCAAAACAACCGTAACCTTTACAAAGGATACGATTGCTTCCACGCTCAGGTATTTCTACCGCATCCCGGCTGCCGCAAAAGGTAAAGAGGTGAGTTTTAAATTTTCTGCCACTGCAAGTAACGGGCAAAAGGTAACATACTCGATGGGACCTTACAAGATCGCTCAGATGGATATGGTACTTGACCTGGCCGTAAAAGACAGCTCGGCAGCGTACATTTCCATTGAGGATATGGCTGTATATGGTCCAGCCGCTGCGGCGACAAATGCTGCAAAAATCGATCTGGTTTACCTGTACCGGGTTATTCCTAATGTCACGTTTTTACATTCCATCGTTGCGCCAACTGCCAAAACGTATCTTCCGGGCGTAACCCTACCAGCTGGAGTGAGCCGTTCTGCCAAAATCAACAAGGTTTGGGCCCTACGCGATTTTCATTTGGCGAGACTGCAATACGGGATTTATATAGATGATCTTGATTTTCAGCAGCTCAATGTGTCAAATTCGCCGGATTTTGCAATTAACATGAAAGCAGAATCTGGAGCGTGGGTCGAAACCGCTGACGGAAAATACAGAGCATATGTATATGTAAACGCTGTTGACAACGCGACAAAAAGCGCCAGGATCAGTATTAAAAGGTATACAATGAAATAAGTAGGCAATCCGTTTCCTTACCTGTGTTCTCACCTTGAGAGATAGAGTGGCAGTGGGCGTCCTACTACCAGATCACAATTTTGGATAATAACTTTCTGCAAATGAACAGGTCCCGACCTGCTCATTTGCAGATTTTTTTTGACTGAACCCGGCTTTGAGGTAAGTCCAAACGTTACGGAAAGTCTATTCACTTGATGCTGTTTCTTTTTAGGGTATGCTCATCTCTGGAACAGTTACATATTAAAGTTTATTCATTCCGGAATGGATCAATTATAGGAAGACCTTGCTTACATGAAGCAGCGAGTGCTCAGCAGTTGGAGAGGTGATTCCCTGAAGCACCTTTGCAACGTTCTACTTTAATGAACAATGGGGTTTTCTCAAACTGGAATACCGAAACATCGACGGTTCACAACTGCTGTTGCAATTAATTGATATCAAGGACGCTGACTAGGCTGTCAATCGTCGGAAATTAGGAGAAAATAATGTGGTTAAAAATGACCGCGTTATTTTCAAAAGCCTGGGTTATTAGCTTCAAGACACGTCTGAATAAGCCTTTTGGGACCTAAGCCTTTCGAAAATGAGCTCTGTGGTTTCCTTCACTTTCCCACAAACAAAGCGTTTTGTTTAAAAGATAAGGGTTTGAGTTATATGGTAAGAAGGTAAAAGCTATATTCAGGGATCCGGAAGTTTATATTCCCTTGATATATGGAAAACAGAGAGCTGCTACACCAATACATTCAACAAACCCTACCGATCGAGGGTGAAAAAGCTCGTGAAATAACTGCTAAGTTCATCAGAAAAACACTTAAAAAAGGTGATGTTTTTCTGAAGGAAGGAAAGGTAAGCGATGAATACCTATTTCTGGAAGAGGGATTCATGCGGTCTTATTTGTTTGATACAGAAGGTAATGAGGTCACTGTTAACTTCTTTTCTCAAACATCACTTGTCTTTGAAGTCGGTTCTTTCTTTCAACGAGTCCCTTCACAGGAAAACATTCAAGCACTTGCCGATTGTTCGGGATGGGTGTTGACTTACAATCAATTGAACGATCTTTTCCATACCATTCCTGAATTTCGGGAATTTGGACGGGCAGTTTTGGTCAAAGGTTTTATAGCTTTCAAGAACCGAACACTTTCCATGATTAACAAAACGGCTGAACAACGGTATGAGGCTCTCCTTAAATCCAATCCTGAAATATTCCGGAACGCTCCGCTCAAGTACATCGCATCTTATTTGGGGATAACAGACACGTCCCTGAGTAGGATCAGGAAAGAATTTTCAAAAAAGTGATTTCTTGTCAAATGACAGGCGTTTAATATTTTGCCTTTCTGACCTTTGCAAGATCATTTAACTAAATCCCGGCAATGGAAAATATCCCGCTCCCTGTAACCATCCTTTTTAGCCTGGTCGTCATTTTTACAATCTGGCAATTTTTCAAGGCTTCGCACAGATCAAGACAGGTCTTAACTGTAATCCTCGTTTGGATGGTGTTTCAATCGGCCGTAGGGTTGAGTGGGTTTTACCAGAATATCGGCACCATACCACCCCGACTTTTACTTCTCGTCGGCCCAGGAGTTCTGCTTGCAATTTTATTTGCGTTCACAAAGCAAGGAAAAGACTTTCTCGATAGCCTGGATATGAAGTCCCTTACACTATTGCACACCGTAAGACTACCCGTTGAAATTGTACTGTATTTCGTTTTCATAGCTGGTTTGATTCCCGAATTAATGACTTTTGAAGGCCGTAATTTTGATATTATATCAGGCATTTCAGCTCCTTTTGTTTACTATTTCGTATTCATTTCCAAAAATGCAGGAAAGAATGCGCTGCTCGTTTGGAATATGATCTGCCTGATACTTCTTATCAACATCGTAGCCATTGCAGTCCTTTCCGCAAAGACGCCGTTCCAAATACTGGCCTTTGATCAGCCAAACATCGGAATCGCGCTTTTCCCAATTCTATTGCTTCCATCGGTTGTCGTTCCCGTCGTTTTGATTTCACATCTCGCTGCCATCAGGCAACTACTTGTAAATAAAACATCAAATTACGATTTGGATAAAAGGTAGAAATTGCCGCAGGAGCGCCTTATGTTTCAGCAAATATATTTAGACCTTTTCATTTCAATCATTTGATCATCTCCTAAATGAAACTTAACGTAACGATCTTCTTTCTCCTCTTAATTACAAGCATTTCTCAATTTGCTCAAAGTCAGGATAAGGGAAAGCTCGCCATCGTATTCATCGGCAATAGTATCACCCAAGGCAAGGGTGGAGAGAAATCAATGCCGCCACCGACGAATGCCGTCAATTTCCTCAAAGAGCAAAAAGGCGTAACAGATGTGATGTTCGTTAATGTTGGAAAGAGTGGCTCCACAACTTTGGACTGGCTTCCGGGAAGCGGAAAGCTGTTCAGTCTTGCTACAAAAGCGGCAGATAGTCTTTTTCTGAAAAAGGATCATCAGTTGGTTTTTTCTATGAAACTGGGAACAAACGACAGCGCAATTCAAGGGCCAAACGGGGCGCCTGTTTCTAAAGAATCGTACAAGAAAAATATGCAAACCATTATTTCGGAACTCCTTACCAAATACCCGGGCAGCAAAGTTGTGGTTCATCATCCCATCTGGTATAGCGAGAATACGTACAACAGATCCAAATATTTGAAGGAAGGGCTGGAACGACTGCAAACCTATATTCCTGAACTTGACGCGATGGTTTCGGAATACAAGACTTCCGATCCGGGCAGAGTTTTCAAAGGCGATACGAAAGCATTTAAATACTTCCAAAAACACTACCTTGAACTTTTGAAACCTGAGAATGGCCAGCAGGGGACGTTTTATCTCCATCCCAACGAAGCGGGGGTGGTCGTGTTAGGAAAATATTGGGGAAAAGCGATTGCAAAGGCTGTGCTTTAATGTCTGGAACGAAGGTAAAAAGGAAACAGAGTAAAGGGCCCACAATATACCTGGGAAGTAGCGGCATCAAACATCAAAGTAAAACACTTAAAAATTCCAGATAATTGGATGCCTAAACCACGCAAAGAATGATTGAACAATCCTTAGCCCGGCTTCAACATTTGTGTGAAACCATACCTCCATTGTTATACGCAATCGAGGATGCGGCATTTTCTGAAAAATCTGCTCCTGACAAATGGAGTAAGAAGCAAATCATAGGCCACTTGATAGATAGCGCAACCAACAACCACCAAAGATTCGTCAGAGCCCAGTTTGAAGAACTTCCACACATCACTTACGATCAGAACAATTGGAATACCTTCGGCTACTATCAGCAGATGGGCGGGAGCCAGGTCATTTCTTTTTGGACTGCTTACAACAAACATTTACTGGACCTGATCAGGCTCATACCTTTGGAAAATTTAAAAAGAGAATGTAGTGCCGGTGGTACTCAACACCACAGCTTAGCCTTCCTGATTGACGATTATGTTGCACATCTGGAACATCATTTAAAACAAGTTGTCAACTACGATTAAAATGCCGTGAATTTAAATCAGGCAATTGTTCAGGCAAATGACAGCCCACTTGTCGCAACCAGCCACCTAAGTTGGCATGAACACACCCGCTTCATCAGCAGATACGTCGGTATTTTTGTATCATAAAACAAAAATCTAAAACCGACTATCATGCTTAGTGAACCAAAAACAGAATATCGTGCAGAGCAGCCCTATGTAGCGATCAGGAAAAATGTACCCATGCAGAAAATACCGGAAGTCCTGCCACCGCTTATTCCGGAAGTGAGAAAGTGGATGTTGAAAAATCATATTACACCCGACGGGCCTGAGTTTTTTCTTTACAAATCGATTCACGAAAACAATGTACTGGTAACTGAGGTGGGTGTTTTGGTTAAAAACCCAGAGCCTGGCGAAGGCTCCATTGAGGGGGGAAGCTTTCCTGCGGGCTACTATGCAACAATCATTTATACTGGTGATTACCGTAACATGATGGAAGCCCACATGGCTTTGGAAGCTTGGATCAACAAAATGGGCTTAACAGAAAAACGGCGAATTTCCGGAAACGACACTGAATGGGGAGCACGCACCGAATTTTACCTCACCGACCCGGACAACGAGCCAGATCCCGAAAAGTGGATAACTGAAATTGCTTTTCTCCTGGATGATCCTGCAACTGAACCTCAATAAAAACCAGTGCATTCCCGCTTGAAGAAACGCGCTGGTTCAATGCCTATCAAGGGCAATTTAACTAAAAACTATACCCAAGCGCCAGACCAAATGCCCGTACACCGTAATACGGGCCTACCAGTTTGGCGTGAATGGCGGGCAATGGCAATGTGGCCGTTGTGGTATAGAGCGGGAGTTGTGTGCCTTCAATATCTCTGTGAAGTTTATCAATATCAGCTTGTTTGAGACTCGGCCACAAGGGGTCTTCTCCCACAAAGTCAGCATTTACCTTGGTTCCATAAAAAGGGCCAAGTAGCCACAAATCAAGCGTGAGCGCCTTTCCCAGCAACCATTGGTGACCTAGCAAAACACCACCGGCAACTGCACCAAATTTGGCATTTAAATGGGCGCGGTGCAAAATTCCGTCGCTTGGTGTGTAAGTGTAGTCCTGGCTGATGTCCATGTTCATGTAACGGGCAAACGGAGCTACGTACCATCCCGCCGGAGCGTGCCCTTTAAAGTAAAAGCGATACTCCACTGTTGCGTTGTATTTGGTGAAAAGTGTTGTCCCGATCGCCCGCCGTGCATCCTCATTATCACCAAACTGGTCCATCAAAGCATTTTTGAATGGAAGCGGTGCGTTAGGCGATACGCCTGCCGTTATGGTAATGGAGCTTTTTGGCGTTATTATTCGCTCATACTGAGCCATATAACTTTTAAATGCAACACCGGTGAGGTTAAATTTTACAACCGTTTTATTACCCAGTTGCGCTTCGGAGGGGCTTACACAAAATAGGAATAGGACACTGCAAATCAATAAAATGCGGTTTTTCATAGTGCTTGAGTTTTTATATCAACGAGGAATAAACAACCGAACGATCTGGCGTAACCAGCTGTCGTTCTGCATAATAAAGTTCGGGAGGATAATACGGGACGGAAATAGTTAGTCCTAACTAAATTGAGAATCTGTACTAATTTTCAGCAAGTTGCTATCGAAATAGTGCTCTATTCGGGGGAATTGGCAAACCATGAAGTGAGACCGGGAACTCCGGAAGTCACAGCGGACAGGCTAAAATTGTTGGGGGAAGATGTAAGAGTCTGGGTCGAGCGTCACAACGGCTTATTGCGAAAACGAATGAACTTAACTCAATGCCAAACGGATATGTTCCAAATGATGCCGAACATGCCAGGCAGACATAGCGAGAGCCTGTTTTTGATTAAACCAAATTTGCCTTAAAGGATGAAAATAAGACAGCGCCAACTGTTCTTCGCTCAGGCTTCTAACCAAATTCACATATCTGGCCGTAACTCCATCCAGGATTTGCAGGGAATCAGAAACAGGATTGGTAAGTGAGTCCGGTGTCATAGCCCATGCATTCATATCGATAAGTGTCTGAATCTTGTAATCCGGCTCGGTTAACACTTTTTTCATTCTGAAATAGTGCAGATACTGAATATCGGCAACATGATGAACAAGCTGACGAACATTCCAGCTTGCTTCGCGGTACGTTTTGGCAAGTTCAGCATCGGATAAACTTCCGACCAACTGGCGGTATTCAGCTGGAATGGCTCCCAATACATCGATGTTGTGCTCCAGCTCAGAGGAAGTATATTGTTCCTCAAGCCGAAACGGGCCGATGGGAAATTTACGTTCGGAAAGATGGTCGCTCAATTCGGATCCTAAATTTGAGTTGTAAAATAATGATTCCGGACAATGCAGGAACGCTGTAAAATAAACAATTCTTACTCTGCATCAATGTCATCAATGCGGTCCTTGATCACCTCCACTTTCATTTTCTTTGCAATGATAATTTCTGTTCGCTGGGCATTTTCATGCACGGAATTCGGAAATTTTGATTTTTCCAGCTTGTTAAGCACTTCTTCTTCAACTTCCAGCATGGTTTCCAATACGACCTTCTTTTCTTCAGGAGAACTTTCAGACGATGAATCTCCAACATTACTATTTTCCATAGAGATGAGCTTTATAAATACGCTTACGCAAATATATTTATTTTTATTTCAATGCATTCAGGGCCGGATGCGAGAAGTTAAATTGACTCCTTCAAAAATTTTTCCAGACTGATGCAAGAACCGCCTGGCAGCGCTTATTAGCTGATTACAATGGGGAAATCGTGTCGAAAACTTCGCAAATCCTAAGGTTCCTACACGAAAAAACAATCGAATGAGCATTGCCTGAAACGGTCCGAAAAAACCATGAATGGAACCTATTTTGTTTAACCCGGCGTTAACCAATGCAACCCTTTCGGAGATTTTTTCTCCAAAACCCGAACAACAGTACGCTTCCTCTGGCGTTTTTAGAGCAGTTTTCGGTGTCCTCCATAATGAATGTATTGGCAACAAAACAGATTTAAATGAAAAAGGCTCAGGCAGTTTTAGGGATAGTGATATTGGGATTAAGCTTTTCTTTCGGGGTTCAAACGGTTAATTCATTTTCGGATCCCATCCATTTTTTACAAATTGATACATTATCTACAAACGAGAAGACGGCTGCCCCAGAAGAAGAATGGGTTTCTATTTACGACTCGCTCGGTCTTGGTAAACAGGGGCTATCTGAAACCGCCTTCCGTTATGCATGGTATGGCTTTCATAAAATGAACCTTCATAAACCCGTCATGGCAATTGCAGATTTCAGCCAGTCTTCCTGCAAAAAGCGACTTTACGTCATTGATCTTATCAAGAAAAAACTATTGCTCAACACCTATGTTGCTCATGGTCGGAATTCCGGGCAGGAGTATGCCAAAAATTTCTCCAACGACGATGAATCTTTCCAGTCCAGCCTGGGATTTTATCGAACACTTGGTACTTATGAGGGAAAACATGGGCTTTCATTGAAACTCGAAGGCGTCGAAAAGGGTATCAATGACCGCGCATTGGAACGCGCTATTGTTATGCACGGCGCAGATTATGTAAGCGAGGACTTTATCAAAAATACAGGGCGACTTGGAAGAAGTCTCGGATGTCCTGCCGTTTCTATAGCCGACTCCAAAAAGCTGATTAATATGTTATATGATGGAGCCGGCTTATTTATTTATTCAATCGATCAGAAGTATTTTGCGAAATCCGGGTTACTTTCCGAAGCGATTTCCACAAACGAAGATCATGCCTTAGGTGCCCCACGCTTGTAGACGTCCTTAAAATAAAGCAGCTGCCCCTTTTCATTACAATCCGCCCCCAGATAAAGCAAAAAAACCGGTATCCGTTGTTTGAGTTTGTACCACTTTGGGGGTATCGAAATCGTGTCGGGCTCGGTAAGGAAATCGCTATCCAGGAGTTGAGATCCAGCCATAAAATTGGCCAGCTCTGTAGGATGCTGCACGCGCACGCACCCGTGACTTCTCCATCTCTGGTTGGATTTGAAAAGATACCTGGCATTGGTATCGTGCAGGTAAATTGCCAACGGATTTTTAAGTTCCACTTTTAACAATCCCAAAGAGTTATCTTCTCCAGTTTCCTGCCTGAATCGGTACGGGAATTTTTCAGGCGACATTTTTTCCCAGTTGATGTCGTCCGGGTTCACTGCTTCGCCCTTTCTATCAATGACCTCAATGCCATTTCTGACAAGATAATCGCGACTTCTCTGCGCTTTGGGGAGTATTTCTTTCAGAGCGATACTCTTAGGCACATTCCAGTACGGATGGGTAACAATGCTCGTTGCGTACGAATCCATCGTAGGTGTTGGTGTGCTGATTTTACCCACCACCGTCCGCATGGTCATTACATTTTCACCAAGAGAATCCATACCAGTGAGATAGGCGCCACGAAGATTTACGATCACCATTCGAGGTGCACTGCTGGTCTGACGTCGTATCCATCGATATGCATTTAGCGACGCTGCAACCATGGCTGCGCTGTCTTTCTTATCTTCCTTGATCAGTCGCAGGTAGTGTTTTTTGAGGTTTTTATAGACAGGGTAAACAGGTTCCAGTTTTTCAATTACTTTCTCAACAGAAGTCGTCTGAACCATTTCCTCTGCCGCCAATCGTATCAGATTGGTATCAGTTTTAATGATTTTTGCAGTATATCTCAAATTGGGTTTGTGGCCAAAACTCACCTCTTCTAGCAACGCAAATACCGGGGCGCCGTTTTGATCATGCGGAAACTTGTCCGTATTGACTCCGATGCTCTGGAGATATGCTACGATTGCGTCATATTTTTTTCTTTTGCTCAATTCGTTTACGATTTCTTCCCGGGTCATTTCCCGGGCGTCTTTGTTACAAGATTGTAATCCAATCAAAGCACACAAAATCGACAATGTTATGTACTTCAATCGACCTGCTGTTGTGTCCAAGCGCATTTTTAATCTGGTTGTTTTGCCAATGATATACAATTGTTGTGCTAATAACTAAATTCCGGACATGGTTATGTCAATATTTTCTGCCTAAATCCGGCAAAAATCACGGTGAGACCAACATGTGGATATCCTTTTTTTGTCACAGAATGCAAGATCTTTAATGAAAAGCTTGCTTGTAGTAGTCAAACCAAATTACGAATAGTCACCCTTCTGTTTTCTCGAAATATTAACATGTGGCTATTGGGTAAAATAAAGGTATATAACAAAAAAAAAGCGCTTGATATGAATTGGAAAAATTGTGAATGTTGACTGATATTTAGATATTTTTCAAAACTTACACAAATTGTTATTTAACTTCGACACTGTAAAACAAATTCATTTCCAAAATGGCGGTTAAAGGCCCAATTATTCTGATTGATGACGACGAGGACGATCAATTTCTGATCAAAAACGTCATGGAGGAATTACAGATAACCAATGAGCTAATCATTTTTGAAAACGGATTGGAAGCCCTGAAATATTTGGAATCAACGACTGATCAGCCGTTCCTGATTTTTTGTGATGTGAATATGCCGGTAATGAATGGTCTGGAATTACGGGTCAGGATTGACCAGAATGAATACCTAAAGAAGAAGTCTATCCCATTTGTGTTTGTCAGCACCTCGGGAGGTTCCGAGATTGTCCGGCTTGCATATGATGCAACAATCCAGGGATTTTTCAAAAAGGAAAGCAGCTTTTCAGAATATAAGCGACAAATCAAACTGATCCTTGATTACTGGGAGTGTTGCCTGCATCCAAACAAATAAAAAGCAGAATGCCGCTTTCGGAATGCACGCATCTTAACCAGTTATTTTGGCTCTGGATGAATCGTAGTGGGTGGCCAGGTACGAAGCGCGCGCGGGTCGGGCAAAAAAGGGGCACGCTTAGTGCGGGGTGTGCGGTAGCCATAGCGTGGAAGCATTTTTTTGCCTTGATTTTTTTACGGTCCGCCCGCTCCGGCGTACCGGCGCGGTTACTTTTTTTGCGGTCCGCCGCCCATATCTTTGAAGTTGTTGGGAAAAGTGCAAATTTGAGATAGTTGTTTAACAGGGTTGGACAGCAGCCCGTGTTTCGCCGCTGACACGTTTTTTACAGACGATGTTGTACCGCTGGTCTATCTGTCCATCTTGTTTTTCTCTGTAACTTGAACAGTACCTAAGGATGCAGTTTTTATTGTAATCCTGTATGAATGTGCCAAATTCGAGAAAAACTGTTAAGCGCAATATTCAACTTTAAAATTCTCTTGATGATGGGCAAACAGACAGTAAATTCAACAATATTGCTTCGCTATTGTGTTGGTATTGATGTGAGCAAGGACTCTTTACAAATTTGTTTGTCAACCATTGACATTAATGGTAAGACAACCGTAAAAGGCACAAGCAAAGTAGCCAATAAAGTCTCTTCATTCGATGGATTACTTACCTGGATCGCCAAACATTGCAAAGAGAAACAATTGCCTGTCAGATATTTAATGGAATCAACTGGTGTTTATCACGAACAAATTGCATGGTATTTATTCCAGAATGATCTTCCAGTAAGCGTAGTGCTACCAAACAAGTCCAAAAACTACCTTAAAAGTCTGGGGCATAAATCTAAAAATGATAAGATTGATGCTCGCGGTTTGGCGCAAATGGGATTGGAGCAGACTCCAACTTTATGGCAACCACTTTCAAAAAATATCTATTCATTACGGATGTTGACCCGACAGCACCAACGTCTGCAAGAGCTTAAAAATCAATCAGAAAATCAGAAACATGCTATATTACATAGCCAGATCTGTGATAAATTTATCATTAAACAACTGGATAAACTAATCAAACTTTATGACCAGCAGGTTGAGCAGATTGCCCAGGAAATGCAGAATCTGCTCTCCAAAGACATAGTTCTCAAAAACAAGATTGATCAACTCTGTAAAATAAAAGGCCTTGGTCTGTTATCTGTGGCAACGCTTGTTGCAGAAACCAATGGTTTTGAAGGCTTTGAAAATCTCAGACAGTTAGTCAGTTTCGCCGGTTATGATGTCGTTGAAAATCAATCCGGGCTAAGGTCAGGAAAAACCAGAATTTCTAAAAAAGGAAACAGCCGGATTAGAAGAATATTGTTCTTACCTGCCTTTAATGCAGTTAGATTCGGAGAGCCAGCCTGCCAGGCATTATTTGAAAGAGTATTTGTCAAAACTCGTATTAAAATGAAAGGATATGTTGCAGTCCAGAAAAAACTACTAACCCTTTGTTACGCCCTATGGAAAAAGGATGTCAACTACGATCCATTATACCATTCCCAACATGTCAAAGAACTTGAATATCAGGACAAAAAAATAGTCCTGACCATCAGGACTACACAGGATGTAACGGCTTAGAAAACCAGAACTCCCTCATAGTCCAAATTTATTAAAAAAATTCTATTTCAAATCTTGTTTTTCACGACAGTACCAGCGGTCGATTACACGGTCTGGAAGTGATGCGGTTATAATGCCCTCACCATTTGCACGGGCATATTTGTAGCGGATATACCGCTTCACAAAAAATTCTGCTGGGATCCGGTCTAACACCTCAGTGACCTCTTCTCCGATTACAGTACAGCCGGTAACGTCTTCTGTGGGTTCAATGATGATGATCTCACGGCGTAGGTTTTCCGGAAGCAGCATTCTTCCCGTTCCCTTTTCCCGTTTTTTAGCCTGAGCTTTTTCTTTTACGACGTCAGCGACTTGCTGTGAAAGTTCCTCTTGTTGATGCTGGTCGATTCCCAGTTCAAAGAGATCAATCTGGTTTGCATCAATGTGGACACCAGCCAGTTTCTCGTTCTTTTTGCCGAATATATACCGCTTATACTTGTCAAGCTCAAAGTTCAGAGCTTGGATCTGTTCATCCTTTTCCGATATTAATTCCAGCGACTTTTTATGTGCAGCAATCGCTTGCTCATAGAGTAACTTATAGTCCGTCGCCGTATCTTCCATACCTCTAAGATAAGGTATAGAAAGTGCCCAAACAACACCATTTGGCACATTTTGGTAATTTTATTTCTTTAATTTAGCAGTCTAAATCATATGCTGATAACGCTTTCTGAGACGAACCGAATCCAGCATTACGCCTTGTAAAAGAAGTATTAATTGATGACTAGTAATCGATATATCTTCTGATTTTGGCCACTCAAAAGTGCCCTGTTCTAATTTTTTAACATACATAGCAAACCCGTCTCGGTCCCATTGCAGGAGCCTAATTTGATTAAGTCGTTTACCCAGGAAAACGAAAACATCACCGCTCGATGGATCAAAGCCCAATTCATTCCGGACCAGGCCAGCCAAACTGTAAATTCCATAGCGCATGTCAGTTGGGCTGCGGTACAGGAAGTACCGGCAACTATTAGATAAGGCCAGCATTTTAAAGAATGAGCTTCCTGAGAAAGGATGCGTCAAGAGAATCGAATAGCTCTATACGTGCTCCGGATGGAAAAGTAATTACCGCCAGCACCTGTTGAATTTGAACCATCACGTCCGGTTGTTGAACTGGTATCTGGCTGAAGCCATGGGTTGGCACGGGGGTTTTCTTGGGGCGGAATTTTTTCACCCAGTAATTAAACTTATGATATCCAATGCCATTTTGATTGCAAAAAGCCTGTTTGCTTATACCTTGCGTTTGCCATTGATCGAACAGCGCCCGCATTTTCTCTGTCTCATTTTTCATGAAACAAGATTACAAACTATATCAATTCAATAAAATATGGGTATCATCGGACGCATACTTAAGAAACGCGGCAATTAGGAAATGATCTTTTTTGTTTCATCACTTCGTCGCGGGCTCATGGAACCATGGATTAAATGGGGGTCTTTGATTTGCCGATTTTCTATAATAAGGAGAGATCCGTTGGTTTTGAATATTCTGCGGGAAAGGAATAGGATTAAAACGACCTCGCCGATATGGGTTGGCTCATCATCTGAATTTGTAGATTTTTGGATCTTCCCTAACTTTTTCTAATCTCGTAACTCCTGTTTTAAAGGGATTGTCCCAACGTGCCTGCATAACTGCTCGTAGTGCCCGTTCCTTCGATTCCAAGTTTGCATGGATTTCAATGAGGTGATGATGCATCAATGGGCGCATCCTCGTTAAAAGTGCTGTGCCTGATAAAAGTACATATATAAACTGGCTGCGTTCCGCTTTTCACTAGTGTGTTTAATCGTCTTACAATAGCTGAAATAACAGAAGTGTTTGATAATAATATACTTAACACTAATGCAGCCATTTAGTGGAGCGCGCCCGCCAGTTTTAAGCCGATCATTGTATATAGAAACAAGATTGTCCCACGGAATGACATATGATAATTGCACTCAGAGACTATTGGAATACAAATATTTTAAAAAAGTCTTTTCAAATCCTTGAGGAACGATCTATTTTTTGCTCAAGTAAATGCGAGACTTTTCCTCTTAATAGCCTAAAAGTAGTGCACCAAATTTTTGAACATAATTTTCTTATAATTATCAAACTAAAGTCCTTTCTTATCTAAACTCAACATTACTATGTCTGAACTTAATAACCAAGTTAATATAAACCCTTTTTCGTGATTATAGCTTTTAGAAAGAATGGAAATAAATAGTCTGTCATGTAATAAGTGGGATATATCATAGCAAACAGCATAATATAAAAGCAGATTTTACGCAATTGATTTATTGGTAGATATACAGCGACTATGCGTATGGCGATAATTAGCAGTGGGAATGAATACATAATGCTTCTTGTAATGTCAGCAACCAAAAAGGCAGACCCAATTGATAACATACTAGCGATTATAAGAACTATGAATTCAGGTTTGGTACTGTTTTTCCAAATAATGTAGAACGCAAGCAGGATGATCACCCATAATGATTCAAAGCTGGAAAATAGAAGAAACGGAGAAAGTTTTACCAATCTTCCATTCTTGAGAATATGAATAGCTTCTTTAGCAAGTTGGGCAAAGTCGACTTTTGTCGGAAAGCTATAAAAGTGAATCAAAATCCATCTTCCAAATATCATTGCCGCTATTGATAGCAAAAGTGCCCAATGGCCTTTTTTAATCTTAAATGACAAATAAAATGGCGTGCTTTCGGCTTGTGTGTTTATTTTTATGTCATTTCTTAAAAGGTACCAAATCCAAATAAGAGGGACCGAAAGCAGTGACCTTTCATCTGTCCAAAATGCGGCTGAATAGAAAAAAAATTGGATTGGTATGCTATTACTTGTCATTCCGATAAACATAGATACAAGTGCGAAGCCATCGAAATATCCTAAATCCCAAAAAAATATTTTTCCTAAAAACATAAAACTCAGGCAAATCGTTAGCCATCTCACAGTGACGATATCAGGCACATACTGCTTAAGGAACTTAATAAATAATAAAATAAATACAAATCCGGAAGTGTACTCGAGTGCTATCAAAAAATGTGCTAATGCTAGCAAATTGCATTCAAAGCACAGCTTGCCAAGCAATGGTGCAACTAGACGAAAAGTAAGTTTTGAAACGTGATGAGCAACTGGATAGTTTGATTGAGTTGTTAGGATGCCGTGTGACTGTTTCTCCAGATGTAACCAGGTAGGCGAAGTGGAAAGATTAGTAAATTTGTTATGTATGATAATGAGCGCATCCCCCCCTGTTAAAATTATTAGCCCCACGGTAATTATTGCGAGTCGGAAATCAGTATTGCCATATTTATCCAGAAACTTAAGAACTCTGTTTTCGAAGGTAATTTTGAGTTGTTTTAGGGATAAATATACTTGTATATCTCGTTGTGGGTTTTCCATATTTTATAATCAGATTTTTAGAATCAATTATTGGTGGGTGGATTCGATGTAACTTATTCTCACAATTCTATTGAATTGGACAGATTTTTTATACTCTGGTTAAATACAACTTCTAAATTTTCAAATATTTGTTAGAATCTCGTTTAGTTTGTATGTTTTGGTCTTGTATTTTACGGGCAACAAATGGTTTTTGCTATATCTGGTGTTTCGCCGCATCTTGCTGTTATTTACTTAACGCAAGAAGCTAGGATACCTCACGCTGTTGAATTAAATCTCTCCACACCTTTTATTTTTTTATTTTGAAGAAATTTTCAAAGTTGTTCTTGGGTTGAACGCTCAAAAATAGCAAAAGAATACAGGACGCTTTTAAACTTTAAAGACAATTGCTCGGATGTGGGAATTAAATCGATGGTATCTTAAAAAAATACGAAAGTTTGCTAGCTTTCCAACACTCAAAATGAAACCAAAAACCAATGTAGTGCCATCACGCCCGCTAACCCTGTGACGGAAACCAACGTTTCCATAATTGACCATGTCTTTAAAGTGTCAGTCATTGAAAGTTGAAAATATTCACGGAATAGCCAGAAGCCGGTATCGTTTACATGGGAGAACATCATACTGCCTGCTCCGATACTCAATACCATCAGGTTGGGATCAACACCTGATGATTTGAGCAGAGGAAACATAAAGCCCGCGGTTGTAATGCCAGATACAGTGGAGGATCCAACACAAACGCGGAGTAGTGCAGCCATACCCCAGCCCAGGACATATGGGTGCACCGTTGAATGCTCCATCATATAGGAGATTGATTGACTCACACCTCCATCTGTTAAAACTTGTTTGAATGCGCCGGCTCCTCCAAAGATAAGCAAGAGCATCGCGATATCCTTAATCGCTTCCGTCAGCAGATTGGTCACCTCCTGCATTGATTTGCCGCGTCTCAAGCCAAGTGTAAAAGAAGCTAGGATTACAGCTGAAAACATACTAATGGTCGGCTCTCCAACGAAAAGCAACACCTTTCTTGTCCACGAGTCTGCTTGTAAAAAAGGGCTGAATACCGTACTTATTCCAATGAGCAGCAGTGGAAACAGGAGTGTGAAAAAACTCGTGAAAGTTGATGGCGCTTTGTCAAAATTTATATCCGGGGCAATGAATGCAGGGTTTGGTAAGTTGGTATATTTCTTTATCGTAGACCCGAATAAGGCCCCTGATACCAATATGGCCGGTATGGAAATAATTATCCCGTAAAAAAGGGTTGTGCCCATCGATGCGTTAAATTGTTTCAATATGGCTAGCGGGGCAGGGTGAGGGGGCAGGAATCCCTGGGTAACTGACAGAGAGGCTAACATTGGCAATCCAATGTAGAGCGCCGGCAATTTGTATCGATAGGCAACGGTTATGACTACGGGGGTGAGTAACATAAATCCAACTGAGTAGAATAACGGTAAACCCACTATGAATCCGGTAATCATAAATGCCCACCGGGCGTTTGAAGTCCCGACTACTTCAATTAATTTGAAAGCTATACGTTCAGCAGCACCACTTTGAGCAACCAGTTTACCCAGCATAGCTCCCAATGCAATGATGGCCGTTATCGAGCCTAGCGTACCGCCGATCCCCTTTTGAATAGCATCAATGATTGCTAGGCCAGGTAGCCCAAGTGCTAATCCGACACCTACGGAAACTGCAAGAAATGACAGGAAAGGGTTTAACCGAACGATTGAGATGAGCGCAATCAGCGCCAAAATACCAATCAATGTAATCGCCAGAGACATTCGTTTATTTATATTTATGAATCATCAAATACTTGCTGATCTATTGCAATAAATAACAAGCCTGTAAATGCAATCAATCTACTTGCGCAGCAGATGGAAAGGAGCAATTCCAGGAGCAAATTCAGTGTACTTTTTAATGGATTAATTGCTCCTTCAACCGTATCATTTCCTGAGTATTTAGGTAGAAATGTTGATTTGTTTCTTCTATTGGAAGGATATGAAATTGTATGAAGCAAGCAAAGTCCGGGTGTCTTCACACATCAGCAACAATTACAATACGGCATTAATGGGCGTCTTATGATCACAGGCGCAAACAAAATGAGGATGTACACGATATACAAACTTTGGTAGTTTCTGTCCTGCATAGAGGGTAATTTTGGCAGATATCTTTGTATAAAACCATTATGGACTACCATTTACTTAGCGATGAATTACTGGTTAAACTGTTGCGCGTCGAGGATAAAGGTGCATTCAATGAGATCTACAAGAGATATTGGAAGGAACTTTTCAAATCCTCTCAGCGAAAGGTCAAATCAGAATCGGTTATCGAGGAATTACTTCAAAACGTTTTTTTGAGTCTTTGGGAAAAACGAACCACACATCAGATTGAGAATTTGGGAGGATATCTGTTTAATTCACTGAAGTACCAAATCATCAATCATTACAGGGCGCTGATTCTTGCTGAGAAATATGCCGATTTTGCACATGCCAAGCTTGAACAATATGATTCGTCACCTGAGGAGTCTGTTAACTTCCAGGATATTACGGCGATCTTCGATAAGGTTTTAAAACAGTTGCCAGAGAAAACGAGTCGGATCTTCCATATGAGCCGTCTTGAATACAAAACCACGCGCGAAATATCGGAGATTCTCAATCTGCCGGAACGGACGGTGGAATACCACATCACACAGTCACTACGATTGCTCCGCCAACAACTCAAAGACTTTCTTCCCTCAGGGATTATCTTCTTGTTATTCAATTATTGAATTGGATAATATCAGGAATATTTGATAATAACTCCATTTTGGTATAAACTTTCTAATAATCAATAAAATAATCTTGCGGTCTGGCGCGCTCAGACCGACTATCTATTTATAAAGCCTAAAGAATGAGTCGTAATTCGTTTGCATCATTATTGAAAAAATATCAGTCAGGAAATGCCAGCCCCGATGAGAGGAAGGTTGTAGAGCAGTGGTATGCCCTACTGGAAGAAGAACCCCGCACACTGAACGCAAAAGAGTGGGATCGTCTTGAGAGCCGCCTTTGGCAACGTGTTAAGGCCACGTCTTTTGGTGAAGAGGAAGTGGAAGGTGCGGCGATCATACCGTTGTGGAGACGCCCGATATTCACAGCGGGTGCTGCTGCATGCATTGTGATTATGCTGGCCGCAGGTTTCTTTTACAGCAAAAAGACGGTTTTAACAGCATCCGTACTTAACAGCGAGGATGCTGCAATGGCGATTGTGGTGAACAGAGGCTTATCGATTATGCCGGTTTTACTTGAAGATTCCAGTAAAGTCTGGATTAGCCCCGGTGGTGTGCTGCGTTATCCAAAACATTTTCTGGCCAAGAAAAGAGAGGTTTTCTTAATCGGGGAGGCCTTTTTTCAAATAGCTGAAAATGCGAACAGGCCATTTTTTGTGAATGCAGGTAATATTACTACGAAAGTACTTGGTACAAGTTTCAGGATTAAGGCTCCTCAGAACGGATCAGAGGTTGAAGTTTCCGTCAAAACCGGCAAGGTCTCTGTGTATGAGAAGGGCAAAGAGGAAGTGGCACACTCCAGTAAAAATGGAAATGGTGTTATTCTCAATCCCAACCACCAAGTAACATTCCTGACGAAAAGCAAATTGTTTGTCACGCGCTTGGTTGATGAACCCGTTGCCTTACCTGATGAAAACCCGGTGGCGGCGGATCCCTTTAATTTTAACGATATGCCGCTTTCAAAGGTGATTATTCAACTGGAACAGACCTACAGGATTGACCTGGAAGTGGAAAGGAAATCCCTGGGTGACTGTCCGCTGACAGCTAACCTTTCGCAAAAGGGGCTGTACGCACAATTGGACCTACTATGTGCTGCAATTCAGGGTACTTATGAGGTGAAGGGTACAACAATTCTTATCAGTGGCAAAGGGTGCGAATAATATTTTTAACCAAACTTCTAAAGCATGAACGTAGATATATGAAACAAAAAAGCTGACAATGTCCTACCATTGTCAGCTCATAATACCCCTTCGACAGAAGCTGCACAAACAGGACTCACTTGTGAAAGTGAGCGGGCTTTGTTTTGCCTGATTCTTACTCTAAACAAAACACTTAAATGTATGAAAAAATCTGTAAAACGAAGTAGGTTACTTCTCAGAATTATGAAACTATCAGTTGTACAAATGGTTCTGGGGATGGTTTTTTCCGGAGTTACCCTGGCTTTCGAGGGCAGGGCACAGGATTTTTTGAACAAATCGATTACAATAAGCGTCGAGGATACGAAACTGAGAGCTGTGCTGACCTTGATAGAAAAGCAGGCCGATGTCCGTTTCGTATATAGTTCAAGGGCCATAAAAGTCGACAGAAAAATCTCCGTAAAAACCAATGGCCAGCGACTGTCTGAAGTGCTGTTTAAAATCCTGGACCCACTAAAAATAAACTATCGGATCGTGGAGGGGCAGATCATTCTGAATCCGATTGATAATGAGCCAGCTCCTGAAAAGGAAGCATCTGTACTCAATACATTCGCAGATACGAAAGTGGCTGAAAAAGTGACTGATCTGGGTGTCAAAGGCAAAGTCATGGATGATAATGGGGAAGTTTTGCCCGGCGTAAATGTGGTCCAGAAGGGAACCCAAAAAGGAACATCCACGGATGGAGACGGAAATTTCAGTATCGAGGTAAGCGACCCGAGGGCAATTCTAGTGTTCTCTTTCGTGGGTTATGCCACGCAGGAAATACAGGTGGGCAATAAGACGAGCTTTGATATTACACTCAAAGTGAATGATAAGGCACTGCAGGAAGTTATTGTGGTGGGATACGGAACACAGACCAAAGCCAACCTTACCGGGGCCGTGTCATCTGTGAGCGGTGCGGTACTGGAAAGCAGACCGCTCGTCAATCTGGCGCAGGGATTACAGGGACTTGTGCCCAACCTGAACATTAATCTCAACAGCGGAGCACCCGGCAAAGGCGCATCCTACAACATCCGCGGAAATACGTCCATTAACGGAGGAGGCCCGCTGATCCTCGTAGATGGGGTTCAGATGGACCCAAACCTGATTAATCCGGCTGATGTGGCGAGTGTAACCGTATTGAAAGATGCGGCTTCGGCTGCCATATATGGTGTCCGCGGAGCGTATGGGGTGATTTTGATCACGACGAAAACACCGAGCAAGAACAATCCGCTTCGGGTCAATTATTCCACTTCATTCACGTCGTCCCGGCCGACCCGTCTGCCCAAATATGTAAACTCGGTCGATTATATCGCGATGAATCGTGAGGCAGATGCGACTGGTGGCCGAACTGGTGGTGCGCAGGCCAGTAATAAGTTTACCGAACTGGATATGGAAAACGCTACGAAATATTTTAACGATCCGGTAAATAACCTGCCTGTTTATGTAGATCCGGGCAATCCTTCCATTTACAGATATGTGGGCAACACCGACTGGATTAAGGAATTATACAATGGCGGTGCACCGATGATGGATCATAATCTTTCTCTTTCAGGCGGGGAAAATAAAACATCCTTCGTAGCATCGCTTGGCTACCTGGATCAGAAAGGAATTTTGAAAATAACAGATCAGAAATTTAAGCGGTACAATGCCAGCCTGAAAGTCAATACTGAGGTAACCAAATGGCTGGATCTGAATTTCAGAATGAACCTGAACCGTACAGAAAATGCTACTGCCAGTGACCGTAACAGAACCGGGATGGCCGAAAGCCGCATTGGCGGTGACCTGAGGCCAAATATGCCGGTTTATCATCCTGACGGCCATTTTTCAGGCCAGGGCAACTGGACCAACCCTATCGCTCTGGCTACTTTGAACGGAAGAATGAAAACGCAAGCCAATGATCTGTGGCTCACAGGAGGTTTTATCCTTAAACCGATTCCGAGACTCAGGATCGTGTCGGATTTCACATGGAATAATTTTCAAAGAAACGAGCAGGAGCATCAGAAGGAATATTATGAATATGGCGTGGATGGCATTCTGCTGGGGAGTTTCCCATGGACCAAGCCGACCAGAGTGATCGAGCGTAACGACAACGACTATTATACGGTGATCAACTCTTATGCAGATTACGAGTTTAATCTGGGCGGCAAGCATTACTTAAAAGCCATGGTGGGTTATAATCAGGAACTCAAACAAACCAAATTTGTCTCTACATCGGTAAAAAATCTGATCGATCCCACGATGCCGGCTATTAATCTCAACAATGACGACAGGCCGATCGTAGGTGGTACACAGGGAGATTGGGCGGTAAGCGGTACGTTTTTCAGGCTGAATTACGATTTCGCAAAAAAGTATCTGTTGGAAGTTAACGGCAGGTACGATGGAACTTCCCGTTTCCCGAGGGGCAACCGATACGTTTTCCTGCCCTCGGTCTCTGCGGGGTGGCGTATCTCGGAAGAGGCATTTTTCGCGCCTTTGGCCAATATCGTCAATGATTTGAAACTCAGGGCTTCTTATGGAAAGCTGGGTAATCAGGCGGGAGACCAGCTTGGTAACTATCCCTATCTCGCGACAATGCCCGCAGGTACTATCGGCTATATATTCGGAAGTCAGCAGGGTACGGCCGTGAGTGTACCAGGATTGATCAGTCCCAATTTTACCTGGGAAAAGGTCACGAGTGTGAATGTAGGGCTCGACTTTGATGTGCTGCAAAACAGGCTTACCACAAGTTTCGACTGGTATATTCGCGATACCAGGGATATGATCGTGGGTGCGTTTCCTTTGCCGTCTGTGTTGGGTACGAGTCCGCCGAGAAGGAATGCCGCTGACATGCGAACAAAAGGCTGGGAATTGAGCACCACCTGGAAAGACAGGATCAATTCCGACTGGAGCTACAACATCACACTGGCGCTTTCGGATTACACATCAAAAATCACGAAGTACGATTTGAATGACACCAAAACCATTGGTAGCAGATATCAGGGCGAAACGCTTGGCGAGATCTGGGGCTACGATACAGAAGGGTTTTTTAAGACAGATGATGAAGCGGCGAAGTTTGACCAGAAGCAGTTATGGGCCGGAACCTGGCTTGCGGGAGATATCCGTTTCAAAGACCTGAACGGAGATGGGAAAATCACAAGGGGAACCAATACTGTGGGAGATCCGGGCGACAGGAAAATTATTGGTAACAATACCCCTCGCTACCAGTTTGGCCTTAATCTTGCGACTCAATACAAGGGCTTCGATTTTACCGTCCTGTTTCAGGGTATTGGTATGCGCAATGTCGCTGTTGAAGGGCAGGAGTTCTGGGGATTCACCAATGAGTGGCAGATTCCGTTAAAGCACAATCTGGATTACTGGACACCAACAGCTACAGAGGCGTATTTTCCACGTCTGAGATTAGGAGGAGGAGGTAATTTTCAGGTACAGACCAAGTACATTCAAAATGCGGCCTATATGCGTATGAAGAACCTTTCGTTTGGATACGCCATACCGCAAACATTGACGAATCGGATCAAGATTAAAAATGTCCGGGTATATGTTACTGCGCAGAATCTGTTTGAATTTACCAAATTCTACAAATCACAGGATCCTGAGACGGTCAATCAAAACACATATCCGCTGAACCGTTCTATTTCAGCTGGTTTACAAATAGGTTTATAAATCATAATCACATCCAATTATGAATATCAAAAAATATACTTTGCTTTTCATAGTCATCTCTTTGATTGGCTATTCGTGCAAGAAAGAAGATTTTCTGGACCTGTATCCAAAGGATGCTATCACGGAACAGACCTTTTTCAAAAATGAAAATGACCTGAAATTGTATGCAAACCAGTTTTACCCGTTGCTTCCCGTGCAACCGGGGTTGTCAGAAAATAACTCCGATAACTTCGTCCCAAGCACCCGGGATGCTTTTCTGGCTGGGACCTATGTACTGCCGGTCACAGGTGGTGGCTGGACGTGGGTCAACGAACGTAATGTGAACTTCTTTCTGAACAGGTACCAGAAAGCGGACATCAGCCAGGTGATCAAAAATAAATATGTCGCGGAGGTACGCATGTTCCGGGCCTATTTTTACTGGAGAAAAGTGGTTCAATTTGGCGATGTACCCTGGTTGAGTAAGGACCTCAATGACCTGTCGGCGGAATTGTACGCGCCTAAAAACACGCAGAAGCAGGTCATGGATTCAGTACTGACCGATCTTGATTTTGCTATTGCCAACCTACCGCTGCCCAAAGATGCCGAAATCGGGCGACTACACAAATACGCCGCTGCAACACTGAAATCCCGTATTTGTTTATGGGAGGGTACTTTCAGGAAATATCACGGCACGGGGGACGAAAAAAAGTTTCTCCAGGAAGCTGCCAATGCCGCCGAAATGGTGATCAGTTCCGGACTTTATGATATTTATAGCACCGGAAGCCCGAACACAGATTATTATAATCTTTTTATCCAGGAAGAATTAAGTACCAATCGGGAAGCTATCTTACCCATGCGTTATCTCAAAGATATTGTCATGCAGGGGCTTACGAGGACATTGGGCGAGTCGGGGACAGGATTCAGTAAGAATTTTGTCAGGTCATTTTTAAGTAAAGACGGCCTTCCTACCAGTCTGAGTCCGTTGTACAAGGGGGATAATACCATTGAAGATGAAGCCTCCGGACGCGATCCGAGATTCAAGCAACTCATTGCTACCCGCGGTTTTGTGTATCAGATCGGGGCCAATGGTTCAAAAGATACGATCAACCTGCCCAGAATCGGCTCCAATACCGCCCCGACGGGATATCAGATGGTGAAGGGAAGATCCCCGGATCTGGTCCAGTGGAATGCACTTCAATCCACTTTGGACTTGTTTATTTTCCGCTATGCAGAAACCTTGTTGAATTTTGCGGAAGCCAAAGCCGAACTCGGTGATGCAGATCAGGTTGTCCTGGACAAATCGGTTAACAAGATCAGGGCCAGGGTTGCAATGCCGGCCATGAAGGTTAATGTCATCAAGGACCCTACATCCGACTTCCCTGAGATCCCTGCATTGATCGATGAAATCCGCCGCGAACGCAGAATTGAACTTGCTGCCGAAGGTTTCCGCCTGGATGACCTGCTCAGATGGAAAGCGGGCAAGCAGTTTGAAAAGCCGGAGACTATTCTGGGAATGAAATTATCTCCTGAATACAGAGCGCAATATCCGGCAAGCCAGGTAAGCGGGATTATTGTAGACGCCAACAATTACATCCGTATTTACAGCAACTTAAACAACAGGACCTGGAACGACAAAATGTATCATTACCCGATACCGACACAGGAACTTTCGTTAAATCCCAAGTTAGCACCTCAAAACACCGGATGGTAAAAAGTTTGAACAGAGGGCCGAAATACCCTCTGTCTCATTCAATCAGGTGCTGGAACACATTGGGTAGTCCAAATCCGGGCTCGGGATGTATTTAAAACACATTTAATCAATACTATTTTGCTAAACCAATCTTTTCTACGTTACTTTTTTTACCTGCTAATAACCGGAATTTGCCTCGCCTCGTACGGAGTAAAGGCCCAGGTTCCGATCCCATCAGCTCCACAGCTGTACTGGCAAAAGCAGGAGCGGATCATGTTCATTCACTTTGCGCCCAATACCTGGACAGGCCTTTCGCAGGACGACAATTCACTTCCTTTGAACCGGATCAATCCAACCAAACTGGATACCGATCAATGGTGCAG
>Ga0209512_1000484_pt1 | contig 64632 bp, 57 predicted proteins | sample frozenSSSSmetaG_FD_184142 | JGI IMG/M metagenome (GOLD analysis project Ga0209512, IMG submission 184142) | Glacier valley bacterial and archeal communities from Borup Fiord, Nunavut, Canada, to study Microbial Dark Matter (Phase II) -... | ecosystem: Environmental > Aquatic > Freshwater > Ice >...
AACGAGGGCGGCTTTTCCGAGCAACTCAAGGGCAGCTGAGGCCCAGAAGGCTTGCTCTTCAAACTCGCGGTCGGCGTCCATCGCGCGGTTGATGAACATTCGCGATTTGAGCCAGAAAGCGTCTGCGTCCCAAGGCGTGGTCATGACTCCTCACTCCACTGATACACGATCCTGGAAATACTGCGAGTCTCAGCGTCCAGCACCTCATTGCGCGCGTGCAACGCCCTTCGGTTATCGATGAATAGCAACAGGTCGGGCTCATCCCACAAATGAACCTCAGCACGGGGTCGCGCAGCGTCCACATAGGCAATAGTTTCGCGCGCGAACGCGTCTGCCGGACTCATCACGACGGGGTCGAAGCGGAGCCCGTGCCGATCGCGAGCGACGGCGAGGAAACTCTCGCCGTTGCCGCGCACGGTGAAGATTCCATCCCGGGCCGCCGCGGGAAGCGCGTTGTCACCACGGGGCGCAGGAGTCCAGACGACCGTCGACGTCGGGGTTGGGGCAGCCGAGTGAAGCACCACAACGTCGGGAGGTACTCGCAGATGTGCCCCATCGGAGTGCAGCGGCTGTTTTCCAAGCCCGTAAACCGCACTGAGAGAGCGTCGGGGGGCTTTCGCGGCTTCGAAGGGCACTAAGACGCGCTCGTTAGAGCTCGTGCCGCGCGCGGCGCTGAGTAGCCCATCGAGAGAGGCCGCTCGGCGCAGGTCTTCGAGAGTGCCCTCCTGGCGAGACCAGCCTTGCGACTCGAGGTCCGACCGCACGGTCGCCATGCTGACCATCAAACCCCTGTTCGCTGCATCGCTGATGGTGACGTCATCCTATGGGCGTTCACGATTTGTACTTAGACGCTCACAGCCATCGGCGTGGTAGAGGGCCCCGCCCGGGTCCCTCATTTGCAACGCAGTTTCAGCCTCGCAACCCTACTGTTTCGACGCGTCTCGATGATTGACCTAGGCCGCGCCTTGTCAGCGCAGAATGCTGCGGGTCGGTGATTCTCATAACTATGTGTCACAACCGCATGGTTGAAGCAACCTACTCATCGTTGGTTATGACACACCTGGAGCGTCGTGACGAAGTTGATCGGTTATGCGCGGGTTTCTACTGGTCCTCCCCCCAACTGACCAGCAAGAGGCCGACCTCATGGCTCCGGGTGTTCGGTGCGATGCTGGATACCATCTAGCGATCACAGAATGCCGCACCAGAGCAATCAACTCGACACCGTATGTGGCAGCGATGCGCCTGAATTCAGGCCTATCATGAAGACATGCAAACTCTTCCGATCTCGAAGGTCAAAGACCGGCTCAATGAGTTGGTTGACTCCGCGTCCCTCACGCACGAACGGGTGACGATTACCAAGAATGGGTCTCCGGCCGCTGTGCTCATCGGCGTTGCCGAGTGGGAGGCCCTTCAGGAAACGCTCTTCTGGCTCAGCCAGGAGGGCAACCGCGATGCGATCGCGACAGCGCGCCACGAGATCGCGGAGGGCAAGGGTCTGACCGAGGAACAGATCCGGGCTGAGTTCGGCGTAGCCAAGCGCACCGCGTGACCTACGAGGTCATCTTCGCGCCGTCGGCGCGGCGCGAGTTGGCGAGCGTTCCGGAGCGGGTCATCCCAGCGATTATCGAATTCTTCTATGGCGACTTAGGCGCGTCGCCACGTCGCGTCGGAAAGCCGCTCGAGCGCGAGCTGGAAGGATCCTTCAGCGCGCGACGAGGGAGCTACCGGATCCTCTACGAAATCGACGACAAGAAAAGGCAGGTCCAAATTCTTCGGGTTGCGCATCGGGCGGACGTTTATCGCTCGCGCTGAAGATGCTGGGTGATCGTGGCGCGCCTCAGCATGAGCACTTGATCTCACGGCCCTTCGCAGATCGTGCCCCCAAGCAGATTCGAACTGCCGCCCCTGCCTCCGGAGGGCGAAACAGAGGCGCGCTGGGCACCGAAATCGCCCCTACTTCGGCCTATTTGCTGGGTTCTAGAGTGACTTCGGATGCGCCCCATAACCGGGCCCATGCCTCAGTTGTTGCCATTCTGTTGCTACGGTACCGATCAACCCATCGCCTTGGGTGATGCCGAAGCCTAAGATTGAGGATGAGAGGGAGGCCATCATGACCAAGCAAGCTAGTGACGCTGTTGCGGCTTGGCGCGCCCTCGAGCCTTCAGAGAAGTTGCGGATTCGACAGTCAGTCGTCATTGATCGTGTTGTGGCGAGCATGGCGATGGAGGGTGAGCCGGTATCTCAGGAATGGATCAGCCAGGCGAAAGCTCGGCGAGCTCAACTCGTAGCTTCGACACCTCCCGAGGCCCACTAACCTACGCGGAGCTATCAGATGCGATAGCTCCTCATCTGGAGGCCTTGCTGGACGAGGTTGTCCGCGGCGAGTTCGCAAGCAGGCCATTCGATGAGCAATTGGTCAAGGATTTCCACAGCGCTTTTCTGCTGCCTTTGCTGCCGAAGATGGCAGGCTCGTGGCGAACAATCAGTGTTCAAGTCGGTAACCATGTTCCGCCTCAGCCGTGGGAAGTGCCGGTGCGAATGCGCAACTACGTTGACAACGTCAACGCCCGCATCCTTGGAGCGAACACCTTCGAGTTGCAGATCGAGACGTTGGCGTACTCGGAGGGGGAGCTGCTACACGTTCATCCGTTCGAGGACTTCAACGGCAGGGCGACCCGCGCAGTCCTGATCGAGCTGATGGGCCGTTTCGACATCCCGCCTGTTGAGGTTGCGGTTGAGCGCGGCAGCGCTGCATTTGCGTCATACGCGAAAGCTCTCGCCGAATACGACAACGGCCGGCTGCAACCACTGATCGAATTCTGGGACGCGCGATTGCAGCGCGCTCAAGACGAGTTTGGCTCCGCGCTTTAGAGCGCCGCGGACGATTTCAGCGGGTGCTTCGCCAGCCATCGCTGCCTCATCTCCTCGAGTGCGGCAAGGCCAGCCGAGCGCTCGCGGGTGGATGCGCTTCTCACGAGGTCGGCAGCGATCACGGCATCCGGCGCGTAACGCCCCTCGAAGTTCAGCGAGTCGTGTCGCTCATAAATTGTCACGTCGCCATTGTTGTCAGGTGACAGGAGGTGCCCTCGTGCGAACGAATCAAGTGTCTCGTTGTTGCGAAGGTACCCGTCGACGTTTTGGGTCTGGCTGGTGAGTTCAGTGTTGATCGCGTCTGCAGCGCTCCTGCCGGTGAGCAGGAGCTCGCTGGCGGTCTTGGCAATTGAGTCCGCGGTGTAGCGGTGCCCGACTGTTCGGGAAGCGACTTTGCGAGCGATCTCCTCCGCAGTGCTTATGCGGATACGTCGGCGGATTCGGGCTAACGTGCTCTGAGAGAGTCCCGTGAACGACTGGCCAGAAAGTTCGCCGAGCAGAGCCCAAGAGGATGCGGCTGACCACGTGCGCCCTGCCCCTGCGTTCAGCGACCGGCGTTCGCTGATTGAGCGGGGAGTCACAAGCCAGGTGCCGTCGGAGAGTTGTTCGCCGGAGAGCTTGCCAGCTCGCAGAAGGTCTGTGACTTGGCGTTGAGACACGCCGAGCGCTCGGGCAGCATCTTTGGTCATCAAGCTGTCCATGTCATTTCACCTCCGCAATCAGAGCAATTATGACATATCCGAGTTGCCGCGAAAAGGTGGTCTCGGAACTTCCTTTGCCTATTCCAAGGGCTGGAATACCCAAAGGAACAGCTGGCGCTGCATTTTTGCTGATCAGCCGACACCCCCGCGCTGCGCGCGCTTCCCAACCTCCCACACCCATCGCAAGCTTTTGGAGTGGGAGGTTGGGAAGTGAAGGGGTGGCGGCAGATAAGCAAAAAGTTGAGGGATGAAAGTCGAAGTGGTGAGACGCGATGAGTGGGTTTCCGGTCGTCGGTTTGATTTGTCCGAGATAGCGTCAGCGCCCCGACGTACTGTCGAATCATGGGAAGCATCAGCGCGTACCAGACTGCCTCAGGCAAGCGCTATCGAGCGATGTACCGAAAGCCCGACCACGCCCAGACCCAGAAGCGCGGTTTCAAGACCAAGCGCGAGGCAAAGTTGTTCCTCGCGAGTGTCGAGATCGACAAGAGTCGCGGTGCCTACATCGATCCTTCAAAATCGCGCGTGCTCGTGGGGGAGTGGCTCGACGCTTGGATGGATGGCCGCGCAGACTGGCGCCCAACGTCACGCGGGCGAGCTCGCGGCATTGTCGCGCTCCACATCAAGCCTTCGCTCGGCGGCTATCCGCTCGGCTCGTTGACTCACGGCGCGGTTCAAGCATGGGCTGGTGGCCTCTCCAAGACCCAGTCGCCCTCGAGTGTGCGCAAGATTGTCAACGTGCTTTCCGGCAGTCTCCAGATGGCTGTGAAGGATGGCCGGCTTCCAGCCAACCCAGCCCACGGGCTTAATCTCTCGAAGGTCGGCAAGCCAGCCAAGCGGTATCTGACCCACGATGAAGTCCGGGATCTCGCCGACGCGGTCGATTCGCTCGGCAAGGGGATGTACCGGGGTGAGCGAAACAACTACGGCCTGCTGGTGAAAGTGCTCGCTATTGCGGGCTTCGCTGGGGCGAGGCATCTGGACTCAGGGTTCAGGACATCGACTTTGCGCGTGGCCGGCTCGAAGTTCAGCACACCATCGTCAAGGTTGATGGCGTGCAGTTCGACCCCCGGCCCAAAGACTACGACGCCAGATCCATACCAGTGCCGGCTTCGATCCTCGCCGAGCTGAAGAGCCACGCCGGGGGCAAGGAAGGCGGTTCACCAGCTTTCGCGGCAGCCCGCGGTGGATGGCTTCGCGGGCGAGTGTTCCGGCGTGGATGGCTCGATGATGCGGGGACCATGATCGGTCAGGACGGTCTGACCCCGCACGAGCTTCGGCACACGGCGGCTAGTCTCGCGATTAGCGCTGGAGCGAACGTCAAGGCGGTACAGCGGATGCTTGGACACGCGTCTGCGGCGGTGACGCTCGACGTCTACTCAGATCTGTTCGATAGCGACCTAGACGCGGTGTCGGCGGCACTGAACATCGAGATAGCTCGGAGTGTGTCAAGCCGCGGAGCGATTGATCCGCTAAAAGGTCGACTTGATACGACCGCAAAATGAGGTCTCTGCGATTGCCGAACTCGAGATCTGCAGGGAAGTATCGTCGGGCTCGATCTGCGGTGTGTCCCAGAAGAACGGGAGGTCGCGCATAACGACCACGCTGTCTAGCGTTGCAGCTCCGTCAGGTAGCGCATCGAAGAACGACGACTTCAGGCTGATCACTTGACCAGGCTCAACCGCCCATTCCTTGGATGTGAGTTCAAGAGGCTCGACGCCAGTGCCGTTTCTTCGCGGAGACCACCCCACCGCGCCCTGCTCGTGGAAAAAGGACGCGGCCTCGACAGTGGGGAACAGTGTGCTCGTCCACGCGCCACCAAGTTGCACGTCCACTGCAACACTGGTTCTAGGAGCGACCATATTCACTCGGAATCGCGTTTCGGTCTCGTCGAGATCGAACCGTGCCCGCTTTTGCACGCCCGGAAACAGTCTGCCACCGGCCACGACCGGAACGACTGAAGAGCTATGACGCTCGACAATGTAGACGCCACTTCGGGTCTTTCCGTTTTCGTCCCACTCAACCGCAATCCGGTGGGCAACGTTCTCGGTGCGGAAACCAATTCGCGCGCGAAGCCATCCCGGTCGGACCGACTGCAGGCCGATCATGCACACACCAGCAACAGCACTCCCGTCGACGATCTGCGGCCGGAACTGGTCAGGGATGAGGCTCTGTGCGACTTCAGGGTTCACCCGGTAGCTGATGAGAAGTCGACGGCGGACCTGAGCCCGCAGCGTCTTGAATCCACTCATGCTGTTGCCTCCTTGGTGTTCGCGCGAGGCGACGCGGTCGACCGTTTGCGAACTTCACGCATCACGATCTGCTCAGGACACACGGTTGAGAGAAAATCTCCGACGGACAACGCGAGTCGATCGCTGACCAGCGAATAGAGGATGCGGTTGGCATCCCTTCGTTCGGTTACGAGGCCGGCGCTACGCAGCACGCTGAGGTGCCTCGATATTGTCGGCCCGGACGCATGGAACCTGGATGCGATCTCGCCCGCGGCCAGTTCGCCGTCTTTCAGGTCCTGAAGGATCTGGCGACGCGTGGGATGCGCGAGGGCCTCGAAGATGTCGCTGACATTGTCTTGCATAGTCGCACCTTAGCATTATTGCTAAATAGCTAACAAGGCGCTAGCTTCTGGATGTGCCGATTTTGAGGGGATCGTAACGATGAAGATCGCAATAACAGGTGGCGCCGGCTTCCTGGGACGCCACCTGGCCGAGCGGTTCGACGCAGCTGACGTCGTTGCGGTCTCTCGCCGAACAGGCGTCGATATCGTGGACGTTGAGGCCCTGGCGGAACTGTTCGATGGCTGCGAGGTCGTCGCGCATTGCGCGGGCATCAATCGGGAGATCGGCAAGCAGACCTACCAAAAGGTTCACATCGAGGGCACGCGTGCGGTCGTCGAGGCTGCACAGAGGGCCGGGGTCAAACGAATCGTGATGCTGAGCTTCTTGCGAGCTCGACCGGATTGCGGTTCGCCGTACCACGAGTCGAAATGGGCCGCCGAGGAACTAGTACGCAACTCGGGACTCGACTACACAATTCTGAAAGCTGGGATGATCTACGGTCTCGGCGATCACCTCGTGGACCACGTCAGCCACTCCGTTCAGACGATCCCGCTCTTTGCCACAGTGGGATTCCACGAGAAGTCGATCCGTCCCATCCCCGTCGGCGAGATAGTCAATGTGCTCATCGCGTCGATCGAAGGCAAACTCTCGAACGCCACAGTCGCAGTCACAGGCGCCGAGGAACTGATGCTGAGCGAAGTCGTGCGGCGAGTTGCGAAGTTGGTTGGCCGACGAGTCGCGGTGGTCCCGGCACCTGTTTGGTTGATTCGAATAGTCGCTCAGTTAGCCGAGTGGACGATGAAAATCCCCCTCCTTGCAAAGTCACAAGCTCGGATGCTGGCCGAGGGCGTCTCTGTTTCAGAACCGCCGGCTTCAGGTCTACCGGAAGAGCTGCTTCCGAAGCTTCTGTTCTCGACCGCGCAGATCGAAGCCGCGTTGCCGCCCAGAGGCGGGTTCGGGTTCGGCGACCTGAGAGTTGCACGAGCGTAAAGCGGCTGGTGGCGAGAAAAGTGTTGCCATTCTGTTGCCACGACGGATGAAGGGTCTCGCCAGTGGCCAATAAACCAGCCTCTGACCAGCTATTTCCCGAGGTGCCCCCAGGCAGATTCGAACTGCCGCCCCTGCCTCCGGAGGGCAGTGCTCTATCCCCTGAGCTATGGGGGCTAGGGTCAAGCACCAAGGGTACCAGCGTGCACGAGCATCCGACGGCGACCTCGGGCAGTCACGCTGACATGGCATCATCGAGGGATGCTCCGCACCGTGTCGTCCCACCTCGAACTGGATATCTCCGGCACGACCAACATGGTATTCAGTATTGCTGCGGCGTCGGTTGCTTCCCTCGAGTCCGAGGAACTCTCGTTCGTGCTCGACGGCATCGCAATCGAGCCGACCGAACTCATCGACTGGAATGGCACTCGCTTTCACCGGCTGGTCGGACACCGTGGGCGCATGGTGGTTGACTACCGAGCGGTTATAGCTGGGTCGACTTTGAGCGCACCCCAGCATGAGCTCGACCTGATCACGTATTTGCGCCCGAGCCGGTATTGCGAATCAGACAGCCTCACCCCGACGGCTCGGTCGGAGTTCGCTGGGCTGTCGGGTCACGCTGTAGTGTCTGCCGTCACGCTATGGGTGTGGGAACGCTTGCGGTACATGCCGGGCTCTAGCCTGCCGACCGACGGCGCGGAGCAGACGCTCCTGAGCCGCCGCGGCGTGTGCCGCGACTACGCTCACCTCGTCATCGCTCTGCTGCGGGCCCTCGACGTGCCCGCACGAATGGTTGCTGTCTACGCGCCGGGCCTGTACCCAATGGATTTCCACGCGGTCGCGGAAGCGTATGTCGACGGCACGTGGTGGGTAGTGGATGCCACACGACTCGCACCGCGCCAGAGCATGTTGCGCATCTCAACCGGTCGCGACGCAGCGGATATCGCGTTCCTCACGAATCATTGGGCCGACCTCACGCTGACGGGCATGGCCGTGCTCGCCATCGTTGACGAGCTGCCCGTCGACGACGGGATTTCGCTGCAACAGTTGGGCTAGCGGCCGAGCGACGTGATTGCAGCGGCCATGATCGGCGCGGCATCCCCCGGCTCAAAGTATGCCTTTGAGGTCGAGACGATCCAGTACGGATCGGCGAAGGCCTGAGCCTCTCCCACGCCCGAGTTGACCGTGAAATAGCCCTCGACGTTGTAGGTCGGAACAGACTTGCTCGAGGTCACGAGGTCGTTCTTGAGGCGCGTGGAGTGGTCCGCGGGAAGATTAGCAACCGCGAGTTCGATGAGTTCACCGCTGGTCTGGTTGACCCACGCGCACGCTACGCCGCGCTGTTGGGCGACGCGGGCCGCGAGGCTCCCTGGCGCTGGGGTGTAATTGCTCTTGAGGCTGTAGTTCGGGTTGTAGTCGTACATCGTCTGGGCCGGCACGAGCTCGTTGCATCCGATCGTCATGGGGATGCCGTCGATCTCGCTCGCAGTTGCACTCGCTGATGGCACAGGCGTCGCGCTCGGGCTCGCCGATGCCGCCACCGTCGGGTTGTTCGTTGCGGGTGTCGGCCCTGAATCGGTGGGCATGCACCCCGCAAGAGCGATGAGCGCCATGGCGCCGAGCGGAATAAGCAGGAGGTGCGACCGGTGAAGCATGGTCCTCATCTTCGTCGTACTTGTTGCGAACAGCCTTCGCCCGCGCTGGCAATCCGGTAACGGATCTGTAAATTCGCCCCACGGAGGCCCCGGCTAAGCTTGTGGCTCGTGAATCCCGCCGACCTTTCCGCCGCCCTGCTCACCGTCGTCTCGACTGTGGTGCAGAGCCGCGGCGGCACCGCGGAGCTCACGGTTGACGACCTGCTCCTCGAGCGTCCGCGCAATCGGGACCACGGCGATTGGGCCTCCAATATCGCGATGAAGCTCGCGAAGAGCCTCGGCGTGAGCCCGCGCGAACTCGCGGAGGAGATCGCCGCCGCGGCCCGAGAGCTCGCGGGGGTCGCATCAGTTGACGTGGCCGGCCCCGGATTCATCAACCTAACTCTGGATGCCGCGGCCGCGGGCGCACTCGCGAAGGCCATCGTGGAGGCGGGCCCCGACTACGGCACCGGCGACCTCTACTCGGGCGTCACGATCGACCTCGAGTTCGTGTCTGCCAATCCCACCGGTCCGATTCACATCGGTGGCGTGCGCTGGGCTGCCGTCGGTGACAGCCTCGCCCGAATTTTCCAGACGCAGGGCGGCATCGTCACGCGCGAGTACTACTTCAATGACCACGGCGCTCAGATCGATCGATTCGCGCGAAGCTTGCTCGCGAGTTATCTCGATGAGCCCGCTCCAGAGGACGGCTACGGCGGGGTGTACATCTCCGACATCGCGGCACGGGTCATCGCGCTATACCCGGGCGATCTGTTGCACATCCCGCGCGATGAGCAGCAGGAGGTGTTCCGATCGGTAGGCGTGGAGCTCATGTTCGGCGCTATCAAGGCGAGCCTGCACGAGTTCGGCGTCAAGTTCGACGTCTACTTCCACGAAAACGAACTGCACGAGTCAGGCGCAGTTGAGCGCGCGGTTCAGCGGCTTCGCGAGCTCGGAGCAATCTTCGAGGCGGACGGTGCGACGTGGTTCCGATCCACCGCGTACGGCGACGACAAAGATCGCGTCGTAATCAAGAGCGACGGCGAATATGGCTACATCTCCGGCGACCTCGCCTACTACCTCAATAAGCGGGAGCGAGGTTTCGAGCGAAACCTCATCATGCTCGGGGCCGACCACCACGGCTATGTCAAGCGACTCATGGCGATGACGAAGGCGTTCGGTGATGAGCCGTACGTCAACCTCGAGATCCTGATCGGCCAGCTCGTCAACCTAGTTCGCGATGGCGAACCGGTGCGCATGTCCAAGCGAGCTGGGACGGTCGTCACTCTCGAAGACCTCGTCGAGGCGGTAGGGGTGGACGCCGGGCGCTACGCGCTCGTTCGGAGCTCGATCGACTCGCAAGTCGACATCGATCTCGATCTCTGGGGCAAGAAGACCAACGACAACCCCGTGTTCTACGTGCAGTATGCGCACGCTCGCACTCACAGTGTCGCGCGCAACGCGATCGCTGCCGGGGTGGACCGCACGGTGTTCGATGCGAGCCTGCTCGACCACGAGACCGAGAGAATCCTTCTTGGCATCCTCGCCGAGTATCCGCGAGTCGTGCGCCACGCCGCCGAATTGCGCGAACCGCACCGGGTCGCGCGCTACGCCGAGGAACTCGCCGGGGCATACCACCGCTGGTATGACGCGTGTCGGGTATCTCCCCTCGGGGATGAGCCCGTCGGCGATGTGCACCGAACGCGGTTGTGGCTCAATGACGCTGTGGGCCAAGTGCTCCGCAATGCGCTCGGCTTGCTCGGCGTCAGCGCACCGGATCGGATGTAGCCGTGGCTACCGCGAGACACCCGGTGCGGATCGTGTTGATCGTGCTCGGCGTGCTCCTGCTTCTTGTTATCGGATTCTTCGTCGCGGATGCCGTCGCAAAACGGTATGCGACCGATGCCGTTCGATCGCGCATCATCGAAGTGCTCGGTCTCGAGCCCACAACTCCGATCGATGTCGACCTCGGCCCTGGTTCGATTCTGCTGCAGGCCGCGCGCGGCTCGATCGACTCGGTGACCGTGAACGCAGACACGATCAACTTGGGGGATCTTTCTGGCTCGGCCCGCGTGACGGCAACCGGAGTTCCGCTCGACAGCACAAAGCCGGTGAGCACGCTCGGCATTGTTGTGACAATTTCGGAGGCTAACGTGGCGAAGCTTGCCACGTACTTGAGCGGGATCACGGTGACGAAGATCGAGCTCACGGAGGGAATCATTCGTACGACCGCCGACGTGACGGTGCTCTTCACTACCCTGCCGGTGGCCGTCGATCTGCTACCGAGTGCGCACAATGGAGCCATTGCGTTCGACCCCAAGACCATCCGGCTCGGCACTACCCAGCTGTCGGTAGACGACCTCAGAGCAAGTCCGCTTGTCTCGTCGATAGCGGGCGACATCCTTCGCTCCCGGGAAGTGTGCGTTGCGAGCTATCTTCCGAAAGCGCTCGTCGTCGACGGGGTCGCCGTGGTCGGTTCGCAATTGCAGATCTCGATCTCGGGTGACGGGACGGCGCTCGGTGACCCTGCACTGTCTACTCTCGGCACGTGTCCGTAGCCGGCGCGACGCCCTTGTTCGCTGCCTCCCGCTACTATTGATACGGCTACAGGGACCAATCCGGGTTCGCTCGCCTCACTTGACCGTCCTCCCGTGAGGTAGTTCCGTGTCCAATCCGTTCGGCACCGCCGACAACCCGCTAGCGCCCTCTTGGCTCGTGCGCCCGGAGGACGCTAACGCGCTGCCCGCGCACGTGTGGTCGCGCAACGCGACTCGCTCCGCCGCGGGAGTACTTGAGATCGCGGGCGTCGGCGCGCATGCGCTCGTTGCCCAGTTCGGCACGCCGGTGTACGTCGTAGATGAAGCCGACGTCATGGCTCGAGCGCGCGGCATCCGCGAGGCGTTTGATCGAGAGTTCGCTCGAGTCGGCTCAAGCGCAAAGGTGTACTACGCGGGCAAGGCCTTCTTGTGCACCGAGGTCGCGCGGTGGGTAACCGCCGCGGGGTTGAACATCGACGTCGCGAGCGGGGGAGAACTCGCGGTTGCCCTCGCAGCCGGAGTAGACCCTGCGCGATTGGGTCTGCACGGCAACAATAAGAGCGTCGCCGAAATCGAGCGAGCAGTGTCGGTCGGTGTCGGAGCTATCGTCGTCGACAGCGCGATCGAAGTCGAACGCGTCGCGGATGCTGCGTCCAGACTCGGGAGAGTGCAACCCGTTCGACTGCGCATCAACAGCGGAGTCCACGCGTCGACCCATGAGTATCTCGCCACGGCCCGCGAAGACCAGAAGTTCGGAATCCCGCTCGCGGATGCCGCGGAGATCGTCGATCGGATTCGGTGGCAGCCGTCGCTGAGCTTTCTCGGCCTGCACTCCCACATCGGGTCGCAGATATTCGAGTCAGAGGGTTTCGTCGAAGCTGCGAGACGACTTTTCGCGCTGCACGCCGAGCTCTCCGAGGTGGCCGTGGTTGCCGAGCTCAACCTAGGCGGAGGATTTGGGATCGCATACACCTCGGTCGATCATCCTGTTCCCGTCGATGAGATCGCGACTCGGTTCGCCGACACGGTCGCGGCTGCTGCGGCCGAGTATGGCGTGCCGGTCCCCATCATCGCCGTCGAGCCGGGGCGCAGCATCATCGGTCCCTCCACTACGACCCTATACACGATAGGCACGATCAAGGACGTGCAGGTCACGGGCGGAAACGAGCTCGTCGTGCTCGAGCCGGATGGCACGCTCACGGTTGCCGAAACCGATCTGTACGACAGCGTGCGCAAATATGTGTCGGTCGACGGCGGGATGAGTGACAACATTCGCCCGGCGCTTTACGGTGCGGACTATTCGGTACGGCTCGCAAATCGGACTTCCCACGTGCTCCCGGCGCTCGTGAGAGTCGCGGGCAAGCACTGCGAGTCGGGCGACATCCTTGTGCACGCGGACTACCTGCCCGGTGACGTCAAGCCGGGTGACCTCGCGGCAATCCCAGCGACAGGCGCATATGGCTGGTCCATGTCGAGCAACTACAACTATCTCGCTCGCCCACCCGTTGTTGCCGTGCGCGACGGAATCGCCCGCCTGATCGTGCGCGGAGAAACCGAAGAAGACCTCTTGAGCCGCGATGTAGGAGTAACCCAGTGATCGAATACCGCAACCTTCGTGTCGCCATCCTCGGCGGCGGCAGCGTTGGCGCTCAGGTGGCCGCGCTTCTGCTCGAGCACTCGGCCGAGCTCGCCGCGCGGGCGGGCGCCGGGCTCGAACTCGTCGGTGTCGCCGTCCGCAACCCGGACGCCATCCGCGACACAGAAATTCCGCAGGAACTGATCACGACCGACGCCGAATCGCTCATCTTGGGCGCCGACATCGTGGTCGAGCTGATTGGCGGCATCGAGCCGGCGCGCAGTTACATTCTGCAGGCGCTCAATTCGGGAGCGGATGTCGTCACGGCAAACAAGGCCGTCCTCGCGAACCACGGTCCTGAGCTCTTCGCGGCCGCCGAGCAGGTCGGCGCACAGCTGTACTACGAGGCGGCCGTCGGTGGCGCGATCCCGATCATCCGTCCGTTGCGTGACAGTCTCGCGGGAGACCGCGTCAAGCGCATTCTCGGTATCGTCAATGGCACGACCAACTACATCCTCGACCGCATGGATACCCAGGGCGACAGCCTCGCCGACGCGCTCGCCGAGGCAACTCGGCTGGGGTACGCCGAGGCCGACCCCACCGCAGACGTCGAGGGTTTCGATGCGGCACAGAAGGCTGCGATCCTCGCGAGCCTCGCCTTCCACACGGCCGTACCGCTCTCAAGCGTGCATCGCGAGGGCATCACGGGCATCACTAGCGAAGCCGTGCTCGCCGCACGCAAGGCCGGCTACGTGGTCAAGTTGCTCGCGATCTGCGAACGATTCACGGATACCGCAACCGGGGTCGAGGGCGTGGCGGCTCGCGTGCATCCGGCCCTCGTCCCCGTCAACCACCCACTCGCCTCGGTGCACGGCGCCAACAACGCCGTGTTCGTTGAGGCTGAGGCCGCGGGAGATCTGATGTTTTATGGCGCAGGGGCCGGCGGGATCGAGACCGCGTCGGCCGTACTCGGTGACCTCGTGTCGGCCGCTCGACGCCATGTCGCCGGCGGCCCGGGTGTCGCCGAATCCACGCGGTCCAACCTGCCAGTCCTGCCGATGTCGAGCGTGACGACGCGCTACCAGATCACGCTCTCGGTCATTGATGAGCCCGGAGTGCTTGCGACAATCGCCCGGCTATTCAGCGATCACGGGGTTTCCGTCGAAGCGGTCTCGCAGTCGGTGCGGGACAGTGCGCCGGCCGCCCAGCCCACCGCTACCCTTGTGATAGTCACCCACCAGGCGGGCGAATCTTCTCTTGCCTCAACTGTGGCCGCACTCGGCGAAAGTTCCGTGGTGTCGAGTGTCGTTTCCGTCTTGAGAGTCGAAGGACTTCAGTAATGGCCCACCAGTGGCGCGGAGTTCTCCGCGAATATGCCGATCGCCTCGACATCTCTGATGCGACCCCAATCATCACGCTCGGTGAGGGCGGCACGCCCCTCATCGAAGCGCCGGCGCTGTCACTGCGCACCGGCGCCAATGTCTGGGTCAAGTTCGAGGGCATGAACCCGACGGGGTCATTCAAGGACCGCGGAATGACCATGGCGGTCTCCAAGGCAGTCGAGCACGGCGCGAAAGCGGTGATTTGCGCGTCGACCGGAAACACATCGGCGGCCGCGGCGGCATATGCAACGCACGCCGGCATCACGGCGGCGGTGCTCGTACCCGAGGGGAAGATCGCGATGGGCAAGCTTGCTCAAGCGATCGCGCACGGGGCCGAGCTTCTGCAAGTCCAAGGCAACTTCGACGACTGCCTCGACATCGCCCGTGACCTCGCGGCGAACTACCCGGTGCACCTCGTCAACTCCGTGAACCCCGACCGCATCGAGGGCCAAAAGACGGCGGCATTCGAGGTCATCGAAGCGCTGGGAGATGCACCAGACATCCACATCGTTCCCGTCGGCAACGCCGGCAATTACACGGCGTATCACCGCGGCTATAGCGAGGATCTCGCCGCCGGCGCGAGCACTCGAATGCCTCGTATGTTCGGATTCCAAGCATCCGGAAGTGCGCCAATTGTCCTCGGCCAGATCGTCAAGAACCCGGAGACACTCGCGAGCGCGATCCGGATCGGAAATCCGGCATCGTGGGAACTCGCCATCTCCGCGCGAGAGAACAGCGACGGATACTTCGGTGCGATCTCCGACGAAAAGATTCTCGAAGCGCACCGAATCTTATCGGCCGAGGTCGGCATCTTTGTCGAGCCGGCATCCGCGATCAGTGTCGCCGGACTCCTAGAGCGCGCCGAGGCCGGCCAGATCCCGCGTGGCGCGACTGTCGTGCTCACCGTGACTGGCCACGGCCTTAAAGATCCCCAATGGGCGCTGCGTCGGCCGGATGGGTCAGACATAACACCGACGGTCGTCCCCGTGGACACCGCCGAAGTCGCGAGCGTCCTCGGGCTGAAAAAGGTATGAGCGCCACCCTTGCCCGCATCCCGGTCGGGCGTTCCGTCGTCGTGCGCGTCCCCGCAACGTCGGCGAACCTCGGGCCCGGCTTCGACACGCTCGGCCTCGCGCTCGCGCTCTACGACGAGTTGACGGTTTCCGTCACCGCGATGTCTGGGGTGGTCGTCGACGTTGAAGGCGTCGGCGCGGGCGAGGTGCCCTCGGACGAGTCCAATCTTGTCGTCCGCTCCATCCAGCATGCATTCGACCACTACGGGCTCGAGATGCCTGGCCTCGCGCTGCACGCACACAACGTGATACCGCACGGTCGCGGTCTCGGGTCGTCTGGTGCGGCAATCGTCTCGGGAATCATGGCTGCGAAAGGGCTGCTTGAGGGCATTGTCGAGATTGATTCGGATGATCTCCTCACCCTTGCGACCGAACTCGAGGGTCACCCAGACAATGTCGCCCCGGCCCTCTTCGGCGCACTGACGATCGCGTGGACGACGCCCGACGGCCCCAAGGCCAAGAAGCTCATCGTGCACCGCGGGGTTTCGCCCGTTGTCTGCGTACCGGCCGCGACCATGTCGACGGCGCTCGCACGAAGCCTGCAGCCCGCGTCAGTTCCCCATGCCGATGCCGTGTTCAACGTCTCGCGGAGCGCTCTGCTGATTGCTGCGCTCATCCAAAGCCCCGAACTGTTGCTCGAGGCCACCGAGGATCGGCTTCATCAGGATTACCGTGCGAGCGCAATGCCTGAGACCAATTCGCTCATTCAGGTCCTGCGCAAGAACGGCCTCGCCGCCGTGGTTTCCGGCGCGGGCCCGTCAATTCTCGTGCTCGCCAGTGACCCATCGCAGCGACTTGTCGCTGCCGAACTCGTCACCGAACACTCGGCCAACCCGTGGGAATCGCTCATGCTTGCCGTGGATTTCAAAGGTGCTACAGTGGAGACGCACCAGGTAGAAGCTTCGGCCTAGGCCTAGCTTCCCGGTTGCGCATCACCCACGACCAAGAGACAAGATTCCTACGCATCCGTGTAGACACCTCGGTCGATCAACTCTCCGCCGCAGGTGTACAACGCGGTCGGGGGAAGGAACCCTTTTTAGTGACTGACGTCAACATCCGCGCCCATGATGCGGATTCTCGCACCGACCTGAGTGCGCTGAAGCTCCCCGAGCTCCAGGCTCTCGCCGCTGAACGCGGCATCAACGGTGCAACCAAACTTCGTAAAGGAGATCTAGTGAACGCACTGAATGAATTCGACAACAACGACTCGTCGACAACTGACACGCCCTCCGAGGCCGTCGAAAGCCGCATCGATTCTGCTCCCGCGGCGACCACAGGCGAAGCCGTTGCGGCACCTGTCCGCAAGCGCACGTCGCGCCGGGTAACGAGCGCCGACACCGACGCGATCGCTGCTGCGCCGGTGTTGGCTGGCGCGCCCGCTGTGGATGTCGCGCCTGTCAGCTCCGACTCTGAGCCGCGATCGGCCGCATCCCATGTCGCCGGTGCCGAATCCGGATTTGAGGACTTCTTCGCCGAAGACCCGACCCCCGCCGACGTTGCCGTCGGTGAGACCGCACCCGAGGTTGACGAGCAGGGCGACCTCGTCGAGCAGGAGGCGGGCACGAGCCGCAACTCGCGCAATCGCAATCGCAATCGTCAGGGTGCCGGCGACGGAACGCCTCGCCAGCAGAACAACCAAAACCCTCGCCAACCCAATGGGGGCGAGAACCAGAATGGTCAGCAGAACCACAACGGCCAGGGTAACCGCCAGACGCAGCGCCAGCAGCAAGACAACCTACGACCCCTCGAAGGCCAGCGTCAGGTTGAGGGCGAAGGCGACGACCGCAGCGGGCGCAGCCGCTATCGCGACCGCAAGCGCGGGCGCGGACCGATGGGCGATGATTTCGAGCCCGAGATCACGGAAGACGACATTTTGATTCCGGTCGCCGGAATCCTTGACGTCCTCGACAACTATGCGTTTGTACGCACCTCTGGTTACCTGCCCGGCAATAACGACGTCTATGTTTCGCTCGGCCAGGTCAAGAAGTATTTCCTGCGCAAGGGTGACGCCGTCGTCGGCGCCATCCGCCAGCCGCGCGATGGCGACAACGCCCAAGGGCGCCAGAAGTACAACGCAATCGTGCGCATCGACTCGATCAACGGCCTGCCCGTCGAGGATGCGGCGAACCGCGTCGAATTTGGCAAACTCACGCCGCTGTACCCGCAGGAACGCTTGCGTCTCGAGACGGAGGCGAGCAAGCTCTCGACCCGCATCATCGACCTCGTGTCGCCGATCGGCAAGGGCCAGCGCGGATTGATCGTCTCGCCGCCGAAAGCAGGTAAAACTCTTGTGCTTCAAGCCATCGCCAACGCGATCGCGAAGAACAACCCCGAAGTGCACCTCATGGTCGTGCTCGTTGACGAGCGTCCCGAAGAAGTCACCGACATGCAGCGCACAGTCAAGGGCGAGGTCATCGCCTCGACCTTCGATCGCCCCGCTGAAGACCACACGACAGTCGCCGAGCTTGCGATCGAGCGCGCCAAGCGCCTCGTTGAGCTCGGGCACGATGTTGTGGTGCTCCTCGACTCGATCACGCGACTCGGTCGCGCGTACAACCTCGCGGCGCCGGCCTCCGGGCGCATCCTCTCGGGAGGCGTCGACTCGTCCGCGCTCTACCCGCCGAAGCGATTCTTCGGTGCCGCCCGCAACATCGAGGAGGGCGGTTCGCTCACGATCATCGCGACCGCGCTCGTCGAGACCGGTTCGAAGATGGACGAAGTGATTTTCGAGGAGTTCAAGGGAACCGGAAACATGGAGCTTCGTCTCTCGCGTCAGCTCGCCGACAAGCGCATCTTCCCCGCGGTGGATGTCAACGCATCCGGCACCCGTCGCGAGGAGATGCTGATGGGCGCCGATGAGGTCAAGGTCACGTGGAAGTTGCGCCGCGCGCTTGCTGGGCTCGACCAGCAGCAAGCGCTCGAGATCGTTCTGGGCCGGCTCAAGGAGACGAACACCAACGTCGAGTTCCTCATGCAGGTTCAGAAGTCGATGCCGAACCCGGCAGGCAGCACAGAGGCCTAACGATGTTCGAGTCAGTGCAGTCGTTGCTGGCCGAACATGACGAACTCCAGGGACTGCTCGCCGACCCGGAGCTCCATTCGGATCCGGCCAGAAGCAAAAAGGTCAACCGTCGTTACGCGGAACTGTCGCGAATTGTCGCGGCGTACCACGATTGGCTAAGGCTGACCGATGACGTTGGTGCGGCCACGGCCATGGCGGAGGACGACGCGTCATTCGCGGCCGAGCTTCCCGGGCTCACCGAAGAGCTGGATGCGGCGCAGGAGAAACTGCGCAGACTGCTGATCCCGCGCGACCCCAACGATGCCCGCGACGTCATCATGGAGATCAAGATGGGTGAGGGCGGCGCGGAGTCTGCCCTCTTCGCCGGCGATCTGTTGCGGATGTATTTGCACTACGCCGAGACCAAGAAGTGGAAGACCGAGATCATCGAGCAGACCTCGAGTGACCTCGGCGGGATCAAAGATGTCCAGGTTGCGTTCAAGGGAAACTCGAGTGTCCCGGCTGAGGGAATCTGGGCGCACCTGAAATATGAGGGCGGAGTCCATCGCGTGCAGCGCGTGCCGGCGACCGAATCGCAGGGACGTATCCACACCTCGGCCGCGGGCGTACTTGTCTTTCCCGAGGTCGACGAGCCCGAAGAGGTCGAGATCAGTCAGAACGATCTCAAGGTTGACGTATATCGGTCGAGTGGCCCCGGCGGGCAATCGGTCAACACGACAGACTCCGCCGTTCGCATAACCCACATTCCCACTGGGATCGTCGTCGCGATGCAGAACGAGAAGAGCCAGCTGCAAAACCGTGAAGCGGGAATGCGAGTGCTTCGCGCGCGCATCCTCGCCCATTATCAGGAGATCGCGGATGCTGAGGCGAGCGATTACCGCAAGAGCCAGATTCGTACGATGGATCGGTCCGAGCGCATCCGTACATACAACTTCCCCGAGAACCGCATCGCCGATCACCGCACCGGGTACAAGTCATACAACCTCGACCAGGTGATGAACGGTGCGCTCGAGCCGGTCATCCAGTCCTGCATCCAGTTCGACGAAGAGTCTCGACTCGCCTCGGTCGGCACCGAGGCCGGTTGATCACCACCACGCGAAGAAGCACATGACCACAACCGTCCGATCCGAGCTCGAGCGTGCCGTCCTGATTCTTGACGCGGCCGGCGTCCCGAGCGCTCGCGTGGACGCCGAGCTTCTCGTGGGCCATGTCCTATCGCTCAGTCGGGGAGGGGTCCAGGCCAAGGTGGTCATTGAAGCGGTCATCGGGGTCGATGACGCTGCGGTCATCGCTGAATTCGTCGAGCGGCGAGCGGCGCGCGAGCCGTTGCAACACATCACCGGCAGGGCCGCATTCCGTGGCATGCAACTGGCGGTCGGCCCTGGTGTCTTCGTGCCACGCCCCGAGACCGAGCTCGTGGCGCAGTACGCCATCGACGCCCTTCGCGCGGTGGCCTCAGCGCAGCCGATCGGCGTAGATCTGGGCACCGGTAGTGGTGCCATCGCGCTCGCAATGGCGACGGAGGTGCCCCACTCAAGCGTGTTTGCGGTTGAGGTCTCGCCGCTGGCGTTCCTTTGGGCTCGCAAGAATTTTCGCGAACAGGCCGCGACAAACGCGCGCGTTATTGTGAGTGACCTCGCCGACGCCCTGCCCGAACTCGATGCCACTGTCGATGTCCTAATCTCCAACCCGCCATACATTCCGATCGGCGCGATTCCCCGCGATCCCGAGGTGCGCTTGTTCGATCCCGAGATCGCGCTGTACGGCGGGATCGATGGCTTGGATGTTGTGCGCCAAGTCTCTGCAACCGGTCGCCGGTTGCTCCACCCCGGTGGCCTGCTCGTTCTCGAGCACGGCGAACAGCAAGCCGCACAGGTCGCCGCCCTGCTTGCAGCGGACGGCTGGACGGCCATTGCGCACCATCGGGATTTGCTCGGTCGCGATCGCGCGACAACCGCGTTGCGTTAGTCGGCGTTAGCCCGCCGGGCAACCGCAAACTCGTCGATCGCCGCGCGAAGTGCGCCGGAACTCGTGAACAAATGCGTCGCGATCCCAATGCTCGCAGCACCGGCCACGTTGACGGCAAGGTCGTCGGCGAAGAACGCATCGGCGGGAGCGGTGTTGTATGCCTTGAGGACCCGCTCGAACACCACGGGGTCTGGCTTTCGCGCGCCATAGTCACTCGACGTGAACAGGTGATCGCCAAAGAGCTCGACGAGTTCGGGCGCCAGCGCAGGCAAGTGTTTGGCCGCGAGTGCCCCGTTGTTCGTGAGCAACGTGACGCGCCCGAGTTCGGACGCCCGCCGCACAGCCGCGAGCGACTCGGGCCATGGCGTCATGGCCGACCCGCGCACGCGCACCCAGTCGTCTTCGTCGATTGGCATTCCGATCGCCTCCTGAAAGGCGGAAAGGTAGCCCTCGGGGGTCGCAAACTCGCCCGCCTCCGCCGCCCATTCGCCCTCGTCGTGCCACCATCGGCGGCGCAACTCCTCCAGTGGCATCCCGGTGAGCTCGGTCATCCCAGCCATCCGCAGTCGCCAGTCATAGTCGTAGAGCACGTCGTCCATGTCGAAGATGAACAGCAGTTGGCTCATGGTCGCGTCCGTGACGCGAAGGCCTCGACCGCGATCATCAGTTCGTCGGTCTGGGGCGTGTCGCCCACGTAGTCGAGGCGATGAGCGGTGATTCCCACGGCACGTGCTCCGACAATGTTCTCGAGGCTGTCGTCGGTAAAGAACGTATTCTCGGGCGACGCTCCGTAGTGTGCCATAGCTCGCTCGAAGAGCACGGCCGAGGGCTTACGAGCTTCGAGGAGGAAGCTCACGAGCACATTGGAGCCGAGAATCTCCGCCACATCGGGGGCCAGGCATGGCAGAGCCGCAAACAGGGGCGCGGGATTGTTCGACAACAGCGACACCGTCCCGAATTGCGCCGCTCGGCGGAGTGCGCCGATGCTGCCCTCGATGCGGGTCATCGCAAGCGCACGGGCCGCAGCCCATTGCTCCAAACTCATGCGCCGGCCACCGGTTACGCGAGCGAACTCGTCGAGATAACCGTCAACCGTTGGCCATTCGCCTGCCTCCGCGCGCTCCTCTCGCCCAGCGGCCCACCACAGCTTTGCCAGCCGGTACTGGCTCGCCCCACTGATTCTTGCGAGTTCGGGTAGGCGTCGCCGGAAGTCGTACGCATAAAGCGTCTTGTCGAGATCAAAGAGGTAGAGGTCCACGGGCTCACCAGTCTTTCACTGATCTCGCCGCGGTTTTTCTCTCAGCGATGGTGCGCAATTCGACGGCTAGCATGGAAGGGACATGGCCCCCATCTACGATTGCTCGGTTGAAGCGGAGCTGCTCACCGGCATGAGGCTTGCGAGAGCAGCTATCTCTCGCGGTGAGCTCGTCGTGTTGCCCACCGACACGGTGTACGGCGTCGCGGCCGATGCGTTCTCGCCCGCCGCGGTGCAGCGACTGCTCGACGCGAAGGGACGCACCCGCCAATCCCCGCCTCCCGTGCTCATTCCCAACATCCAGAATCTTGACGCACTCGCGCAGTCGGTTCCGGATGCTGTTCGCACACTCGTTGACGTGTTCTGGCCCGGCGCCCTCACGATCATCCTGCCCGCGGCATCGTCGCTCGCGTGGGATCTTGGCGACACCAAAGGAACGGTCGCGCTGCGCATGCCGGCGAATTCCCTCGCGCTCGAGTTGCTCGCCGAAACGGGCCCGCTCGCGGTGTCGAGCGCGAATCTGACCGGCGAGCCCGCGGCAACCTTGGCCGTTGAGGCGCAGCGCATGCTTGGTGACTCGGTGACTGTCTACCTCGACGGCGGCCGAGGCGGAACGGTGGCGTCGACAATCGTCGACGCGACCGGGCTTGTGCTGCCGGACGGGATCCTCACGATCGTGCGCGAGGGCGAGATCACCGCCTCGGCGATTCGCGAGGTAGTTGGGGCACAGTTGTGCCCCGAATAGTCTTCTATCTGCTTGTCACGACGGTTGCGGCGGTCGTCACATACGCGCTTGCCGTCGTGATCTGGAAGCTCAGCACGAAGTACCGGCTGTACCCCAAGGTTCGAGAGCGCGATGTGCATACCCGCCCGACCCCGCGGCTCGGCGGGGTGGCGATGTTCTTTGGCGTACTCGCGGCGTTTGCGGTCGCCTCGCGAATCCCTCAGCTGAGCCTCGTCTTTACCGAGCCCGGCAAGGTGCTCGGGCTGCTCGGTGCCGCTCTCATCATCGTCGCCATCGGTGTGGCCGACGACATCTGGGACCTCGACTGGATGACGAAACTGGCCGGCCAGATTGTCGCCGCGGGCCTTCTCGCGTGGCAGGGCGTGCAACTGTCCACGCTCCCCATCGGCGGAGTCACGATTGTGTCGCCATACATATCGCTCGGCCTCACGGTGTTCGCGATCGTGCTTGTCATGAATGCGATCAACTTCATCGACGGGCTGGATGGCCTCGTCGCCGGCGTCGCGATCATCGCCAACACCGTGTTCTTCATCTATACCTACTTGCTGCAGGCGCAGGCACAGACCGAATACTTCAATCTCGCGTCACTCACAACGGCCGTCTTAATCGGCGCATGTGTCGGGTTCCTCCCGCTTAACTTCCATCCGGCAAAACTGTTCATGGGTGACGCCGGTGCATTACTCGTCGGCTTGCTGATGGCGGCATCCGCGATCTCGGTGACCGGACAGGTCGACCCGGGCCAGCTCGCGAGGCCCGAGAACTACACGGCATACTTCCTGCCCGCGTTCATCCCGATCGTGCTTCCGTTTGCGGTGCTGATCGTTCCGCTTCTCGACTTTGCGCTCGCCGTCACGCGCCGCCTGCGCGCTGGCAAGTCACCGTTCTCGGCTGACCGTAAGCACTTGCACCATCGCCTACTCGACATGGGCCACACGCACCTTCATGCCGTGCTCATCTTCTACGGGTGGACTCTCGTCGTCTCGGTTGGCGTACTCGGCTACATGTTTATGCCCTTCATTCTCGCCACGACGCTCATCGTTGCTGGACTTATCGTGTGCACGATTGTGACCGTGCTACCTCTGACACGAGCGAAGACTCTTGAGGCTGCGGCCGAATCGACCGATGTCGGCCAAGAGGTGCCTGAACTCGCACGCTTCGACCGGCTCGATGCCGCATCCGTCGGTGCGCCCAAGTCCACGGAGACAGCGTGAAGAACGCATCAGTACTGACGCGAGCGCTCGTCTTTGGAGGTGTGCTGACGGTCGGCCTTGCGCTCGTCGGGGCGCTCGTCGGTTACCTCGTAGCCGGTCGCTCTGGCCTGATTAGCGCCCTCCTGGGCACATCGCTCACGGCCGTGTTCATGGGGTTTTCGACCTTGAGTGTCTTCGCTGCTGACCGCATATCGAAGCGTCGAGGCACTAATTCGGGCTACTTCGGGATCGTCCTTGGCATGTCTCTGCTCAAGTTTCCTGTCTTCATCGCGGTTCTCGTCCTCGTCCGCGGCCAGCAGTGGCTCAATCCCTACGTGTTCTTCTTTGCGCTGGTCGCCGCGGTGATCGGCTCGCTTATCACCGACATCGTTGCTCTCGCAGGAGCCCGAGTGCCCTACGTGGGTGACATCGACCTGAGCGCACCCTCGAGACCTAAGCAGGCACCGACCGGGCCCGATAACTAGTCAGACGGCGGTCACTAGGAGAACTTTGTTTTGCTAGGCTAAATGCACAATGCCCCCGATCGTTGCGTGCCGAACGCCTGATGCTGGAGAACTCAACTGATCCCCTCCGCTCTCGTATCGCTTCTCCCGCGCGTCACAGATGACGGTTCGGGCGGTGGGTTTGTTGGACCCTCGATCGACGAATTCTTTCCGCCGACGATCCTGTTTGCGGGGACTCCGTTCGAACTCAACCGAGTGATGTTGATTCGCCTCATTGCTGTGTTTTTCGTCGTCTTGATTTTGTGGCTCGGGACTCGCCGGATGACGATGGTGCCCAATCGCCGTCAAGCCGCGTTTGAACTTGTGGTCGACTTCGTTCGCAAGGGCATCGTCATCGAGACGCTGGGCGAGAAGGACGGCAAGCGATTCATGCCGATTCTCTTGACGATCTTCTTTCTCGTGCTCGGGCTCAATCTCACCGCCACGATCCCCGGTCTTCAGATTCCGAGCACGGGGCTCATTGGACAAGCGCTCATCTTGGCGATCGTCTCGTACGTGACGTTCATCTACGCCGGCATCCGCAAGCACGGTGCCAAGTTCTTCAAGAACGCCGTCATCCTGCCCGGCGTACCGATTGCCATCACACCCGTGATCGCTGTTCTCGAGATCTTGTCCACGTTCATCATTCGGCCGATCACGCTTACGCTGCGACTCACCATGAATATGGTGGCCGGGCACATGCTGCTTGCTCTGTGCTTCCTTGCAACCAACTTCTTCTTCTTCGAAGTTCTCGCCAACGGCAATGCGATCGGGCTCATGGGGGTCGGCACGTTTGCCTTTGGTGTCGCCTTCGTGGTGCTCGAGATTTTCGTCGGTGCGCTGCAGGCGTACGTCTTTACAATCCTCACCGCCATCTACATCCAGATGGCGTTGGCGGACGAGCACTAAAAGCCCGCCGTCGTTCTTACCGCACCACCCCTCGAAAGGAATCAACCTGTGAACGTAGTCGGAGCACTTGCGCCCCTTGCCTTCGGTCTGGCCGTGATCGGTTCGGCCATCGGTGTAGGCATCATCGTCGGCAAGACGATCGAGTCAGTCGCTCGCCAGCCCGAGCTGCAGGGTCGCCTTCAGACCCTCATGTGGATCGGTATCGCCCTCACCGAGGCGCTCTGCTTTATCGCGATCGGTGTCGCATTCATCCCGTTCCCCAGGCCGTAACCGTCGCTCAGCAACGCTCAACACCTACTGAGGAGTTCGGATGTTCACAGCATTCCAAGTGAAGACCGCAGAATCCCCGAGCCTGCTGCTTCCTGCGCTGCCGGACTTGGTCTGGGGTTCGCTGGCGTTCATCGTCGTCCTGGTGTTCATCATCTGGAAGGTGCTGCCTCGATTCAACGCAGCGCTCGACGCTCGCGCCGACGCGATCGAGGGCGGGCTCAAGCGCGCTGAGGAAGCTCAGCAGGGTGCCAAGGATGCGCTGGACCAGTACAACGCTCAGCTCGCTGAGGCGCGTACCGAGGCGGCAAGCATCCGTGAACAAGCCCGCGAAGACGCGAAGCGTATTCGTGCCGAACTTCTCGAGCAAGCGCAGGCCGAGGCCGCACGCGTTCTCACGAGCGCGCAGGCCCAGATCGAGGCCGAGCGCCAGAGCGCACTAGTGTCGCTGCGGTCAGAGGTCGGAGCAATCGCGATTGATCTCGCGTCTGGCGTTGTCGGCGAGAGCCTCAACGACAAGCGGTCGAACGACATCGTGGATCGCTTTCTTGCAGACCTCGAGGCATCAGAAGCCGCAAAGGCGAAGGCGTAGCTCATGGGTTCGGCGACGAGAGAATCGCTCGGTGCAGCGGCAGCCGCGCTCGCGGCGCAGGGAGTCGTCGATTTTGCGACCGGTGAGCAGTTGCTCTCCGCCGCGCTCGTCGTCGACGGCTCGGCGCCGCTGCGGGCCGCGCTGACCGATGACACCGCGGCCCTCGCGGACCGCCACTCGGTCGTTGCCGCGGTGTTTCACGGGTACACGTCAGCAGCGAGGGCCGTGATCGAATCTCTTTCGAGTGGTCGCTGGTCATCGGAAGATGACTTCGTGGAGGCCCTCGAAGAGCTTGGTATTCGGGCGCTCGCCGCCTCGGCGCCGAAGTCGGTGTCGGTCGACGACGAGCTCTTCTCGTTCAGCACGGTGGTGGCGTCCAGCGCTGACCTCGAACTCGCCCTCGGATCGAGACTCGGCTTGGCCGAGCCGAAGGTTGCTCTCGTCTCGAGATTGCTCTCGTCCAAGGCCAGCCCGCAGACCTTGGCTATTCTGAGCGCACTAGTGGCGCATCCTCGCGGCCGACGAATTGACGAGCTTGTTCGTTACGCGGCAACGATTGTCGCCGAGGAGTCTGGCCAAAAGATCGCGACCGTTACCGTCGCCACTGCCCTCACCGCGAGCCAGAGCGAGCGACTCGCGAGCGCGCTGTCTGCGCAATACGACAGTTCCATTCGGATCAACCAAGTGGTTGACCCGAGCATTATTGGCGGGATGCGTGTGCAGATCGGTGACGAAGTCATCGATGGCTCGATCGCAAACCGAATTGCTGATCTTCGACTTCGACTGGCGAGCTAGCTCACCAGACAACAGCACGGAAAAAGGAAAGTAATGGCACAGATCACCATCAGTTCGGACGAAATCCGCGACGCTCTCAAGGATTTCGTCAAGGCATACGAGCCTGGCAAGGCCGCAACGACCGAGGTCGGTTACGTTCTTGATGCCGCCGATGGCATCGCTCACGTCGAGGGACTGCCCGGCGTGATGGCCAACGAGCTCATCAAGTTCTCCGACGGCACGCTTGGGCTCGCCCAAAACCTCGACGAGGACGAGATCGGCGTCGTGATCCTTGGTGAGTTCACGGGCATTGTCGAGGGAATGGAGGTCACTCGCACGGGCGAGGTTCTCTCCGTCCCCGTCGGTGACGCATTCTTGGGTCGCGTGGTTGACCCGCTCGGAGCGCCGATCGATGGTCTCGGTGCGATCAAGGCCGAAGCGCGTCGCGCCCTCGAACTGCAGGCCCCCGGCGTCATGTCGCGTAAGAGCGTTCACGAGCCGATGCAGACCGGCATCAAGGCGATCGACGCGATGATCCCGATCGGCCGGGGTCAGCGCCAGTTGATTATCGGCGACCGCCAGACCGGCAAGACCGCGATCGCGATCGACACGATCATCAACCAGAAGGCGAACTGGGACTCGGGCGACACGAACAAGCAAGTGCGTTGTATCTACGTCGCGATCGGCCAGAAGGGCTCGACGATCGCCGCTGTCAAGGGTGCGCTCGAGGACGCGGGAGCGATGCAGTACACGACCATCGTTGCTGCCCCCGCCTCTGACCCCGCAGGCTTTAAATACCTGGCTCCGTACACCGGTTCGGCTATTGGCCAACATTGGATGTATTCGGGTAAGCACGTTTTGATCATCTTTGATGACCTGTCGAAGCAGGCCGAAGCCTACCGCGCTGTGTCGCTGCTGTTGCGCCGCCCGCCGGGACGCGAAGCGTACCCCGGTGATGTGTTCTACCTGCACTCGCGACTTCTCGAGCGTTGTGCGAAGCTGTCGGACGCCCTGGGCGCGGGCTCAATGACCGGTCTGCCGATCATCGAGACCAAGGCGAACGACGTGTCTGCCTACATCCCGACGAACGTGATCTCGATCACGGACGGCCAGATCTTCTTGCAATCCGATCTCTTCAACGCCAACCAGCGACCCGCGGTAGACGTGGGGATCTCGGTGTCGCGCGTCGGTGGTGATGCCCAGCTCAAGTCGATCAAGAAGGTCTCGGGTACCCTCAAGCTCGAACTCGCCCAGTACCGTTCGCTCGAGGCGTTTGCGATGTTCGCGAGCGACCTCGATGCCACGAGTCGCCGGCAGCTCGCGCGCGGGGCGCGCCTGACCGAGTTGCTCCGCCAGCCTCAGTACTCGCCGATGCCGGTCGAGAAGCAAGTCGTGTCGATCTGGTCGGGAACCAACGGCAAGCTCGACGAGGTTCCGGTCGAAGACATCCTTCGCTTTGAAGCCGAATTGCACGATTACCTCGGTCGCAATACCAAGGTTCTCGATACCTTGCGCGACACGAATGTGCTCGACGACGACACTGCCAAAGCCCTCGACGCGGCCGTTGATAAATTCAAGCTCGAGTTCCAGACCGGAGACGGCAAACCACTGCTGTCGATCGGGACCGAGGTCTTCGCGGAGATCGCTGTCGAAGACATCGAGCAGGAAAAGATCGTCAAGCAACGACGTCGCTAGCAGTGTGAAGCCGACTATCCGGCTTCACACTATGACATCGCCTTCAGAGAGCGTTTCGGGGCCATCACCGGGCATCGAAATCACAACGAGAGAGAAAGAACGACATGGGAGCGCAACTTCGGGTCTACCGGCAGAAGATTAAGTCTGCCCAGACGACCAAGAAGATCACTCGGGCCATGGAGCTCATCTCCGCGTCGCGCATCCAAAAGGCGCAACAGCGGGTTGCGGCCTCCGGGCCTTTCGCGCGCGCGATCACTCGCGCGGTGTCGGCGGTTGCAACCTTCTCGAATGTCGACCACATCCTCACGACCGAGCCGGCGAAGATCGAGCGCGCCGCAATCGTCGTCTTCTCGTCCGATCGTGGCCTCGCGGGTGCGTTCAACACCAACGTGTTGCGCGAAGCAGGCGAGCTCGAAGCCCGGCTGCGCTCGCAGGGCAAAGACGTCGTGCACTTCCTGGTTGGTCGCAAGGCCGCGGGCTATTTTGCCTTTCGCAAGCGCGCCTCAGAACGAATTTGGACTGGAGGCACGGATGCTCCCGAGTTCGACACCGCGAAGGAAATCGGCGACGCGCTCGTGCAGAAATTCATTCAGCCCTCGAGCGACGGGGGAGTCGACGAGATCCACATCGTCTTCAACCGTTTCGTGAGCATGCTCGTGCAGGTGCCCGAGGTCATTCGACTTTTGCCCCTCGAGGTCGTCGATGGCATCGAGCCGCCCGGTGAGAATGAACCCCTTCCCGCTTACGAGTTCGAGCCTGACCCGGTCAAAGTTCTGGATGCTCTGCTTCCCGTCTACATCGAGAGCCGCATCTTCAACGCGATGTTGCAGTCCGCGGCCGCGAAGCATGCTGCGACCCAGAAGGCGATGAAGTCGGCGAGCGACAACGCCGACAAGCTCATCACCACCTACACACGACTGGCGAACAATGCTCGACAGTCCGAAATCACCCAGCAGATTTCCGAGATCGTGGGCGGCGCAGACGCCCTTGGCTCGAAGTGACCGAAGCACCCATTCGGTCACACCACACGACAGAGTAGAACGACAGGAAGAGACAGATTATGGCTACCGCAACCAAGAAGGCTCCGGCCGCTGAGGCCGCCTCGACGGGCGTCGGGCGAATCGCGCGAGTCACCGGCCCCGTGGTTGACATCGAGTTCCCGCACGATGCGATCCCGGGAATCTACAACGCGCTCAAGACAACGATCACGATCGGCACCGAGGCAACGGAGATCACCCTCGAGGTGGCTCAGCACCTCGGCGACGACCTTGTTCGCGCCATCGCGCTCAACCCGACCGACGGTCTCGTTCGTGGCCAAGAGGTGCGCGACACCGGTTCGCCCATCACGGTTCCGGTCGGCGAGGTCACCAAGGGCAAGGTCTTCAACGTTATCGGCGAGATTCTGAACGCGGATGCCGACGGCACCATGGGCGGCGAGAAGATCGTCATCACGGAGCGTTGGCCGATTCACCGCAAACCGCCGGCATTCGACCAGCTCGAGTCCAAGACCGAACTATTCGAGACCGGCATCAAGGTCATCGACTTGCTCACGCCGTACGTGCAGGGCGGCAAGATCGGACTGTTCGGCGGTGCAGGTGTCGGCAAGACCGTCCTCATTCAGGAGATGATCCAGCGCGTCGCGCAAGACCACGGTGGCGTGTCGGTGTTTGCCGGTGTTGGTGAACGCACGCGTGAGGGTAACGACCTTATTGCCGAGATGGAAGAAGCCGGCGTCTTCGATAAGACCGCGCTCGTCTTCGGGCAGATGGATGAGCCGCCGGGAACGCGTCTTCGCGTAGCGCTTTCCGCGCTGACGATGGCCGAGTATTTCCGCGACGTGCAGAAGCAGGACGTGCTGTTGTTCATCGACAACATTTTCCGTTTCACGCAGGCCGGGTCAGAGGTGTCGACGCTGCTAGGTCGCATGCCTTCCGCTGTGGGTTACCAGCCGAACCTCGCAGACGAGATGGGTATTCTCCAGGAGCGCATCACCTCGACTCGCGGTCACTCGATCACGTCGCTCCAAGCCATCTACGTTCCGGCCGACGACTACACTGACCCGGCACCGGCAACGACGTTCGCGCATCTCGATGCGACGACTGAGCTCAGCCGCGAGATCGCATCGAAGGGCCTCTACCCGGCCGTTGACCCGCTCACGTCGACGAGCCGCATCCTTGACCCTCGCTATTTGGGCGCAGACCACTACCGCGTCGCCACCAACGTCAAGGCGATCCTGCAGAAGAACAAGGAACTGCAGGAGATCATCGCGATTCTTGGCGTGGACGAGCTGTCGGAGGAAGACAAGATCACAGTGTCGCGTGCCCGCCGAATTCAGCAATTCTTGTCGCAGAACACTTACATGGCCAAGAAGTTCACCGGGGTTGAAGGATCGACCGTGCTGCTCAAGGACACAATCGAGTCATTCGACGCGATCACCAAGGGTGAGTTCGACCACGTGGCCGAGCAGGCCTTCTTCAATGTCGGAGCGATCTCCGATGTCGAAGCGCAGTGGGCGAAGATCCAGAAGGAGAACGGCTAGTCATGGCTGAACTCGCGGTCAGTGTTGTCTCGGCCGAACACCAGGTCTGGGCGGGCAAAGCCAAGCAGATCATTGCTCGAACGACCGTGGGCCAGATCGGAATTCTGCCAGGGCATGAGCCGATTCTCGCCATTCTGGCCGCCGGCGAGGTACGCGTAACACTGTTGGATGGAACAGTCGTCACGGCAACCGCCGACGACGGATTTCTTTCCGTCGAGCACGACACCGTCACGGTTGTGGCGCGCACGGCAGAACTCGTCTAGCGGTCAATCATGCTCGTAGTCATGGCGGGGCTTCCGGGGACCGGCAAGTCGACCATTGGGCAAGAGCTTGCCGCTCGACTGGAAATGCCGGTTGTGCCCGTCGACCCGATCGAGACAGCCATTTTGCAAGCCGGTATCGATACAGATCAGCCCACGGGTCTTGCGGCCTACCTCGTCGCCGCGACGCTCGCCGAACGCGTGCTTGTGTCCGGGACGAGCGTAGTGGTGGATGCGGTCAACGCTGTCGCGCCCGCACGCGAGCAATGGCTGAATCTCGCCAAGCGGCTCGATGAATCGATCTTCTTCATCGAGGTAGTTTGTTCTGACCCGGAGCTACACCGGAGCCGGATCGAACAGTGGCGCAAGCGCATGCCCCATATCCCGCTCACTTGGAACGCCGTTGAGCAGAGCTTCGACGATTACGCCGAGTGGACAGGGGAGAGCGCTTTGGTGCCGCGGATCACGCTCGACTCAGTCGAGCCGCTCGGCGTCAACATCGATCGCGCGATCACCTTCCTCGGTGCCTAGTGCGCCTGATACTTCCGCCGTCTGAAACCAAACGGGACGGTGGAATTGATGAGTCTCACCTCGATCTATCGAACCTCGCGTTTCCCGTTCTCACTTCGGAGCGAACGCGCGCGCTTGCCGCGCTACACACTCTGTCGCGAAATCTTCGTGCATCCGTGGGAGGCTTGCGGCTGGGCCGAACACAGCGGTTTGAGATCGACAGAAATCGAGCCGTGACGACTTCGCCGGTGATGCCCGCGCTCGAACGATACAGCGGAGTGCTCTACGAGGCACTTGATGCGTCGACGATTTCCAGCGACGGTCGCCGGTTTGCTGGCGACCACATCCTTATCCACTCCGCACTGTTCGGACTTGTGTCTGCATCTGATCTCATTCCGGCGTACCGCTTGTCGCACAACTCACGCCTCCCGGGGGTTTCGTTGCTCACGCTGTGGCGTGCTCCGCTCCGCGAGGTTCTGGCAACGGAGTCAGGGCTCGTGCTCGACCTTCGATCGGATTCGTACGTGAAGCTCGGGCCCGCGCCGCACCGCTCTTGGTACGTTCGCGTCGTTTCCGAAGATGAGGGCGGGCGGCGCACGGCTCTCGCGCACTTCAACAAGAAGGCCAAAGGTGTTTTCGCGCGAGAGCTCATACTCGCGGGTCACAGCCACGACACTATTGATTCGCTTCTTGAGTGGGCGCGGTCGCGAAGTATCCGTCTCGAATTGAGCACAGCCGGCGTGCTTGATCTCGTAGTCTGAGCGGGTGACCTACTACCACGACAATTCTCTTGGCTTTTTCTGGATCTTCGTTGTCGTGTATCTGGTTGCGCTCGGCCTCGTGCTCGCCCTCGCGCTCGCATACTGGGTGCTTGCGTCGTTTGCATTGTCACGGTTCTTCGCCAAAGTCGGAGTCGAACCGTGGACTGCGTGGGTGCCGATTTTTCAGTATTGGAAATGGCTTGAAGTCGGCGGGTTCATGGGATCCATCGCACTGTTGTTCTTGATCCCGGGCGCTCGTATCGCGGCCTCGGTGTGCCTGTTCATCGGGATGTACCGCTCCGGGATCGCATTCAAGAAAGACCCAGCATTTCTCGTTCTCGGCATCTTTTTGCCCTTCGTGTGGGCGTTCATGCTCGCCGGCGATTCGGAAACCTACGAGCCAGAACTGATCTCGAAGGCCGGTTATCCTGCGCCGCTGGCAGGGTTTGGCTCAGTCGCACGCCAGCAACCCTCAACGTGATCATCGACCAGACCGCCAGACTGCATCAGCGCATACATCGTGGTCGGGCCGACGAAGGAGAAACCGAGCGACCGTAGGGCCGCGCTGAGGGCACGTGATTCAGGAGTGTGCGCGGGAAGGTCGACCAGTTGACGCGGTCGGTCCGCACGCGCCGGCGTGAAGCTCCACACGAGCGCGTCGAGCGCGCCGGGTGAATGCTTAGTCAGTCCCACTGTCACGGCGGCGTTGCGGATGGTCGCTTCGATCTTCGCCCGGTTTCGGATGATGCCAGCATCAGTCATGAGCAGGTCAACGTCGCGGGGCGTGAACGTGGCTACGAGTTCGGGGTCGAATCCGAGGAAGGCGTGACGGAACGCGGGCCTGCGTCGCAGAATCGAAATCCATGAGAGCCCGGCTTGAAAGCCCTCGAGGCTGATCTTCTCGAAGAGAGCACGATCACCGTGAAGAGGGACGCCCCACTCTTCGTCGTGGTAACGAACATATTCTTGATCGCGCCCGACCCACGCACACCGGCGCAGTCCGTCGCCGCCGACGGCAAGACTTGAGCTGACGGAAACTTCGTGAGGCTCGACTTTGCTCACCGGTGCTGGATGTGCTCGTGATCGAGAAGCCAAACTTTTGTCGGGACTCCTTGGCCAGCGCTGTATCCGGTGATGCGCCCATCTGAGGCGAGCACTCGATGGCACGGCACGATGATGGGCACCGGGTTGGCGCCGACTGCGCCCCCAACTGCCCGGCCAGCAGTTGCCCGTCCGAGTGTCATGCCGATTTCTCCATACGACATGACCTCGCCCCACCGAAGCCGCTGGAGTTGCGCCCAAACGGATCGCTGGAATTCCGTACCAGCAAGACGGACGGGGAGATCGAAGTGCTGCCGGGAACCGGCAAAGTACTCGCGCAATTGCGATTCTGCGGCGGCAAGCACGGGTGGCAACTTTTCGGCGGGTGTCGCGGCTTCGGAATCGAGTGGAAGCACGTCTTCAGCCTCAATCGCGAGTGACGTGATCGCGCTCTCGTCGCTCGTAAGCTCGATGCGCCCGACTGGCGATGCAATGCGGTGGATGTAGCGATTGTGGGTACCGTCGGGGCCTTCTGTGACGGAGATAACCGCGGTGAGTGAGGTCATACAGTGACACTAGCGGCGGCATCCACGCCCGCTCTGGCACTTTTCGGACATCGGGTCAAGCCCACCGTCGCGCAGAAGGAGGAGGATTAGAGGATGAAAGACCTAACCACCCGCGCGTTGGGCGACTCTGGCCTCTCGGTCACGACAATCGGGCTCGGGTGCAACAATTTCGGGCGCCCCGGCAGTGCGACTCAGACGATCGAGGGCACCACCGCGGTTATCGACGAGGCGATCGAGCTTGGCGTGACTCTGCTCGACACGGCAGATATCTACGGCGTGCCCGCGGGCACGAGCGAGACGCTTATGGGCGTGGCACTTGCCGGCAGGCGTGAGCGTGTTGTCATCGCTACGAAGTTCGGGCACGACTCGTACGATGCCGGGCTTCCGGACGATCTCGCCACAGGGTCACGCGACTACATTCGCCTCGCCATCGAGGCCTCGCTGCGTCGCCTTCAGACCGACTACGTCGACATCTATCTGCAACACACGCCCGACCCGACGGTGGAGATCGACGAGACGCTCGGCGCGCTCGACGAACTCGTGGCCGAAGGCAAAATACGTCACTTTGGAAACTCCAACTTCACCGCACACCAGTTGCGCGACGCGGATGCCGCAAGCGCACGAATTGGCTCGCGTCGCTTCGTCGTGGCGCAAGACGAATACAGCCTGCTCGAGCGCCGTGTCGAGGGCGATGTCCTCCCCGCGGTGCGCGAACTGGGACTCGGTTTTCTGCCGTATTTCCCGCTGCACAACGGCCTACTGACGGGCAAGTTCGGCCGCGACATCCGTCCGCGCGACACCCGCATCACGCGTCAACGACCGCAGCTCGCTGACAACGCCCCCTGGGAACGAATCGAAGCGTACGCTGCCTATTGCGAGCTGCACTCCGTGACGATGCTCGAGGCGACGTTCGCTTGGCTCCTGGGTCACCGTGAGGTCACGAGTGTCATCGCGGGCGCGACGAGCGCGCTTCAGCTTCGTCAGAATGCTGCCGCGGCAAACGCGTGGCATCCGACCAACACCCAGCTCGACGAAATCACGGCGCTGTTCGCGCCCGGTTTGCCCGAAAAGGAGAACGAAAACTGACATGTTGCTGAAACTCGTCACGCGATTTCTGAAGCCGCACTGGCGCTTGCTCGTGGGCGTCGTGCTCTTCCAACTCGCGCAATCGATCGCTTCGCTGTATCTGCCGAGTCTCAACGCAGACATCATCGACAATGGAGTGGCGAAGGGCGATACCGCCTATATCCTCATGGTCGGTGGCGTAATGCTCGGGATCACGGTCCTCCAGATCGCATGCGCGATCGCAGCTGTCTACTTTGGCGCCCGTGCGGCCATGGGTCTCGGGCGCGACCTGCGAGAAGCGATCTTCCATCGGGTGGGCGAGTTTTCCGAGCGTGAAGTGTCGAAGTTCGGCGCGGCGTCACTCATCACGCGCACGACCAACGATGTCCAGCAGGTTCAATTGCTTGTGCTCATGACGTGCACCCTGCTCGTTTCTGCGCCCATCCTGGCGATCGGCGGTGTGATCATGGCGATGCGCCAAGACGTGCAACTGTCGTGGATCATGGTGGTGGCCATTCCCGTACTCCTGACCGCGCTCGGACTCATCATCACTCGCATGGTGCCGTTGTTTCGACTCATGCAGGAACGAATCGACACTGTCAACCGAGTTCTCCGCGAGCAGTTGACGGGCATCCGTGTTGTCCGGGCCTTCGTGCGAGAGGATCATGAAACGACGCGGTTCGCAGAAGCGAATGAAGCGGTGACAGCAACTGCGGTGAGTGCAGGGCGTTTATTCGCACTCGTATTCCCGGTTGTCCTCCTCGTGATGAACGTCTCCAGTGTCGCGGTGCTGTGGTTCGGAGCTTTCCGCATTGAAGATGGTTCGATGCAGATCGGGGCGCTCACGGCGTTCTTGACCTACCTGATTCAGATCCTCATGGCGGTAATGATGGCGACGTTCATGGCGATCCTGATCCCCCGAGCGGCGGTGTCGTCGGATCGGATCTCGGACGTACTCGCGACCGAGACGTCAGTCGTGTTGCCGCTGCACCCGGTCACCCAACTTCGATCAACCGGGCTCGTTGAGTTGCAAAATGTCTCGTTCAGCTATCCCGGCGCCGAACAGCCTGTACTCAAGAACATCAGCTTCACGGCACGAGCCGGCCAAACGACGGCAATTATTGGGAGCACTGGCGCCGGGAAGACCACGCTGGTCAATCTGCTGCCGCGACTGTTCGACGCGACGGGCGGTTCAGTGTTGATCGATGGAGTCGACGTGCGTGAGCTCGATCCCGACTTGCTGTGGGGGCGAATTGGTCTCGTGCCGCAGAGGGCGTACCTGTTTGCCGGTACCGTCGCGACCAACCTGCGCTACGGCAATCCCGATGCAACCGACGATGAGCTATGGGGCGCACTGGAGACCGCGCAAGCCGCAGGGTTTGTGCGCGCGATGACCGACGGACTCGCTTCCCCGATCGTGCAAGGCGGGACCAATGTGTCGGGTGGCCAGCGGCAGAGGTTGGCAATTGCGCGAGCGCTCGTCAAGCGAAGTGAGATCTATGTGTTCGACGACTCGTTCTCGGCGCTCGACACCACCACGGATGCGAGGCTACGCCACGCACTAGCCGTCGCTGCGAAATCCGCCACCAAGATCATCATCGCCCAGCGCGTGTCGACGATCCTGGATGCGGATCAGATACTGGTGATCGAGGACGGCGAGATTGTGGATCGCGGCTCCCACGAAGAGCTACTTGAATCGTCGAGGACCTACGCCGAGATCGTGAATAGCCAGCTCAAGACCGAGGATGCCGCATGACTAATCGCGAGGCTCCGACCAGACCCCAAGGGCCCCCGGGTCGTCCGGGAATGGGCCGCGGCGGCCCGTATGCGGGCATCGGAATGCCTACCGAGAAATCACTGAACTTCGGTCCATCCGCCACGCGCTTGCTCGGACGTCTTCGCCCGTACCGCGTCGGCGTGGTGGTGGTCATTGCGCTCTCGATCGTGAGCGTGACGCTGAGCGTGCTCGGTCCGAAACTGCTCGGGGTCGCAACTGACATCATCTTTTCGGGGCTCATCTCCAAGCAACTCCCGGCCGGGGTCACTCAGGAGCAGGTGATCGAGCAACTGAGGGCATCAGGAGACAATCAGAAGGCCGACCTCATCTCGGGCATGACCCTCACTCCGGGCACAGGGATCGACTTCAACGCGCTTGCAAGGGTTCTTGGCAGCGTGCTCCTGCTGTACGTTTTCGCTTCCGTCTTCTCCTACCTGCAGGGGTACCTGCAGAATGCGATTGTTCAGCGCACGGTGTACACGTTGCGCGAGGACATTGAGAAGAAGATCAACGCGCTCCCGCTGCGGTATTTCGACAAGATGCAACGCGGAGAGTTGCTCAGTCGCGTCACGAACGATGTCGACAACATCGGGCAAAGCATGCAACAGACCTTGAGCCAAGTGGTGACGAGCCTGCTCACCCTAGTGGGTGTGCTGACGATGATGGTTCTGATCTCGCCGGCTCTGGCCCTCATCGCGGTCGTGACGATTCCGTTGACGCTCGGAATTACCGCAGTCATCGCCAAGAGATCGCAGAAGCAGTTCGTTGCTCAATGGGCGCACACCGGCGAACTCAATGCGCAGGTCGAGGAGGCATACTCCGGTCACGCGCTCGTCAAGGTCTTCGGGCGTCACCGTGAAGTTGAGCAGCGGTTTACCGCCAAGAACAACGAGCTCTACGACGCGAGCTTCGGCGCACAGTTCGTGAGCGGTATCATCGTGCCCGCGATGATGTTTGTGGGGAACCTGCTCTATGTCGCCATCGCAGTGATGGGCGGTTTGTTCGTGTCGAACGGAACGATGAGCCTCGGTGACGTTCAGGCCTTCATCCAGTACTCGCGCCAGTTCACCCAGCCCCTCAGCCAGCTCGGCTCGATGGCCAACCTGCTCCAATCGGGCGTTGCATCGGCCGAGCGAGTGTTCGAGCTTCTCGACGCGCAGGAACAGTCAGCCGACCCGGCTCCCGCTGAGAGCCCTGAGGCAGTCACTGGGTACGGTCACGCTATCGGGCGGCTCGCGTTCGAACAGGTCTCGTTTCGTTACAACCCAGAGACCCCGCTCATTGATGACCTCTCGCTCGAGGCTGCTCCCGGCCAGACGATTGCGATCGTCGGACCGACGGGCGCGGGAAAGACGACACTGGTCAATCTGATGATGCGTTTCTACGAGCTAGACGGTGGACGAATCACGTTGGACGGCATCGATATCGCGGCCATGACGCGAGATGATTTGCGAGCGCGCATGGGCATGGTGCTGCAGGACACGTGGCTGTTTGGGGGGACGATCCGCGACAACATCCTGTACGGCCGGCCAGACGCCAGTGACGAGGACATGATGGATGCCGCGCGCGCGACCTACGTCGACCGGTTCGTGCACTCCCTGCCGGACGGATACGACACCGTTCTCGACGATGAGGGATCCAATGTGAGCGCGGGGGAGAAGCAATTGCTCACGATTGCTCGCGCATTCCTCAGCGCTCCGAGTGTGCTGATCCTTGACGAAGCGACGAGTTCGGTCGATACCCGCACCGAGGTGCTTGTGCAGCACGCGATGAAGGCGCTTCGAGCGAACCGCACGAGTTTCGTCATCGCCCATCGGCTGTCAACGATTAGAGATGCGGATTTGATCCTTGTCATGGAATCGGGCGCGATCGTCGAACAGGGTACCCACGACGAACTTCTCGCGTTGCACGGGTCCTATTCGCGCCTGTATAACTCGCAGTTCTCGGAGGAAGCAGTCGACTTGGTCTGATGTTTTTCAGGCCCGCTGGATGAGAAACTCACAGACTCGGAGGAGTGCGCGGAGTGATGTTGATGCTCCGATTGAGAGCGTCCACCTCGGCGTTCAGGCTCGTGAGTTGGGCCACAAGGCCGTCATATCGCGCGTGGCGATCAGCGATCGATTGGTATTGAGCATCCAGGTCTGATTGGCGGGCGAGTAGTTCGTTTCGCTCGGCTTCGAACGCGGACTGTGAGCCAAAATCTCCCGATTTCGCGCGAGCATTGAAGTTGGCCACGTCGGTTGAGAGCGCGTCATATCCGGCGTTGTAGGCCGCGTAGTCCGCGTCGATGCCCGCCGCAAGAGCGGTGATCTGAGTGGTCAGGTTCGTGATCTGCCGCTGTTGATCGACGAAGACCGCGTTGGACTTGTCGTGCAGGCCAACCACGACGGTGCGATCCGAGAAGTAGAGCGCGTAATGCTTTTCCAGGGCAGGTGAGAGCGACCCATACTCCGTGCCCAGAATCGAATGTAGTTCGTTGAGCCGCTCACCTGGCTCTGTAGTCGCATAGAAGGCCAGCTTGTCAGTGAGATCCTTATCGTCGGTGCGTTTGGCTGCTTCGGCGTCGAGCAGCGGCGCGAGCGCACCGCGCTCTGCCGCACCCATCCGGTCCCACGCGGCATGGAGCATTTCGTGTGATGCGACTACCTCTTCAAGGCCGTCGAGCCGCGCATCCGTTACGTCAAACAGGTGTGTCTGACGGGTGGCTGGCAGGTAGCACCCGAGGATTCCTACACCCTCCTGGCGCGTCGAGCACGCGGCGTCGAATGCTCGCCCGGCCGAGACCGACGGCGTTGACGCGTACAGCAGGAATCGGCCCCCATCCGTGAGATCGGCGCGCGCCGCGTACTCGGCAATCGTGGCCGGCACGGTGTAATTCCAGACGGTGACCTGGTCTATGACTCGGTCGCGATGGGTTACTAGCCAGGCAATAACGAGCACGAGCGCGACGTTCAGGAGAATCGCGAGGACCACGAGCACTACTCGGCCATGACCCGGCCGACTGCCCCGATTCGTTGCCGCCGCGGCGGTCGTGTCCTCGGCTGGCACTGTTGTCACGGCTGGAACTATAGTGCACTCGTCCGACAAGAGCGCGCTCCCGTTCGAGGGGAGCGCGCCCCCGCTTACTTGTCCAGAACCACCTGGATGTCGACGGTGATGGTGACCTCGTCGCCGAGCGTCATGCTGCCCGCTTCAATAGCCGCGTTCCATGCGACCCCGAAGTCTCGGCGATTGATCGTGGTGGTCGCGGTGGCGCCGGCTTTCGTGTTGCCGTAGCCATCAGTGACGACCCCGCCAAACTCGCCGAGGAGAGTCACTTCGCGCGTGATTCCGCGCAATGTGAGGTTGCCGGCAACGGTGAACTTGCCGTTGGCTGCATCGCCATCGAACGAGGTCGAGTTGAAGGTCATCGTCGGGTGCTCGTCGGCTTGGAAGAAGTCGCTCGTGCGCAAGTGCGCGTCGCGCGCGTCGGGGGCAGACGTGATCGTCACATCGAATGAGTCGAATGTTCCACGCACCTTCGAGATCATGAGGTGTTTCACACTGAATGACACCTCGGAGTGCGGCGGGTCGAGCTTCCAGGTGCCGGCGACGTAGTCAGGATAAATTTCGGTTGCAGTGGTCATGGGTGGCCCGAGCACCGCGACCATCCTACTATTCCCGATTTAGTTGATTTGTCAACAATCCCAGCGACTCCATAGGTTTAGTGGCCGACGAGGGAACCCATGGCTCGCGCGATAAGTGAAGGGCGATGGGTCACACCTTCCTCGATGTCCGCTACCGTCATAGCGGCCAATCCCGCGTTGGCGCCCAAGAATCGCAGTGGTTCGCGCTCCCACTGAGGGGACGGGTAGTTCACCCACGGGAGTCCCACGAGTTCGGAATCGGTCCCCGTAATGAGGTCGGCGAGCGTGCGGCCGGCCAGATTTGTCGTGCTCAGGCCGTCTCCGACATATCCCCCGGCCTGTGCGATTCGCGTAGCGGGGTCGAAGCTAGCGGTCGCGTGCCAATCACGGGTCACCCCGAGCGGGCCACCCCAGCGGTGGGAGACTTCGACGGTGCCGATTGCCGGGAACAATTCTGCGAGCGCGGCCCGCAGATGCGTAAACACGGACTCAACGCGGTCGTACTGGGGCCGGATCGCACTGCCCAGGTGGTAGCGCGCACCGCGTCCACCGAAAGCGAATCGATTGTCAGCCGTTCGCTGCCCGTACACGAGGAGATGGCGGAAGTCTGCGAAGGTGTTTCCGTGCGCGATACCGAGTTCATCCCAGAGTGAGTCCGGCAGCGGCTCGGTTGAGATCATGAGTGAGTAGAGCGGGAGAACCGCGCGCCGCGATTGGGCCAAGGTCGCCGTGTAGCCCTCTAGTGCCACGACAACCGTTGAGCACCGGATCGTGCCTCGAGTCGTCCGGACGATGCCCCGTGCGTAGTCGAGCACTTCGGTCTGCTCGTAGATCGTTACCCCGCGCTTCTCCACCGCGCTCGCAAGCCCACGGACCAGCTTGGCCGGGTGCACTCGGGCGCACGTTGGATCGAAGCTTGCGCCGAGTGCGCCCGCCGCTCGCACACGGTCGGCTCCCCACAGCTCGAGCGGGTCAACGCCATAGCCTGCCGCGTCGTTCACCTCGGCTGAAGCCGCAGCACGTTGAACGGCGGAACGGGCATACGAAATCGTCCCCGCTTTGGCCCAGTCGCAGTCCACTCCCGCGGCAGCGGCAGCGCGACCGACCTCGTCCACCGTTGCGACCATCGCGCGGCGCATCGCGATCGCAGCATCCCGCCCGTGGGCCTTCTCGAGCGACGAGGTCGAACGCGGGAATAGTGCGCTGCACCACCCGCCGTTTCGTCCGGACGCGCCAAACCCGGCAGTCTCCTTCTCGAGAACCGCAATTCTTAGCGCGGGGTCGCGCTGGAGCAAATACCACGCGGTCCACAGGCCGGTGAGCCCTCCGCCGATGATCGCGACATCGACCTCACGGTCGCCGGGAAGCGGCTCTCTCGGCTCAAGCGACCCCGGGACAGTGGCGTGCCAGAAACTCAGGGCGCGATATTCCCGCTCAGTCATGCCCACGATTCGCTCGCCTAGATCTCGCCGGCACGCGGCGTCAGAGTCTGGTCCATGCCTCGGTGAGCACGCCACGCAGGATTGACTCGATCTCATCGAACTCACTTGGCCCGATCGTGAGCGGAGGGGCGAGTTGGATCACGGGGTCACCCCGGTCGTCCGCGCGGCAATACAGTCCCGCATCAAACAGAGCCTTCGAGAGGAATCCGCGCAGCAGTCGTTCGGACTCAGCGTCGTCAAAAGTCAGCTTCGTCGCCTTGTCTTTGACGAGCTCGATTCCGAAGAAGTAGCCCGCTCCGCGCACGTTGCCCACGATCGGCAGATCGGTGAGCTTCTCGAGCGTCTGCCGAAAGATCGGCGAGTTGGTGCGCACCCGCTCGTTGAGCTTCTCCTCCTCGAAGATATCGAGATTCGCCAGGGCGACGGCGGATGACACCGGATGACCGCCAAAGGTGTACCCGTGGTAGAACGAGGCCGTACCATGCTTGAACGGCTCGTACACCTTGTCAGACACGATCGTCGCGCCGATGGGGGAGTACCCACTCGTCATCCCTTTCGCGCACGTGATCATGTCGGGGACATACCCGTACTCGTCGCACGCGAACACGTGGCCGATGCGTCCGAAGGCGCAGATGACCTCGTCACTGACAAGCAGGACGTCGTACTGGTCACAGATCTCGCGAACTCGCTGGAAGTAGCCAGGCGGTGGCGGGAAGCATCCACCCGAATTCTGCACCGGCTCGAGGAAGACCGCGGCGACGGTGTCTGGGCCCTCAAAGAGGATCATCTCTTCGATGCGGTTGGCCGCCCAGAGCCCGAATTCGGCCTCGGGATCGGTCGCGCTAGCAGATGCAACAAAGCCCATCTCGTCTGCGCGGTAGTAATTGGTGTTTGGAACCCGAAAGCCGCCGGGCACGATGGGCTCGAACATTTCTTTCATTCCGGGGATGCCCGTTATCGCGAGCGCTCCCTGGGGCGTGCCGTGATACGCGACGGCGCGCGAGATGACCTTGTGCTTGCCCGGCCGGCCTTGGAGCTTCCAGTAGTATTTGGCGAGCTTGAACGCGGTCTCCACTGCCTCCCCACCGCCGGTCGAGAAGAACACGCGATTGAGGTCTCCAGGCGCGTAGTCTGCTAGTCGATCCGCGAGCTCGATCGCTTCTGGGTGCGCGTACGACCACAGCGGGAAGAACGCGAGTTGCTCGGCTTGCTTTGCCGCAACCTCCGCCAGGCGGCGTCGGCCGTGGCCAACATTGACCACGAAAAGCCCACTCAGGCCATCGAAGTACTTGCGGCCCTTGGAGTCGAAGATGTGGTGACCTTCGCCACGGGTGATGATGGGCACTCCTGCGCCACTCTCCATGACCGACTGGCGGGAGAAGTGCATCCAGAGGTGGTCTTTGGCCTTCTGCTGGAGGTCTGCCTCGTCCCAAGTCTTGGACGTGGCTGTGCTGGATTCGATGATAGTCATTTCTTCCTTACCTGGTTCCCCAGTTGTAGAACTGTTTGACGAGCCTGAGGTAGACGAAAGTCTCCGTCGATTGCACGCCCTCGATGGCCCGGATCTGTTTGTTGAGAAGGTCAATAAGGTCGTCGTCGTTCTCACACACGACCTCCGCCAAGATGTCGAAGCTGCCTGCGGTGAGCACGACGTAATCCACCGCGGCCAGTGAACCGAGCGCTTCGGCAACCACAGTGGTGTCGCCAGTCACCCGGACCCCGATCATTGCCTGGCGGAAGAATCCGAGTTGCATCGGGTCGGTGACCGCAACGACTTGCATCGCGCCCGAATCCGTGAGCTTCTGCACGCGCTGACGAACGGCGGCTTCGCTCAGCCCGACGGCCTTGCCGATCTCTGCGTACGAGCGGCGGCCGTCATCCTGAAGTTGCTCGACGATCGCCTTCGAGACGTCATCGAGCGGCACCGGTCGGGAGTTGGGAACTCTGGGCGGCGGGCTCATGGGTCGATTCTGTCAGCGGTTGACCTCTTCAACAAGCGATTCCGCACCAGATCAGTCAAAAAAGTATCGGAATCCGTTGTCACGAGGGATAGCAGCGCCGCAGCGCTTCGCTAAGTTAGTGCCATGGCAGCCTCTTCATCCCCCAGACAGCTCAAGAACTTCATTGACGGTCAGTACGTCGCACCGCGCGCCGACGCGAGTTTTGACGTGACCGATCCGGCAACCGAGTCGACCTATGCGAGTTCACCGGTATCGAACGCGGCAGATGTCGACGCGGCGTTCTCTGCTGCAGCCAGAGCTTTCGAATCGTGGGGCGAGACAACCCCGTCTGAACGGCAGCTCGCGCTGTTTCGGATCGCAGACGCAGTTGAATCGCGGGCCGAAGAGTTTGCAGACCTCGAGTCGCAAGACACCGGTAAACCGCGGGCAAGTCTTGTGTCAGACGAGATCATGCTGTCGGTCGATCAATTAAGGTTCTTCGCCGGCGAGGCTCGCCATTTGAACGGCATGGCGAGCTCGGAGTACCTGACGGACCACACGTCGTGGATCAGGCGCGAGCCGATCGGCGTCATCGGTCAGGTCACGCCCTGGAACTACCCGCTCAACATGGCCGTGTGGAAGATCGCCCCCGCTATCGCGGCGGGGAACACGACGGTACTCAAGCCCTCGGACACGACCCCGCTGTCGACACTGCTGCTCGCCGAGGTCGCAGCGGAGTTTCTCCCCCCGGGTGTGCTGAACGTCATCACGGGAGACCGCACGACCGGGGGAGCGATGATCGATCACAAGACCCCGCAGATGGTTTCGATCACGGGCTCGGTGCGGGCGGGAATGGAAGTCGCGAAGGCCGCAGCGTCCGACCTCAAGCGCGTGCATCTGGAGCTCGGTGGCAAGGCGCCCGCTGTCGTGTTCGACGACGCAGACATCGAGGCGGCGGTCAAGGGCATCGCCATCGCGGGCTATTTCAATGCGGGCCAGGACTGTACCGCAGCGACCCGCGTTTTGGTGCACGAGAGCGTCCACGACGAATTCGTCGCCGCACTCGCCGCCTACGCGCGTGAGAATGCCAAGACCGGCGCACCGGATCGGGACGACATCCTTTTTGGCCCGGTGAACAACGCGAACCAACTCGAGCGCGTCTCCGAAATCATCGAGGCACTGCCCGTGAATGCAACCGTTGAGCTCGGAGGCAAGCGTCAGGGAACAAGCGGCTACTTCTTCGAGGCCACCATTGTGTCCGGACTCAAGCAGACCGATGATGCGATCCAGAACGAGATCTTCGGCCCCGTCATCACGGTGCAGAAGTTTGGGTCGGAGGCCCAGGCTCTCCAGTGGGCCAACGACGTGCAGTACGGGCTTGCGTCGAGCGTATGGACCAAGGATCACGGGCGCGCGATGAGGTTCGCCAAGCATCTCGACTTCGGTTGTGTCTGGATCAACACGCACATCCCGATCGTCGCAGAGATGCCACACGGTGGCTTCAAACACTCCGGCTATGGCAAGGATCTCTCGAGCTATGGCTTCGAGGAGTACACCCGCGTGAAGCACGTCATGAGTTTCATCGGAAACTCATGACCAACGGTGCTGTATGAGTTTCATCGGAAACTCATGACCAACGGAACTCCCGGCCCGCGACGTACACTGACATCGTGAGTGCGGATCTCGACGATACGATCGCGAGACCGCGGCGCCCCCTGCGTGATGGGTCGTTTCAGGCAGCGATCGATGCGGACGCGGAAGACACGATAGTGACGACCGGCGCTGGAGCCCGAGTGAGCAACTCGGCGCCGCCGCGTCTGCCTGAGAATTCCCGTGGCTCCTTTTATCGGGTGAGTATCGGACCCCGCAGTGAACCCGTCACTCTCGATCGTCCGTGTGTCGTTGGTCGCCGTCCAAGCGCTCCCCGGATCCCTCAGGGTCCGGGGCCGCGGCTCGTGCGCGTGCCCTCACCGCTCAAAGAGGTTTCCTCCACCCACCTCGAAGTTCGGCAACTGGGTTCGTCGGTGATCGTCACTGACTTACGGAGCACTAACGGCTCAGTGGTGATGGTGCCGGGAAGTGTTCCGCGGAAGTTGCGCCAGGGTGAGTCGGTCGTGGTGTCACCGGGCACGCTGGTGGATATTGGTGACGACAACATCCTCCAGATTCTCCCGATCAAGCGCCACGTCGACGCTACGGACTTAGAAGTGGAAGCAGGCGATCTGCCGTGACCGAGATCGGTGCGAGTAACCCTGATTTCATCGTCGCGATTCCGGGCGTCGATTCACCGCCGTTGCGGATTGCGTGGGCCGCCGCGACCGACACGGGGCGCCGACGCGCTGCCAACGAAGACAGCTACGTCGCACAATCACCGATGTTCGCAGTTGCCGATGGAATGGGCGGTCATTCGGCTGGGGACCTCGCGAGCGCCGCTGTCGTAGAGCGACTCGCCGAGATACTGACCGAAGACTTCCTGACCGCGCGCGGGATTGAGCGGGCACTCGAAGAGGCGACGGCAGACATCACCGAGATCGCCGCAGACAGCCTGTTGGGGGTTGGTACGACTGTCACGGGCGCCGCGCTCACACTGCAGGATGGCGAACCGTTTTTCGCGGTGTTCAATATTGGCGATAGCCGCGTGTATTGCTTCGATCGAAACGAGTTGTTCCAGGTCACTGTCGACCATTCGGTGGTTCAGGAAATGGTCGAGGCTGGGGCTCTCACGCGTGACGAAGCTGACCACCATCCCGACAGCAATGTCATCACGCGGGCAGTCGGCTTCAATGCGCAACCGGTTCCGGACTTCTGGATGGTGCAATTGCACGCTGGGCTGCGCTTTCTTATCTGCACGGATGGCCTCACGAAAGAGGTGAGCGACGACAGCATCCGGATGCATCTCGCGGCGGGGCTCACCGCTGCTGAGACGGCGAGCGCCTTAATCGATGCCGCACTGGCATCGGGCGGCCGTGACAATGTGACAACGATTGTCGTGGATGTTCTCGAGGCTCCGGAGCCGCTTGATGTGGAAGATACTGCACCACGTTCTACCCGCTCTTGAGGGTCATCCTGGTGCCGTTCAGCGTTCACTCGGGTAGCTCACACTGGGGGTAGCGTTCGCGCCCCCCGTTAGGGGGCGGGCTCGGAGTTTTGGGCACCGCCTCTGCCTACAATGGAAAATGCGTCCGGAGACTGGAGGTGGTGCCGGTGTCGCGTCGTTTACCGTCCCAGCCTCCCACCCTGCCCGGATTCTCCCATATTCATATTCTCGGCTCCGGCGGGTTCGCCGACGTCTTCTTGTACGAGCAAAACATGCCGCGTCGACAGGTCGCGGTCAAGGTCATGCTCAGCGAGGTCGTGAACGACCAAGTGCGCCAGATGTTTCAGGCCGAAGCAAACCTGATGGCCCAGTTGAGTGCGCACCCGTCGATTCTCACGGTCTACCAAGCGAGCGTTTCATCCGACGGTCGCCCGTATATCGTCATGGAGTTGTGCTCATCTTCGCTGAGTCAGCGCTATCGGGCAGAGCGAATTCCTGTGCCAGAGGTGTTGCGGATCGCGGTGAAGATTGGAAGCGCTATCGAGACCGCGCATCGTGCAGGAGTGCTTCATCGTGACATCAAACCGTCAAACATCTTGCTCACCGCCTACGGGCATCCGGTTCTGTCAGATTTCGGTATCGCGGCAACCCTTACTGAGTCAGACGATCGTGAAGCCGTGGGGATGTCGATTCCGTGGTCAGCGCCCGAGGTCCTGATGGATGAGACGGCAGGCACGATCCAGTCGGAAGTGTGGGCATACGCGGCCACCGTGTATTCGCTGCTCGCCGGCCGATCTCCGTTCGAAATCCCCGGGGAGTCCAATAAGTCGGCTGACCTAATCGCTCGCATCAATAAGGCGAAGCCGCAGCCAATCGATCGCAGCGATGTTCCGGCGAGTCTCGAGCGAGCACTTGCCCGTGCGATGTCGCGCCGTCCCGAGAATCGACAGGCGAGTGTTCTTGAGCTGGTTCACGAGCTTCAGTCGGTCGAGACTGACTTGGGTGTCCCGCAGACCCCGGTGGAGGTCGCGGTCGACGACTGGGCGTCGGCAACGGTGGCCCACCTCGAGGATCGCACTCAAGTGCGCGCGGCCCCGATTGCTGTGTCGTCCGTTGCGAACCGCCGGCGCAAGCGGCGCGCAGACGCGGGGGACTACAGCGGGGTCGGCACGATTGTCCGAGATTCCAAAAACGCTCCGCGGAGCACCGGTAGCGGCGCGATGCCTCGGGGATCCGGCATGCGCGCCCTCGGCTGGGTACTCGTGGCAACCGCTGCCCTCGTCGTCGCGCTCGGTGCGACGGCGACCATCGCGCTGGTCAGGGCGAGCACGAGTGATATCCCGACGGTGATCAACATTTCGTCGACCGTAAGCGGCACGACGGTGGAGTTCACGTGGAAAGACCCGGGGATAGGCGCAACCGATACCTTTCAGATTGTCACCAATGATGGCAGCGCAGCGGTTCAACAGCGCAACCCTGCCTTCACAGTCGATGGCGTTGCCGGGCAACACGTGTGCGTGACTGTGACTGTCAACCACGAGGGCAAACCGGGCAATCCGAGTGCCGAGAAATGCGCGGACGTTCCCGCGTGAAGGTTTCTCGTGATTAGGAATTGGATCGCAGCGCATCTGTCGCTCGTCGTGAGTCTGACGAGCGGGTTAGTGGTCGCTGCGCTGGTCGTGACTGTAGCTTTCGTCTCCACTGGCTATCCGGTGCAAAACCTCACTCTGAGCGACGGTTCGGTCTGGGTCGCCAATAGTGCGCAACAGTCTGTGGGCCGCGCAAACCCCGCGGTGGCGGAACTCAACTCCGTTGTCGCAAGCACGGGGAGCGATCTCGATGTCGTGCAAAACGGCAGAACCGTGCTGCTTTTCGACCACACAGGCAACAAGCTCGACATCGTTGATCCGGCGACTTCCACCGTAACCGACAGCGTGCCCCTCCCGCCGAACGGGCCGGAAGTTTTTGTGGCCGGTACGAAGTCGGTGATTTTTGAAAAGGGCACGGGCCAGGTCTGGATCGTCGGTGTCGACGAATTGGCGAAGTTTGACGCGCAAGCTGCGGCGACACTCAACCTCGGTGCGAACGCGGTGATGAGCGTTGAGCCCTCCGGGATGGCGTTTGCGTTTTCCCCCTCCACAGGGCTCGTTTATCGAATCGACGCCGCACATTCGGGCGCCGTGCTATCAACGCAGTCTGTGACGGGCCCCAGCGCGACGGCGACCCTCTCGATCAGTTCAGTTGGCAGCCGCTGGGCGCTACTGGACTCCACGGCGAACCTTGTATACCTCGATTCCCGGACCGTCGACTTGTCTGGGATCGTCGTCGGCGGCACGGGCGCGGTGATTCAGTGGGCGAGTGACGCTGGGGACCGTGTGCTGGTTGGTTACTCGGGCGGTCTCATCAGTGTGCCATTGAGCGGTGCCGCAGCCGTGAGCCTCGTCGATAAGAAGTCTGGAAGTGCTGCACGCCCGCTTGTGCTCGGGGATTGCGAATTTGCTGCCTGGTCGAACGGCACCAATTGGCGTCGGTGTCCCGGGGATTCCGGGACCGGAACAAACCTGGCGCTCGCGTCGATGCCGGGCAATGCGAGCCTCGCGTTCGCGGTAAACGGGGATCGGGCCGTGCTCAACGACGTGCGATCCGGGGCGGCGTGGGCGGTCCAGCGAACTGGCGAGCTCATCGACAACTGGAAGGCGTTGATCGTCGCAGACAATAAGCCTCCCCAGGACCAGCCGAACAATCAAAACGTTCCGCCCCAAATTGAGAAGGTGGAACAACCGCCCGTTGCGGTCGATGACGCGTTTGGCGCTCGTGCTGGCCGCTCAACGGTGCTGCCCGTGCTGCTCAACGACTACGACCCCAACGGTGACGTGCTGGTGATTAGCGACCTCACCCCGATCGACGTCGCTGTGGGTCAAATTGATCTGATCAATCAGCGCCAGCAAATTCAGCTGACCCTCGCCGCGGGCGCGACGGGACCGGTCCGTTTTCGGTACACCATCACAGACGGGAGAGGCGGAACAGCCTCGGCCAATGTCGTTATCACGGTGAAGAGGCCGGGGGAAAATTCACCGCCCGTTCAGGTTCGCAGCACCAAGATCACGGTTGAGGCGGGCGGTCGCGCTACGACGCAACTCCTGAGTGACTGGGTAGACCCCGAGGGTGACCCGTTCTATCTGACAAGTGCGGTCATCGCGAGCCCAGACGCGGTGTCATATAAGCCACAGGGAACGATCGTCTACTCTGACTCAGGCAAGGGGAGCGACCTGAAGATCGTGACACTGACCGTGTCGGATGGCAAGGCCCAGGGCACTGGCGGTCTATCAGTCTCAGTGAAGCAGCCCGGGCAAGTTCCGATCGTTGCCGAACCGTTCGTCGTTCTCGCCTATGCCGGGCAGGAGATCACGGTTTCACCGCTTGATCACGTGCGAGGCGGCACCGGGACGATCCGCCTCAATAGCGTGCCGGCGAAGCCAGACACGACAATCACGCCCAGCTACGGCGCGGGGACCTTCCGCTTCACGAGCGCGGCGACTCGGAGCAACTACGTGGAATACGTCGTGACCGACGGGGCCCAGACCGTCACAGGACTCGTCCGCATCGATGTCGCTCCGCCGCCTGACACCAACACCAAGCCGATCACTATTCCCAAGACGGTGTTCGTGCGAACCCTTCGAAATGAACGCGTCGATGTGGCGGGGACGGACGTTGATCCGGCCGGCGGCGTGCTGGTCGTCACGGGCGTCGCTGGTCTTAGCGCGGAATCCGGGGTCAGGGCGGAAATTCTCGAACAACGAGTCATTCGCGTGAGTCTCGACAAGCCGCTGAATTCGGTGCCTGTCACTTTCACTTATCGTGTGACGAACGGGCTTGCAGACGCATCTGGCACCATCACCGTCATCGAAATACCCGCTCCCACTCGTGTTCAGCCGCCCATCGCCAAAGAGGACAGCGTCACAGTCCGAGTAGGGCAGGTTATCGACATCCCGGTGCTCGCGAACGACGAGCAGCCGGATGGATTCGACCTCACGCTCCAACCGCAACTCGATCAGGAGTTACCCGCTGGTTCGGGACTGCTCTTCGCGTCGGGATCAGTGCTGCGCTACCTCGCGCCCAACAAGACTGGTAACTTCACAGCCGCGTATCGCGTCACGGGACCAGACGGGCAAGCGGCCACAGGGCTTGTTCGCATCGCGGTACGCGAATCGGATGTGGCCACCAACAACGCCCCAGTGCCCGTAACGGTCACCGCGCGCGCGATCGCTGGCCAAACAGTGAAGATCACCATTCCTCTTGCCGGAATTGATCCGGACGGCGACTCGGTTCAGCTGCTCGGCCAGAGTTCGAATCCGCAGAAGGGGGCGGTCATCGATTTGAGATCGGATTCGATCACCTACCAAGCCGGAAATTACTCGGCCGGGACTGACACGTTCACCTACGGCGTGATCGATTCACTCGGTGCGCGGGCGACGGGAACGATCCGGGTCGGGATAAGTCCGCGCCTTGACGGAGCACGCAATCCCGTCGCCAACGTCGATCAAGTGACCGTGCGGCCGGGCGTCACGGTTTCGGTTCAGGTACTCGCCAATGACTCGGACCCGGGGGGCAGTGCGCTCAAGGTGACGTCGGTGACCCCCAACGATGTCGTAACGACCGCGCTGATTGTGGGGGACGTAGTCAATGTCACGCCCCCTTCGGCTCCTGGTACGTATGGCGTGATTTACACGATCGAAAACGACACAGGTGGTTCGAGCCAGAACTTCATTCGCGTCACAGTAGACCTGAATGCTCCGCGGGCCCAACCCGTGGCCAGTGACACCGTCCTAACGCTGTCCGATATTCAGGGTCGGGAGCGCGTCTCGGTCGACGTTCTAGCCAACGCATTCTTTGCCGACGGCGACGTGCAAACGCTCGGCCTCTCGATTTATCCGGGCTACGAGTCGGCGGCGCAGGTCCTCGACAATAAGAGCATTGACGTCATCGTCGGCAGGAAGAGTCAGATAATTCCGTTCAAGGTGACTCATCCCGACGATCCCGCAATCTTCCAATACGCATTCATCCGTGTTCCTGGCACCGACGACGCGCTACCTCAGCTCGACCGTCGAGCACCTGCGCTGGTTGTCACGAGCGAGGAGAAGTTGGTGATCGACCTCAACTCGAACGTGATCGCGGCGAGCGGCAAGCAAGTGCGCCTGACCGACTCGGGTACCGTGCAGGCAACCCACGCAAATGCCGATGCTCTCGTGAGAGACGACCGCACAATCGTGTTCACGTCGGCGAAGAACTACTTCGGTCCCGCATCGATCTCGTTCCAGGTCACCGACGGCGCATCCGCGACCGATCCCACGGGCAAGACGGCCATCTTGGTGCTTCCCATCACGGTGCAGGCCCGGGACAACCAGCCACCATCATTCAACGGCGCCAACATCGAGTTCGAGCCCGGCCAACAGAAAGTCATCGACCTCCTCAAGCTCACCAACTACCCATACGCGAACGATCTTGACCAGTTGGTTTACGGGATTCTCGCACCCCTCCCGCAGGGCTTTACGTCTACTCTGAGCGGAAGTCTTCTCACTCTTCGGGCCAACGACGACGCCGTGAAGGGAAGCACCGCGAGCATGTCGATTTCGGTGCGAGACAATAAGTCGACTGGTCAACCCGGGCGCGTTGACCTCACCGTTGTCCCGTCGACTCGGCCACTGGTGAAACCCGCGGACGACGCGGCGATCGTCAAGCGCGGCTCCAGCGCGACGATCGACGTTCTCACCAATGACGAGGCGACCAACCCGTTCCCGGGTAAACCGCTCACCGTCGTCAACATCCGCGGTCTTGACGGCGCATCCTTGCCTGCCGGGGTCCAGATCGTGCCGAGCGCGGACAAGTCGTCGATCACGGCGACGATCGCACAGACCGCTGCCCCTGGGGTCGTGAGCCTTCAGTATCAGGTGGCCGACTCCACGAGCGATCCATCGCGATACGTGTGGGGAACCGTCACGATTTCGATTCAGGATCGACCGGATCCGGTCTCGAATCTAAGTCCGACGAGTTTTGGCGACCTCACGGTCACGATGCGCTGGAACGCGGGAGCGTTCAACAATTCGCCGATCACAAACTACCGCGTCGTCGCCTCTCGTGGTGGAACTGTCGTTGACGCCGAGAACTGCACGGGTACCACGTGTTTGATTTCGACAGCGGGCAACGGGCCGGGAAATGCGGTCACGGTAACCGTCACTGCGACGAACGCCATCGGTGACTCAGATCCCGTTGCGACGTCATCGAATTCGATCTGGTCAGACGTCATTCCGCCTAGCCCAACGGGATTCAGCTCATCGCCGCTGGATCATGGGCTGCTCATCACCTGGCAGGCGGTGACCACTCCTGGAGGTGGATCACCCGTTGACCGCTACCGAATTCAGGTCGGCGCGAACTCCGGTGATTTCGGTCCCGGAATATGTACCGGCGGCACGTGCAGGTTCGATACGACCGCCGCCGGCTGGACCCTCGATAACGGGGTCGCGGTGAGCTACACGGTGAGCGCGAGAAACGCTGCTCTGCCCGCACTCTCTGCCTGGAACTCCAGTGATCCGCGTTCCGACGTTCCCGCGGGGGCGCCCGTTGCTGCGGCCGCGCCGGTGGCAACCGCGCTCACCGACACCGCCGTTCAGCTGAACTTCGCGAGTACTTTCGTCGCAAACGGTCGTCCGATCTCCGCGTATACCGCTGCCGCGTTCACGGGACTGGCTCCGACATGCGCGACGGACGGCACAATTACTGACAACGCAGCGACGATCCAAGCGGTTGGGACAGCAACGTCGACCCAGTTCTCGGGATTGTCCCCCAACGCCACGTACTCACTCATCGTCTTCGCGTTCAACGGGCAAGGATGCACCGCCAGCACGGCCGTGATTGCTCACACGCCTCCGCCGGCCATCACCAATCTCACCTTCGACGTCGTGCCCAATGGCAGCCAGTTCGACATCGTCGTGACGGGCGGAAGCGTTGGTGGAGTGCCGCTGACCGCCGACTACTCGATCGTTTACCAGCTCTCGGGCGGAAGCGTCCAGGGCGGCCAGCGCGGGCCGGTTGCGCTGGGAGACCCACTGACAGCTGACGGCACGCAATACGGCCAGCCGATCTCGGTTCAAGCCCGCGCGTGCCGGACCTGGGATTCCGTTGCCGTGTGCCAACCCGATCTCTCCGGTGCCTTCGATACAGGCCTCGTGCCCGTCGACCCGACGGTCGCTTCATTGACGTTCACTCGCGCGTCCACCGAACCGGGGGTAGGGGACGGTTCCTTCGACTGGTTAGGCTGGCCGTCCGGGGTGGGATATCAGCGCATTCGTTACACCTGCGACGGGCAGCCGGGGTTCGCCAACGCGGACACAACGCAGCCCGGGCACTGTGACGCTACCGGGGCAACGCCCGTAACCCTAACCATTAGGGTGATCGCGAATCGCGGGCAGACCTATGACGTTACCTACTCGGGCAACTAGCAAGGGGCACACAGCATGACAATGACTTCGGAACAGGCCACGTGGTTCGCCGACATCTTCAACCGACTGGTTGCCAATGTTGATCAGGTGCTCTTGGGCAAGACCTTTGTTATTCGGCTCGGCTTCACGGCTTTGCTTAGCGAGGGGCACCTACTGCTTGAGGATTTCCCCGGTACCGGGAAAACCTCGTTCGCCAGGGCGATGTCTCAAAGCGTCGCGGGCACAACCAGCCGCATCCAATTCACACCCGATCTGCTTCCCGGCGACATCACCGGGGTGAGCATTTATGACCAAGGCAAGGGCGAGTTCGAGTTTCACCAAGGCCCGATCTTCGCCAATATCGTTCTCGCCGATGAAATCAATCGCGCGAGCCCGAAGACGCAGTCGGCACTTCTCGAGGTCATGGAGGAGTCGCACGTCACCGTTGACGGAGTCTCTCACCCGGTCGGCGCACCATTCATGGTGATTGCCACGCAGAACCCGATCGAACAAGCCGGCACGTATCGCCTTCCCGAAGCCCAGCTCGACCGTTTCATCATGAAAGCGTCGATTGGTTACCCCGACCACGCCTCGACCCTGAGGATCTTGGAGGGGGCAGGCATCAAGGCCCACGAAACGCATGTGCCCCCTATCGTGACCGCGGATGTCGTGGTCGAGATGGGTCAGCTCGCGAGAACCGTTCACGTCGACCCCACCATCAACGACTATGTCGGGCGTCTTGTTGAGGCGACGCGGACTACCACCGAGGTGCGCCTCGGCGCGAGTGTGCGCGGTGCCCTCGCGCTAGTGCGCACGGCGAAAACACTCGCTGCGGCGAGTGGGCGACATTATGTCGTGCCGGACGACGTCAAGGCGCTCGCAGAACCTGTCCTTGCCCATCGACTCGTGATTGATCCCGAAGCCGAGTTCGACGGGGTAACCCCGACGAGCATCATGGGCCAGATTCTCATGGAGACACCTCCTCCCAGCGAGCGCCAAGCGGTCTGATGAGTCCGTCCCGCGCACATCGAACTGAGTCGCGAACCAGCCGCTGGCCGACCCGCAGTTCGGCGAGCGCGAAAGCGACGACCGCCAAGGGTATGACGTCGGGCGTGCGGTCAGACTCCCAGTTCTCCACCGGTTCCCGTGGCCTCACGAATGCTCGCACGCGAATCGTGGGGAATCGCACGGGGCTCCTGGCCGATGGGATCGTCGCGCTCGTCCGGTTCACGACCGCGATCCGTATCCGGCTTTCGCGCGCGTTTTCGCGCGTTGGCTCGGTAATCACTGCGCTCGGCTGGGTCATCATTGCGGCAGTTCCCGTGCTCCTTCTCTTCGGCTACGTGTGGGGCTGGCTCGAGCTCATCGTCGTCGGGTATGCCAGTCTCGCGCTCGTCGTTATTGCCGTCGTGTACTTGATTGGTCGAAGCTCCCTCTCGATCGAACTGCGGGTTCCTCGAAATCGTGCGGTGGTCGGTGAACCGGCGGTCGGTGAGATTGTTGTCGAGAACGCCGGTCGAATTCGTGCCCTGGGTCTGACCGTCGAGATTCCGGTCGGACAAGGACTCGCGGCCGTCGCGTTGCCCGCAATCCGAATTGGCAGCACGTTCACCCACGAGTTCGTTATCCCCACAGCCCATCGCGGTCTGATTTCTGTTGGTCCGGTCCGAACCGTGCGTGCCGACCCGGTCGGGCTCGTGCGCCGCGAAGTGCTATGGACATCGACCGAAGAGTTCTTTATTCATCCCCGCACGATCGGGATCCCGAGCATGAGTACGGGGTTCATTCGTGATCTTGAGGGAAATCCCACGAGAGATCTGTCGAATAACGATGTGTCGTTTCACGCGCTCAGGGAGTACGTTCCGGGAGACGAGCGCCGCTACATCCATTGGAAATCCACTGCGCGCACGGGGACACTCATGGTGCGCCAATTCGAAGAGACCCGCCGCAGTCACTTGGTTGTCGCGCTCAGTCTCGCGAGCAACGACTACGGTTCGGACGAAGAGTTCGAGCTTGCCGTGAGTGTCGCGGGGTCGCTCGGGGCCAGGGCGATCCGGGATGCACGCAGCGTCACGGTTGTCGCGAGTGAGACCACCCCGGAGTTCGCCAAGCGCAAGGTCTTCGCCGTGCGATCGCTATCGACGCTCACCCGGTCGCGCTTGCTCGACGATCTTGCGGTCGTCGAGCATTCCGAGACGGCGCTCGGTCTTTCCGATGTCGCCCGCGTTACAGGCGAGCAGGTGGGCGGAATTTCGGTAGCGTTTTTGGTCTGCGGCTCTGGGGTTGGCGCGGGTGAACTCCGGTCGGCATCGATGAAGTTCCCCATCGACGTTGAAGTCGTCGCGGTGGTCTGCGATCCGGATCGTAAGCCGGGGCTGCGGCGGGTGGCGGGGTTGAGTGTGCTGACAATCGGTTACCTAGAAGACCTCCAGAAGTCTCTTTCGCGATCGAAGGCAGCATGAGCGTCGTCGAGGAGACCAGAAAGACGGGGACCGCGACGAGAAATCCAGCGGGTGGGTGGCGAGGCACAGCGGCGCGCCGTCGGGCTCGCGCGAAGCTGGCATTCATTGTTGGAAACACGGTCGCCCTGTGGGCTGCGACGATCGTCGCCACGACCGCGTTGTGGCCGATCTATCGCACGACCAGCTTGATCACGCTTGTCGCGGTCACACTCGTCGTGGGATCGGCGATTGCGATTCTCGGCTCGCAGTTTCGATGGCCGTCGTGGCTCACGATGCTGTCGACACTTGTCGCCTTTCTCCTACTAGGTGTTCCGCTCGCTGTTCCAGCCAAAGCACAGTATGGGGTTCTCCCAACCATCGACGGCCTCCGCGACCTGCTGGCTGGCGTCGCGCTGGGCTGGAAGCAACTTCTGACGATTACGCTCCCAGTGGGCGACTACGAAGCGCTCTTGGTCCCCGCGTTGGTGCTTGTGCTGCTGTCAACGGTAGTCGCGCTGTCGGTCGCCCTCCGAGCAAAGAATCCCGAACTGGCGGTCATCGCCCCGATCGTGCTCTTCATCATTGCGACTGCTTTCGGCCCCAACTACCCCACCAGACCCCTTTACGCCCCGATTGCCCTTCTGACCATCGTGTTGTTTTGGCTCATCTGGATCCGCTGGTATCGGCGGCGTGCGGCTATTCGGCTGCTCTCGGCCCAGTCTGCATCCGAGCCCGCGGTCGGCCCAAGTGCTACGGACAACGACAGCGCTGAGGTCCCTCGGGAGAGTGCTGAGCCCACCGTAGCGGGACTTCGGACTGTGCTCAGCGCCGCCCTCATCATCGCCATCGCGGCAGCGTCTGCGATTGGGATCGCCACACTGGTTCCACCCAGCGTCAACCGCACCGTGTTGCGCACTGCGATCACCCAGCCCTTTGACGTGCGCAACTATGTGAGTCCGCTGGCTGGCTTCCGCCAATACCTCCAACCCGGGTCCGCGACGAGCGTGCTGTTTTCGGTAGCTGGGCTGCCGAGCGGCGGAAGGATTCGCCTTGCGACACTCGACACCTACGACGGAATCGTGTATTCGGTTGGCAGTGACCGCGTCTCTAGTGAGTCCGGTTCATTCGCCCGGGTACCTTCGCGATTTGACCAGTCCGGCGTTGACGGCCAAGCCGTAACGCTCAATGTTCAGATCCGCAACTACACAGGCGCGTGGGTGCCCACGTCGGGCAAGTTCGAGTCGATAGATTTTTCGGGCGACCGAGCTGTGGCGCTCCGCGGAGATTTCTATTACAACAACGTCTCGGGCACTGCGGCGGTGACGAACGGTCTGCAGCAGGGCGATTCCTACACTCTGTCCGCAGTGCTTCCGAAGGCGCCTTCGGCTGACCAGATCTCGGCGCTCAAGCCCGGGTTGGCATCCGTGCCTGCCGCGCAAAATGTTCCGGATGCCGTCGCCGCGAAGCTCCAACAGTACGCCGGTGCCGTCCAAGGTTCTGGTCCCCGACTTGCCGCGATGCTCGCCGGTCTTGCCGCTGAAGGGTACATCAGCCACGGAATCGATCCCGAGCAGCCGGCGAGCAGATCGGGTCACGCCGCGGACCGCATCACACAACTGCTGTCCGATCCGCGCATGATCGGCGATGCCGAGCAGTTCGCCGTGGCGGCGTCGCTCATGGCTCAGCAGCTCGGATTCCCGGCGAGAGTGGTTTTCGGCTTCACACCGGTCGGGGAACTCGTAACCGGTGGCGACGTCTCGGCCTGGATGGAGGTCAATACCGCGCAGTTTGGCTGGGTCAGCATTGATCCGACCCCGCCGGTGCGCCCGATTCCGGCTGAAGTGCCCAAGGACAACACGCAGATTGCTCGTCCACAGACTGTCGTGACACCTCCCCAAGTAGATTCGGTCGCTCCGAATCGCCAGACCGCGCCCGAGCGCCAACAGCAGTTAGCACCCGATCTCAATCCGCTGCTCCAAATTGCACTAGCGGTCCTTCGTGTGGGCGCCTGGATACTTGTCGGGGTCGCGATTGTGCTCGCCCCGTTCATTCTCGTGATTGCCGCCAAACTCAGGCGTCGGCGGATTCGTCGTCGCGCGCCCGGGCTCATCGATCGGATCAGCGGGGGCTGGCAGGAATTCGAGGATGCCGTCCTTGATCACGGGCTCACTCCGGCGCCCTCATCGACCCGCAGCGAAGTCGCTGAGGTTGCTGGTGGAACCCAAGCGCTCGTCTTGGCGGCGGTCGCTGACAGGGCAGTGTTCTCGCCCGCTGACCCGGATGAAGCCGACGCGGAGAGCGTGTGGCGCGCCGTCGACGAGCTCCAGGATGCACTCGATGTGGGCCTGACTCGGTGGCAGCGGCTCAGGGCGCGAGTCTCGCTTCGCTCACTCGGTGGTTATAGTGTCAGGACGTTGCTCAAGACCCAGAGAAAGGGCGACCGGTGATTTGCGCGTACTGCGGCACAGAGTTGCCCACTGCAGCGATGTTCTGCGGCGAGTGCGGTCGCGCGGTCGCGAGCAAAGCTGCAGCAAAGTCTCGTCCGCGAGTTCCCGTGAACGCAGCATCGACCCCGTCACGCTGGCCTTCGCTGGTCGCGGAGCACCAGATCGATCCGATGGTCGCTCTCTCAGAGCAGCCCGGACTCGTCGAGGTCGACCTCCTGGCATCCCGGCCGATTGCCATTCCTGTGGCGATTGCCCCCGAGGTGATAGAGCCTCGCGTGACACCCCCCGCGGCTGAGTCGGCCCCGGCACCGATCCCCGAAATCCTCATTGCCGCTGAGCTCGCTAAAGCGGATCGTGAGAGCGCAGGACGCGCGAGTGCGGATCAGCAAAGTGCGGACCGCCCCAGTGCTGACCTCGAAATTGCGGACCGCGCAGAGCTCGATATCGCCGACCGCACCGAGTATTGCCTGCAGTGCGGCGCAGAGCTCGCGGCGTCTGACATCTTCTGCGGCGAGTGTGGGTTCGTGCGCCGTTCTGCGGATTCCGCAATCGCGCGACCTCGCGACACGGCATCGTATGATCCTTTTCCTTGGGGGCTGCCGGGGCCCGCTGACGATGCGCCCCCGGCCGAAAATGCGCTTGAGGTCGAGGATTCACTCGATGCGCATGTTCCCGTCGATGCCGATCCTCAGATCGATCACGAGCCGGCGCGCAATGACAGTGTGGTCCAGTCGGACGATTCGACGGGTGCGGAAGACTCCGCCGGCGGTGACGCGTCGACTCCGGGCGCCCCCGAGGCCGAATCCTTTCACGCAGCGCGTGGTTCGCTCGCCGAGCATTCCGCAGATTCGACCGACGTTGAGAAGACGAGGATCGTGGATCGGGCGGCGCGGGGCGATGCTTTCATTCTCCAATTCAGTACCGGTGAGAATCTCACCGTCTCGGGCACCGGGCTGATTGGCCGCAATCCTCTCGCTGAACCCGGCGAGTATTTCGATTCGCTCGTGTCGATCGTTGATCCCGGTAAGTCTGTTTCGAAGACGCATCTCGAATTCGGTCAAGACGGGGGCCAATTCTGGATAAGCGACCGCTACTCCGCAAATGGCACGGTCGTGCGCGAGCCCGATCGGCCAGCCCGGCGCGGTGAGGCCGGCAAGCGTTACCGGGTTGTTCGTGGCACGCGCGTCGACATCGGGGAACAGTTCTTTATCGTGAGCTAGGTCGGGACGCGGTTCCTCGCGCGGCGGTTCCTCTCCAGAGGCAGGACTTCTGCGGTCTACACCGCTTGACGGCGCCCAGCTCGTGCCCTGCGTAATCCTGCTGTCATGTCGGAATGGCCGAGAGCGATCGCGAGCTAATCCCCGCTCCACGGCCGCTCGCGGCTCCCGCACCGTTTCGCTTTCCCGTGGTCGCAACAGTTGCTCCGGTCGCGGCCTCCGTCGCACTGTGGCTCATTACGGGGTCGCTCTTCGCGCTGCTGTTCGCCGTGCTCGGCCCGATCACTGCCCTAGCCGGGCTAGTCGATTCACGGATCGGAGCCCGCCGTTCGGCGCGCAAGGAACGAGAACGATTCCTGCGAGAGGCAGATCGGGCCCGCGCGCTCATCGCTCACGCGCACGAGCTCGAGACCGAGGCTAGTTCGGATCGGTCGCCGCCAGCGAGCTGGCTCGTGCTTCGCAGCGGTGCTGATCCGTATCGCTGGCGGGCTGAATCGAGCCGTCCTATTGCTGTCGTGGTGGGAGTCGGGGTGGTGCGCAGTTCGGTCACACTGGATCGGCGATCGGAAGTGGATGCGCAGCATCCGCTCGTCGGTGAGGTACTTGCCGAGCTCGAGACAATGGCGCATGATCGCGACGGGCACGTTCTTGTCGACGCCAGGTTAGGCATCGGCATTGTCGGGATACCGAGGCTCACGGCGGCCGTCGCGCGCGCCATCGCGGCGCAACTCGCCTGGGCGCTGTCTCCGCGGACCTACTGGGTAGACGCTCCGGCTGGGGAGCACGCGTGGGTAGTGCTCTTGCCACATCCCGCCCGGCCCCCGTCGACGCCGCTGCAGTTTGGTGGATTCCGATTCGGGCGTGTGGGTTCGCCCGACGCGGATACCCTCGTGGCCACGGCCGAGCGGCGAGAGGACCTGCCGAGCGGGTGTGAAGTCGTGATTTCGACCAGCGGGAGTTCCGGGCCGGCGATTGTGCAGCACCCCGACCGTGAGCAAAGACGCGCGATCCGATTGGAGCTGCTCTCCCGGGAGGAGGCCGCGGAGTGGGCAGTGTCGGCGAGAGCGGATGCTGAGCGCGAGGGGCTCGTTGACGCCGCGCACAACCTGCCGGACTCAATTGCGCTGGGCGACTTGGGGGATGCGGTGGCCGGGGTCGCCCCAAACACGCGGTCGGGCCTCTCCGCTAGTTTCTGTGTCGGAGTGCGCGGACCGGTTCAGGTTGACCTTGTCGCGCATGGGCCGCATGCCGTTGTGGGTGGCACGACCGGAAGCGGCAAGAGTGAGTTGCTCATCGCCTGGGTCCTCGCCCTGTGCTCGAACTACTCGCCTGACAAGGTGAACTTCTTGCTCGTTGACTTCAAGGGTGGCGCGTCATTTGGGGCACTTGCCCGCTTGCCCCACACAGTTGGGATTGTCACAGACCTAGATCCGGATCAGGCGGCGCGAGCACTCACGAGCCTCAAGGCCGAACTCAAATTCAGAGAGCGGGCGCTAGCCGACGCCGGGGTCGCTGATGTCGAGCGAGTCGCTGGATTGCCGCGGCTCGTGATCGTGGTCGACGAGTTCGCGACCATGGTGAGTGAGCACCCCGACCTGCACGCGCTTTTCGCCGACATCGCGGCACGAGGCCGCTCACTCGGAGTACACCTCGTGCTGTGCACGCAGCGTCCCGCCGGGGTCATTCGCGACTCCGTATTGGCCAATACCGACCTCCGCATTTCGCTTCGCGTCAACAACCGCGCCGACAGCGAGGCCGTTGTCGGATGCGCAGATGCGGCTGCCCTGCCGTCGCACCCCCGAGGAAGGGCCATTCTTCGCGTGGCGGGCGATGATGTCGAGACGGTGCAGATTGCTCTCGCTGACCCGGACGATGCCGAGCACATCGCGGCGGGGTACTCGCTTTCTGCACCGATCCGAAGTCCATGGTGCGAGTCGTTGCCGGGACGTGTTCCCCTCGACGACCTGCCGCTCGCGACACCCCATGGTGGCTCGGTGGTGTTCGGCCTTTCAGACCTGCCGCACGAGCAGAGGATCGGTGTGGCCAGTTGGAGCCCGGAGACTGCCGGCCACATTCTCGTTCTCGGCGCGGCTGGCAGCGGTAAGACAACCGCGCTGGAGACCATCGCGGCACGTTCGGGCCGCGTGCTCTGGGTTCCGCAGTCGCTGGATGCTGCATGGGACGCGGTCTGCCAACTTGAGATGGACCCCTCCAGTCCCACAATCGTCATTCTCGATGACATCGACTCGATGGTGGCTCGGTTCTCGGCTGACTACCGTGCGGTCTTTGTCGAGCGGCTTGCGCGTGTGCTGCGCGACGGGCCCGCACGGGGAATCCACCTCGTATTTTCGGCACAGCGCATGACGGCGGAGGCAGCTTCGCTCGCCACGCTTGCTCCGGATCGCCTCATGTTGAAGCACCCGACTCGCTACGATTGGGTTCTCGCGGGCGGCGAGTCGCACTCCTTCCCCTCCTCGCTTCCACCCGGCGGCGGTCTGTGGCACGGCGATCGGGTACAGGTTGCGTGCGGTGCGCCAGTGCGTCCGAGCGCCGAGCGTGCTCACTTCGTCGAGTTGGATCGATCTCGTCCATTGGCGATCGTGAGCGCGCGCGCGAGGGCGCTGGCGGGCCGGCTTGCGCGGCTCGGCGAGGTGGTGGAGCTCGGGGCCGTAACGGGCGATGTCGCCACTGCACTGCACAGTCACGGCAACCTCGACGGTAGCGTGCGTCAGCCCGCGGTCATCCTGCTTGGTGACGTTGATGACTGGCAGTCGAGATGGGGCGCACTCGGCGCCCTCCGAGACCGTGCCCAGATTCTGTTCGAGGGATGCTCGGTCGCCGACTTCCGGTCACTCAGCAGGTCACGCGAGATGCCACCGCTCATCTCTGAGCTGTCGCTCGGGGATCGTGCTGTGGGCTGGCTCCTGAATCTGGACGGGACTGCCGTACGGGCACGGCTGCCGCTGGATTGACCTCCACGTGCCTACGCGAGAACCTCAGCCAGGTCTGCGTGCGGGAGGCCGTTCGCCCGCGCTACTGGCTCGTTCACGACGGCGCCCGCGTGGGTGTTGAGCCCGAGCCCGAGAGCGTCGTCTGCACGAAGCGCCTCGCGCCAGCCGCGTCCCGCGACCGAGCGGACATAGGGAAGCGTCGCGTTGGTGAGCGCGTATGTCGACGTGTTCGGCACAGCCCCCGGCATGTTGGCCACGCAATAAAACAGCGAGCCGTGCACGCTGAACGTTGGGTCCGCGTGGGTGGTGGGACGAGTGTCGGCGAAACACCCGCCCTGATCGACCGCGATGTCCACGAGGACGCTGCCTGGCTTCATGCGCGACACCAGATCGTTGCTCACGAGCTTCGGTGCTTTCGCTCCCGGTACGAGAACTGACCCAATCACGAGGTCGGCGCCAATCAAGGCATGTTCGATCTCGAATCCGTTCGACGCGATCGTGTGGACGCGGCCGGCATACAGGGCGTCGAGTTCGCGCAGCCGCTGGATATTGGTATCGAGCACCGTCACTTCGGCGCCGAGCCCGACCGCAACCGATACCGCGTTTGTGCCAGCGACGCCGCCACCGAGCACGACGACTTGGGCCGAGTGCGTTCCGGGTACGCCCGGAACGAGCAGCCCAGGCCCGCCATTCGGCTTAAGCATGGCGTTGGCTCCGACGATTGGCGCGAGTCGGCCAGCGACCTCGCTCATCGGCGCGAGCAGGGGGAGTGCTCGCGAGGGAAGTTGAACGGTCTCGTAGGCGATCGCCGTGACGCCCGTCGAGAGCAGCGCAGTGGTGAGTTCGGGCTCTGCGGCGAGATGGAGGAACGTGAATAGCAGCAGGTCTTCACGGAAGTAGGCGTACTCCGATTCGACAGGTTCCTTCACCTTGAGCAGCAGCTCCGCCTGAGACCACGTGGTTGCGGCGTCAGGTGCAATCGTGGCTCCGGCCCCAACGTATGCCTCGTCGGAGATTGATGAGCCGAATCCAGCGCCGGTCTCGATGAGTACCTCGTGGCCATGAAACACCAGCTCGTGCACGCCAGCGGGGGTGATCGCCACCCGGAACTCGTTGTTTTTGATCTCTTTCGGAACCGCAATTCTCATGGCCCCAGCGTAGCGAACGTAGGTAGACCGCGCCCGGTCGAATCCATGGATTCCGCAGCTATTCGGTGCCAAATGTGCTGAAATCGTGAAATTTCTCACGGTTAGCATACGATTTGCTCGCTTTCACATCCCAGA
>Ga0209512_1000485_pt1 | contig 64624 bp, 75 predicted proteins | sample frozenSSSSmetaG_FD_184142 | JGI IMG/M metagenome (GOLD analysis project Ga0209512, IMG submission 184142) | Glacier valley bacterial and archeal communities from Borup Fiord, Nunavut, Canada, to study Microbial Dark Matter (Phase II) -... | ecosystem: Environmental > Aquatic > Freshwater > Ice >...
GAAGAGGAAGAGGAAGAGGAAGAGGAAGAGGAAGAGGAAGAGGAAGAGGAAGAGGAAGAGGAAGAGGAAGAGGAAGAGGAAGAGGAAGAGGAAGAGGAAGAGGAAGAGGAAGAGGAAGAGGAAGAGTAGACGACGAAGTTCAGGGAGTATCATAAAAAGAGTCTGCGAAAGAGTAATGGAGGGGATTCAGGTCATATCTCGAACCCATATATCCTAAGTCACTATCAGCCAACACTCAAATTAGGACGAAAGCTAGGTACGCCTACTCCTGCAGCATCTTCCCAACCAGCTGGAATGCTATAAGTTGTCTCACGAGTTGTGTATTGGCCGTAGTATATTTGGCCGGCGGCGTTTGAGTGTTGATACCAAGAATTTCCGGCCAGCGAACCGAGGTCATTACGTCGAGCTGTTCGCCATGGTGTTGTCGGGAGATAGTCGATGACGGGAAATATATATAATTCACGGAATGCTGTACCTCCGTGGGCCATGCTCCTATGCACCACTTGCCCAGCGGCGTCTACCATTATAAATAGAACTACTAGGAAAATAAGAAAAATAAGAAATATCTGCTTGCCATATGCACATCGACCGATTAGAAGGTCTTTTGTTGTTGGTATATACATACGATATGTCACATACTATTTTGAGCGAGAGTGTGGACCGTGTGGTTCGTAAGATAAAGAAGGCAGTGAGTGTCTCCTCTAACATCGTGGAAGCTGGATATACATACCTATTCTTCGTAAACAACGCAGATTCCACAGGCCGCCCCTGTTAGTAGCAGCTATGTCAACGGCATTCTTTATCACTGCGGAAGGTACATTATTCCCCTCGCCCCTATTTCAAGAGCTGCGATCTGACCTCGACACCATACACAGGGCTTCTGTACGGAGGTACCAGTCGGAGAGTCGACATCAACGATGCAATCACGTTATTTTCTAAGCTTCTGAATGGCACATCCCCAGGTAAATTTCTCCATAATATTCCATCTGATCTTGGCTGGCGCTTAATCTCGCCAGCGGCCACCTTCAATGCCCTGTCCCAGGGCATAAATATCAAATGGACTCTCAAAGACGGCATCGTGAATCCCTTGGGCGACAAGCGCCAGGCCTTCGTGAAGGTCTACACGTTTGACCTCGACAGCGACATATTGCTATTCTCGGATGCATCCCAGAACCTTCAGCTTCCTCTCTCTCGATTCCGCTCAGAGAAAGCCGTGGCTCAGAACGAGTTCTCTACCTTTGAACCAACACCTCCGCCTCCACTCAACCCGCTGGCCTTCCCCTCTCCACACTGGCGGCCATCCCGCCCTCCCTCCTCGCGCACTCTTCCGTTCGTGACACGCATCTTGTCCGATTTCGCTCATCAATGGCGACACATCCTCCGGCGTCCCTATACCGACTCCACCTTCCGTAGGCTCGCATCCGCCATCGTCTACATTGCAACGCTGGATTTTGAGACCGTCGAGATAAACTCGAGATGGCTGCATACTCGTGAGCGAGGTCCGTATGTATGGATTCACGATCTCCCCTCCTGGCCGCCGTTCGGAGATCGTTTCGTCCGCTTGGGATACATTACTGTCGTCCTAGACCAGGATCTAGAGCACGCTCTGGGGCTTGCGAGAGAGGATGTTGAGAAGAACGAAACTCGGGATGCAGGTAGCGTTGCAAACGCACCCCCGAAGATATCTTGCATCTATATTCTTTTATCGCTAAGACATATTGTTCTATGTCACGTCAACGGCCAAGGCGTGTTTTCATCCACTGCACCGACGGCCTTCATTGACGGCATTGATGCGCCCTCCTCAGCTGGCATAGCACTGCTTCTGCAAGGCCTCTCTTTTGCATTTCCACGACCTCGTACATGGATTCACAACTTTCCAATTGAGATCCAGGACCGCATCTTGGAACATGTATCGGACGGTTCGATTGAAGGTGCAAGGTTAGGCTGCCTACTACATCTGGGTTCGCCATATCTTTGGATGAGGCCGGAGGATACGTTTAGGAGTGGGGGGCCAATTGAGAGACATGAATCACCTACTCACCGTTCAGCTGCAACGCCTGTGGAAACGCAGATTTGGTTTGAGAAAACATTTAGCGGGCTGGCATATCGATAAACCTCTCTCTTGTTGAGAAGGAAGAAGAGCATGGCCTGCCTGTTTTATAAACTAAGTTATCGAAAAAATAAACAAAAATATTAACCAAGACCGGGGAGGTGGAGAAAAGGAGGGACTAGCATGAGAACGAGGTACGTCACATGACGACGTGCTGGAATTTGAAGCCTTGAGGCCTGAAAACCTTCACTTCCAACGTCGCCAGTCAACACCATCTACCATTTAATATTCGCCTCTTCTTCAGAAGTTTGGTCTGCATTATTCATTGGCTGCTCATCTGCACTCATGCAATCCCTCGTCCGCATCCTCACACATGGCAACCCACTCATCCACTCAACGCGCACGATTACTCCAATTCGACCGCTGTTACGACCTCTCAACATGAGTACCACGTCATCTTCAACTTCGAAGCCTGTCACCTCCTCCAACGAACCATGCACTTCGCAGACCAAGGCCCCGCTGGCACTACCAGAGGTGGCGCATAACAGGACTACACAACTGGACATGAGCAGTGGAAGCACAACGGTCAAGCTGGAGCATTTAGGTCCGATGGTCGTCGGCGTGGATGGTACCTTAAGCCGAATATCGAATTGGGAGGGCATGACGGATGGGGAGAAGGAGGCTACCTTGCGGATAATTGGGAAGAGGAATCAGGCACGACTGAAGGTGTTGAGGGCCAAAGAGGGTGGGGATTGAGATTCACGGCGTTGCTGGGGATATTGAAGAATTGTAAAAGCAGGAAAGAAGACGACGAGTCATCGCAGGTGCTGCAGGCTAAGGATGGTAGGCATTACATGATGCCCAGGACCGCGTCACTCTCATTCAAAGTCCCAAATTCTTCTAGGATCGTGATTGATCTACCAGAAACAGTCGTGGCATGCGCAAAAGTTTCCTGGTAGGTCCTTTCCTGGTCGTTATTTGAAGCATTGAAGAGTCCCGCTGGAGATTGTAAAATGGCCCCCTGGAACGGTACATTACCCTTCAAACTGCCGTAGCCAGTGATTTGGTGCATGATAGGTCCTGCCCTAGCAGACTCACGAAGGACTGTAACCCTCTCTGGCTCTCTGGATCGCCTCCAAATTTTGCAATAGCCGTCCCGTTCTGCTGAAAAGAGGGACCAGATAGAAAGCCCTGTTGGAAATTTAGAAATTGCCAGCCCAAACGTGAGAGTTTCTGGGGAAGATTGACAGCGTCTCTGATGCCGTAGACGAACCTACATAAAGGCCAGTCCTGCAGTTCATCGCAACATAAACAACACCTTGTTGGCCGTTATCCCTCGACTCAGCTAGCAGTCCTGGCGGATTCTTCCATATTGGGTTTTCCAACCACCACTGTAACACCCACCATCCATTGATCCATGCAAGAACAGGCGCTTTCTGAGCAGTAGCTGCATTGAAAATCGACGCAGGCACAACCACGTCCAAAAACAAGCATGAAACAGATGAGATATTGACGATAGAGGGGACGGGGGCATAAAGTACTAGTATAATAAGACATCAACCGACAGCGTGTATGGTAAACGCATGATTGGATTATTCAGTTCTTACGACCTCAAAAGTTGTCAGCTACGAATTTCGTCCTATTCGAAAATCAGTGCCATTATTCCAACACCAACTTTCCGAATATCCGTTTCCTACATCCGGCAGAAGGTATATACATATTCACGCTCATTATTAACCATTTTGATGCCCTGACCAAAGGAATGAGTGTCGCCGCAATCGGCGCAACATTGGCAGGACCAAGGAGGAACAATCTAGCCTCGCTCCTTGTCACGCAGCTAACTGCGTATTCGACTATTTTGGCCAGGCGAGGTGGGAATTAAAGGATATCATCAATAGCTTGCTAAGATATACCATGCATGCCGTTGACTGGCATAATTGACTCTTCTGCAGCAGGAATATTGGGGAGTGAGATATGTATATGCTGCCTGAAATGAAGCAATACAGACAGCATCCCTGAATCCTAAGAATTTCATGTTCCAGGGAGCACTATCTACTGATTAAGGAGAGATGTGTGGAATCCAAGATCTACCATAGCATTATTAGCATAGGAGTATTCTGATCGCAGCAACTGTGAGCGTGCTTTCTTCTCGATGTTGTGGTTGTCCATCATAGATGGGAATTCTCTATTTTCGGGCTCCATCACGTTAAGAATGTACGTATGCATATATGGATTATGGATTATGGATTATGGATTATGGATTATGGATTATGGAAAAATATCGTTTTGCTGAAATGTTCGTTGTGGTGTCCGGGGGCCGCACAGGCCAGGCCTAGTTTCGACTATATTGCCTGTGAGCTGATGACGTTCCTGACTTCCTGACTTCCTGACCCCCTCTCTCCTCTCTTCCTCTTCAAACCCAAGTCGCACGGTAGATATCAACATGTCCGACACTATTTCCATCCTCAAGTCCCTTGCCCCGTACCATATCATCGCGTAAGTCCCACCAACGCTGGCTGTCGTGCGCTCGCCCGCTCGCCCGCTCGCCGTTGTGTGCTGTTTCCCCTGCGACTGACACCTGGCAGGTATGGTACTCTGCTCGGCAGCCAGTTCTGGCAGGTATGTGCGATCTGATCTGATCCCCAAGGATCCACCACAACAAGTCCATCACGCCTCCGTTCCCTCCAGTTCACCATGACCCCGCCCATCTCCCTCTCTCATCCAGGCTAACCCCCCCCACCCCCGCAGTCCTTCGTCGGCGGCATCATCTCCTTCCGCGCCCTGCCGCGCCCCCAATTCTCCGCCCTCCAACAACGCCTCTTCCCCATCTACTTCACGCTGCAGACGTCGCTGCCCGTCCTCATCGCGCTGACCTACCCGTCCGCGTCGCCGCTCGCGGCCTCCTCCCTCCCCGGCGTCCTCGCCCCCGAGAACCGCGCCTCGGTCCTCTACCCCCTCGCCGCCGTCTTCGTCTCCTCGCTGCTCAACCTGCTCGTCGTCGGCCCGGCCACGACGCGCACCATGTCCGAGCGCAAGGCGCAGGAGACGCGCGACGGCAAGAAGAGCTACGACGCGCCGCCGCACAGCAGGGAGATGGTCGCCCTGAACAAGAGGTTCGGCAAGCTGCATGGCGTCAGCTCGCTGCTCAATCTGGCGGGCTTCCTGGCCACCGTCTGGTATGGCGTGAGCATCTCAGCGCGCTTGTAGGGGGGGGGAGTGGTCGTCGGGAGTGCGAGTGGGAATGTTGGGTTGGATGGGACGTTGGGACGGAGGGAGGGTTGCTGAGACGAGGATGGGAGCACAGGAGGACAGGAGAGATGGTGCTAGGACGGAAAACATGGTGTACATTAAGGATGTTGAGCGTTGTGCAAGATGAATGAATCGCGAATCAGCCGCTCTCGCCAAATATGGACGTGCGAGCTTCTCAAGGTCATCGATCGTTATGGTTGTTGACTTCTCAGTTTCTCAGTACCACGATTTGCCTTGCTTTGAACGAGACCAGCCATCGTACACTCAGTCCTTCAACACCTGTCAGTCGGATCTTCCATCTCGATTACTCAGTCACTCATTCACTCAATCAATTAATGGTAGTCATATGTTCCCAGCAATAGCATTCCATTCCCACAGCATCTCAGCTCGCGAACGTACCAAACTATGCCCTGCTTCAGCACCCTCCTCCTATCCATGCTTGCTTGTGTATCAGCTCGCGTTTTCACATCGCCACCGGCCATCACTCCTCCACCCTCCTCAAATGCATCATCAATATTATTAGGGTAGAGACAAAGCAGCAAAGCCTCGAATCGTAATAAATAATGTAGTGACTGCGGCTTCCAGATCCACTTCAGCCATTTCACCAACCTCATGTCATGAGACGTGAGTTCCAATCCGTCCAATCCGAAATGCCGACCACCGTTGAAGGGGCACATTTCCTTCCCAAATCCCATCCAGGCGACCCAAATCATGTATGAAAGGTGTCTTGTTGAAGTGTCGGATCTCATGTCGAGACCAAAGAGGTATATATATTCGCCCGTCGGCCGCCTTATCCCGAGGAGCCAACCAAGGCGTCAGAACGATGAAAAGAATAGAATGCTCAGATGGCATATGAAGCTCCAGGCCACATATTTGAAGCCTGTCCAAAGCCTCGACCACCAGGTGGGGGTCAAGTTAATATGCTTGATCGAAAAGAAATGACGACGTTGCACCGCCCTCTCGCAATGTATTGGAGAGGCCATGCCGAATAAGCCCTGTCTGTCCTTCAGAACTCGTACCGCAGTAACCGAAAAGCCAGTCATGCCGTGAAAAAAAAAAAATCGATCAATCGTCGCCGCGAGATCGTAGTGCATGAGCGCTCCCAACGGCCATATCCGCCAAAACGCCGGTCGTCATATTATACAGAGCCAAGTCGCAAAAGAGCCTCGATGGCCTCGCGCTCCTGAGAGTCCGAGGCCATGCCAAAGGCTGCAAAATCGACTTTGGGGTTAGGTTGTTGTCGTTGCAAGGAGATCTGATTAGGATGCAGAGGCGCTGATTTTGCGAACGCCGAGAGAGAAGGTCCACCATAGGTTTGGGATCCCCCGGTATATACATGTGTATTGAGGAAGTTGCGTCCGCTGAGAGGTGCGGAGCCATTGTAAGAGGCTTGACGAAGGGCGACTGCGCCAACGGCGGCCCAGTCTTCGTCATCGGTCATATCCTCTGGGTCATCGCCCATGATTTCGTCATCTGGAGGCGCCTCGGAAGAAGAGCAAGAGCCATCAAGAGACATCTTATCCACTTCTTCCATCTCCATATCGATGTCATCTTCGTGGGAGAAGATGGCTGAGTCACCGGCCCAGCTAGAGGATGGCGCATTTGGCCGTGGTCTCTCTCCAGAATGGTTGTTTGCGATAGGCATTCCCAGAGAGTAGGTTGGCAGGCTGGGCGGTGGCGATTGCTGTCCGCGAGGCTCTCGGCTTGGTTGGCCTTTCAGTCTCGCGTCCCATCTTCCCCAGCCTACTTTCTCAAACCTCACATCACCATTCATTCCTCCGCCATCGCCACCTCCACGTCCTTCCAAGGCGCCGACGACCAATCTTCGAGCCTTGGCTGGTGGGATGTTGGAGAATCCTGGAACAGAGGTTGTAAGATATCCCATGATGTGGCGAATAGCGAGCGGGCCATTATTGAGGAGGATGTCCGGAAGATGGTGCTTCGCCAGAAGGGCTGGAGTGATGGATCCAGTGGTCTCAAAGCCGCTCTGAGAGTCCATGCTGCTGCCACTGCCGTCCCGGAGGTCGAAGTCGGACTCAACGGCATCCAAATGAACTGGGGCCGTGGAGCCGTAGGCCTGCGCCTTCAGGCCACGAGGAGGAAGGCTTGGAGAGATGGAGTTTGGAGGTGTAGGTAGGGGTCGAGTAGCTTTCGTAGCAGGAACACTCTTAGCCAGACCACTAGTGAAAGCGTCTGGACTGAAGGGCTTCGGTATGTCGCGAGCATTAGCCATGGAGCCACTTAAGGCGATGGCAATGCTAGATCTCGTCGCAGCCATATTGACAGAAGGGTTGCTTTGTTTCGTTTCTCTGTTTGGGAGGCGAGACATCAGCAAGAGTTCTGGGATGGCAACTGCACTTGTCCTTATCGCTCAAGGACTGACAGCAGAAGATGCGGCGGTGGTGGAAGAAGTTGACTCACTCGACTTGCGAAAGAAACGAGGCGAACTCCTAAGTAAGACGCGATAACAGGGCACAAGGCGACCGGAATCGAGTCTTTCTGCGAATGCGGCTCTTTCGAGTACTTTTTACTTGATGATAAGTCAAGTAAAGCGACTTCAGAAGCTGATGGAGTGCTGATTTATGCGCGAAAGGGGATTTGCTGTGTGCTTTGTAGATGTTGTTGTGTTGATGATGGAGGAGGGAGGAGGAGGGAGGGAAGGAAGCCAGCAAGGCGGATGGATGGGTAATAATATCTCGGTGTGGTGGCTCGCTGTCTGTCTCTGTACGTAGGGAAGTATCTCATGTATCTTAGGTCCCTTGCTACCATTATTGTGCGTGGCAATCAACGACGGATGACTGGTAGGTACCTCTAGTGACTTATGTGACTTATGGGCCGACGGTTCGCGGGCGGGACGAATAGGGACCAGCCTTTCCGAACAGAGAAAGAACAAAGAAAGCGTCGTGTTCCCTCTCCTCTCCTTCGTCTAGATAGATACTTAGGTATGTATGTACCTAGTCGAGCGAATGGCGTATCTAAGTAGCTACTACTCAGCATAATCACTATCCGGTAACAAATCGCATCAGTTAACGAAGGGCACCAAGGTATACTATACTGTACATGCAGAGTCCGTATGATAAGCTCCTTTGTATATGGGCTGTGGTCGTGGGCGTGGGCGTGGGCGAGTGTGAGACAATTATGCCAGTCACTCGCTGTCTGGCAGTATTCCTCCGTAGCTGAACCTAGAGCAGTCGACTTGCTGCTTCCTTCCTTTTGCGCATGGAAATGGAGGGATGTTTGGATGTTTGGATGTAGAGGCATAGAGGCCCAAAGACGTCGCCTTTCTCTGATAATTCACTCATACAAGATAGGTATGTATGTATGTAGCTCCCAGTTCCTGATGTCTCCTTGATAGTAACATTACTCAGTGACAGTACTCATGACAGTACTCATGACAGTGCTGATAGCGAGTACCTGAATAGTAGTTCCTCATGTCACTCTCCCTAGCGCAGTGTCTGTGGAGCCGGAGGCCGCAAAGGAGAGGGGCAAACCACCCCGCCGCACACTGCGATACACAGTAAAGCAGAGAGACAGAGACAGAGACAGAGACAGAGAGACCTCATTCCTTCGGTTGTAATTCCATCGCCTCCTCTCTGCAAATCTGCGCGATCCGCCACGGCGCCGCCAACTTTCCATCCTCTCCCGCAGAGTATAGAGGATGGCGAGGAAGTCATTGTAGCTCTCGCCGGCGACTTTAGGACGCACGATTGCCAATTGTCAATTGATACGATCCCGCGCTTGTGTATCAAACCCCTCTCCACTTGCCCTCGGTTTGTGCCCTTGGTGCGTCGGGAAGCCCCAGCCCGAATTCGCCCTTTGGTGCGGGATGATGGATAGAAGTTGGAGTACTCCACCTACACAATAATAATGGACATGGACGACGGCCCAGCCAGCCAGCCAGCATTGCACGCACAGAGTACTCTAGTCCCAGAAGCCCATGACGTGCGTAAGTTGACAGACGAACACCCCCTTGCCCATTCTCGCCCAATATCAGAGGCGACGGCAACGATGGCACGCACGCACGTTCCTACCTTTCCAGGTCCTGATTGCTCGAATAATATTCTCGATGTCTGTCGTCCATGGTCCATACCGATGCACGCCCACGTCTCAAAATAAAACCGGGACGGTTGCGATCGATCAGTGTGCCTGCCATAGTACTGTAGATCGAGCACGTTCCAACAGAATTGGGCGGGAACGAAACGGATGGCAGGCTAACGGCGCTGATCGTCGACTGTTGATCCCCACGTTTTCCCTTTGCTGCGAGTCAATGACGCCACTGATCATAGCTTCACGGCAATTCTTTGCGAGATCCAAATGTCTGTACAGTCGTCGAACTGATGGTTTGAGCATGGCGCGAACTCTCAGTTCTCGTTGATCACATTGACATCCATTTATTTTCCAGTAGATGAAACTCAAGACGCAGACGCGACCTCTTAACCATCATCATCGTCATATCCCATCAACATCACCCCCACGGTCTCATTCCGAGACCGACAACAGCATATTATTGACAGGCAAAGCAGAGATCAACGGCCCTCATAGAAGAATGTGGATGACCCTGGCTTACCATTGCATCAAACGACCTTGCGAATGCTGTGCGAATTCCAAGATGTTTTTGACTTTCGTGACAATGAGATCAAAGCCTTGAACCCAACTTCTGCTGTGGATGCTGTGCACGTCGGTCTAGGCATACTACGCAATGAATTGCAGCAAGAACAGAGTATTTCATCGAGTATTCACGTCGAGTATTCATGTCTAAGGTACTTTCAGAGTCCCATTTGGAAGACGTTGCAGATGACGGCATTCAATCAAGGCTGGCGTGGCCCTCGGCTTCTTGGGCATCCATCCCGACCTGGACTCAATGTTCACGATTAGCCTGATTGAGGAACAGAATCAGTCATGGGACAGCTTTCAAACACAGCTTACCTTACCATCTGTGGCTAAAGTGGTCATTCGCATTTTGTTGCACGAATCGAATATCGTGAGTCGCCACCCACCATATTTGTCAACACCTCGGTTTCACTAAAGCAAAGCCGATCAGATCGATCAGACACGTCCGTCGTGACAATAATCCAAACTTATCACAAGACGGCTTAGGCACGAGAAATCATGCTGCTATTCCATTATTTAAAATGTATCTTCGACACGCCTAAATACTCACTGTGTCAGCACTGCCCATGTCTCGCCTACACCTGTGCGCAGTTTCGGGCCGGGATCCTGACAATTCAACGAAATGTAAGAACTTACCGCTTTCAACACTCCTAGTTCCTCCTCTGTTTGCCGATAGACGCGCTTGTATTGCCCTAGTTCTGCAGCTATAACCTCATCTTTGGTCTTGGTGCCATCACAGATAGCCTTCAGTCGAAGCTCGAGTTCTTTCCGTAAGAATGGCTTGCTCAACTTCTCCTCGAACCCAACGTTGTCGTATCCTTCTATCAACGCAACGCCTAGATTTGTCGGTATGAATTCCTCGACGCCTGCACCGCCTCCTCTTGCATTTGCTGGTCCTCCTCCTCCTCGTCCTCGTCCGCGGCCACGGCCACCACCACGTGCTCCTCCATGCCCTCCTCTAGCCGGAGACGCATCGTCTTCATCAGCCGCGCGCCCTGCACCTCTGAATTGTGTCATGACATAACTGCGCTCTTTGATCTTTGCGATGTGCTCAGCCATGGTAGCATCTGTTCCAATACCGTTTGCGTCCATGAGAGCGATAAGGTCAGGCTCTGTGAGATATCCTGGAGAGGTTGTTTTGCCATCTGTAATCATGGCTTCTTTTGGCTCAAATTGCTCCCCAAGAGTGAACTTCGGAAGCATATTCCCAGTCCACTTTTCATAAGGATAAACATCGAGGTAGTTGCGTTCCAACACTATGACACCGTGAGCATGGAATCCCTCTGAACCATACTGAAGCTCAACGTCTGTGGCCGTGCCAATGGCATCTTCGGAACAGCATGCTAGAAATCTCCGGACAACAAATTCGTACAATCGGCCTTCGTCAGTGGACCGATCGCCTTGATAACTTGCTATAGGATGAATTGGAGGATGTGCCTTATCGTCGTTGCGACCTTGCCGTGGCCATTTGAAAGCGCCGTCCACGAGATTCTGGGCAAATGCGCCCCATCGATTGTCCTGTGTGTGCTTTGCAACCAGTGCTTTGAGGTCCATACCTCTATCAAATATATCCGTCTCAGTCCTTGGATAGCTGATAAACCCCTTATTGTAAAGGCCCTCCGCAACCGTCATAGCCGTCTGACTGTTCATGCGTAAGAAACGACTCGCGTTCTTTTGAAGTTCGACGGTAGTAAGTGGCAATGGCTTCCATTTCTTAGTTGGTTTCTGTTGGACCTTTGTAACTTCCGCTATCCGGGCATCAAGACATCTCTCGAAGAGGATGACGACTGCCGCACGATCGAAAAGCCGGTTGCGTTTCCAGAGAAAGATTACGTCAATGCTGTCACGAGTATGCATGGCCTTGATACTCCAGAATGGTTCTGGCACAAAGTTTTGCACCTTGAGATACCGATCGACGACAAAACCAAGAGTTGGAAATTGGCATGAGCCTGTACGAAATAAGAAATTATTCCAGAGAGAGAGGAGATTCGCTGCACCTACCGTAGGACAGGGTCAGCTCTGCCATGGGACCCCCAAGACCTCGAAGAGAGTTGGTCTGAAAGCGTGTGAAGGCATAACCGATTCTCAGGTCAAGTTCTATACGTGCTGCAACTGCATCCACTTGACGACTGTCAAGGTTTACAGGATGTCTCGCCGCATTGAGGACGTGGCTAAGACGTCAGGAGGATGAAGCAAGACGCATGATGGGAAATAGCTTACGCTCGTTCGATGTTGTTAAACTTTGCTCTTTTGACTTCAATTCTGGGATTCCCCTTTACTGCCTGTTCTCGAACCTCGTTGCCGATATGTTCTCCTTCGCGATCGCAGTCAGTCCAAATGAAGAGAACTTTACTGTATCTGGCCTGTGCTTCAATATTCTTTGCGATAGCTTTCTTGTCCTGCATCTCAACTCAGCGGATTTCTCAAGCAACGAGCAGCAAGCAGCAAGCACCAACCAACAACATACCTCATTGACTTTGACATGGACACGAGCATCGAAGAGGTTGTAAGGAGGAGGATATTGCCAATTCTTGAATTCTTCGCCAAAGTCTACTTCGGTCAAGTGGCCAAGAACACTTGTCATGGTAACATTGCATCTGCCCCACGGAGGACCAAAGTCGAAATCGAACTCATAGTTCTTAGTATACTGAGCACCCTGGACATTCCTCTGAAATGAAGATCAGCTTGAATGCGCGGATTGGGTTGATGCGGCGGTTTCGTTTCTGTAGTGCCCTTACCGTCTGAAAAGCACCGCCAGCAAGATGTCCGGCAACTGCTTTGGCTATACTGGGCTTCTCGGCCACACACAGAATCTTGAACGCCATCGTTGCTAGTTATGCTGGTTACATCCATGCATGCATCGCCTTGCTTGCCAGGCCTGTAAAGGAGGCTATAAGCTATGATCTCGCATACACACAATACAGCTACACTCGTCTGGCATTGATAGCGAGCGTTTGCCTCGTTAAGGATGTATGCATGTATGTATGTTCACTCCAAGGCATTCGTGGATTACTTCGTAGGCATTGCCACTGCAAGACACGTCGAATTTGTATGTACCTGGTTATGTAGAATCAATAGGTGCATAAGGCAACCTAGATAAACGCGTCCATTTCACAAAATTTAATTGAGTGTCGGCGTGTCGGCAACCAAGAGACGCGAGTCGCGACTTTCTCGATCGCTGGGATAAATAAGCTTAAACTGATGGGGCCCGAGATGGGAGATGGAGAGATGGACGGAAGCGGCAGGTCTCAAAGGTCATAGCATCATAGATTTATGTACATCATCTACAACGGATACATATCAGTAATAATATCAATAATAACATCAGTAATAATATCAGTAATAATATCAGTAATGATAAACCTCTGTAAAAGGCGAGAGAGGGCATATGTATGTACATACATACCTACCATCAATCATCACAATTCCGTGGTCAACACGCCAACCATCGTCGTTTGTGTTTTATGCCATACATACATACATAAGCGCTGCAGCCTGCCTCCAGCCTCCATCCCTTATCATGACGACGTCCCCTACATGATCTGCAAATTGCCTGTCCACATCATATTAAAGTAACGAGTCTCGACTCTCATATCGCCCTTCCCGGTCTTCATCCCTTAATATTTGACCGAGGGACAGGATCAGGAACAGGATCTGGAACAGGATCAGCAACATCAACCTTATTGCGACGACTATGGCATTACCAGCACTCAACTCCTTCCAGGAGTGTGCCGACTTCTACAAGACCGTTGTCCCATACATCCCGCAACTGTACGATCTCCCCCAACAGCTGCTGAATTCATATTCGAATCTGGAGGAGCTGAAGGCCCTTTACCTTGCGACAAATCCCGTCATCACTGCCGCTGCTCTCGCAGCGTTTCTGTGCCCCATATTGTGGTTGGCCTCGGAAGTCAATAAGAACTATTCGCAGGTTGATCGGATCTGGAGTATTCTGCCGACAATCTACATCGGCCATTATGTTGTGTATGCGCACATGGTCGGGTTGGAGACTGAAAGACTGGATAACTTGGTGACATGTTTCGTCATCTGGAGTGTAAGTCTCCTGAGCGAAGAACCATCAACCCCCTTGGCTGACAACTGAAGTTGCGATTGACTTTCAACTACTGGCGAAAGGGAGGCTACAGCATTGGCTCTGAAGATTATCGATGGTAAGCATAAGCATGTCGCCAGCATCACGAGTGATACATACTAAAGTTGTTGTTAGGAAGACTGTCAAATCAAGCATGAGCCCGGCCCTGTGGTTCATTTTCAACATCGTATTCATCGCTGGCGCGCAGAGCGTCCTCCTCTTCATGATCACGACTCCTACATATATTCTTCTTCTCGCAACGAAGATGGGCATGCCGCTCGCAACTATTGACACCGTCTTCCCAAGAGCCCTCATTGCCCTTATCCTGATGGCGTTCATGGCCGACCAGCAGCAATGGAGTCAGCCCACCCTCTGGCGCGTAACTCTGTTCCGAGGCTAACGCCATCTATAGATTTCCAAACAGCAAAGACAAAGTATAAAGCTACCGCTAAAGTGCCCGTCGGTTTCGACCAGGAAGACCTAGATCGCGGCTTTGTCGTCACTGGGCTCTGGTCATGGACCCGTCATCCGAATTTCACTTGTGAGCAGGCCATCTGGGTCGCCCTGTATCAGTGGTCATGCTTCATCAGCAATTCATATTTTAACTGGACCGGCATTGGCGCTCTGTCATACCTCGCTCTATTCCAGGGCTCGACGTGGTTAACTGAGAAGCTCTCCGCGCAAAGATACCCTGATTACGCAGAATACCAGCAGCGTGTTGGCAAGTTCCTCCCCAAGATGTCCAGCGAGCTTCCGGGAGACTTCAGCGATCAGAAGGTTAAGCCCAAGGTCGACAGCACGAAAGCCCAAAAGGGCCAGAAAGGCCCAAAAAGGAATTAGATATATCGCGAAGAAGTCGCGCCGCGCGGCTCGGACGATAGATAGGTAGTCTATATTCTATTATGGCTTTGCATCGTCGGCGATCTTAGAAATAAGAGAAGATCTAGTCCGAATTGTCCCAACCTAGACCTGAGAAGGAGGAGCAAGTGCACCGCTAAGGACCGGGTCAGAAAGTCAAATCCGATGGGGTATCGGCGGCAGTCATACGACCTGCCGCCGTTCTGGCAGGTAGGGCAAAGAAAGCGAAGGTGCGACGCGCCTGCCACATCGGAAGACGATCGTGGTACCGTGGTACCGAGTTCAGGTACCCCACCAAGCTTATATAGAATCCATATATTCTTCACAAAATTCCAACACTTTTTTTTTCTCAATTGGGACTATGAGTCTGATAAGAAGCATTTATTACTTGTGATAAGACCAGATCCGGACCTGTCATAACCGGCAGCCAAGCTCTAAAGCTTGCTTTCACGAATCACAAGGTATAACGCCTCTGCTTGATTATCATCCTCACCATTTCATTTCTCACAATTAAAACAGCCGCATCACATCGAGATGTCTGACAAACCCGAGATGCAACGCAACGACAGCACCTCCTCCTCAGCCATCTCCTCCGTCCCGCTTTCCCGCACGACATCCAACACCACCACCACCACCACAGCCACCACCCCCGAGTCCGCCTCACGCCGCGACTCCTCCACCGGCGCTGTCCGCCCGTCCATCTCCTCCACCTCCAACGTCGCCAACGATCCCGCTCTCTCGGCCCTCGACACGGCACAAGTCTCGTCCAAACTCTCCACCATCGCCTCTGCAGCAGCCCCCTTCATCGTCCCCGGCTCCGACGAGGGCCATCCCATCGAGCCGCTGCTGCGCGTCTTCGACCCCACCAAGGACGCGGGCCTCTCAATTGAGCAGCTCCTCGCTCGTCCCAAGCTGCCGCGCGCGCCCTCGGAACGTCTCGCAATGGACCGCGAGAAAGCTCGTGCTGCGGCCCTCGTGTCCGGCGCTGTCGTCGGCGCCGCCGTAGCGACCGTGAAGGAATTGAGCCCGGAGGAGCAGGAGCTGGAGACGAGACTTGAGGAACAGGCTGAGAGGAAGAAGAAGGAGAAGGAGATGCATCTCCAGAATATTGTCAAGATGGCCGATGAGTTGAATGCTGCGCTGGAGAAGAGGAAGGGACAGTGAATGGACGAAATTGAATGATAGGAGGCGGCGTATTTTGGCGTTTGTGCTTAACGGCTTTGTTTGCGATACCCATGGGAAACAATGGCGCTGAATCAGGCAATAGGAGGGATATGGCATTGGCTTTACTTGACAAGGAGACCTTGCTTTGCAAGCCAGAATTCATTAGCATTGGCTTGATAGATCGAATAGACACAGTTATCATGATTCGAGCTTTGATAATGTATAGTGCTGGTAGTGCTGGCACAGATTTGCGAGAGACATATAACACTTGCGGACCTAATCAAAGACATTTTAGGTTCACAATGATATAAGGGTAAAGTAAATGTAAAATATAAACGACTGCAATTATTTCCATTGCCTAAAGTGTAGAGCTGAGTGCACAGCTAGGTATCTTAAAAACAAAAACCCCAGCGGAACCCAGACACAGCCTCAAATCCATGCCACCCTATGTATGATACCAACTCCAACCACCGCATACCTAGCGAGGGTAAATGCCCCAGAAAAATCAGTTGATGAAGTTAACCCAGTTGAGGGGCATAGTCTCGCTCAACAACACCTAAAGTACTTCAACAAGCCCGTGCTCTAGAATGCCTAATCAAGTAACCATGCATGCCTATGTGATAGATAAGTCAACAAAAAAAAAATGCGAATCCAAATTTTTTTCTTTTTGGAGTTTATGCATGTTTATTAAACTCTGTTGCTAGCGAAGTCAATAACATCGCAATCATCTTCGAAAAATCCCTCTTCGTCGTCCGCTATGTCAGCTGCCCTACGAGAACCTGCTTTTCGTCGCCGGGTGGTGCTAACGATTGGCTCAGCGACATCATCTGGAATCTTGGTGGTTACCCGTTCGATAGCTCTTGCAGGAAGAGCTCGATGATACTCTGAAGACATAAGATCATCTTCGTCTAGTTGTGAATTTCCAATGCTCAGCTTGACTGCTTTAATAGGCCGTCCGAATACCCAAGGTTCATCGACTGGAGTTGGGAATTGCTCTACAGTCTGCTCTTCAGTAAATTGAGGAGAGAATAAGGCGGAGACGGACGGTGAAGGAAGCTGGGGTGCAGCCGCAGCGTAAACAAACAGACCGACTCGGGGATCGGTATGGAATGGTTGATATGGCGCGTTGGACTCAATCTCGGCTTGGGGAATTGATGATTCAGTTCCTAGAAGAGCACCTGTCTTAACCACAGATGCGACCCGACGAAGATATGAGTGGTTTTCCTCCACTTCTCTCTGCCCAACATCCAACTCATCATCCAGGCCAAACGCGCGTCTTACCATAGGCGCTATGGTGTGATCTGGAATCGAAGGGAGTTTGATATCGATAGGAGCAGTCCCAATGTGGATACGGAATACATCCGGCTTGCTTTTGGATCTGATGTGCTTAATCGTGTATAGCTTGACGTAGCCATCCAGCAACGCCGCAAATGTCTCCTTGTTATGACCGCCTAGCCATTTCACACATCCGATGGAACAGATTGTTGCTGTTTGAGGCAAATGTAGCTTGTTATCGCCAGCTCTGCGGAAGTGCTGTATTGTACCCGATGCTGCACCAAATGACTTGCTTATTCCAGAAGCAAGAGCTTTGCCTCCTTGACCGGCGATGGCGGTCAAGCTAGCAGCTATGGTCCCTGTACGGTTAGGAACAGGGCCAGGACCACTTAGACCACGAGGGCGGGCTAGGAATGGCTGGGTAAAGTTCCATGCTGCGTTGACTGCATTACTTGCTATTGCAACTGCTGATGGAGATGTTTTTCGATTGGCTGAGGGATCAAGCGATGATGATGCTTTCAACCGCAGACGAGGCGGAGGCCAAACAAAGGCATTCTGAGGAATGTCGAGAAAATGAATAGTATTTCTCTCCGTGACCATGGCAATCGTCTCGCCGTGTGGCATAGTCCATATTACATCAACAATCCTTGCCACCGTGAGGCGAGTAAAGCAAGCAATCTGCCGAATATGTATACCTTGCAAATATCCTGCGACTTGAGGTTGCAAAGCAGAAGACTTAGTGTGCTGTATTCGCATCAAGTCCCAAATGAATTGAACGTCGCCTTTGCTGCTTGCAGTAAACAACGCTAGTCCACTGGGAGAAAAAGACATGTAGCTGCACCCAAGAGGCATCTTGAATGTCGCCAACATGGCCGATGCTGCATTCATGCCGCTGCGAAGATTTGCAAGCTTTTCAAGATCGATGATTGAGATGAGCATAGGTTCTGACTGAGACGTATCATATTGCAGGGCTGCGCCATGCGTAGGAGGAAAATCATGGACCGGCTCCGCCGGATGAGGAGGTTGCCAATTTCCAGTCATATTGCTCGAAGGTTTATTCCAATAATTGGTCCAAACTCTCGATCCCTGATCTCCAATCCACTTCGCCCCTTTGATAGCTTCCTGTGCAGCTTGGCGGCTTAAACGGCTCCAGAACTCTTCTCCTTGAGGGGTATCGATTGTACAGTTCACACTTGGCAATTGCGGAGGTGCATAGGTGTTGATTCCAGGCACTCTACCTGCCGGTTTTGAGACATCAACAAATGCTCTCAAAGATACCTGATGGATGGAAGCAGACGGGCTGTAGGCTAACCAACGGCCTCTGAGAGAGACCAATGCGGCTTCGGCCTTAGATCGGGGCCTATTTCCCCTTCCATCGTTGTAAGGTATATCGCTGTCTGAAAATTCGGAGCGAACAGAAGGTTCACAGATGGAAGGCTGTTGAACTGTTGTCCAGAATTTTCCAAGGCATCGGAAGCTCATTGATGTATCATTGTCAATCCTTACTTGGCGGAAAACCCATAGTTCGCCCGTGATCCCAGACGTGACCACAATATTTCCTGCGTCCGCACTTATGGTTAAAGCTCCTGCTGGCGGGGGACGGATAAAGTGCGGGCTTGTAGCAGGCGTTGACGGCGTTGACAGTAGCGTTTTGGGAACTGAAAGAAGGGTTGCCACATGTCCTTTGGTGCTCAAGGAATATACTTCCACTGTTGTCTCGTAGTGTGTGATGGAACCTGGGCCTTGGTTGTGTCGATCTCTTGCTGAACTACTAACGCTGCCATTCTTTGGTTTGGCAGTTGAGTCTGTTGCCACTAGCTTTGGTGAAGGATCTTCACCCCCAGAAGTATCAATTTCGTTCAAAACAGGCCCATGAATAACGACAGCAATGAGCGGAAAGCCTCCGGCTAGTCCTCCTTCCACTGTCCATGGCAGAATCTTTGCGTTGTAGACACCGCCGCGCAGCCCATCAAGAGTGGCTATCTCATTATTTCCTGATTTGGAAATTGATAGTATATCCAGACCTCCTTCATAGCCAGAGACTACCACACTTTCGGTCTGTTTGGAGCCAGTTCGGCTTATATTGACACTGTCGAAGCCACAATAATAACCGTGTGATCCGGGTTTTAAGCCAACAGATCTCGTTGGTAAGCCCAAATTAATGTCTGGTGCACCGTAGAAATGTGGCTGCGGCTGGTGGGGAAGTGGTGGATGAGGGCCGTATCGCGGCGTGTGCTGGGAATATCCGGAATTTCTGCGATAGATGCTTGGAGCTTTCTGTGACATAGTGTCTTCGTAAGCATGATGACCATCTATTTGCATGCTCAGCGGCCTTCGGCGGTAACCTGGTGGCGATGCGGAGGGAACGTGTTCGTGGTCAACCATGCGTTCCCGTTGATTCCACCCTCCAACCACACTTTTATCATCATAAGATGACGGAATGGTTGGCGGAGAGTCACTGAGGCTTATCAGATTGCCAGGAGAGCCAGAAAATGGTGGGACGTTTCTAGCCCATTCTGTGGTATTTTGACCAGTTGATTGCGCGAAACTGTTAGCGGACAAGTTTCCAAGCAATGGTGAGGTTATTTTTGGCGCGATAGACGCAGTAAAAGATGGCTTGATATCCGGTGTAGGCGATACTGATGGTGGAGATGGACTCGCTGGCTTATTATCGTCACTGTTGAAATGGTCAGCTTGCTTTGTTTCAACTTTCACCGGCCATTGCCATTATGACTACAAGTTCAGATGTCAAACTTACAGCATTTTCGAATTTATATTCATTGCAGCCGCCGCCCCACCATTAGTATCCCTCGCCGCCGCATTTCTTCTCTCTTTTTTTGACGGAATGGTGGCTGCGGACACTGACGACTTCTGTGCTTGCTTCTGAGCCAAGGCCCCGATAATGGATGTCGCTTTGGGATCTTGTCCGGCGGAAACCGGCATTCAAAAAGCTGGCGGAAGCTGTATATAGCAATAAGCTCGCGAGAGCCGCGCCAGTAGGAGCAGAAACTATGGAGGTTGATAAAATGAGGTCAGGACGCAGCGTACCAGACGTTGCCGCCTCCGTGACGAGCAAGCCACGGTATGTCGCGGCTTATCGCTTGTCGCGTTGAGGAAGAACAGACAGGCCTGAGTTGAGATATTCAAACGACCGTGGCGTCTTTAATAGACAGAATACCAGCTAGATTAGGAGAAATGAGCTGCAGTCGTATAGTTGTAGTTGTAGCTGTGAGAGTTGAGACACGAAGACCTTTGTTGTGGAGGAGCAGAGGAGCAGAGGAACACAGGCGGCGGGGCATTTTGGGACACCGCCCGGGTCCCCCCTCTCCCCGCCCGCATCCCTCATCCCTCATCCCTCGTCCCTCGTCACCATCCCCCGTGACTGGACAGGACTGGATTGTGGACTAGGTACGTAGGTACCGCTTGCTTGTTTATCGATAGTCATTAGCGGCATTTATCCGCCCGCCGCCGCCGCTGTCAGGCACCATGGCACAATAATATGGTTGGTACTGTATTTTCGTAGTACTGTACCTACACTGCAGTAATAGTAATACGCTGTAGCTGCGCGCCCCTTAGCTATCTAAGGTATGTACAGCAACTTGGTACTCTGAGAGTCCTCGACGAGTAGGTATGTACTGTATATACGGTATCTTACAAACAAATAGTGCACAGATCTATACCTCTGTTTTCTTGAAAAGCATTCATTCTACTGCTACAACAACACTCATATACCGCAATAAAATCTATGTCTATAGTACACGAGAGGCCCTAGAAATAACCTCCTACTCAAGTGTTGCCATCTCGAATTGTCTGTTACTTGTGCTTCCCATTTAAGCTTTAAGCCTCCCCACATACCGACAGGCCACAGTGACTATGCCGTTGCCATATTCGAAGACTAAGACTCGCCCGGATCGTTCAATCGTTCACGGGTTCTTTGCCTTGCATTTTATCCCCCCCCCCCAATATGCAGAAATCCTAGAAATCAAACCCGACAGACAACAACTTTTGTCGCATTGGAACTACAATAGTACTGTCTGTGACTAGCCCATCCAGCAGCTTGCATCCATGTCTATGCCTTCTTTTTCGAGGCCAGTTTTGCCTTCAGAGCTTTCTTTCTGTTGCTTCGAATCATGACAACGCTCAGGAATGAGCCAACCACTGCCGAGCCGAGCAAAATGAGAATAACAGGTATCCGAATCGCCCAAACTCGAGGTGGGAACAGTTGCTGGATGGGTTGATCAGGATCGACGAATGGCTGTCTGGGGTCAGCAGCTGTCCTATTCCAAACTATTGCCAGGGACTTGGTACTTACCATGAGAAGTGTCCAGACCGTATAGTAGAGAAAGACAGCAGAAGCTACGATGAGCATCGCGAGACCGACAAGTTTGTCAAGCTAGAACGATCACCCAAGTCAGCGCAATCCAACTGATCCTGCACGTCCAAACTTACCATTGTCGTAATCTTCGTAATAAAGTTGTAATGTGTCTAGACAGGCAGGAGTTGCTCCTCCAGTTTGTGGGCTCTAGCTCCCTTCAGAGAAGATTGTCTTTGTCGCGGGTTGAGATTGTGAAGTCGTGAGTAGATTCAAGCTGAGCTGGCAGCAACAGTAGTAATGTAATGATGATGTCCTGTTCTCTGTCCTGAAGTCTTAACTACAGCTATTTCTTGAGCTCCTTAACAGGGCGCCTGCAGTCGTGACCACCGGCGCGCTAATCTGGCTTTACGCTTACACCAATTGGGCCTAGTGGGGCAGGAAGGCTACCATTCGATCTTGCCTTCTTGAAACCATAATAATTTGGAGCGGCGACAACACAACTTACTTGTGAACATCTAGGTACACAACCTCGCCCCTTACACCTTTGTATCGCGTCGCGGGCTTTCATATATCGCAAAGGACTCATCTTCAGCTTCTTCAACTCCGACTTCGAGATTTCCAACGGGACACGTCACATCACTCTGCAACTCACCTCATGAGCAGTTTGGTCCACATCGCTTCACACTTCGCGCCATCTGGTCGGTCCACGATCCTAAGTCACCTTGACGAGCTTTTTATCGTCGAATCCGATATTCATAATGGAGGATCCGATATCTGCTTCGCCAAAGAGTCATTTGAGCGAAAGATCTGCGAATCAAATGCCTACATCGTCGCGTCGCAACGATGACCGATATAGACCAAGCGACAAATCATTGGCCTCACGAGGCCGCCAGAGCATGCCGATGAAGACGGAAGAAGAGAAGCAAGCCGCAGCAAAAGCCGAATACGAGAAGTTACTGAATATGAGATCTGGTGGCACCTATATCCCCCCTGCGCGTCTAAGAGCTTTGCAATCGCAGATCACCGATAAGTCGAGCAAGGAGTATCAGCGCATGGCCTGGGAAGCCCTTAAAAAGTCTATCAATGGCCTTATCAACAAAGTCAACGTGTCGAATATAAAATTTATTGTACCAGAGCTGTTTGGAGAGAACTTGGTCAGAGGTCGTGGATTGTTTTGCCGGAGCATCATGAAGTCCCAGGCTGCGAGCTTGCCTTTCACGCCTATATATGCAGCTATGGCAGCCATCGTCAATACAAAGTTGCCGCAGGTTGGTGAGCTCCTGCTCACTCGACTTATTGTGCAGTTCAGGAAGGCGTTTAAGCGGAATGATAAAGCTGTATGTCTCTCCTCGACGACCTTCATTGCACACCTCTGCAATCAGCAAGTGGCGCACGAGATGGTTGCTGCACAAATCCTTCTATTATTACTACACAAACCCACCGATGATAGCGTCGAAATCGCAGTTGGCTTGACTCGTGAGGTTGGACAACACTTGGAAGAGATGAGCGGTCCAATCGCCCTGGCGGTTTTCGACCAGTTTCGAAGCATTCTCCACGAAGCAGATATCGATAAGCGAGTCCAATATATGATTGAAGTCTTGTTTCAAGTTCGAAAGGACCGCTACAAAGACAATCCAGCCATAAAGGAAGAGCTGGATTTGGTGGAGGAGGAAGATCAGATCACCCATCGCACAGGTCTAGATGATGAGCTTGATGTTCAAGATGGGTTAAATGTGTTCAAATTCGATCCAGAATGGGAAGAGCACGAGGAGGCATACAAGCGTCTGAAGGCTGAAATCCTAGGTGAAGGCAGCGATGAGGAGGAGGGAGATGAAGAGGAGACCGACGAGAGTGAAGAGGATGAGGAAAAGCAGGAAGAGAAGGCATTGGAGATTAAAGACCAGAGCAATGCCGATCTGGTCAACTTGAGAAGGACCATTTACTTGACGATTATGTCGAGTATCGACCCTGAGGAATGCTGTCACAAGCTGATGAAAGTCACGTTACCGCCCGGACAGGAGCCTGAGCTTCCTTCTATGATCGTCGAGTGTTGCTCACAGGAACGCACCTATCAAAAATTTTACGGGCTTATTGGAGAAAGATTCGCGAAGATTAATCGTCTATGGACCGATCTTTTTGAGCAATCATTCGCAAAGTATTATGATACTATTCATCGTTACGAGACTAATCGGTTGAGGAACATCGCTCGATTCTTTGGCCATCTTCTCAGCTCGGATGCCATCGGATGGCACGTTCTTTCTGTTGTACACCTCAACGAGGAGGAGACAACTTCAAGCAGCCGCATTTTTATCAAGATTTTGTTCCAAGATCTTACCGAAGCAATGGGAATGGCAAAACTTCAGGCTCGTCTCAAGGACGATGCCTATATTTCGAGTTTCACAGGCCTCTTTCCTCGCGACAACCCACGAAATACGAGATTTTCCATCAATTACTTTACTAGCATCGGAATGGGGGCCGTAACAGAGGACATGCGCGAATATCTGCAAAATATGCCGAAACCCGCATTGCCAGCTCCGCCCGCAGCAGCAGCGGAATCCGATTCGGGCAGCTCTGTATCAAGTTACTCCTCATATACTGGCTCCTCCTATACTGGCTCGAGATCTCCGTCACGTTCTCGTTCACGATCTCGCTCATACTCGGATTCTCGTCCCCGTTCGCGATCTGTTTCGCGCACTCGAGCCCCCAAACGAGGACGTTCTATGTCTCATAGTCCTAGAAGGGGTGATGCTAGAAGAGGTAGACGCCTGAGCCGGTCTCGTTCTGATTCGCGGTCGCTTTCTCGGTCACCAACAGGTTCTTTAAGCCCGCCGCGGAGGCGAGTTTCAGTTTCAGTTTCTCCTCCAAGAAAGCGTGCACGGGGTTACAGTGCTTCACCCTCACCCCCAAGGCGGCGCGCTGGACGCGCACGACCATCTATCTCCAGGTCACCTGCCCCAGCAGCTCATCGTCGTGGAAGAAGGCTTAGCGCATCACCATCACGATCGCCAGTGCCACATAGACGAAGGAATACATCGTCTATCAGTGCAGCGCCAAGAAAGCGACGGGATGATAGCTTATCAAGGTCATCTGCCCCTGTGAGAAGAGCCACGAGAAGGACGAGCACATCGCGGAGTGTAAGCCCACCTACTGGAAAGAGGGATGGCAGCCCACCTTCAAGTAGAAGAGACAGAGATGCTAGCTATTCGAGGTCACCAACTCGAGATCCGAAGGATAGCTATGGTAGGCGCAGACTCTCGGGCTCGCCAGCGAATAAGAGACGTCGGGACTACAGAGAGTCGAGGTCACCATTACCACCGACGAAGAGGGGAAGGAGATATAGCTAGATCGAACTGCTTCAGGGACGGAGAATTCTTCATGTAATCCGGTGAGAGAGCGTCGAGCGGCGGTCTCGAGCAAGCTGTAAGATGATTGGCAGACTGTAGAAATGCACTCGAAAGACCGAGAATACGTAGCTAAGGGTAACAGCGCCTGCCACAGTGGGGCTTTGAATGGAACGGTATCAACTGTGTAGTCAGAATCCTACCATCATCTCCTGCTGGGATATGCTAACTCGAAAGAGAGCATTGATTGAAATCAAAAGTGGATCAATAATCGAAGATTTCATTCTTGTGCACTTTTCCTGTCCTTTGTCTTTTTTTCTTTTTCTTCTTCAGATTTGCCCTGCGCCTTGAATATCTCATTATTCGCGACTATGATATTGTTTTGGTCCATGTTTCAGATAGCTTATACTTTCCGTTTCCTCTCCCGTGCTTCACTCGGTATGAAGCAGCACAGGGCGAGACGGTTAGTCAGCGCCTGGAAATGCCGGAACCGGATGAGATTAGAGGACTAGGCTGCTCATCATTCACGACGCAGCTGGATTTGAGGATGGATCAGGTCACAGACGAGCTATGAAGAGCTGTTCAACAAGGCTGCACATGTACGCTAGTCTATATGGCTGTGCTGTGGTTCGAGATTATTGTCCAAGGTAATCAATCATACGACAGACTCCTCTTAAGGGTTATGTAGATGATATTGGGTCGCCGAGTTGTCAGCCTCCCGTCTCCTTCCTTAGTCGCATGTCCGAGCAACTCATCCCTAGGTAGGTAAGCAAGCGCACTTTCTTTCAGCCTTCAACTTCAGCTGAAGATGAAGCTGAGGCTGTCCTAGGCCGGTCATGGACGATGGCTCATGGTGCTAGAGTGCTCCTCTTCTACAGCACTCTGCTGCCCAGCGGACCACCGCCGGCCGGGCTCTTCTCCCCGGCGCGCCATCCTCGTTTGGAAGCTTGTGCCGCGTCGGTTGAATGCAGGCTGATAACGAACAATGGGGGTTGTGGCTGTCTTTAAAAATTATACTGTACATGTCCGACTTCACAGGGGGGGGAGAAGGAGAGAAAGAGAGAGAGAGAGAGGTCGTCGGCAAAGGACAGAGCCTTGATTAGAGAATTAGGGCTTCTCTCTCCCCTGCTCGGATGCTATGATCCGAGCGAAGACATGTTGCAAGGATACTACAACTGTGCTGTGCATGCTTACTGAGTACACAACGTAGTATACAATGTATGTAAAAACAATGTATGTATGTATGGTATGGTATGTATGAAGTATGACAGAGGAGAGCAGGTCGATCCGGACGTGTAGTGTAGGTCTCCATAATTCCAAGCATGACAAGCTTGGCAAGCATGGAACCTAGCATGACAAGCATGACAAGCACGACAAGCACGACAAGCACGACGACAAGCACGACAAGCACGCCAATGGCAGGGATGAACAGTTAGCGTCGTGATTTATCATCAACGTTGATTAACCCGAAATGAAAGTAAACGATATTACCTAAGATTCATAAGCTAATGCCCGATGTGTTATTCGTCCATGGCCATTACGCACGAGTCCATGATGGCTGACTTGTTCTCAACGTGATAATATATAATATATATATACATACACATATATATACACATATATACATATATACTTCGTAGGATGCTCTACTATTCCTAGGCATTCTGCAATGACATTGGAATAAGAAGATTCGTGGAAGGCGGTGCGCCTACCCACTCCACTCCACTCACTCACTCTGGTTCAACATAGCTACCTTTGTATGTATGAATGTGTGTATTATGTATTATATACATACATACATACATACATACATACATAAGACGGAGATAGAAAGACTTCTGTTCTTCTATCCTTCCTCCTGCTTCCCAGATTGACGCACCTCAGCAGCTATTTCCGACCTGACCCGATCCTTATATCTTATGATTACTGTTGCGCAATAGCAAGTCACTTGCTCCTTGCCTTGCCTTGCCTTGCCTCACATAACTTCCGTTGACGACGAGGCTCGTGTGCCTCTCGATATCATTCATCACTTCTCAGATCATATACAACACCAGGTCTGGACGAGAGAGAGACGATAGGACGTCTTCATACCAATGAAGTGGTTCGCATCGTCGTCATCGCATCTTCTGCTGCCGAAGATCACATCTCGGATGGAGGCCTTGGAATAGTAAGCATGCCCACATGTCCTTGTCACGCCAATTGCCGGTCGTGATGTTAATGCTGTATTATACATAGGCTTCGCAATAACAGCTGGGTTATCAAACAGCTCCCGCGTATTGTACCTCGACTCCGTCCCTACGGAAGGCACGAGAACCAACGTGCAACGACAGTTCTCCAACTGAGTCTGGTCATCCCGATCATGGACACACCACGATGGGACTCCTTTCGATTGACTCCAAGCATACCTATCAAACGGCCGTGGGACGGGGAGGCCTCATCCCCTCCTCTCAGTTCAGTGCCACGGTTTCGAGAAAGACGCGACTCTGTCCATATCGATCCTCTCGAGGGGCTGAACCATAAGATACGAAGGAGCTCGGAAGTCTCTAATCAGAATATCAGCTGGAATACGAACTCCCAGACTAAGGCGTGGCTCATGCAGCAAGACGCTATCGTGCCTGGACCTGCTGCAGAGGAGAGTGATGGTGGTGATCGGTCTGTGGAGTCTAGCAATGCGCCGGATCTATCTAAGCACAATGCATCGCCACACCCTCTTCAGCCCATGTGGGCGAGGTACAGTGTCGAGAGCCATAGACCTCGCCTTCAGGAGCCGTCAATCTTGGGCAGCGCCGTATCTTCTGCCGTCGTTAATGGTAAGAGAAGTGGCACGATGATCTTGCTCAGAAACTGACATTTTATGGCAGAAATGAGACATCCTGCTCCTCAAGATACCAGAAGGTCTTCGGTTGCTCCACCTGTTGAGGATCAAGCGCCCGCTGCTCCGCGTCCTACTAGACCAGCTAAGCTTTCCGTCATCGAGCAAAGCTGTGAAAAGTGCACCATGGTTAAGCCTCGAATAAGGGAGTTTATTTCCACAATGCAGAAGCTTGAAACTTCATTTGGGCCATTCGGGCCATACCAAGAAATCCATGACCATGTGAGTTATTATAGCACTAGCCAGAGATTGGTCTGATGGTGGCTTGGCTAAGAATTGATTGACTGTCCACAGTATCGTGAACAAGGAGTTCCGCACGATGAAGTGCCGAATTTCTCCGAGATGCATCGTTTTTTCGACCTTCTTACTGAAGCAAATGATCTTGCTAAGCGTGTGGTACACTTTGGCCCTCTCCACGTCGTGAGGGTGAAGGAAGAGCGGCAGTCCAAAAATGTCGGAGTGACCGAAGGGGATAGCAATCTTGCAGCTATGAAAAGACAATTCTTATCAGAATCAGATGAGCTTTTAAAGAAAAGGAGACGCGACTCTGCGGATCCTCGCAACGATTATCTATCGGCCAACCAGGAAGGCTGTCCTGATTCACGGCGGCATTCCTCCACGAGTTCAGCTGCAAGCGATAGACTGCCGCCAATAAACTTCACCTTATCCTCTCGCATGACTCCCGATAACGCGGTCTTCAAGCTGTCATCGATGAATCCACCACCCACGCCGGGTAGGCACAACCCATCACCGCAAGGACGATACCGCGTCTCGCCGCCATTGTATAATATGCCATCCCCGGCCTCGACTGTCTTCCAACCCTCCTCTTCCGCTAACATCACTTCGCAACCACCACTGTCTCCTGCACCATATTCTTCCCTGACTTCAGGGGCAGCCGGCAGTGCTCTTCCTGTGGCTGTTACCACTCACACTGCGGCACTACAACACGAGGTCTCTGTCAAAGCATATGCTCTCCAAACTCTTCAGCAAGAACATGCCAAATTATTAGCTGCATTGTCTCGCTCTCAAATACGTGCCAGAGAGTTGGAAGAAAACCAAGTTGTTGCTGACAATGAGGTCAGCAGCCTAGCTGACGAGAGAGTAAGACTGACGGATAGGATTGCAGAGCTGGAGAGGGAAGTATCGGAAGTCAGCAAGGCAAGGGATGAATACCGTAATGCAGGCGTCAAAGAGGGGAAGCAGTACGTTGAGATTGTGAGAATGGCAAGCCAGCTTGAACTGAAGGCGGCTGAGGAACGAAGGCAATTGATTGTTGCTCTGGCTGGAAATAATGGCCAGGCGGGACAAACAGCGGAGCCAGGAATGCATACGCAAGAGGCAGCCACGGGAGTCTTGGAGGATGAAGTCCGCCAACTCAGGACTCAATGTGCTAACTATGAATTGGCGTTAAAGGACATACGACAGGAGAGCCGGCGTATTGACGATGCCATTGCTACATTGGGATCTGCTCGTGCCGAAGTTGAGAAGAGCTTAAAAGGCGTTCTTGGAAGGGAGTTCCTGAAAAATGCATAGCATGGCTGGTTGGAGAAGCTTAATCAACAACGGCTGGCATCTAGTGACCCAACCAATATCATGAGAAAACGGAACATATGTAAATGACGACAAAGCATTAGATATCCATCCTACTTATTACCAACAACCCGTATATGTAGTTCGAAAAAGGGACATGAAGTAGAGAATATAAGCCATTGCCCGAGTCGGCAATTATCCAGCATGATTAAGGCCAGGCTTGGATTGGACCAAGCGCTCACCAAACGCCAGAGGCTCGTAAGCCGCTCGCTCCTAAGGGCCCGAGGCTTTGCCGAGACAGAAATAGCACAAGGATTGGGGACAAGGACGACGCGGGACATCACGAAACGGAAAAAACCCTCCAAAGTATTCATCCCTCGACTGCCTTCGCCTTCATTGCGCATCGTGCAGACTCGCAAGCTCATCATGGCTGCGCACGCGCAACCGAAGTATCTTACCGGCGACAAGGCTGCGATCAATGAGTTTATCGATAAGTTCGACGTGCGTACCTGAGTGAGGGGCAACATGAGGGGACCTTGAAACTGATAGTGATGGCAGGTTTTCCTGTTCGATTGCGATGGTATTTGAACCCATTAGCGCATGCGATGCAAGGCTTTCTTCTGACTGGAAACAGGAGTATTATGGTCTGGCGATTTCGTGTTTGAGGGCGTCGTGGATACATTGGAGTTGTTGAGATCGAGGGGTACGTCGCATCGCCGGCCGATCGCCATGTGGGCTGCACATTCCTAACAGCATCGCAGGCAAGCAAACCATCTTCGTCACCAACAACTCCACGAAGTCGCGCAAGGACTACCTCAAGAAACTCACCGCCCTGGGCATCCCCAGCCACGTCGACGAGATCTTCGCCTCCGCCTACTCCTCCGCCATCTACATCTCCACCATCATGAACCTCCCCCCCCCGCGCAACAAAGTCTTCGTCATCGGCGAGGCCGGCATCGAGACGGAGCTGCGCGAGTGCGGCGTCGACTTCATCGGCGGCACCGACGCCGCGTACCGGCGCGACATCACGCCCGAGGACTACAAGCGCATAGCGGACGGCTCGCTGCTCGACCCCGACGTCGGCATCGTCCTTGCCGGCCTGGATTTCCACATCAACTACCTCAAGCTGGCGCTCGGCTACCAGTATCTGGCGCGTGGCGCCAAGTTCCTCGCGACGAATACGGATAGCACGCTGCCGAGCAATCGGACATTCTTTCCCGGCGCGGGGAGCATCAGCATCCCGTTGGTGAACATGACGGGGCAGCAGCCGATTGCGCTCGGGAAGCCGAGCCAGGCGATGATGGATAGTATTGAGGGGAAGTTCAAGTTTGACAGGAAGAAGGCGTGTATGATTGGGGATAGGCTGGACACGGACATCAGATTTGGGATTGAGGGCAAGCTCGGAGGCACACTGGCGGTGCTGACGGGGGTGACCAGGAAGGAGGAGTGGGAGAAGGAGGACGCGCTGACGATACCCGCGTACTATGTCGACAAGCTGTGTGATATCAAAGTATAGAGTATAGACTGGGAAAATATGTTCATAGAATGGTAGACTGGTACATACTGGCAGAGTAGCAACAGGGTTAGACCAGAGCAGAGAGTAAAGAGCAAACGCCGGTCTCGGTCTCTAGATGTGGTGTATTGCACAGTGTTCTACATAATGCATGCATGCATACATACCAGTGGCATCTCCTGGCGGGTCCGCCGGAGTAGAGTACATGACCTCATGAACGGACGGGTGGGATCCTCCCGCTGGACAGATATGTAAGTATGCATTGCGGACACAATGGCTGGGTCATAGAGGTGCGGATTTGGCATGTGAGTGCGCCGGCAATGGTTCGTACGTACGTAGAATATGAGATGCTGTCGACAGTCGACACTCGGCAGGCCTTTTAGGGGTCCTCAGTCCCCAGATGGTTCCCCAAGCGTAACCTTGGACGTCATAGAAGTCGCACTTCTCCAAATAATCAGATCGGATTATATGTCAAGGGAAATCGTGATCTCCTCTCTTCGTTGCAAGAGAAACAGGCCCGCAAACTCCCATTAACTATTTATATTCCGCAGAAACGTGTAGAGTCCTAGATCCTTTATTTTTGGTAGGCAGGTAGTATGTACATACCATATCAGATCTTATCAGATCTCTCCGTCAACCCCGCCACCCACCGCCTCCGAAAAGGAAAAAAAAACGCGGGCCAGAGGATTTCTCGGCTACAGCACTGCAGGCTAGTTGTACATACTACTGAGGACCTGAGGCTCGCTGTGAATGTCAACATGGAGCACGAGTCCGACGAGGAGGGGCAGGAGGCCCAGCACAACACGACGATGGATCTGCTGTCGCAGCGCCGGCTTCTGACCGAACGCCTCCACGAGCTGCCGTACGATCTTGTGCTGTACATTGAGCGCGCCATCGTCCACAGCGACCTGGGCTATCCGGACTTGGCCGCCAGCGATGCGTATAGAGCGCTCTTGCTGATAGACGAGGTCAGGGACGAGGGGTTTGAGTACCATGAGGTTGCCCTGGAGGCGCTGAGGCCGCATTTGACAGAAGGGCGGGCTGCGCCGAAATGGCATTGGAGGACGCTCGAGGAGAGGGTTTCGGCTGCGAGTTTGGTTGATGGAGAGGAGACGGAAATGGAGGTTGAGAGCATGCTGGACTTGGCTAGTAAACGATGTTACCGGATCCTCGCCATCAGCCTGCTGCTCTGTGGATGCCTGAAGAGCGCGTATGAGTTTTCGCAGAGGGGGCTGGCGAAGGCACCGGGCGACGAGGAGCTGTTGCAGGCGCAGGAGTACATACTCAACTTGGCGAGGAGGAGGCTCAAGAGCGACACTGTGGACGTTGCGGACTTTCCGGATCAGGGGCTTGTGCGGCGCGAGATATATCCATGGAACGACCACGAGCCGGATCGCTATTCACCAGAAACGCTCGACTGGTTGAACACCGAACTGGCCCAGGTGGCACCGAAATGTATCGCGAAAGCCACGGAGCTACCGACATTGGTCGAGGCCGTGCTGACGGCGGATGAGAAGGGCAATATGCCTACGACTAAACAGCTGGGGCTCTTTGCGAAGGAGGACATTGCGCCGGAAGAAATGGTGTTGGATGAGGTGTCGGTGTTGACGGCTAATAACCGATTTCAACACCCTCTGTGCGATGCCTGCAGCTCCGAACTCCCGGGATTGGGCGATGAGAACCAGGCGATTCCGTGCGAAGAGTGTCAGGAGATCATGTTCTGCTCGCAGAACTGCCATGATCTTGCGATGGAGACATATCACCCGGCCGTGTGCGAGAAGGACATCGAGGCGATTACGATTACGATTGCGAAGGGCGCCGATGCGAAAGAAATACCAGACATGCTTTATCTACTCCTCCTGTCGCGCTCTTTCGCCATGGCAGCTACGCAGGAGGTCCATCCGCTGGATCTGAAGGAAGTCAAATACATCTGGGGCGACTTCCTCCCGTCGAGCTCCAATGCCGTTCCTTTATCACCTAAGGCTGGACCACCACCGATCTGGACGCTCCCTTTCTCGTTCAAGGCCAATATCACAGGCCCTCTGCATGTGTTGGAGAAGATGGACATCGACATCTTCGCCTCGGTCGGCGAATACGACCTCTGGGTCTTCAATACGCTCTACAGCAAGTTCCGTGGCACGGCGAGCGCACGCGTCAGCAAGCACGACGGCCGGCCCGAGGTTGCGGCGGTGCATCCGCTGTGGTGTCTCGCGAACCACGACTGCAATCCCAATGTGCAGTGGGAGTGGGGAGGGCGGATGAATCTCTGGGCGAGGAAAGAACGACTCGGGAATAAGAAGGCTGGTGTCAGGAAGGGAGAGGAGATCCTGAGTCATTACACTGATATTGATCTGCCGGTCCAGAAGAGGAGAGAGTGGGCACAGGGCAGTCTGGGAGGGTTTTGCATGTGTGAGCGGTGTAGAAAGGAGGCTGGCGAGGAGGAACAGGACAAGGACATTCAGATGGTGGACGGGGGGCAGAATTAGACTATGGTCGTCGTCGGATGGCTTGGGAAGGAAGGGGAAGGGGACGGGGAGGGGGAAGGCATAAACGGGCATATATATACGGCGTTCTGGTGTCGTGATGATGTTGGGATTTGCGTACATATGCACTAGATGAGGGGTCAGCAGTATGAGTTCCAGCTTTGGCTCGGCTCTATGCGGCGGGGACACGAGGACAGCAGGGTGTTCTTATCTGGCTTCTGGCTTCTGGCTTCTGGCTTCTGGCTTCTATGGCGATGTGTCGGCGATGCCGAGTCGCCCGGAGAATGCAGGGCTTCTGGCATGTAAGCACCGTTTGCAGTAGCAGGGCGGCGGCCGTACCGTACAAGAATCTAAGAATCGGACTTGGAGGCATTCCCCATGTTACGAAGTACTCGCCGACTGCCTCGCATGTCAGCAACGCCTCCCATCACGTGCTTTGTTCCTTGGCTCTGCTTTCTCTCGCTTTGGCTTACTCAGCAAGTCTTGGCAGTCTTATCAATCAATGCAGTCAGTAGTGATTGTATCACATGATTGATTGACTGACATGAATGATGATGAGATGATGACATGAACAGCACATGACATGCACATGACTGACTGCGTGAAGTAATCTCCAGCCTTACCGAGAGCGGACGGAGTATTAACGGCCCGCGCTATTCCTCATTGACAGCTTCTCCAGCTTCTCCAGCTTGTGCAGCTTGTCCGATCTAGTAGTGACGTGCGGATGTACTGTGAAAAGGAAAAGAAAAGAACAAGGAAAAGAAAAGACTTCAAGAAATGAAAACACGACTCTAATGATATCTCCAAATCTAATATCTAATAGAGAAATAGTGAGCACATACTCTACTCTACCGTGTTACTACATACGCGTCCGCTCTGTCGTGCGAGGCAGCGAGAGAGACGACAAGGACAAGGCTCTGAAGAGGGAACACGACATATCCGTATTACCACTAACTATATCATTTAAATCTCCGTCGTACCATAACCTACATACACATACACATATACATATACATATACATATACATATACACATATATTCAGATCATATAACATATTCATATTCATATCATATTAATATCATATACATATAATATACATATCTTCGGACCCCAGAGCTCATCGCCGTTCAATAATCCTCTCATCTCTCGAACCGCTTGGCGCATGTTTCGGAGCGTCTTTCAGCGAGCGCAATCTACCTATCCAGATATCAAGCAACCAGCCCAAGAGCGGCCCCGCCCCCTCTCCCAAAAGGAACCCCTCTCCCTCCCCACTACTTCCCAGCCACATCATCACGCATTCGAAATCTCGAGAATCCCATATCGCCTCGAAAAGCCCCGCCTTGTTTTTTTCCTCGGTCCATTCTATGACCTATCTGGCAGCTTCGACTCATCTTTCGACCTCTCCTTGACTCCTCCTTCGGCTCCTCTTCCGACTCCTCTTTTGCCATTCATAAACATGGGCAAACAACCAAATCTCTACTCCTTCCCCGCCGTCGACGTCCTTGCACCGGTTTTGCGACAATATATCATCCAAGCCCAGAATGCAGGCATCCATCGCCACGGCACCTTCAAAGTCGCCGTCTCTGGCGGTTCTCTGCCCAAGGTCCTAGCCGCAGCTCTCCTGCCCCCCGCCGGCGAAGATGTCGAGGGCATCGTCCACTTCTCGAAGTGGGAGGTCTTCTTCGCCGACGAGCGCGCCGTGCCTCTCGACCACGAAGACAGCAACTACGGGCTCCTGAAGAAAGAATTACTCGACAAAATCCCTGCCGAGCTGGGCAGCCCGACGGTGCATCCGATTGATACGAGCCTGCTCGACGACGTGCAGGAGATGGCCGACCAGTACGAGCAACTCCTCGTGCGGTCGTTCGCAAGCAGAGATAGCGTGAAGCTTCCCATCTTCGACCTGATCCTCCTCGGATGCGGACCAGATGGACACACATGCAGCCTGTTCCCCGGCCACGCACTGCTGCGCGAGACGGAGGCGTGGGTCGCGCCGATCGCGGATTCGCCCAAGCCACCAGCGAAGCGCATCACGCTGATACTGCCCGTGGTGAACCACGCCGTGAAGATCGCGTTCGTGGCGACCGGTGCGGCGAAGAGGGACGTGCTGAAGAAGATCTTCGAGGAGGACAAGGGAGGCGGACTGCCGTGCGCGCTGGTGAACGAGGGCGCCGGCGACCGCGTGAGCTGGTTCGTGGACGATGCGGCCGTGGCGGGGGTAAGCTACCCACGGCGAGGGAGCATGATGCTCTGATCGGTCCCCGATTTCATTACTTCATCTCGTCGCGGCGGAGGTGCTGACTACGTGATGCCGAAGATGTCGCATCAAAGGCGGTTCGCGCGCGCCTGAGCACATGTCGCACCGCAGAGGGGGGCTGTAGGATGGAGACAGGCAAAGAGGCGTGGCAGGAGGGGCGAGGGGAAAGCGGCGATTCTTCGATTACACATAGACCCGTTCACACATTATCTTTTTTCCTTGCCACGCAACACACGTACTCCTTTCGCGGAGTCATCGGCCCCTCTCGTCCCGTCCTGTCACCGATGCGATTAGAAACTGCTGCGATTAGAGTCACGCATGCTTTGTTGGTAGACATAGGCTGGCCCGGTATCCCGCCAGTTCTCGCGAAGAGGAGGTTAGAAGAGAGAGGCGAGGAGCTTGCCTCCTGGGAATCCATCAGATCTGGTTTCGTTTTGTTGTGGAGACGCGACTCGAAGTGGGATTGCGAGGGAGGGCTTTTGCTAGACATCTACCGTACAGAGCTGCAGCTTTCAATCTCTTCAGTTGCGATTTCGATGTTCGTGCTCTCTTGCCCCTGTTGTGCACCTGTGCCTGTCTTAGGGACTAGCAATCCTGCTGTGTGACGACACCTGTACAATCTCCCTTCCCTTTCTTCCAGATCTGCTCTACATAACATCTTTGCACCTATTCATCCTCCATAGCTTCTTCCAGCAGAACTAACCGTTTCTCATTGAAGCTTGCATGTCGTGAGCTTCCTCCTCCGTCCAGTTCCCCAGGCTCAAGTCCTCCTAAACCTTCCTTGCCCTGCCCTTTCCACGCACCAAGCATTCTACCCGCAAACTCCTTCGCGTCACCATTGCCACAGCCCTCTCCCGGCTGTTTCAGCACCAGCTCCCCATTTCCGCGGGCCGGGGTGGATCGACAGATAGAGACGTTTCTGCGGTCCAGGGGTTCAGCAGCGCACGGCACGGGATCATCAGAGAGAGGCCTTTCTTCAACGTGGGCAGGACAAAAGAGGACTCTGGAGGATAGCTGGTTATGTTTTTATACGAAGCATGGCGTTCGAGAGAGCGGCATCTGCCGTCCCTCTCCATCCCTTCCTGGCGTCTGCGATGGCTAGACATGGTGGGTGCGATGTCACGTCTTCGGCATCACTCTGTCGTAAGTCCAGAATTTGGACATCTACATGGGACACTTGTTGGAGGGAGGCAGTGCCAAATCCTCCATTTCATCCTGTCGGCATTGTATAAAAACGCCAACTCGACCTCCACTTCCCGGCCACGAGTACCGAGCCTTCCCTAGCAGTTGTCACAGCCAGCCGTGCAATCCTCCTCTTTGCAGTCCAAGTTTTCGAGTCTAGATAGCCAAGGAGCGCGTTCAAGAGTGCAAGGCCGCCGTACATTGAGCTCTCATAATCCTCTTCACTGCTTATTACCACCATAAACCTCTTCCGACGCCGATTCTCACCACCGTCCTCAGTCACGCTGGCGCCAATCTTGTCATCTCACCTCACCTCACCTAATTTTCCAAACGTTCAAGGTTTCGGATCTCGAGATGTTGCTATACCTTATAACCCCTAGTTCCCTGGAGAAAACAGGCAGGTGGTGGAAACCCCATGCGAAGCCAGAGAAACGACGTGCGTCTTGCCCGAGAGGACGTGTTGACGCGATCGCTGCCTGTGTTCGACGCCGGCAATTCTGCGGCTGGGATTCCCTTCCCCACGCCAGCTCCGGGATTTCCGAAAGCCACTGCAACAGTCTGGTATGTGTCGAGCTTTGATACTTACCTCTCGCTGGCTCGGCGGGAATGGGAATGGGCGGCGGGTCGGGTCCGGCGAGAAAGGGCGCCGGACTGCACGCAGTGCGTGCTTCCTGATGAAGTGGCGAGAGCTGGGTTGGTGCAAAAGAGGCTTCTCTTCTCTTCTGCTGCCCATCTCTTCCGAGGAAGACGGGGAACAGATGATGGCAGCTGCAACTGCAACTGCAACATGGAGTTTGTCCTCCCGCCCTGCCAGTGTCCAGATTTGTCCGAGGTCTCTCTGCGTTGGGTATGGAGTTGATGTATTTAGTTCGAGGGCGGAGTATCATTTAGCCTGGAGGGCTGTCTCTTACTGTTCTGCATGCCATTTCTCGTCAGTCAGTCAGCGTGTTCTTGTCCTTGTTGCGCGTGAGATTCTCGCTCATGCTCCCACCAAATTCGGCAGACGGCAGACGGCAGACGGAGGACGGCAGAAGAATGGGCAAACTGAAATATCGGCATGTTCTCTGCTGCCACCGACTCCCGCCATCTAAGGTTTCTTGGAGTTTTGTCACTTGGCGAGAAAAAGTCGGGGAGGAGAGCAGGAGGGTTATAGAACTCCTTGATTGCGGATTTTGCAAGCAGACAAAAGGCATAAATTCAAGGTTTTGGTGAGCCGAGCTTGACCATGGTTCATGCATGATCGATTTCGACAGGAGACTAGCCAATTTGACATAGGGAGGGACCATTTCTGTTCTCCTGTAGCTTTTCTCAGACTGTATTGTCAGACGTATGTAGTGCATACTGCGTCGCAACCACCATCACTCTTAATCTTCATTTAGTTTGCCTCCGTTATCTCCTCCCAACTTCTCATCTTGCTAACACTAGTGTTGTGAGCGTTAAATGTCCGACCAAGAAGGCGCAGGTGAATAGCATCGTGGAGGTTAGAGGGGGGAGTGGTGGAGGGTCGATGGAGTGTCAAAGAACCAAAATGAAAAAAGTCGTACGAATATACTTCTCAGTGCGTGTATTGGGATGGATTTCTAATGATAAAGATATGAGCATATAATGAATGCTCTATGTACACATTCCGTGCATCGTTATTCAAGCAAAGAATCATATACAAAACACTCTATATCTCTACCTCCCGCCCTCCCATACCTAAATCCGATCTATGCCCCCATCCATGCCATGCAATGCAATGCAAATCATATGCCGAAACGCCATTTTAATGCCGCCCTGGTTATGAATTTCCCCTTTCACTTATGCACCACGTCCGTCCATCCATCATCCTTCATAGTCGTCCATCGTCCTTCATAATCCATCCATCTCATATCTCTCACGAGCTAGCCAGCCCAATGAAGTTCCGGATCTCAGCACTATCAACCACCACACAGCTCAAGTCTGCTCATCTCGATCTTCAATTTCCATGACTTGTACGGTCGACTGCTTCTCTTCCTTCTCCTTCCTGCTCAGGATATCTACCACCACGCTACCCTTTCCGACTCCTACAAGAACTCCAGCCAGTCCACCTTCGGTGGTGCGCAGCTTTCCATAGCAATCCTGACAGCACCTCACCGCACACCAAGCACAACACCATCTCTTCCTTCTATCTTTAACTCCGCACACAGAGCAAGCAAGGGCATAAACATCATTCCTACTCGGCCTCATCTGCTTATGCCCCTGATAACACTGCAATTGCGTCAGGTCCAGTGCTGGCGCCCGATACACCGTCTCATCCGCCTCCACCTCTTCCTCTTCAACACCCGTCTTCTCCCCACCCGCCTTTGGCATCTGCTTCCTCCTGACCTTGTCCTTGGCAGGCGTGTGCAAAAACGGGCTGCTCTCCAGAATCGTGCTCATCCGTTTGCTCATCTCGCCCGGGACCTGGAGCTTGAATTTCTCCATGCCATTTGGTGGTGGGACACCCCTCGGAGGAAATGTCCCCGTAGTGGGAGATGCAGAAGGTGACTTTGTTGCAGCGCCCGATTGAACGAGGATATTGGGGGCATCGGGGTGACGGGGCTGTGGCGAGCGGAGAGGTGTGGCAGAGGTGATTGTTAAGGTTTCGGAAGATGACGCGGCTGAGATGTCGCGACGGAGGAGCGGGTGGATCTGGGATAGCTCGAGTGCGGTTGGGGTGAGACGGACGTCGCCGCCGCTGCGGTTGCGAGATTGCGGGCGGGAAGGAGAATCGAAAGCTTTGGATCGAGAAGGAGGCTGGGAGTTGTCGAAGATCCGTGACTGCGATGGTTGGCCAGAGGATGAGCCGGATGTATCCCTACCGCGGCTGCCTGGGCGGCTTCCTGGACGAGATGCTGGGCCAGGAGGTGGATCTTTGGGCGAGATTTGCGGAGAGTATGGAGAGTGTAATTGTGGTGTGAGAGGGGTGGGAATCGGATCTTGTTTCTGGTAGTCGGGTGTCGGCAGTCGTGCAATTGATGGTTGTGATTGGGATGGTGCGGCAGCAGCAGGTATCTCATCTCCATTTCCAGAGCTTGAGCGTAGTTTGCTCTTCAGCTTTGAGAGCTTCCAGCCGGATCCTTCTGGTGACGACAGATCTGGGGAGGCACTATCATCTGCATCTGATGAACGCAGTTTATGCTTAATCTTCGAAAAGGCAGAGCCCGAGCCCTTGGTATCTGGCGCAGACCTTGACACATCGTCCTCTTCTGAGGAGCGGAATCTGTTTCGCAGGCTGGACAATTTCGAAGCTAAGGCGTCTGTAGCTGGCTTTTGCGGCACTTCTGGCACTTCTGCCACATCTTCAGATTCCGGTTGATAGATTTGTTCCGTAGATCGGAACTTGCTTTTCATCTTTGAGAGACGGCCTCCCATTGTGTCTGGTTGTGGGGGAGCAGGTCGCAGAGGAACTGGTTTTCTGCTGCCTTGCCTTGTCGGGAAGGAGCTTGTTTGCTCCTTCCCTGACTCCTTCCCTGACTGATATGGTGGTGGAGGCTGGGAAGGATACTGCTTCGTTGGCTGTACCAATGGAGCTGGGCCAGCTGGAAGTTGTGAATATTCTGTCGAAGGCTCTGAATAGAATCCGGGATTTGCTGGAGCTTGTTGATATTTTGTGTTGGAACGCAGGTTTTCCGTAGTAAGTTGAGTGGGATTTGCTAGAGATTCTCCAGTGAACTGTGCAGATGTTTGTCTTGGAACAGGTGGGAGGGGGATCGCAGGAGCTTGAGTTAATGATTTCCGTAGTGGTTGATTCACAGTGAATCCATTGCTTTGTGCTAGCCTCAAATCTGTGATGTTGACGCTGCGATCACTTTTCTCAGACCGTCGTCGCCATAATTCTGGTCGGCCGGGTGACGAGCCAGAACTCGATATGGAGTTTGAGTGAAGCCTTGGAGTCTTCAGGATGTCTTCTAATACAAATTGGTCGTCCAACTTGGAGTCTATCCTGGGCGATGGTGATGCTGGTTCAAGGTCGGCATCTGTGTCTTCCAAGATGATTGAGGTAACCGATTCACTCCTGTCCAGGGCATCTGCCCAACTATGGCGTGAACCATGTGAACCGCGTGTGTCGGTAGAGTATACGGAAGAGCTACTGATGGATGGTTTCTGTATATGTTCTGGATTCACTGGCCATCTTTGTGAGAGAGTGCTGCCAGACATCATTGCTTGGAGACCAGGAGGGAGCGGGAGGGGTCTATCGGCTTCCACAGGCGATTGGGCCTCTGTGACTGAAAGAAAGATCCTTGGTCACGGAGAATAATGGCTGGAGGATGTGGTAAAAATATAACGAAGTCTTGAAGCACAACTGGTCTGCTCTTGGAGAATAGAGATCCGCAGTCGCCAGTGTTGAGACGGGGCAAAGAAATGTAAAAGTAGATGGATGAATGAATGAATGCCTTGCTTCCAAGCTTTTCCGAATCCCCAGTATGCCACGGATCAAACCACACGCTCAAAAATTCTCTCCATGTTTATCGAGGAGTCTCCCAGCGGGGACCAGGGCTGACTTAAGCCCTCAAGGCCTTCCATGGATGGTGGTGGATCAGCCCTGGGGATGATGAAACGATCGTGATCTCGATGGACCTTTAGGCCGACTCCGACTATGGGCGAGGATAGAGGGAGGGGCCAACGATGATGATGGCCTGCACTCACTCCACTATGCATTGGCCGAGATATGTACCTATGTCTTTTGATATGTAGGTATGTAGATATGTAAGTACCTAGGTAAGTAAGTAAGCAAGCAAGTATGTAAGTATGTAAGTATGTAAGTATGTAAGTATGTAAATATGTAAGTCTGTAAATACCTACATTATTCCTATGTAGGTACCTATGCAGGTACTATGTAGGTGGCAGGTATTTGTGGGTTTACTACTGTGCGTTGAGAAGAAGGGAAAGTATTGATTTCGAGGTACTTGACATACGGTGACATACCTTTGACTACTGACATACCTTGACATACCAATGATGCACTGCCAAACCTCGGTTGGTCGGGTGGATATATGATATGCCGAGCGGAGGGATATCAGCTTAGACTACCGGAACTTGCGGATCTTGGTAAGACGGAAATAGATTATTGAATTGTTGACAATCTGGAATATATCATATGTGTTACTTAGGTTGTAGGTTGTGGGTACTACATAGTTAATATGTTATCTTATACCTCTTATCCTCTTATACATCTTACACATCTTCAGGGCTTATTTTGCATATACGAAGTAGCCCATCATAACAAAGAGGTCGCCGAAATTCACGAAAAGGCTAGAGCCCTATCATTAAAAATAGTAGGTGACGAAGTTAGGGACCTAGTAATCACATAACTAACCTCGATATAATACAGTAAAACCTGGATATAGTGGATTTATTCATGGGTTGATTTTTTTCGTTCCACTATAGCCAAGTTTTCGGTCTCCTGTGATCCATCCTTGGCTTACGGTAGAACGATTAGGGATCCTGCAAAGAATCCTCCGAAGCACATAAAACAAAATGAGTCTGGAGTTTAGTAAGGAGCCTTTCGTCATCGATTCGATTCGTGGAGACAGACCATGCGGGATTTGAAGGTTCAGCATACATACAGTATCATATCCATATCATATCCATATCATATCCATATCATACCATACCATACCAGATCCACGGCCGCAAGACACGGAGTACTAACTGGACACCGAGGTAGAGTATGACATGCGGTAGACTCTTCGGAAGTCCCAGTCTGAAGATATGGAATGGATATGGATATGGATATGGGCTCTTATGAGATCTTCGGAGCATTCGGACGGTAGGAGCTGGCATGCAGGATACATATGTATGTATGTATATATGTAGCTATGTATGTACTTTTGAGACTCTACTTGCCTGGCGGTGACGTGCCCTTTGCCTTCGGTACTACTTTCTCTCTGTACCTGCATGATCCGCGGGCCTGGGCTTTTGGCCGAGTCTGCGCCACAAACAAGACGATGTTTTGCTCGGAATTTATGTAAGTACCTAGGGCCGTTTCTCTATTGAATAGATCCGTTCTTTCCAGGCGTGAAAGAGTGGACGAACTGTGGTTGAAGTAAGTAAGTAGTAGCTAATATCTATAGCTGTCTGTAGCTGTAGCTGTAGCTGTAACTGTAGCTCTATAGCTATAGCTATAGCTTGAAGCTATACATACAGCTGTAGCAGCTACTCTTACTCTACAACTGTCATCAGGTCAATCAATCGTTGCATTATTTCCACATTCCAGTCAGACAACGTGACCCGCCGACCCGCACGCAACTCGGCATCGCGACGACGACAGCCGGCCGTTTGCTTTGTTGGCAAACAAACACAAGCACAGGCCCGCTGATCCATCAGAGTAGTAGTGACAACATACAACATCCTGAAGTGCACCTGCACCATGTCAGCTGTGCCTTTGCCCAGTCGAACACGTTCCATACGGAAGCCCTCTGTAGGCGTCGAACATAAATCCAGACCTAATGGCTTGAACGCCGAAGCAGCTCCAGATGCGCCTGGAGCGCGGAACAGAAATGGAGATACCATGGACACCGCCAGGAGAGTGAACCAGTCTCCAAGCAGGCTGCCCACGAGACCTCCAAGCTCAGGCGCTTCTGCTACAACATCGCGGCTCACACGCGCTGCAAGTCTATCCCAACGAACGGCATCAAGCAGCACCCGCCCTGGGTCTTGCGATGGCTCCATGCGCCCTCCTCCTCGGCCGACAGGCAGCAGAGCGCCATTGACCTCTGATAGCCATAAACCATCCGTTAGCAGACCGCCATTGACTTCTGACAACCACAAACCATCCGTTAACAGACCGCCATTGACTTCTGACAACCACAAAGTCTCTACTCGCACCGGTTCCCGCACATCCACCGAGTCAACCTCCTCCGTACACCGGCAGCCCATCACCCGTCATACCCGCGCGACGTCGACAAGCAGCGTGTCCTCCTCCACCCAGCCGCCTGCTACAAGACATGCCCGCACTACATCAATAACCCAACTCGGCGCATCGACCGTCCTCAGACCGTCCTCAGAAACCAAGCAAGCTCCCAATCCCGCCCTTCACCGCCCAGCCTTCTCCACTCTGCAGCAGCACTATTCACCCGCAAAATCGCTGGCCCCGAAGCCAACGACAGCGAGTCTCCTTGCGCCGCCTTCGCCGAGTAAACTGCCCTCGAATGTTGCGATTTCAGCGGAGACGGCCAGGCTGCAGGCGGAGCTGTTGCAGTTGCATCTTTTACACCGCGATGCTGCGTCTGTGCAAAAGCAGTGGCGGGATAGTGCGAAGACGAAGCTTGGTGAGAGGTTTGAGGTATTGGTGAGAAAGCACGAGGAATTGGTGGGATTAGAGGAGGCACAGCACGACAGGGTTAATGCTCTTGCCTTGAAGTCTTGGGCAGAGAGCGGAGTCCCGGGATGGGGGCTAGAGGAGAAGATACAAATCCTGGATGAGGTAATTACAGAACTGTGGAGTATGGGTGAAGCTGGCGGGAAGTATGCCAGGATCGTGAGGAAGTTCGAAAAGTGGATGTATGGAGTTATGGATATCCATCAAGCACGGCAAAGGGGACAGCTACTCGGTGATGGAGACGTGATGTTTATCGAAGAGATCGATGGGCCTTGGAGGGATGAGTGTAGGGCCCAGGGTCGGAAGTTGGAGGGATGGAAGGATAAACTTGTCAGTTTAGGAGGTGTGGAAGGAAAAGGCAGCCTTGCGACTGTTGTCGAAGGCTGTCGAGCAATGGTTAGAGGGATGATGGAGGAGCTGGATATCATGAAGAAAATTGAGATGGATATTATGAGGGATGAACAGCAGTGGGTTAAAGCGATGATCGATGATCCAGAGGAGGAAGAGCAAGGGCCGGTGGCTGGTGCTATCTGGCGGAGATTCTGAGAGAGATGGAGCTGTTGAGAACTTGAGATACCCAGAGAAGAGCGTTGGACGACACGAACGTGAAGTTTATAAGTCGTTATGAGAGCTTAAATCTCTTAAATTAATTATCAAGATGTTATAATTCTACCGTGCTCTTTATTTTTTAATGGGTTTTATATATCGAACGGTTTACAAGGGCTTAAGGCTATACAGTATGACTACATGGCCCTAAACCTAGGTCCGTCTTAGAATTTTGCAACAGTTAGGCCAACTAGACAGTTTAATAGATGATTAAACCGTTGCACACATACTAAACCGTCGTGGCTCTTACTAAACTGTCATGAGTATTTCAACCTGCGAAGGTAAGATAAGATGTGGTGCACATGGGCCGGTTGTAGCCGCCGTTATCGGTTGCTGGCTAAACAAAGCGAGCCTGGCAAGGGTCCTGTAGGCTAGGCGACTCCAGTGCATACGTGATCCGCGCCAAGATAGCGATTGAACAAAATACATTTCGTCGTTCTAGTATTTATACATATTTAGCTATCTTCGAAACACCTTAATTGACTTGGGACTTGGATATCTTTCTCTTTCTCCCAGTTGGGAACTCTTAGGGCGCATAATTGCAGGAGAATCTAGGAGCTGGTGCTGTGCTTCCGGAGTTGAAGCCTTCACATCCAAGTACTCGTGTCTGAGACGTTTAAAGATCCTGCTATCAGCCACTGTGAATCCTCTCTCAACATCTACATTCGGTCTATATGATCCAGCTATCCTGCCGATAAATCTCAGCAGTAAGAGTTGCTGCCCTTGATTGCCACCCCACCATGGCCTTGAGAGATGCAGAGACTGGGAGCAATAATGGCCCAGCAAATGCATCAGAAACATCGCCACTACTTGCAAACGGTGACGGGAAGTCTAACAATGGTACTTTGACAGTAATTCCGAGTGACCCCATCGAAGAGATCGTTCCATGCACCAGCAATGGAAATGGAAAAATCGAAGATGAAGAGGCAGCAGCGGACCAAGTGGCGAACCCCTTGATGGAGGGCCTGCCAGAGGTTGCAGCAAAAATGCATATGTTGCTTCCGGCTGTTGGAATCGGAGTATGTAGAGATGTCTCTTATTCAAAAAGTTCATATAACTGACTTCCATAGATCTTTCTCTCCGCAGCAGACCAGACAATCATCGTCTCCACGTATGCCAAAATCGGCAGCGAACTCCATGCTCTCAACAGCACCTCTTGGATAGCCACCGCGTATTTCCTCCCCTCCACTCATCCTTTTAAGCAGATTGACTGACAGTCACTCAGCTATTTCCTAACCCTCACGACCTTCCAGCCGCTCTATGGAAAGTTCAGTGACATCTTTGGGCGCAAGCCCGCGCTCCTCGTCGCCTACTCCATCTTCGGCCTTGGCTGCCTGTTCTGTGGTCTGGCGCGGAATATGCAGGAGCTAGTTGCTGCGCGAGCTTTCGCGGGTATAGGTGGCGGTGGTATGTCGACGGTGGTCAGTATTCTGATGAGTGACATTATTCCGCTCAGAGAACGAGGGAAGTGGCAGGGGTATGTGAATATTATCTATGCCACAGGCGCGGCGAGTGGTGCACCATTAGGCGGGATACTGGCCGACTCGATAGGTTGGCGATGGTGAGTTTTCTCAGCCACCCTATCCCTCTGCGCTCGTGACAGAGTTCGAAAGTTCGAGAGGCACTGAAAGTATCTCAAATGGCTAGCTAACCCAACCCAGGGCCTTCCTCGCACAAGCACCCATGTGCTTCCTCGCCTTCCTTGCTGTCTACTTCATCCTCTCTCTCCCCAAGACCTCCCATGCCCACTGGGCCACCCGCATTAAGCACATCGACTTCCTCGGCGCCATGCTCTTGATTTCCGCCACTTCCGCGCTTCTCATCGGCTTGGACCGCGGCTCCAACACATCCTGGACTTCCATCCTTACCATCTCCCTTCTGGGTGCCTCGTTGCCAATGTACCTACTCTTCATGTACGTTGAGCATGTAGCCAAACATCCCTTTGCACCGAGCAGGATCATCTTCAACAAAGCGCTTACTCCACCATTTATCTGCAACTTCTTCGCTTTCGCGGGCTACATGGCCATGGTCTTCTACATCCCTCTCTACTTCCAAGCCGTCTCTGGCCTCTCCTCCGCCCAAGCCGGCGTGCGTCTCATCCCGGCTATTCTCGGCTCCGTATCTGGTTCGGTCGGCGGCGGCCTCATGATGCAGAAGACGGGGAAGTACTACTGGCTCACCCTCTGGGCATATGTAATGTTGCTGCTGGGCCAGATCGGCATCCTGCTGTGCTCCGGAGTGCTGGCAAATAGCATGACGGGGATTGTCCTCTCTCTCGCTCTGTCGGGCGTAGGCGGCGGCATCGGCGTCACGACCACGCTTATTGCCCTCATCGCATGCGCCGATCCGGCAGACCAGGCGATCGTGACGGCGTGCAGCTATCTCTTCCGCTCGCTGGGCTCGGCAGTCGGCGTGTCGCTCGCCGCTACGGTTGTGCAGCAGCGATTGAGGGATCAGCTTGCGAAGCGGCTGGGGGATGGGGAGGAGACGGATAAGATTGTCCAGGGTGTCAGGGAGAGCTTGGAGTATCTCAAGCAATTGACGCCCGAGGTGCGGGAGATTGTGAAGATCTGCTATGCGCGTGCTGTGACGGCCGCGTTCGGGTTCTCGGGGATCGTATTGGTTGGAGCCGTGGTTGCGGCTGTTTTCGTGAGGGAGCGGAAGTTGAGTAGGTAGGCGGCTGGAATGCATGGCTGACTGGAAGATTGGATAGTTGATGCTGGCGAGAGATTGGTGCGTCCATGTCTGGGATTGGTTCTCCACAGCGTCATGCCTACAATAGAAAGATCTTTGCTGCCCTTTGGATGATCGTTTCTTATGGTTTAATTTTTTGGGTGCTTGTTCAGCGGCTGTGGTCATTCTTTACAAAGCATAAAACAGTTACTAAGAAGGGTAAAAAGCATAAACAAAAAGCTGAAAACATACAACAGCGGGTCTTCGCCAGTGGCCACCCACCTACTTACTAATCTGCGGATCTAAAGCTTTCCCCATGATGCTGCCTATGCTGAGAGCTCGCCATCGTTCATGTGATGGCCATTAGCTTTAGTATACAAGGTTCGCCTCGTACTGCAACGCGTTCTAACGTGAGGGCGTGAGGCCGGCTAGGTAAGCGGAGCGAGTAGCGTACGTAGGGTGGGTAGTGAAGAAGTATAAGAAGGCTTCTTCCCACCGCCCATTTCCTTTATTGATAACTTATTTTCTCATTTCGTTATCCATCTGTGATCATGATTTATGAAGCAGTAAGTCCTTGCATAAGAAGATCGCCTTGCAATTGCATAGAGTATCACCTAGGAGATTACGTATAAGAGTAGTTAGGACAGCTAAGACTTAGTAGTTATCATATACTTTAGGATTCCCCCCCCCATGCCATACATAGTCTATAGACTTAATACTAGCTTAAATTACTTGCGAAACTGCACACATGAGGAAAGCCTTATAATTTATTGCCGCATGTTCCTGCATCCAACCCCGCCCATTGCTGCCTGTCTGCACTGTTTTAAGACACAGAGTTGAGCGAGCCCTCGAGAATGCCGAGCAGGCGCTTTGGTTTTATAAGTAGGGTGAAAAGGCAAATACGTCGATAGACAGAAATTGATTGTTTTGCACGGCTTTTGATTCTAAATCATGATGTGTTCGTGAAAAGTTCAAAAATAAAATCACTTCAGGTACACTGTCATGGCCTGAAATCCCATGCTTTTCCATAAGTTCTAATTCATTAGGATTTTAGAATTAATTTTTAAGTTTTTAACTCGTAAACTATCTATAATCATGCGCTCTGCCTCTTTGAGTTTAGCGCGCCAACTTCAGTCACAGTGCCTGGCTAAACTAAGCACTGCCTTTGACGATGGGAGTCTAAATATATGTATGTACCTATATATATTTCACATCAACACGTCTTTGAAGTAACAAGGCTGCATAGTCTTCCTATCCACCTCTCCATATTATAAACACGATGATGATGTGTACCCCAATCCGTGTTCGGTTTGCTAATCTCTACACAGCTCTCTACTCGACCTGTTCGCATTCACGCATTGCCAGACGCCCGGCAAGCAAATACCATACACTGTTCCCACAGACTACTACAAATCTTATAAGGAGTAGGATCGAATCATTTTCAATCAATAACCCTCCCTGATCGCCCGTCATTTCCGATTCCTGGCAAAATGGACGCGTTAATGGAAGATAGATCTGAGTTGATAAAAGAGCTGCACAAAGACCTTGCACGGAAATATCAAATTCATGGAACAAGAATCGAGCAAATTTGGCGCTCTTTTGACAGAAGACAACGAGCTAAGGCCTTCAAGGCCGGTGCTGCAGAAGGTCTGGTATTAAAGGATCCCATGGATCGATCCTTAGGAAACGTCTACAAATTGATACCGGAGTTGAATCTGCACGACATCACGGAGCCGGGATCCGACTATCTGCTGGATCTTTTGAAGCATCGCGCTACGAAATCCCTCTGTGAACAATATTGCAAAGGAGTTAACCATGGCCCAGGCGATGCCATCTTCATCTCCAATAGTATGCGCGTCAACAATCTCCGCCATGTCAACTCCTTCAGATCTTGTTTCACTTTGTTCATGGACGAAGAGAAATATGGGCAGTCCTTCAGAGTTACGAATCCGGCACATTATGAACAGACAATGGCTGCTCTGTCTATGGCTGTGAATGCTGGACTCTGCGTTCCTCAATCGACTGGCGAATTGATCCTGGAGAGACAACTTCATACATTTCAGATGCTTAATATCCTGGTCGAGGATATTCTAGAAGGCGGCTCAACATCTAGAAATACAAAGGAACGACCAAAAAAGCCCGAGGAAACCGCCCGTGCTGCTTTTTCCAAGCTTTCCCTTATCCCAAAGCCAGGCAAACTCTCATTACAGGACTCGGTGGCTAGTGCTCTCGACCAAAAGTCTTCTCTGGATGAGTATTTGAACTTATGTCGCACCGAACCTGTTTTTATTACGCACCTTGTCAACAATTGGTTCTTTAGCAGACCTGAGCTTGTCCAAGACGAGAAGGGTCGAGTTATGCCCCTTCTTACGGACAAGTACATCAGCATCGCAATCTTCGAGATGATCCATAATGCCGTTACAGGTGCTGCAATTTGGGATTATCTTTATCGTCTCCTACAGCTCCTCGTCGACGGATCCAATGACCAGGTTTGCAGAAGCATCATTCTCCAAGAAATGTCAAATGTCTGTCATCTGGAGTACAGCCGGGTACAAAAGCTTTTTAAGCGCCATGTGCAAACAGGCTCAGGCTCAAAGTACTTTAGACGTGTCTCAGGGGTATATGACAGTGGCATTGCGCGGGTTGCCATGAAAGGCAGACCAGAGCTCCTAACGAGGGAGAACCCACAGGTTCATTATATGCTCCGCGTCTGCCAAACCGAGACCGATGCCTCTAGGGCAGTGGCTTGGATCAAGAAGTTAGATGATCTTCATCGATCCCATCCTGCCGAACGAGAGGATATGGAGGAAAGAGAATTTGAATCCTTTAGCGATCTAGCTGTGATTGCTAGTTTTGTTCAGTCTCTGTCGGTGTTGCTTCCATTACCTCCCATCAACCTCAAGAAGGGGCAGCTTTACGTCTCAAGATCGAAGGAGTTGGCAGCCGAGCTTGATCCTCTGAAGACGCAAATCGATTTGGCAGATTTCGCAGTTCCTATCGATAATCTCACGGAACCGGGTATGGCTAAAGGGGCCTTGAATGCCCTAGATCAATTCATTGTCGATAAGACAGGCACCAAGATGGGATTCCTCTATCAAGACCTCATTGAAAACTGTATGTCGGCTATTTATGATTATTGCCAGCAGCAAAAGGCAAAGATTGGGCAGAACGCAAAGATTGAGCTTGGACCACTACCAATCATTGAAACTCCCAGTCCAGAAGTACGAGTTCAACAACGAAGACAGAAGGAAAAGACCCGCCCAGCATATTCATCCATATACGATATATCTCCAACAGCGGCTCCTGCTCAACCCGAAATTGTGGAGGTACTACCAATATTTAAAGTAAAGCAAGACGCGGTCCAGGTTTTCTCAGCACTGTTCTCAAAGTCGAAATCACGAGGATCAATCAGCTGGGCAGCATTCGAAGCAGCGATGGTGGACTTGAAATTCTCTATCGTGCCGAAGTTTAGATCGGTATTTACGTTCTTCCCTCCTCAAGATTTAAGAGTACAGAAATCACTTACAGTGCATCGACCCCACAATTCACGGATTGAGCGCCATATGCTGCTCATCTTTGCGAGTCGCTTGAAGCGAGTATATGGATGGGGAGAGCAGTCCTTCGAGGTAGCGTGAATCAAACTGACGAGACGGATTTGATCACAAGTACCTAGATCTAGTTATTGTAATGTTAGGGGACATAAACGAAATTTTAGACTAGCTTCCTCAATGATTGGCGCTGGCCCAACGGGCCGCGAAGACTTCCAAGGCACGATGCTCCATACTGCTATCTGGGATGATTCCTTCAACTCAACAGGCAAGAATGTTGCTGTCCTTGGCTATGGCGCCACCGGCGTGCAGATTACGCCTGCAGTCCAGCCGATCATGAAAGCCATCGACCATTATGTGCGTGGAATGGTATGGGTACCGCCGGGAGGCGGGACTGCCACTCAGGAACTGAAGGAGAGGGGTGTTAATAAGAACTGTTCCTTTTAAACCCTCATTTTTCATTTGAAAACCCCAGGGAAGGTGATTAATGATATGAGCGAGGTATGCGATCCAGATCCTGTGACTTATTTCTCCGTCCAAGCGCCTAAGATGCCTAATATGTTCATCCTGTTCGGTCCAAACAGTGCACCTTTCGCCGGGTCGATTACTCATATGTTTGAGGGCGCCGCTGGGTACATTATCAAGTGTGTTCTTAAGATTCAACGTGAGTATATTAAGAGTATAACGGTCAAGGAGGAGGCGACAATGAAGTGGGTTGGACATGTGGATCATCACATGAGCCGCAAAACCCTATCTGCCCCTGTAAGCAACAGTCTGCTCCTTTTCCCTTTCAGCGTTCCTCTGTTTGAGATGGACCTGGTGAGCGGAGTGATGTATGCCGTTATCCCAAACGGAGGAGTCGCGGAGAGTGACAATTTCCACAGGCGTCGTGGCGTATAGCGTATCTGTTTAAGTTATTGAACCCTATTGCCTCTATCTTAGATCGCTGGAGGACTTTTCTCTTCATGGTCAAAGCAGCTACCTGGGAAGATAAATGAAGCAGTCTTGATTTTATGACCACTTCCTTCGCCTCTTGAAAATCCAATCATCTGTCAGCTTTCAATGTTTTATACATGCTTGTTACATCTTGCAAGTGGTGCAGGCTGTGACAGGGGTGCAGTTACCTTTACTTCACTATCACCTTCAAAATTACGTTCAGAACTCCTGGCTCTCACATAAGCTTGAAGGACTTGTTAGATGGAGTTTAACTCACGGATAAGACAGAAGTGGCTCATCTGACTTCAATAGTATGCTCTTTTATTTGAAAAGAGCTTTTGGCATTTAAGCATTTCTCAAACATGCAGGTGTCCTGAGAAGTTAGTATCTGTGAAGATAGAAGACGCAGAAAAGAAGAACAAGAACGCATGGTTCTCGCAAAATGAATCCCCTCCAATCTTTGTAGCATCTCGACATTGAAATACTAGGCAAGTGTATCTTGAATATGTCAGCTTCACTCTAGCATGGACGGTCGATAATAAAGAACATCGACTCATGGCCCCCCCTTTGACATAGTTTGGCATAGAAGATTAAATCTAGAAATATTAGTTATTTTGTTCCAACGATCAGGGACTTGGCGAAATAATCATACGGCGAGGGCAAAAACTTGCGAATTGTCCTGTGGGAATACAAAATGACGGCTGACTTACGATATCGGCCGATTCCATCGCTCTAATATGACTCTTGGACACAATAATTCCCAGAGCAGGTATCTTGTACAATTCTATGTCAGCTTTCTATGGGGCTGTTAGTGAGTATGAAGCAGATGTACTTACGGATAACGCACCAGAGAGAGAAAATGGGTCATAGTTCCAGTGGACTTGGAGGAGATGGTGGTGGCTGGAGTGCAGTGGTAGATCACATCCATTGAATGGACATCCACTTTGAGATGCATCCTTCCTCCGTGGTCGAGTTTCACGTCTGAGGGGCGAATGATCATCTCTGGCCTGCACTTCTCTTTATGACCTGCCATCGTATAAGAACGCTGTCAGATACAGCCTTATTTTTCTGTGAAAATCGATCAATCCTCCATCCTACATCGGGCTCTATGGTGCAATCTTGAAATCACGCGAAAAAATTGCTTACGCCGAGGACAGCAATTCCAATAAGCTCCACTAGGCGCTGAGCAAGCACGGAACTGACCAAGGTTTACTTTGCGTTGAAAGTCTGAGTTGCGTGAGCAAATACGATAAAATGCCCAGTTATAGGTGACGGTACAGGACACACGACACACACACGCTGCCTCAAATTGCTATCTTCGGCAAGATTCAAAACGAAGGCAATTAGGCATATACGATAGACATATTCTCTCCAGTCTTTATGATTTTACTGAAACAGGAACCTTCATCCGTAGAGCAGTACATGCATCTTGCAAGACAAAATCTGCATTCCCCGTCCACGGAACGCACCAAGATTATAGCGCTCACGACGAGGATGAGGATACTATTGAGAAGCCTATGATGGGTTCATCACTTGTGCGAATCATATCAAAAGAAGAACATACCATAAATAGCAAGTTAAAAAGAAATAGAAAGAGAGGTAATTATCATGTAGAACTATGTGAATTTGGGGGGGGGGGAAGAGAAAAGGAGGAAAGGAGACAAGTAAAAAAGAGCTGAAAGAAGGTTTGCTGACTCGTAAGCTACTTGCTACCCCTTTTCCCAGATCTTGGCACGTACATGGCGGAGTGTAGCAATGAGTGAATGCACTCGTGGGCGGGATGCCCCTCGCTTTCTAGTCTCTGGTACTCTGATAAGTGACCATTTTCCCGCCTAGTAGAACTTAAAATTGAAGACTTTGAAGACGAGGAAGGGAGGTCAGAAAGGATCAAAGAGGTCAAAAAAGGCCATGAAACAGCAGGTATTTGCTCGTGGCCACCACCCAACTAATACTCAGCTGATCAGTATTCCCTCCAGTGCATCTACATTCTGCAAATTTTGATACATTGCGCCGCCCGCTACGAACAATCTATACAGATACTGGTTGATGATGTTGCATGATGGCCCTTATATGAGAGGAAATTCCTTCTAGTTTTAAATAATAGAAATAGAAATCATCATAGCTGCTCTTATGGGTTTTTTCTTTTTTCGAATTATGTCTAGGTAGTGATATTGTGGTGATCACTGATGTCGTGGCGTTGATGAGGCTGAAAATGCAGATTCCCCTACCCCCCCCTCCCTACCTAGCCTGATAAGGGTCTCCGGCTGCTGACTCATCAGCACGACAGGATCGCGAAATTGGAAGCTAGCCGACCACCAAAAATGGCGGGGATGAAGCTCTGCGGTCAGTCAGACTGACCGACTGACAGCACAGTTCCGAAGGGTTACCTCCACCCACCACCGTCGACCTCGTCCTGCAGCCGACTTCCCCAGATACTACATGACCGGTTCTATGGTCACTGTTGAATCTTGGGGACGTCAATCGAACCGTCTCATCCTTCTCGCACCACTTCCCGAACCCTCAAGATCAAGCAATCCAGCTTCGGCAGATCGCGCAGCACCCCGAATCTGACAATGGCTTCCTTCGAAGCGGCGAAGAGTTTACAGGGCAACCGCGCCCGCCCGAGGCCCGTTATTCCTGCTATCCCTCTGCATTACATACAGAGGCGCAAACAGAATGTCCAGACAGCACTTAAGGCGAGCGTGCCCGCTTCGAGTGCTGCAAGTGTTCGCTGCTCGACTTCACCCCCAGCATCACCCCAAATGACCGCCGACATAGGTGTCACAGTCGCTGTCAATGACCCCTTGGACGACCAGGCGAAGCCAGCGAAAGATGCTTGGGTTCGCCCTTCGTCTCCTCTGATTTCCGCTGCAGAAGAAAAGCGAAACTTGGCCGCGAAGTTGCATCTGCTCGATCTGGCTGAGCAGGGAGCTGCTCTGGAAGTTGGCAGTCCTCAAGGTCAGTAAAGAAAGGATATTTGTTGCAGATTGATTGCTTGATGCCATTAACCCATGCTGACGGTTGAAGTAGGCCCCCATGAGATTCGTCTGGCTTCACCTGATGATCGAACATTGTCCCCCCAAGAGCAAACGACCACCTCCCAAGAGAAGACGAGTTCAGCTACATCCGACAAGCAATCGTCAAGCTCAAGATCTATCTACAACATGCCACCAGCGCAGTTTGTCCCTGGCCAGCATGCAATTCCAGATGTTTCACCCATGGAGCCTGACTTTCAGGGCTTCCCGACATCTGCTGGACCACATCCCAAGCACCATGGCCATGCTAGTCATGGAAGTCTTGTTTTCGCTGGCTTTCCCAGTTCAAACAATTCATCGCCAGCACCGCCTCTCTCTGCAGGTGGCATGTCTCAATATCCATTCCCTCATCCATCGCAGTCTATGCATCCTCATTCAAACGGCTTCCAAGTTATGCCACCTCCGGGATTTGGCTTCCCCCAGCAGCCCAACAACCATATGATGCATAGTTCAGGACTAGACAATTTTGGCCGCCGTCATCCAGTGCCTTTTGCACCCCCCGAAGGCTATTCACCATCTGTAACCCCCGGTATCAGCGAGAATCATCGTCCCCTATTCTACGACCCCTCAACTCCTCACAGCTTTCACTCACATTCATCACCGTCTCGCGAGCAGGACATACATGCCCTACAGTCTTTTACCCCGAATATACAAGTCGCAATGACGAATGGCAGCAATGGCCATGTCGATGATGTAAAGCTTTACCATCAGCATCAATCTCATACTCGCAGTGGATCTTCGCTTCCTGCTATCCTTCAAGCTCCTGCCATGGATAACCTTGACGGATTGCTAGGCTATATCCAGAGTCAATTCGCAAATCCCACAATGGCTGACTACGTCTTGGAGATTCGTTACACTGACAAGCGCGCCTCGCCTCTGCGGATTCCCGGTCACAATCTGATATTTGCTCGAAGCCCCGCATTGAAACGTCTCATGCTTGATGTTGCTCAGACTAGCGCCGGAGGTGATGAAGCCGCACCTAGAACAATTTTGATTGAGTCTAATGACCGCTTCCTTCGAACTGACGGGTGTTGGATTGCTCTGCAGAGATTGTACGGTGGACCATTGCTCAATCCTGATATATTGCCGGATCCTGCGGAGGCGCAACGTTCTGTTACTTCGCCAGGCAATCTCGATACCGACAAATTTGGTCTTGCGCTCGGATACGCTGCTGCTGGTCAGATTCTCCAGATCCCCCCAGTTCTGAATCGAGGCGTCGAAGTGGCCTCCCGTTTCATTAATTGGTCAACACTCGAGAAGGCCCTCGATTTTGCATTAGATGGAGGTCTCAGCACCCAATGGACTCTGGAGAACACTTTCGACGGTATTTGTCCAAGCACATATGGGCCAGCGGTCGATATGCTCATTCATGCGGCTCTCAACTTCTTGATCACCAATTTCCCTCCTCATCTCGACTTTGATCAGAATGTTCCTGATCCGAAACACAACAGGCGTCTTCCTGCAGTGGATGAAGGTAAAGCCGCAAAGCACAATCCTCGATTAAGCTCAATCAAATTTGGCGATCATTCAATAGAAGAATCTATCCATGCGACCTACAACGGCACCAATCTTTCTGCCGTCATCTCTAGGGTTCTTGTTAATCTGCCATTCCAGCTACTGAAGTATGTTCTGGAGTCGCCGTCCCTTGGCAACGTTGGTGATTGGGCGACGGTCGCTTTGCGCCGAAGCGTTATGCATGATGTTGTCAACGAACGCGAGAGACGTCGCAGCCGTGTCTGTAATGAGTGTAAAGTTCCAAATTCTGTACGCATCGCCAACCCGAATGAGTGGCAGGCTGTAGGATGGCAAGAAACAGTCGGTTCTGATCCGGCCCGCAAAATCCCCACCTTGACCAGGACTTGGGTTGACTTCAAACTTCCGGAATGAAGTGGCTAGGGGCCAATTTACCATACAACTTCAACGTAGTCTATTATGAGGATGGACGCTTGCATACAGCATTGGCCTTTTACTTTCTTTCTGGCAAGTTCAGACTGATCATGCATAGAAGGGGCATGTCAGATGTACGCTTTATGATATAAGGCATCATCATCTGGAAACAAGAGTCGGTGATGGCTCGTGGGGATGAATAGAGCTATGAGCGGCGTGGGATGGCATGGAGACGGAGAGCGACCTCATGGGAAGGTCCTAAAATTATCATGATGAGCGGAAAGGAAGCATTATAGGAGTAATTCAAGCGAAAAATAGGTAGCTTTAAGGTAACTGCATGCTGGAGAAATAGAAACTCAATGGATGATCTCTATACAAGTATCTTGCTTTGTGTGTTTCTATGTGGAGTGAAATAATGCATTTTGAAAACATCTACCTTTTTTGTAGGCGCTGCCCAGGCCAGGGGTAACCACTGACATCACACCCAAGCGCGTCCGTGCACGACTCTCCAAGCTGTCTATCTGGCACCAAGTCTCATCTGGAACCCAAAACCCAATTCATCCCGACTTTCTATTCTATATCTCAAAATGCGGCATCTAACTAATCTGCTGCTCCTCAGCAGTGCAGCAAGCTCCATCGCCTTGAGCGAACCTCCTCGCCCTCGCGGTGTTGGCCCAGAGTGTCCGTGTCCTCCCCTCAATTGCCCTTGCCATTGTCTCAGCGACATCCATACTGACGCGTTCATGGCTCTTTAGTTGCGAAATTCTACAAACTCTCAAAAGAAACTTTCACTTGCATCACCACGCCATCGGTGGTCATATCGCTATCGAGCGTCAACGACGACTTCTGCGACTGTCCCGACGGCAGCGACGAGCCTGGCACCGCCGCATGCAGCTTCCTCTCTGCGCTGTCCCCGCCGCAGCCTGTGCCTGGCACGGCGACGGGCACGAATAACGCGACACTGGCACTGCCTGGGTATTATTGCAAAAACAAGGGGCATATGCCGAGTTATGTGCCGTTTAGCTATGTGAATGACGGGGTGTGCGATTACGAGTATTGCTGCGATGGCAGCGATGAGTGGGCTGGTGTGGGAGGGATACAATGCGAGGATCGGTGCGCGGCGATGGGGAAGGAGTGGCGGAAGAAGGAGGCGGAACAGCTTAAGGGGGCGAGGGCGGCGTTGCAGAAGAAGGCGGAGTTGGTGAGGCAGGCGGAGGTTGTTAGGTTGGGTGTGCAAGACATGATTAGGGATCTGGAGGTGGAGACTGGAGCGCTTGAGGCGAAGGAGAAGGATGCAAAGAGGAAGTTCGACGAGGTGGAGAAGCGCGAGAGGTCGAAGGTGGTGAAGGGCGGGAGTGAGAAGGCGACAAGGACGACGGTGCTGGCGAAGCTGGCAAAAGCGAGGGTGGAGGAGCTTAGGAGTGGGTTGATGAGCTCCGTTGCGAAGAAGGATGCTGCGAAGGCTAAAGTACAGCAGCTTGAAGCCATTTTGACGGCGTTCAAGACAGAGTATAATCCAAACTTCAACGACGAGGGAGTTAAGCGCGCTGTTAAGGCATGGGAGGATTATGTTGCGAAGAAAGATTCGGAGTCCGAGGAAAATGCTGCAGAAGAGGCAGACTTGGAGGAGATTTGGAAACCGGATAGTGAAGAGACTTCCGGGATCAACTGGGCAGAATGGGAGCAAGAAGAGGAGGAAAGCGATGTCGAAGCCCGTAAGCTACTCTCTCTCCATAAGGAACCAATATCGCGCTAAGCTAATCATCATCTAGTCTACCGCTTCGAAGAGTACCTCCCTTCCTCTGTCCGCGACTGGATCCACGACAAAATCCACTCCTTCCGCCAATTGCTCGTCGACAACGGTATCCTCGCCAACACCTTCTCACCCTCGTCCTCCGAAACCAGAGCTGTAACCGAAGCCCGTGACGCCTGGACCGCTGTCCAAAACGACATTCAGAGCAAGCAATCCGAGCTTTCCTCCAAGCGCACTGACCTGACCGCCGACTACGGACCACAGGGCGTCTTCCGCGCCCTCAAAGACACATGCATCTCGCTCGACGCGGGGGAGTACAACTACGAGCTCTGCTTCCTCGCGCGGACGACGCAGAAGAGTCTTAAGAACGGGGGCAGCACGAGCCTTGGGGACTTTAGGAGGCTGGAGAAGGTGGTGGTAGATGAGGATTTGCGGGCTGATGGGCGGGGATTGGGCAGCGGAGAAAGGTGGGCGATGGTGTTTGAGGATGGCCAGCAGTGCTGGAATGGCCCAAGGAGGAGCACGACGGTGGTGATGGTATGTAGGGAGAAGGAGGAGGTGTGGAAGGTTGTAGAGGCGGAGAAGTGTGTGTATAGGATGGAGGTGGGGACGCCGGCAGTGTGTGAGGAAGGGGCTGGACAGAAAAAAGGGGCCAAAGATGAACTGTAGTATGTAGCAAGTGGTGACTTTTCATGGCGTAAAGGAAGCTATGTGTTGGAAAATGGTGTACTAGAGCAAAGCAATAGGATTCATGCGATTTTGAATTTGTGCCTGGCCTTGGCTGCGCTGACAGACAGCAGAGCCTCAGTATCATCCCCATAAACACCCGCGTTGCAAATGCCAATTCAATTTCTGTGCCACGCTTATCCGAAAACCAGACATCAATCATATCTCATAAGGCCGCTTCCTGCTGAAGTCCATTCCATCCAACTTCTTCCTCAGAATAAGCGTCACTAACGTCAGCACCGTTTATGCAATTTTGACCCTCCTCGTCTCCACAACCGCCTATTCCTCCCTGACAAGAACAAAAGAAATAAAGGAACCTCTAATCAACCCTCTGATTCCTCAGCCAACCTCTCCTCCACACCTAAGCTCACCCTGGACTCACCCCGCTCAAGCACCGGGATCAGCATCCCCATCGCCGCCCTCTCCACTTCCTCAACCATCCTCTGTGCCGGCACCTCCCTCGCCGTCGCCGACTCCTTCCACGCGCCGAAGCGGCAGAGTTCCCTCGCATGCCCCAGAATCCCGATTGTGCTGATGACAAAGGCGTAACACGGGAAGAGGCCGGCGTGGGTCGTCGCCATGCGGTCTGTGACGAACTCCGAGCGCTGGGCGCGGTGGATGCGGGCGAAGCAGTAGCGGAGCGGCAGCTCAGCCGCCACGAAGGCGTACGTGAAGGGATGGAAGAAGCACTGCGTCAGGGCCCCGCTGGAGCCGACGAGACAGCGCAGGAATAGGGAGAGGGTGAGGAGGAGGAACTGCGTGCTGAAGTAGTGGTTGAGCTCGCGGATCCAGAGGAGGCTGAAGATGCCGAGGCGGGTTCGCAGGGAGATCTCCGTTTTGAAGAAGAGCCTTGCGAATTGCCAGGCCAATTGCGCGTAGCCCTGCGCCCAGCGGACGCGCTGGGTCTTATACGCTGCCCATGTCGTCGGTCCCAGCTCGTGTGATATCACAGTCGCGTCATGCACGATGACTGCGCCCGCCGCCAGCGCCCGCAGCGAGAGGTCGATATCCTCGATCACGGCCTCAGGACTCATGCACAACTCCTTCAGGACGCTGGCGCGCCAATACCCATTGCTCCCGGTGAAGAGTGCGAAGTTCCACAACTCGGCCCGTCCAGGCTGCCAGATCGTGCTGAAGCGGTCCTGGTCACAGGCGCAGAAGGCTGCGACGGAGGAGGCGGACGTGTTGTAGACGATGCAGCGGCCTTGAATGCAGTCCACGCGTGAAGTGCAGAAGCGCGCGGCGGCGAGGCGGGGGGCGAGCGTGTGAGGGAGGTGGTCGGCGTCGAAGAGGGCGATGATGCCGCGGGGGTCGAATGTGCGGAGGAGATGATTGATGTTTTCGGCTTTGGTGAGGGAGTTGGGGACGGCGTGGATGTGGAAGTTTTTGTGGAGGCGGTGGAGGTCTTGCAGGCGGGTTTCTACAGGGAGGGGGTGGGGATTGTTATATACGAGGTCAACACGGAGCTTTGTAGAGGGATAGTCGAGTTTTGTGAGGACGTGCTGGAGGCTGTTGAGGATGATGTCCTTTTCATTAGGGAGGTAGGCGACGAAGACGACATTTAGAAAGGGTAACTCAGAATCGGAATAGGGGAATTTGAAGCCAGGCTTAGCGCATAGAGCAAGTTTCCTCTTGCCTACTTTGAAAGGCTTTGTGCTTAAATGGGCCTCAAATATTGAGACACTATTGGTGAGGACGTTTGTGAGGACGAGGAAGAACCAGAGAGACTTGACGATGGAGTCCTGGGAGACAATGTAGAGATACATGGAGATGGTGAAGTATGAGGTAACGAGGAGCATGGGAAGCCATTCTTGGACGACATTTGACTTAGGTCTAGTCATTTCTTGAACTTGAGGCTCGCCAGGCTCGTCAGGTTGTGATTTTGTCATCGTTCTTAATACTCTCGACGGTGAGGGTCGGTTTGGTTATGTTAAGTGTGAAAGCGAGTTTTGCCAAAGAGTGGCGAGGAATTCGCTGTTTAATCTTGAAATTTAGAAGACACCATAGAATGTGAAAATCTCCAGCTCTCGTGAGAGATTTTGAGAGTTGAATGAAGGAGAAAGTCGAAATAAGTAATTGTCTTGACGCTGGGGTGCTTCGGAGCAATGGTTGAGTGTCTCAGACTAGATCCGGTCAGAGAGCAACCTGGGGGTATTTCAGGAAACACATAAATTGAGAGGAGATGTTTATTTAGAGCAGTTCTGAAAGGGTCATGGGGGATTTTAGAGACATAAAAGGGGTTTTGCTTGCCTTGTCTCAACAAAGGCAGGGAAAGGAGACATTGGCGTCTTTAGGATAGCCTCATTCTTAGAGAAACGTAGCTGTTGTTTGGTAACATCGGCACTGAGAAAACTATAGTGTAAGCTAGTCTTCACTGTAATGTTGTGTTTGTATACTGTGAATGCCTTCCTTCATGCTGCTCAAGCATCGCATTGGTCGTTGTGCGGCAAAACGCAAGACATACAGGGCTGCATACAAGAACGACTGGTGGTTCTTTCGTGAAACATGATGTACGCAGCCGGTTGGCAGCTTTCCATTACACATATATCGTTGCACGGCTGCTTTGTCCTTGTGAATATGGCTTCAATGATTCTGTTGTATCTAGCCCAAGAGATTAGCTTACTTCCAGGTGAGGCGTGCGTAAAGGACAAGTGTGATGGATCGCTTACACTTCAAGCAGGTAAACGCGCCTAGGAGGGAAGGTTCAGACGTGTGACTTGTCAACTTAGCACTAAGCATCCATGCTTTTTCTTAACAATGAGTGTTGAGCAGCGATTACCCTGATGTAAAACTTTATATAATTAAAGCATCTTCTAATGATTCCAATTATCCCGTCTATAAAATCTATATGACCCACATCAAACTGAACTTTACTCCTTTCTTTATTCATAATCTTACATTTCACCATATCGTGGCTGGTCCATCAAGAACCCCATCAGTCGTCGCCCCTATTATCGCTTACTTATCAGAGTGACGGGGTATTATCTTGGCGACGCGAGTTCGATTGCAATGTAAGCAATCCAGAGCAGACCGCGAGACTCATTACAATTTGATCGACTGAGAGAAAGAGGGTCTGATGAATTTCCTTACGCTAGCGCATAGCCGACGGCGACAGCCGCCACAGCAGCAAGTGCACGGCCGGCGTTCTTGGGCACCCCTGCGTTGGTGAATAACGGAGAGTCGGATTCGTGGGAGGGATTTCCGTCGGTTGACATGGCAGCGTCGACTTCGACGGTGGCATCAGGCTCAGCGGTGGCCTGACGAGCCTGAACGTGACCATTGGTGATCTGCACGATCTGGCCGTCGGCAATCTGCTGGATCTGGCCATCGGGAATCTGCTGGATCTGGCCGTCGCCGATCTGTTGGACCTGGCCCTCAGGGAGCTGCTTGATCTGACCATCGGCGATCTGCATGATCTGGCCGCCAGCGATCTGAATGATTTGGCCGTCGGGGATCTGCTGGATCTGGCCATCGGGGATTTGAGTTAGGACTGGGGTTTGGCTCTGGCTCCCCGAGACGTGGAAGGTGGCTGGGCTTGCGGCTAGGCTTTGATTCTGGCCTCCCGAGACGTGGGTGGCAGATGGGCTTGCGCCTGGGCCTTGGCTCTGGCCCCCTGAGACTCGGGCGGTAGATGGAATGTTCTGGTTTTGGATCTGGCCATCCGAGATCTGAGCAATAACAGTGGCAGATGGGCTTGCGCCGGGGCCCTGGATCTGGCCTTCCGAAATCTGAGCGACGACAGTGGCAGATGGGCTTGCGCCGGGGCCTTGGCTCTGGCCCGCCGAGACGTGGGCGGTAGATGGGATGTTCTGATTTTGGATCTGGCCATCTGAGATCTGAGCAATAACAGTGGCAGATGGGCTTGCGCCTAGGCCTTGGCTCTGGCCCCCCGAGACGTGGGCGGTAGATGGGCTTGCGCCAGGGCCTTGGATCTGGCCTTCCGAGATCTGAGCGACGACAGTAGCAGATGGGCTTGCGCCAGGGCCTTGGATCTGGCCTTCCGAAATCTGAGCGACGACAGTGGCAGATGGGCTTGCGCCAGGGCCTTGACTCTGGCCCCCCGAGACGTGGGCGGTAGATGGGATGTTCTGATTTTGAATCTGGCCATCCGAGATCTGAGCGATGCCAGTGGCGGTTGGCCGCTGGGTCATTTGGAGTTGACCGCCGGAGACTTGTTGAACACCTAAGTTGAACATATTCGTCAGCAATTTTCATGGCAATGCGAGATGAGATGTATATTGATGTTCAAGAGGGCCAGGCTAGACAAGAAAGCAACACATACCTCCACTCTGGATCTGGATCTGGCCATCAGCAATCTGGTTCCCAGTGCTTGTATTCCGGCCCGCAGTGCTTATGATCTGTCCGTCGACAATCTGGTTGCCAGTACTTGTAATCTGTCCATCGACAATCTGAGTAGCTTGGGCTGTGGAGCCTGTGCCTGTACCTATGGCATCGCATGATAGGGTATTGATGACAATTCGTTCGCATTGATCGGCAATCTTCTGATCATAGATGTTGAAGAAGCCACCAGAGCGGCATTGCCAAAAGGCTGTCGAGCCTCCAAGAGCGAGATTTCCATTGCTGCAAACAGACCATCCACCAGTAAAAATAGCTCCGGCTTGAGCTGGCGGTCCATCGAACTGGAACTGATGGTTGGCGACGATAGAGCCAATGCGGCCGTGGGAGTCAGTGAGAACACCATTCTTCAAATGAGCAACAAGAGTTCCCGTGCCTGCACACTATATAAGAGCTTAGCCATGCATCTTCATAGACTTTTGCTTTGAACTACAGACCTGGGCACGCTTCTTCATCTTGGAGGCAGATGTAGAAGCAGCAATGCTGATCTCAAAGCTACTAGCAAAGTTTCGATTGCAACCAGCTGGAGTGGAAGTGGCTGGCTCGATAATACTGCTCACCCCTTGGGCAGTGACGGATGTAGCCACAAGGGCCATAGCAGCGATTGAATAACGCATACTGGAAGAATAGTGGAAGGAGAGTCTCTGGATGTAGCGATTTCAACGAGAGTAGAGCAGCAGACTGAGAGGTCTACAAGAGGAAATAATGTCTGGTATATGGGTGAAAAGAGAAAGAGAGAAAGAGAAGGAGGATCTCGAGATTATGTAGGTGTCCAAAAAAAAAGAAGTAGCTAAGGTAGGATTGACAGTGACAGCTGCGCTATATTACGTGACAAAGGTGAGCTCGAAAATCAGCACATCCAGCAGCAGAAGTAGATATTTGAACGAATGAGCCCTTTTTACCGTAGTTAATAAAAATAGGACAGGCTCCCTAGCGTATCATGAAAGCAAAGAGATGACGCGAAACAAGCAAGTGTTGGTTCCCCCCC
>Ga0209512_1000486_pt1 | contig 64531 bp, 42 predicted proteins | sample frozenSSSSmetaG_FD_184142 | JGI IMG/M metagenome (GOLD analysis project Ga0209512, IMG submission 184142) | Glacier valley bacterial and archeal communities from Borup Fiord, Nunavut, Canada, to study Microbial Dark Matter (Phase II) -... | ecosystem: Environmental > Aquatic > Freshwater > Ice >...
CTTCCTTCCTTCCTTCCTTCCTTCCTTCCTTCCTTCCTTCCTTCCTTCCTTCCTTCCTTCCTTCCTTCCTTCCTTCCTTCCTTCCTTCCTTCCTTCCTTCCTTCCTTCCTTCCTTCCTTCCTTCCTTTTTACAGATCTTCTGGTATTTAAGCATAATAACCTGAAAACAGGTAAAAAACATTTCACCCTATAAATGGTTTAGGTTAATTTACAATACTCTATGTATAATAAGATAGCGGTAGTTAAACTATATTATCTATTATTAGTTTATTTACTCCTCGACAGGCTGTTACATAATGCAAATTCGGTAAGTGTAGTAGTACTCTATATAACAAAATACTTATATAAGACAGATAATAGCTCAAATATGCACAGGTATAAACTGTAAAGTTTTAACCAAATTGTCAATACTTATGATAAAGGTAGAGTTATTACCTCTAGACAAAATATAATCTTAGTTACTTATTTTAGTTTTACTTAAAAGACTAAATTAACAATTAAGACGCTAATATCAATAAACCCTAAAAACAAAGTAAAACCTGTTATCTTGTCTCCTTTTTTGTATTTAGGTATAAAAAGGGGAGGGGGGTTAAATTAATAATAGGTATTGTTAATTACGACTGCCATAAATGAAATGGAATCTAATATTAAACTAGTTATTGTAATTTATTGTTAATAACTTTAATTGTATTATTATTAACATTACCTATGGCTGGCTCTACATTTAATTTAATTTTTATTAATGTTTACATATATTGATAAGCTTGAATTTAGTTTAACAATCGGTATTTTATTCGCATTCTTATCAACTTTAAGACTAATAATGTCTAATATGAAAAGATAAAAACAAAACTTAATGTTAAACCTTCTTGTTTTATATGATTTATTTAATGGATTTTGATTAGGCTTTTTAGATTTATTAGCTCTAGTTTCTGTAATTTTAGGTATATTTATTATTGTAACTAAAAATCCAGTAATCTCTGTTTTATTTTTAATCTTATTATTTTCAAGTATTGCAGGTTACTTAATTTTACTAGGTGTTAAATTTATAGGTATATCTTACTTATTAGTTTATGTGGGTGCAGTATCTATTTTGTTTTTATTTATATTAATGTTAATTAATATTAGAATTTCTGAATTAATAAGCGATACTAATAACAACATACCTTTAGCTTTAGTAACAATTTTAACTTTTGTAGTATTATTTACTACAGTAATACCAGAAGCTAGTGTTAACTCCGGTATGATGGGTAAACAAGTCTATACAATTTTGCAAGATATACTTAATATAGATAATTTAGAATATGTGACATCTAAAAATTGAGACGGAAATTTAGTAGATAATACTGATATAATAAGCATTGGAAACATAATGTATACAAGTTATTCTATTTGATTATTAATAACTTCTATTATATTATTATTAGCTATGGTAGGTGCAATAGTTATAACTATTAAACAAAAAATTTAATAGTGTTCAATAAATATTTTATTGAAGAGACTTTAGTTTAACAGGTAAAACATGCGACTTTTAATCGCCATAATGTGGGTCCAAATCCCACAGGTCTTAAGGTATTATATTGTTTCTATTTGGGTTTTCTTATCTATAGTTTTGTTGAGTAATATTCAATAATATTTATTATAATCTTAAATTTAAGGCCAATATACGCTTAATATCCAATTATAATAGATTAGATATAGATTTGTTTAGATAGTATCTAGGCCTAACCGGTACCAGGTTAGGACGGCTTGAGTGTGCGACGCATACCGCGCGGTTTTAAACTTAAATTAAATACCTGTATACTTATTAAGTTGAGTAATAGGGCGAAATATATAAATTTAAGATTTAACCTGTACTATTCTTTTTAAAGTATCAGTTACTGATATACTGCTTATTACCCTTAAGCACTCTTTATATTTTTACTACTCGTTAATCTGTTACCCTTGTAGATTTTTCAAAGTAAATATTAACATCCTAACCTTTTATATGCGGGCGGGTTAGAATAAAAATAAGTAGGAGAATATATAAGTTATATTTTTGTTCATTAACCAGTTTATTTTGTTATTTTTTACTAAAAAAATAGTAATATCTAAATAAACTTAATCGTAGTATTAATATAAAGGGTATTAGCTTCGATTAATATAGAGAGCTCCCTTCCCTTCCTTGTCTTTTAAACTATAGCTAGATAGATCTTACTAGTATATATATATTAATAAAATATAGAGATTATGTTTAAAGTTTTATAGGTCCTAGCTTATAAGGAAATAGTAATAGCTTTGAAAACAGCATCATAGATAGGGATTATACAGGCTATGTAATTTATATACCTTTATATACAATTTTTCAAATATAGCGGTTAACCCTTATAAGTTATAACAAGATCTTATTATATAATAACAGTATAAACAGCCATAGTATTATTGCCTATGCTTTCTAATTAGTGGCTTGTCGGAGGAGACTACTCAATACGAACTTAAACATATCAATAAAATAAAAAATGAAAAAAAAACAACTTGCACATTCGTAAAAATATATTTAAACGAGCTAGGTTAACTTTTTTTTTGTATACTCTATTCAATAAGTATATACAAATATTATAAACAGTAAGGCATTAGCCTTTCGTGCCATAGTTACTTATTTAGTTAAATAGTCCCCCTAGATAGCTCTAAATAGCAGACTGCTAAATGGTGTAACATAGTATACTTTTATATAATAAAAACCTATTTTTAGGTAATTATGGAGATTAAATTAAAAAAATAAAACAATAAAACACGATAAGGAAGGTTCATTAATGGTAAAATGAATTGAGCTGTAAACTCAATGGCAATTCGCCTCTGAGAGTTCGAATCTCTTCTTTCCTACCTTCTTATTAGCTCAATGGTAGAGCAGAATACTTCTAATATTTGGATCCGGGTTCGAGTCCAGGATAAGAATACTCTTTGCCAGGATAGTTCAATTGGTTAGAACATTAATTTCATGCATTAAAAATGAGAATTCGAGTTTCTCTCCAGGTTCGTCTATCCGGTTATAAAGGTAGACTTTCTAGATGCTACATATGTTGAAAATTTTTCATCTCATCCAGTCCAGCCCTGTCGAGCCCCCCTTACTGTCCCGCCCAGTCCAGACCAGTTCAGTCCAGACCAGTCCTGTCCAGTCCAGTCGACCTGTCCAATTTAAGGCTGTTTTATTAAAAGGTGTGTATATTACCACCCGCCATCTATAATGTAAAAAAAAAATCTTTTTATAGTAGTTATCTAAACCACTTTATACAGCTAGGCTTTAATTTAGTAGGGTTAATTAAAGCAGATGGTAATGATTGAACATCAAAAACAATAAAGTCGTATAAATAACTCGCACATAACACGTACTTTCCATTTACCTTTTTTCAGTAAGTAAAAATATATAAAGTAGTTTATATTAAGATAAAGGAAAAGACACATGTAAATATAGAACTTATGAAACTGATAGATTAATATAAAATATTAACTTACTAAAAGGTAAAGTTCGTACACCCAAATTAAAATACCTAACCAGAGCCATTGATCATCTTAATACAATATATAACGCTATTTAAAACCTACCTTTAGATAAAAGTAATTTATAATCTAATGCATGACTCGCAGGATTTAGTGGTGGACATTTAGATATAAGTTTAGAAGGAAATTCTAGATTAAATGAGTCTACCCCGGAAGAGTAAAATGTATGTTTTATATAAAACAACCAGTAATTTACAAACCAACCGATGACTCATGTGTACCGTTTATGTCATAAATAGGTGATTTATTTAAATGTAAAATAAAGTATAATTAAAAAATGAAATGACTTTTCTGGCTTAAGCTGATAGTAAACATGGTTTAACTAAATCTTAAAATATCCCTTAATAAATAGTAAACGTCACGATTATTTATACAACCGTTAGATTGCTTAGGAAAAGCTTTAGCAAATGAATAAAATATCTGTATAGATAAAATAAAAGGTTATATAAAGGTAATATATAACATTTATACTTGTAAAAAACGGCCATAAGTTAATGGTAAACTGATCGTCTTCCAAACGAATAATACCGATTCAAGTTCGGTTGGCTGTAAATTAACCCAAACGAAGTGTCTCGGTTAAACTTATATTAGCCACAGAGTTAGTAACTTAATAGGTAAAGGTTCCTCTTGTCGAGAAGAAAGATGCCGGATCGAAGCCGGCCTAACTCGTAATTAGGGAAAAGTTACTATCGGTAAAGTGAGATATTTGCTAAATATTGTGTTATATTACACCTAGATGTTCGAATCATCTCTTTTCCGAGTTGATGAGAGTATAGTTTAAGTGGTAAAATAAGAAGCTTCAAACTTCATGTTTTCAGTTCAAGTCTGACTGCTCTTGAACATATTTGTAACATAAATAAGGTTCCTTAACTTAATTGGTAAAGTGTACCTTTGATAAAGGTATGTTCAGTGTTCAATTCGCTGAGGAATCAGTAAACATCTTGTCTAGATTTAATCTAGCTCTAGTTAGTCCAGTTTTTTGGGAGAAAAATATCACAATAAATTAAATGCTTAATTAAGCATCTTGCGTTATAGCGTCTTACTTGAGCCATTACTTTGTCGCACAATTTGCCCTCCTGTTTTCAATAAAGTGTATTAAATTATTCTGATTTATCTAGTAGCTTAAATAATATTTATAACTAGTATTGTATTGTTTTAATTAAACTTGTGATTAGTAAACAAAAATTATAGAACCCCCCCCCCCAATTATTTAACGCTTTAGTTAGAGTAAAGTTACCTTTTATAATAAACAATAAATAAGCTAAAAACGCTAGCGTATTATACTTATTATTTATGATAAATTAAAAATAAATATATTAAATCTCTTGTGTTTATATAATCCATTACCTGACCCGCAGATATAATAATTTAAATATAGATGGAGTATATTAGTATATAACTTAGCGAGTGCAGTATATAATTGTATAAACCTCAGGTAAGTCCCTTTTATAAAATATATTGTGTTTAAATGTAGATCCTACTTTCCCTTAAATTGTTTATAAGATAGGTTTGCTAAAGGCCTTTATAAGGGTTATTAATAGTTAAATTTTTGTAACAGATTATAACCTCCTTGGTTATTTGTAGTAATTAGTCTCTAAAAATCGCATGTTTAATAATTAAAATAATTTTTATAATTTAACGCCCTACACCCTTCCTCCGTAAATTAAGTTAAAATAAGCATAAATAATTAAATAATTATTTATACGTCATTAGAGATTTAAAACCTTATATAAGTGGTATAAAAAGTAGAGGACTGTAAATAAGGGTCAGGTTATATTAAACAAGTTCTCTTAGCAATAAGTTAAATTGTTTTTACATGGACTTTATAAAAAGTTTTTATAATCAATATTATGTAGCAAATAATTATTTAAATTAGCGTCAAATTAATTTTCATTTAGTGTTATTAACCTTAACTTAGGTCATTAAGAAGGGCTTCAACTAAAAAACGCTTTAAAATAATAAACGTTAAATAAAGCGTCAGTAACTTGTATGCCTGGTAATCAATAACATAGTGTTTTTAAAAAACATTCGTATACTGTAATTAATAAAACGAAATATTTAGTACTATCAAGTACTAATTTCCCATGTACAGATGGATTAAATTTTACCCTTATTTAATTTGGTGTGATTACCTTTTTAAAAGCGTCTATAAAGCACTACTATTTTTTGATGGATAAATAGTTTTTAAAGGTGAAAATAGGCGATTAGGTTTAGCTCATTCATATTACTTATATTTTGGTTTAAATAATTTAGCTTATTCTTGTCCTAGTTCTTGTTTTTTATAAAAAATTTAGGTTTGGCTTACAAGCTTTTTATTTTTTAGGTCTAACAAGATCTATGTCATTATAACAGAATTATACCCTGATTATTACCTAAATAAAACAAAAATTATTGTGACATTTGTATACACCCGTAGCATTAGCTCATTTAACTAGAGGGTTGGTAATTTTAAAGGTATTATTAGATTATTTTTCACTGGGTTTTATAGCATAAAATATATCGCTACGCTAAGAAGTGGATTAATAGAGTATACACTGTACTATACGTTATTTTAAATGCCATTAACCTAAAATTAATATAAACTACGTATGGTTCTGTCACCTTTTATGCTTTCAGATACATGTAAATTAGGATTATAAAAATATATAATAAATACTTAAACCTAAATAGAGAATTGGCTGAGTGGTCTAAAGCGGTAAGCTTGAAACTTATTTAATTCTAACAATTACATCCGTTCAAATCGGATATTCTCTGTTATAATTTAGTTATTAAATAACAGGTTATACGGGTTAGAGCCAGGTTGGTTCGGCGCCTCATTTGGGTTGAGGAATTGTTAAGTTCGAATCTTAATAACCCGATTTTCCTTGGCATCCTAATTGCCCCATTATTTTTCTCATATTGTAAAAAATTTAAAGTCATATAGTTGTGTATGGACGTAGCTAAAAATACCCCATTAAAATGGTTTTTAGGGTATTTTGATCTTTTAATGCAATTTAATTAACAGATTAAGGGGTACATTTTTTATATTTTTTTTTTATGTTATTAACTTTAATATTAACACCTTTAATTGGAATTTTCATATTATCAGCAACTATCTCGTACGGTATTACATCGCGTAATGTTAAATCCATTGCTTTGGTTATTACAGTATTAGATTTAATTGTTTCATTAATAATATATATCTTATTTGATTGTAGTAGTAAACAATTCCAATTTGTTGAGGAGCATTATGAAATAAGTTATTTTGATTTTTATTTAGGTATAGATGGTTTATCTATATATTTTGTTTTATTAACGACTATTATAATGCCAATAGCATTAATGTCAAATTGAAAATCTATAAAAGAGAACACGATTATTTTTTTAATCCTAATATTATTATTAGAAACATCATTACTTTTAGTATTTTTAATTCTAGATATTTTGTTGTTTTATATATTTTTCGAAAGTATTTTAGCTCCTTTATTTCTATTGATAGGGTTATTTGGATCTAGTGAAAAAGTAAGAGCTAGTTTCTACCTTTTTTTATATACATTATTAGGAGGAAATGGCCTTAGTGTAAAAGAGCCAAATTACGGGGAAGCCCTAAAGCTCTAGTAACCAAAGTAATAGAGGAAACTTTATTACTGGCCTGATTAATGACTCAGGGTATGGTAATATCACTAGTTTTCACGCCGGCGACATGTCATGAAAATCCACATATAGTGGGAGATGAAGGAAACTGAAATGGGTGATCGCGTATCTAAATCAGGCAAATCCTGTAAAAGAGCAACGAGTAGGCGGTTCTTCAGATTCTATAAATATAGATTCTGTAAGGTGTACTCTAGTCGCTGGGAAACCAGTTTTTGGGAGAAAAATTCATTTCCATCCTTATAACCTCATAGCTGTAATGGGGCTTTAGGCAAATAGCTTTTATACATTCAACTAGACCCACACAAAAAGCCTCCTTTCGAGTGAGCAAGTAAATAACACCTCTGCCTTAGTAAAACCTACAAGGTTAACAATAAAAAAGTTAGACCCTTGGTTTATTACGGGATTTATAGTCCCAGGGGGATTATTCGTAAGTAGTAAATACAGAAAGGGTTAGAAAGTTAAAGCTATGCTCAAGATTAGTTTACATAATAAAGATTATGATTTAATATGTCAGATTAAAGATTATTTTGCAGTAGGAAGTATTACAAAGCATGGGAGCACTACCTTACAATATACGGTTAAATATTTGCAAAATTTAAGTATAATAATATTTCATTTTGATAAATATCCACTTATTAGTCCAAAAAGGGCTGATTACTAATTTTTAAAATTAGGGGGTTCATTACTTAAAAACAAGCAACACCTAACTAAAGAAGTGTTAAAAAAAATTATTAGCTTTTCTCTCTCTCTTTCTCTATAAATTTAGGCTTATCTAATTAATTAAAGCTAGCTTTTACTGGTATTAGTTCGGTTTATATACCTTTACTTTTAGATACTTGTGTTAAAGATCCAAATTGATTAGCTGGTTTTATTAATGGTGATGGATGTTTTTCCATTTCTATACTTAAATCTTCTACTTTAAAATAGGTAAAGCTGTATTAAAGTTTCAAATTGCTCAACACAGTAGTGATAATCAGCTTATGTGAATCTTAATAACCACTCTTGGATATGATAGAATCGAACTAAACTCAGCCTGATCAGCTGTGTATTTTTTAGTCACAATATACCAGAATATTACCTATAAAAAATACCTCTTTTTGACAAATATCCACTTAAAGGTGTGAAAGTTTCATAATATTATGATTAAAAAAAAGTGGCTATTCTAATGGGTAAGAAAGCTCACTTAACTGAACAAGGATTATCTTAAATTCAATCTATAAAGTAAAATATGTATTTCCTAACAAGTTCTGTTTAAGGTATATATAGACTTCGCCTTTTTTTTAGGTATATTATAAGAAAAAATAGAAACCAATGCCGTGGTACTTCATTAAGGTTTTGCTTTCCTTCCTTTCTTACTTCCTTCATGCGAACCACTCATCGAATGTATTGATTAGTGGTTGCTTGCTATGCAGGTTATAGTAACACTTCTGACCACTACTACTTGCGATTGTGTATTGCGCTGTGTCACATGAATATACAGCGATGGATTTAACCGGTTAGTCCGGTGTGAATTAAAAGTAACTCAAAATTAAAGATCACACAATAGCCCGTCCTAAATTATTAACATAATAAGGACAAAGTTGTGTACGTATTAGGGTCCTTATTTATGTTATTATCAATAATAGCGATGTTATCGTTAATAGGTACCACAGATTTTGATGTACTATATAAAACAAACTTTGAATATTTAACTCAACTTTTTTTATTTTACGGGATCTTCATAGCCTTTGCAGTAAAAACGCCAGTAATTTATTTAAACAATTGATTATTAAAAGCTCATGTTGAATCTCCGTTATCTGGTAGTATAATTTTAGCCGCTATAGTCTTAAAGTTAAGTTTATATGGTATAGTAAGATTAATTTTACCTTTATTACCTAAAGCTTTTATTTTTAACACTTATTTTATTTTTTTAATTGGAGGTTTAACTATAATATATGCTAGTTTAAGTACACTTAGAACTATAGATGTTAAAGAACTTATTGCTTATTCATCGGTATCCCATGCAGCTGTATATTTATTAGCTATGTTTAGTAATGTTATACAGGGAATAGAAGGTGCTATTACTTTAGGTATAGCTCATGGGTTTGTTTCATCTGGGTTATTTATTTGTGCGGGTGGTGTTTTATATGATAGGTCTTCTACTAGATTAATTACTTATTACAGAGGTATAGCTCAAGCAATGCCTATTTTTTCTATAATGTTTTTTATCTTATCCTTAAGTAATGCTGGTACACCATTAACTTTAAACTTTATTGGGGAGTTTATGAGTCTTTATGGCATTTTTGAAAGATTACCTTTAGCTGGTGCTTTAGCTGGCTCTTCAATAATATTTTCTGCTGCATACACTATTTTTATGTTTAACAGAATAGTATTTGGTGGATCATTTTTTATACACTCTTGAAAAAGTTACATACCAGATTTAAATAAACGTGAGTTTTTAATTTTATTAACTTTAGTTGTATTTACGGTAGTACTAGGTATATATCCTGCTCCTATTCTAGACGGCTTACATTATTCAGCTTATTGTTTAACATATAATAGTTGTTTTAGTTCTAATTTTATACATTAAAATCTTATGTGTATCAGGCGGTTTTTCATGGTAATACTTATCAAAAATCTACTAAAGCTAAAGGGGAGGTGGGGTGGGGTAAGTAGAAAAAGCTTTTTCTACTTACCGAGCAACTATAACAGGGGAAATTTAATAATATTAAATTTCCCATCCTAAAATTTTCTACTTGTTACATATTATCAGTTTCATCTACAACCGCCTATATACTCAAAATATGCATACCCTTACACTCTGTCTATTACACTTGAAGGCTAAACAACGTTTAATAGGGCATTATTATAAGTCTGATCTAATTAATAAAAAAAAAATAGCCGACTGATATATTAAAATACGGTCACAATAACTATTCTTTGTTTATATAATTGTATGTTGAAAAAGATGTTATCTATTCAAAAGTTCTTTTAAGGAGATAAAAGTTTTATTTGTTTTTAGTTTTCAAAACATAAGGCTTAGGTGTTTTAAATCTTAGGCGAGTTAGAGGTTAAATACAAAATTTTAAGAGAGACTATTATTAAGTTAATAGGTAAAAAACTTAGTAATGAGACTCGACTTGTAATGAGTTTTGCATACATTAAAGAAAATAACCCTAATTACGGTAAGTCAAACATAGTTACTAGTCATTAAATGTTTAAGTATAGGATATTAAACAAAAATAATAACAGTATATACCCTTTTTACCGAGAGCTGCAAAATAGCTTAAAACTACTCTTAAAACTCTTAAAAGTTACATATTAGCCTCCGCACCGTTTATAGGTAAATAAAAGCAGATAAACCACAACCTATTGCTTTGGGTCTCCAAGTTACTGATTTAAAAACAAATCACATAAATATATATGATTCAATAAGAAAAGCTGCGCTAGCACTTATCACAAGCCCTTCTATTATACATAAACATATTACAAATAATAATATTAAACCCTTAAAAGGTAAATATAGAATAAGTATATTATAGATATATTTTTAATATATTTGTGATTTTCCCGTTACTATATATATATAGTATACACGGTTAATAAAAAAAGGCCCTATATATATATAAGATATAATATGTAGGGAGTATAACAAGTGTGTTGGGTCGATGAAAAGCTGATATTATAATTAATTTACCTAAGTCAAACCTTCCAGCATCTCTTGTTATAACCACTACATTTAACCTCTTCAATGTTTTTAGCCTCAGTTTAACTAAAATACGAACAAAAAATAAATGACTGTTCTAAAGATAAGTTTATTTAAAGCTCCCCTATTTAACTTGGCATCTCCTTCACCTTGACCGCTAAATACAAGTATACCGCTGCTGGTTCATTTAGCGCACGATTAACTTTTCAATGTTTTTTCGTCTCAGTCTATATACTAATTATAGCAACTATTAGTATTATATTAAGTATGTCTATATGACTTATATATGTAACCTCTCAGAGTCCCATTTATGATATAACAGGTTCAAATAGGGCCGTATACTTGTTTATAGTATATGAAACTTTATTTTTTAGCCTTATTTAGTGGCTTATCTACCTGATCATCCTATACCTTAAGATGGTATAAAGGATAAGTACATAAATAAGTATAAAATATTTTTAATAACAGTGTAACTAATTTATAAACAATCTAATGGTTACTAATGTGATAACTAAAATTCAAGTACATCCTTATCATTTAGTATCTAATTCTCCTTGACCCCTCTCGACGAGTGCTTGTTTATTTGGTCTTACATCGAGTTTTCCAATGTTTTTTCAAGGTTTTACTTGGGCGCTTTATCCGCTATACACTGCAGTATGTGGTGTTATCTCAACCATGTCTTTATGATTTAGAGATATAATAACAGAGGGTACTTATTTAGGAAACCACACTCTGGCCGTTCAGAGAGGTTTAAACATGGGAGTAGGTTTGTTTATAGTATCTGAAGCTTTATTTTTTTTAGCTATATTTTGAGCATTTTTTCATAGCGCTTTATCTCCTTCAGTGGAATTGGGAGCCAAATGACCCCCTATGGGTATAGAAGCTATAAACCCTTTCGAATTGCCTTTATTAAACACTGTTCTTTTATTATCATCGGGTGTAACCGTCACGTATGCCCACCATTCTTTAATACAAGGTAAGAGAGGTGGTGGTTTATTCGGTTCATCTTTTACTGTATTATTAGCTCTAGTTTTCACAATTTTTCAAGCAGTTGAGTATACAGTATCCTCTTTTACCATCTCAGACGGTACATACTCTTCTTGTTTTTATTTTGGTACGGGTTTCCACGGGTTACATGTAATGATAGGTACGGCTTTTATTATGGTAGCTTTATGACGTTTTCGTTGCTACCACTTTACTGAGAACCATCATCTAGGTTTCGAGTCGGGTATAATTTACTGACACTTTGTAGATGTGGTTTGATTATTTTTGTTTCTATCAGTATATTATTGAGGATCTTAGTTGGGAATTGTTGAGTTTTTATGGATTCAGCGGGAAAGAGAAAGAACACTGAAGGTACTGCTAGGGGCAAACGCAGATTAGAAGAACAACCCGCGGGAAGGGTCTCTAAAAGACGTAAACTTAAAGACGATTTAACTTCGCAAGATTCCCAAGAATCATTGGAACCGACTCAGTCAGGTCCATCTCTGCCTGTCCCTTCTCAGCGTACTCCTGAGCCTACACCAGTTGAGTCCGGTCCATCTCTGCCTGTCCCTTCTCAGCGTACTCCTGTGCCTACACCAGTTGAGTCCGGTCCTTCTCTGCCTGGTCCTTCTCAGGGGCAAGGTACTTCTATGGGTCCACCCTCTCAGTTTGGTCCTTCTCTGGGGCAGCGTACTTCTATGGGTCCACCCTCTCAGTTTGGTCCTTCCCTGGGGCAGCGTACTCCTATGGGTCCACCCCCTCAGCTTGGTCCTTCTCTGGCGCAGCGTATGAATGATCTTCGGAATCCGCGAGGTACTCTTGGGGGTATTCCGACTCGGTTTGCTCCGATTCGGCCAGGGTCTGATCCGGGTCCGCGCTTTTTGTTTGGCCCTGAGTCTATTTATGATGTTAATAATCCTCCGTCTCCGTATAGTTTGGATGATGTTACGGCTCCAGTACCACGGGCAGGGCAATATCTGCCTAATACTTATCCGCGTAATTATATGCCTCTGCGTCTAGAGTATGATCCTCAACAGCCTTGGTTTAATCGGCGTACCCCTGTGCCTGGTCCTAATCAGCGTACCCCTGTGCCTGTTCCTAATCAGCGTACTCCTGTGCCTACACCAGTTGAGTCCGGTCCTTCTCTGCTTGTCCCTTCTCAGCGTACTCCTGTGCCTACACCAGTTGAGTCCGGTCCATCTCTGCCTGTCCCTTCTCAGCGTACTCCTGTGCCTACACCAGTTGAGTCCGGTCCTTCTCTGCCTGGTCCTTCTCAGGGTCAGCGTACTCCTATGGGTCCACCCTCTCAGCCTGGTCCTTTTACACAGTTCGGTCCTTCTCTCGGTCAGCCTACTCCAACGGGTGCACCCTCTCAGCCTGGTCCGCTGCCTGATTCGCCTCCAGCCTTAGATGATAGTGACGGGGGTTCACCATCCGAACCGCCCGTACCAGAAGGTGTTGGCTTGAGTCCTGGGGATAACCATCTTTGAATAATGGATTGATTCTAAAGTAGTAATCGGCTTACTTAGGGTGCACCCCTTGGCAGCTAGCTGATTCAGTACCATCCTCACTACCGTATTTCACCACCCGGAGTGGGCATACGGCAGCTAGCTGATCCACCATCATCCTCACTACCGTATTTCACCACCCGAAGTGGGCATACCAGATCTTTTTGGCTCGGTGTCCGGGGATTTGAATAACGGATTGAGCGAACTAAAGTACTAATCGGCTTACAATGTATAAAATAAATAAATATGTTTATAGAAGGCAAACTTAAAAACATGAGTACACCTTATTAATTAAATCTAAAATGTTAAAATATCAGATACTTATACCGGTATTGGAGGTATTGTTGATTACTGTTCCTGCTTTATTAAGTGTAGCCTTTGTTACAATAGCAGAAAGAAAAACAATGGCTAGCATGCAAAGAAGACTGGGCCCTAATATTGTAGGGTATTGGGGTATTTTGCAGGCATTTGCAGATGCCTTAAAACTACTTTTAAAAGAATATGTAGGGCCTACCCAGGCGAATCTTATATTATTTTTTACAGGGCCCATATTAACTTTAATTTTTTCATTGTTAGGCTATGCAACAATACCATATGGGCCAGGATTATCTATAGCAGACTTAGGTTTAGGTGTCTTATATATGTTAGCGGTGTCATCTTTATCTGCATATGGAATATTATTAGCCGGGTGATCTGCAAACTCTAAATATGCTTTCTTAGGGTCCTTAAGAAGTACGGCACAACTTATTAGTTATGAATTAATTTTAAGTTCGGCTATTTTAATAGTTATTTTATTAACTGGTAGTTTAAATTTAACTATAAACGTAGAAGCTCAAAAGGCAGTGTTTTTTGCTCTACCCGTACTGCCTTTATTTATTATATTTTTTATCGGGTGTATAGCAGAAACTAACAGAGCACCTTTTGACTTAGCCGAGGCTGAATCAGAATTAGTGAGTGGGTTTATGACAGAACATTCCGCCGTTATATTTGTTTTCTTTTTTTTAGCGGAGTACGCTAGTATAGTTTTAATTTGTATACTTACTACTCTCTTATTTTTAGGGGGTTATCTAAGAATTTTTTCTTTAGATAATATAACAGAAATTCTTTTTTTTTTTAATATTATTAATGTAAATGAATATTTTAACTATTGAACGGAACCTGAAATTAATCCACTAAATATTTTTTTTAGTGGATTAATTTCTAGTTTATCTTTAGGTATTAAATCTTGTCTAATGATTTTTGTATTTATATTAACTAGAGCTTGTTATCCTAGAATAAGATTTGATCAATTAATGTCGTACTGTTGAACTATCTTATTACCTGTTATAATAGCGCATATTATATTAATACCTTGTCTTGTGTATAGTTTATCTTTGATTCCCACTAATTTCTATTTATTATAAGTTTATTTCTTAAGGGTCAGGTAACCCAGAAGAGAAATATTATTGAGTGTTTTAGTAATAATAAGTATTTAGGTGTAGACATACGTATAAAGTATAAACACTAAAGTAAACGATAAAAACACTAAATATAAAATGATAAATTATGAGACACTTAAACATGTAATAAGGGTATTGCTAATTACAGTACTTACTTTAAAGGTAGCCCGATTCCATCCAAATAGCCGGATCTCCACAATAGGTATAACAACTAAAAATATAAACATAGTAAATAATAAAAAAAAAACTGAACCTATACAATGCAATATTGAAACATTGTAAGTGAAATACCTGTTTGATTTAAAAGTCCCTTAGATCAATTTATTATAAGAAATTTATTTAGCCTTAAAGTGGATATATTAGATGATCTACTAATATCTTTAACAAACATAGGTTTATATTTAATTATAACTACCTATATTATAGCTGTTTTGTGTACAGTAGCGACTAATTATAATCTATCAACACCTAATAGGTGATCCTTAACACAAGAATCTATTTACTCAAGTATATATAGTATAGTAATAAACCAGATAAATGCAAATAAAGGTCAAATGTTTTTCCCGTTTATCTCAGCATTATTTATATACATATTAATAAATAATCTTGTTGGTATGGTACCGTATAGTTTTGCACCGACTTCCCATTTTATATTAACATTTTCAATAAGTTTTACTGTAGTTATAGGTGCAACTATATTAGGTTTTTATATACATGAGTTAAAATTCTTTTCACTATTTGTACCTTCAGGGTGTCCATTGGGTTTACTGCCATTATTAGTATTAATCGAGGTTATCTCATATTTAGCTAGAAATGTGTCACTAGGTCTAAGACTAGCGGCCAATACCATGTCTGGCCATATGCTTTTAAATATCCTAGGAGGTTTTACATACAATATAATGACTTCCGGATTTATATTTTTTATTTTAGGCTTATTACCTTTAGTCTTTATAATAGCTTTTTCCGGTTTGGAATTAGGTATTGCTTTTATACAGGCACAAGTATTTGTTGTATTAACATGTTCTTATATAAAAGATGCCCTAGAGTTACATTAATGTAAGTCTTAATAATAAAATTAAGATATACACGTAATACTAGGTAAATAATTAATATAATTTAAGGATATTTTAATAATAATTATTTAGGTGTAGACCTTCGTATAAAGTATAAACACTAAAGTAAACGATAAAAACACTAAATATAAAATGATAAATTATGAGACACTTAAACATGTAATAAGGGTATTGCTAATTACAGTACTTACTTTAAAGGTAGCCCGATTCCATCCAAATAGCCGGATCTCCACAATAGGTATAACAACTAAAAATATAAACATAATAAACAACAAAAAAAAACTGAACTTATACAATGCAATATTGAAACATCGTAAGTGAAATACCTGTTTGGTTTAAAAGTCCCTTAGATCAATTTAATATAAAAAATTTATTGAGCCTTAGAGCAGATATATTAGATGATCTACTAATATCTTTAACAAACATGGGTTTATATTTAATTATAACTACCTTTATTATAGTTGGTTAGTTTATAGTAACAACTTGATTAAACAATATTTCAACTAATGTTAAATACATAGGTTCCAAACAAATAATATGGAGCCGCAACAGGTCAAGTTATGCAACAATCCTTTGGGGGTGTTAATGCGTGTGTTTTTTTTTTACTTGGCGTTATTATTTACGCCAGAGTTTTATAATTGAATCGGGGGTGTAATATTTAATGATTATATCCTTCATTATTGGAAGAATCAGTTAAAAGAGCGGGCTGATTTAGATAAATGAAACACAACAAGGCCTCCAATTTATTTACCTCCATCACACGATTGAGTTCTTAATAATAAAGATAGGCTTCTAAGAGAGGCGCCTACTTGTACTGAGTTTCGATAAATGATGGAGCATTATAGTATGCAGAAAACAGTAATTAAATAAAAAAACGCTTTATAGAACAGGGATTAAAATGAAAAGCATTTATATTAAGCTTTTTTTATTTTTATACGAAACTAGATATATTTATTATAATGCTTATCAGTATAATTATTAAAAACCATGTTACTATAATAATAATACTCTCGACTAATTAAACAACTTTTAAAGTACAAATTAAACCTTTAGTTACCTTTAAGCCTAATAATATAGATTTTTATTATACAGAATCAGCTAGAAGGCCTATAAAGAGTTATAACCGCGCCGCGAGTTTGAGAGCGAGTACGTTATTAGGTACGGCGCTCTCGCCTTTCAAAGGCAAAATATCATTAGGGTCTGTGGGGGGTAAAAAAAAAATATAAAGGTGATAGGTGGCAAATCACGAGTAATAGGTCAATTTATATAGTTATTTGTTGAAGTACCATCGTCGTGATAGTAACATCAATTTATTGAGCTCTTAAAATTATAGGATCCCAGTGAAATTCCGGCCGGATAAAATGTAGATTAAGTCACACTGTCCTTGGAGCATATATGGGTTCAAATTCAGGTAGATATAACCTAAATATAGGATTGTCTACTAGGATATGTTCTAGACCAGCCACCATCCTACGAATTAAATCCAGATAAGCAGTATGGGTATTTAAAATAATGATCTATATATCCATTAATTACAGTTAATCTACGACAATAATTAGGACTATCCATACCGAAAAACCATTCGATACATTATATGCGTCTAAAAAACTAACCAGAACACTCCGTCGTTATATTTGTTTTCTTTTTTAGCGGAGTAGACTAGTCTTTTAATAATAAAAAACCCAAAATTCCAGCTTTACCTTTGATTTTTAGCTCATTTCGAGTGTTAATGCATAAATGACTGTATAAATATATGTATTTAAATATGCCACAATTAATACATGAATTTTTTCTCAACCAAACAGTGTTCAATTTTTTATTACTTGTTATGATAGTTTATTTATTATCTATGTACATTTTTCCGCGATTTCTCTCAGTATTTAAAAGCCGGTTGCAAATTAATGGATTTTAAATTGTTGAGCTGTTTAGGTACCAAAGTTATTATTATCAGTTTTCCATATATAATTATAATAACATATCTAGCTTTTTTTAAGCCAGTCCTAATATATTACATCCTAATATTGACTTTTGTGGGTTTATGGGTAGCTGTTGCGATATACAATGTATACTTAGACAGTAAAAAAAATGGTATAACAGATACTATTAACAAATTAAAAGATACTATTTTGGGTAAAATACGCTCTATCTTTAGATTTTTTTGTTCTCTCAGAGAACTAGCTAATAAAAAGATTATTTGAGAAAAGAAAACTCCAAGTAGTTCAACTATAAAGCTATATTTCCTAAGAATGTATATAACAGCTGCTTCGTATAGATTTATGCTTTTTATAATATTATTCACAAAAGATCTAGGTTTTCTTTATCCGTTACTGATTATTATTGCAATAAAGGCTTCTTATGTGTATCTTTTCTCTCTTTACATAGGAAATAAAAAAACAGAGAATAAGGACAAAACATTTAAAATGGTTTCTTTAACTAATCCGTATATGCTGGGTGCTTTTACTTTACGTAGTTTGATTATACTGGTATGTTTATATTGTATTGGTAGGTTGTTCCTCTGTATAATTCTGTTTATAGCTTCTTTGTGAAACTGAATATAATTACGTGTAATTTAGCTCCTTTGTAAAGGCTAACTTAATGCTTTTGTATTAATATGAATAAGCATATAAAGTCAAAAAGCAGAAGGAAGGCCTAAACTAACACCCCTACCAACCCTATAGCAGCTACTTAAGCTAAACAGCTAGATTACATACATAGCTATTTTTGTTTTTACCTGTGAGGGTGGGAGGGGCGTAGGTATTGTTCTTAATACTTACGTGGAATATGTTGTAGAAGGTTCTACCTTGTGACTGCAAACCACTTAGTTGGGGTTCAATTCCTCCTTATTCCTTATAAAAATAAGTATTATTATTAAATTAGTCTTTTATCCGTGATAAGATAAATATAGGGACATAAAGCTTAACTTAAAACCAATAGATAATGTATATATATAATTAAAAAACATCATGTATAAATAAAACAGGTAAAGTAATATAAAACAAGATATTTAGGTAACAAAAGATCCATATATTTAAATTATATTTTTTAAAAAGTAATTTTTTGTTATTATTAGAATATTTAGGGTCGACATTTTTTTTTTTGCATAAAGCCATAAATTTAAATATAACATGCACATATGAAGCTTACATTGATATTATTTATAATAGGTATATTAGGGTTTGTTTTAAATAGAAAAAATATAATATTAATGCTTATTTCTATAGAAATAATGTTACTGTCAATTACGGTATTAATTTTATTATCTTCAGTATGCTTTGATGACATATTAGGTCAAACTTTTTCTATATATATAATAGCAATAGCTGGAGCAGAGTCTGCAATAGGTTTAGGCATACTTGTAGCATTTTATAGACTAAGAGGTACTATAATAATAAAATATAAATAATGTATTTAGCGTTAATATTATTACCATTATTAGGTTCAATAGCGTCAGGATTTTTTGGTAGAAAAATAGGTATTAGCGGATCACAATTAATAAGCTGTACTTGCGTTATAATAACAACTGCTTTAGCAATAGTTGCTTTTATAGAAGTAGGTGTAAACAATATACCGGTTACAATACACCTTATAAGATGAATAGACGTAGAATCCCTTAATGTGTCGTGAGCTTTTAATTTTGATTCCTTGACTGTTTCAATGTTAATACCTGTATTAATAGTATCTTCATTAGTACATGTATATTCTATAGGATATATGAGTCATGACCCTCGGGGTCGCGTAAGGGGAAAACGCGTATATGGGGGTAAACTGTCAAATTCCGGGGAACTCCTAAAGCTTAAGGTACCAAGCTATAGTAGAAAAACTATATGTGGCTGAAGTAATTACTCAGGTAAGGTAACAAGCCTTAAGATGAGTGAAAACAAAATGGACAATCGCGGATCTAAGTCAACAATACTAAAGAGTATTGTTGTAAAAGAGCAACGAGTAGACGGCAGTTGATTTATTAAATCACATTTAATGAATTTAAGGTGTACTCTACAGGGTTTCGAAAGGAATAGAGATATAAAACTCGGTTTCAATATGCAACAATGTTGAAACTCCTATATCAAAAACCCATCTAAACAATTCGATTTAAAAAGATTTTCTACCTGTAGTTCTACTATTGTAAATCCTGGAGTATGATCTGGTTTAATAGATGGTGAGGGTTCATTTAGTATAATAGTAGACAAAAATAAAGTCCGTAAATTAGGTTGACGTGTTCAATTAAAATTTAAAATAGGTCTACACACAAAAGATCTCAATTTATTATGTCTATTACAAGAACACTTAGGTGGCATTGGTTCTATCCATTTAGCTCGAAACCGAGATATAGTTAATTATTCAATAGATTCAATTGAAGATTTAAATAACCTTATTTTTCATTTTGAAAAATATCCGTTATTAACTCAAAAAGCCGCGGATTTTTTATTATTAAAAAAAGCGGTAGAACTTGTTAATAATAAAGCTCATCTCACGGTTCAAGGTCTAAAAAAAATAGTAAATATCAAAGCATCCATGAATTTAGGTTTATCTGACACGTTAAAATCAGAGTTTGCTGGATATACTCCAGTTGAAAGACCAGAAATAAATTATGATAATGTAATTTTAAACTCTGATTGAATTTCAGGATTTATTAGCGCTGAGGGAAACTTTGATGTTCGTATACCATCAACCAATAGTAAACTAGGTTATCGAGTACAATTAAGATTTAGAATATCTCAACACAGTAGAGATTTTATATTAATGGAGAAAATAGTTGAGTATTTAGGGTCAGGAAAGATCTATAAATATGCAGGTAAATCTGCTGTTAGTTTGTCAATAGTTGATTTTAAGGATATTACCTATATAATAGTACCATTTTTTAATGAAAACCCTATAATAGGTATAAAACTATATGATTATCTTGATTGATGTAAAATCCATAGTTTAATGCTTAATCGTACTCATCTTACGGTTGAAGGTATAAACTCAATCATAAAGATAAAATCAGGTATGAATACAGGTAGAAATATTGAAGATAATTAACCATTGTTAATAAACACTTAATAAATCAATTGCAGGATAAATTTGATTTTTATGCATAACCAAAGATTTTTTAGTTATCTAAGTTTATTCACATTTATGATGATTATACTTGTAACAGCAAATAATTTTTTATTAATGTTTGTAGGTTGAGAAGGTGTAGGTATTTGTTCCTATCTCTTGGTGAGTTTTTGATTTACTAGAATAGCTGCTAATCAGAGTTCTATGTCTGCATTTTTAACTAATAGAGTAGGAGATTGTTTTTTAACAATAGGAATGTTTGCTATGTTATGATCTTTTGGTAACATAGATTATTATACAGTATTTTCCCTTGCACCTTTTTATAGTGAAAATGTTATTACTATAGTAGGTATTTGTTTATTAATAGGTGCTATGGCAAAAAGTTCTCAAGTTGGTTTACATGTTTGATTACCCATGGCGATAACCACATAATGTCGCAAACGGTCAGTATAAGCTAAAAACTTTAATAAAGTGTGTATACGCCGTAGAACCATACACGCATATACAATAAATATTAATTTAAATTTAAAGGATTGTGAAGATATAGCAAGGGTTAAACCAAATATATTTTATATGTATGGAGAATCCAGACACTTCTGGACTTAAAAGCAACTGAGATGAAAACGGTCAATACATTAAAAAGTAAAGACCGTCGGTATTTTAACATATCGCTACAGACTGGGTCATCACGGGGTCGCTGAAATGCGGCTTAATGTACAGTCGGAAGTTCTATATATAAGATAGGTGTATTAAACGGAGCTAAGGTCACATTATATTTTTTATAATAAAAAGTATATTGCCGGGTAATATCCCTTATACACCGTGAACTTTGGGAGGGTTTAAACTTTATTTAATTTAATTAATTTTTCTAATAAACACATTTCAGGTATTGTAGCAAAACAACCCCAACCAGTTATAATATAAAGACAGGGCGTTAGTTGGTCTTCGCCCGGTATCTCTATTATTTGATATAAAAGCTACTTTATAAGTATGAGTGTGCTAAAGTTATACTGATTAAACGCATCTCTGCTGCAGCCTATTTTAAAAGAAAACTCTTTAAATATAGACTAATTTTTAGCTCTGTTTTATTAAATGGTATATCATTATAAAAATCACTAGTTCCATTAAAGACTAGGCAAGTGGTAAGAGGTGAACTATTAGGAAATTAACATATCAATTACAAACCTATTACTCCAAATATAATCGGTAGATTTTTATTTACATTATCAGCTATGCCCTATATTAGACATTTAAGTTATAATGCATTAGCTAGTAATAGTAATAAATATAAACCTAGACCAAGGTGAATTATATAACTAACTGCTAAATAAGCTACACAACACAGGTTTTGTACTAATTGTATACCCCCCCTCTATGACATATATTTTACTAAATATAAAAATCTAGAAGGTAAGTTTGAAAAATTTTTACCTTGTAGTATATAACAATCAATAACACCGTTTAGTATAGCTCATTGAAACGAGTAAGACGGGTACTTTATGAAAATACTTAAAAGCTTTGTAGCGATAACTATAAAGTTAAAGTATTAACTTTAAAAGGTTTAGATTGGTTTAAAAGCTACAATGAATAAACTAATTATCCCTAATAAAAGTGTTGTTTGAATAATTCTAAGCATAAAGAGCAAGCAATTACTAAAATTATTCGGAATTCCATATTTAGTACCTGAAATGTTATATTTGTTAACGCTTAAAAATAGGTGTATAATAGGGCTCTCTTAAAATTTCACTATATGCAGAAATATCCTAATTTATTTTTTTTATAAACACTAAAAAAGTATTAGGACAATCCGCAGGAAACGTAAAAATAAGCATTGTTGTCTACGGACCCTCAGAGATTATACGTGAAAGATTTACATTAATAAAATTTAAAAAGTGTAAATAAAAATATAGTCCAAACAGTTATGAAAATAACTGCATAATTCAATCAATATTGATTAAATTAAACGTTAGCCTACACCAGTTTCAGCATTAATACATGCTGCTACTATGGTAACAGCGGGTGTATATTTATTAATGAGAGCGTCACCCCTAATAGAGTATAGCTCAACTGTATTAATACTTTGCTTATGAGTAGGTGGTATTACTACTGTATTTAGTTCTCTAGTAGGTTTATTTCAACAAGACATAAAAAAAGTTATTGCTTATTCTACTATGTCTCAATTAGGTATGATGGTGATAGCAGTAGGTTTATCTTCATACAACATAGCTTTATTTCATCTTGTTAACCATGCATTTTATAAAGCATTGTTATTTTTAGGAGCTGGTGCAGTTATACATGCAGTGGCAGATAACCAAGATTTTAGAAAATACGGAGGTTTAATCTCTTATTTACCTTTAACTTACTCAGTAATGTTAATAGCTTCTCTTAGTTTAGTAGCTATACCCTTTATGACTGGTTTTTACTCTAAAGATTTAATATTAGAATCTGCGTATGGTCAGTATTATTTATCTAGTATTATTGTTTATTTTATAGCTACTATAGGTGCTATGTTTACTACTCTTTATTCTGTTAAAGTGTTATATTTGACCTTTTTATGTAATCCTAATGGACCCCTAGTTAATTATAAACAACCACATGGTGCACATGACGGGGATATATTCATGAGCATGCCTTTAATTATATTGGCTGTTTTTTCTATGTTATTTGGATACTTAACTAAAGATATCTTTATTGGATTAGCCTCTGGTTTTTTTACAGATAATAGTTTATTTATTCATCCTTTACATGAAATTCTGTTAGATACAGAATTTGCTGTACCTACTTTATTTAAATTATTGCCTTTATTTTTTACTATATCTTTAAGTTTAATATCTTTATTTTTTACTGAATCTTACCCTAAATTACTCGTTTGGTTTAAATTTTCTAGTTTTGGTTATAACATTTTCAGTTTTTTTAATCAGCGGTTCTTTGTAGAACTTTTTTATAATAAATACATTAGTGGCGTTATACTTAAATTAGGCGGTCAAACAACTAAAGTTATGGATAAAGAATTAGTAGAGTTAATTGGACCTTATGGTCTAGAAAGAAACTTAACAAATTTAAGTAAAAGTATAAATAACTTAACCACCGGTGTTGTTACATCTTATGCTTTATACATTTTAATTGGATTAATTTCCTATATTTGTGTGTTGTATTATAGCAATTTTGTAAAAGATTTTTTAGAAATATTATTATTAATCTTGTTTTGTTTTGTTTAATTATTTAAACTAAAAACAATACAGCATTAACTCTTTATATAGATTAAGTCAGCAGCTTAATCTTCATTTTTTGGTGTGTTTACGTAGTAATGTTTATATTAGTGGCTTTACATTAATAATTTTTACCCCTTTAATGATTGATTCTGTAATATTATAAGCTATTTAAGTAATTATATTGTATATCATTATTTAATGAATGTCTCAAAATAAATGGCTGATTTATATAAAATATCCACTGTATTACCTCTATTAGCAACTAGCTTTAAAGTCTTATGTTAGATTTAAGGCTAAGTGGTTAGACCTATAATGTAATAAATTTAATTGTTATTATTTTAGTATTTTAAGAGTTTATATTGTGAATATCAGTTTTAAGATGAAGCATAAACTTATACATAATAATTCTTCTAATTAAATAGAGTATTTTATTGTTAATAAACGGGATACGGTAATATAGGGCATAAGGGATTTTACCTGTACTTACGGTATTTTGGCTCATAATACGGCATTTTCCGAAATATTAGCTAATTTGGTTAATTATACATAAGACTTTACAACTAGTTTAAATAAGTATATGAATAGTATTCTAATAACTAACACATTATTAGAACAAATCCAATATTATAACCCCGGTTTTACTTTACCAGATAAATTCCTTGATCCTTTACTGGTTACACCTTTAACTGGTTTATTATATACGGGTTTCATCTTTACATATACCCTTTTATCTTCACATTTTCACCTATTAACTATTCCACTGGAACTCCTTAAAGTATTATAAACTTAGTTTCGTATATTACGGTCATTAAAGACCTTTACCTGTTTCATCTTTAAAATTTTCTGCGTATCATAATACTTTACATACTTTTAAACTTGAAAAGCCTCAGGCTAAGTATCCGGATCAGGGCCTGCATGCGGCTACGGCTACTCAAACGGATAACCCCTCCTAATTAGTCCCTTATTTAATGTAAATAAAAAATTGTAACCTGAATAATACAACAACATGTGATGAGAATTTTAAAAACCCACCCAATCCTTAAATTGGTGAATTCATATGTAATAGACTCGCCACAACCCTCAAACTTAAGTTACCTATGAAACTTTGGTTCTTTACTTGCACTTTGTTTAATTATACAAATAATAACTGGTGTAACATTAGGTATGCACTACACACCTAGTGTTTTAGATGCTTTTGACTCTGTAGAGCATATTATGCGTGATGTAAATAATGGGTGATTAATTCGTTATTTACATTCAAATACGGCTTCAGCCTTTTTTTTTATAGTTTATCTGCATATTGGAAGAGGTTTATACTATGGATCTTATAGAGCCCCTAGAACATTAGTATGAACTATTGGAACTGTAATCTTTATCTTAATGATGGCTACAGCTTTCTTGGGTTACCAACATAGCCCAAAATGGTTTAAATGTATAAATAACAATTCAAATGATTTTAATAATCCAGGAAAAAGAAATAATAGTACTTGGAATAATAAAACTTCTAAAGTAGTACAAGATTAGAAAAAAACCTAAAACCCGTTCTTGTCTACGAAAATATTAAAGACCAAATAATAAAAGATAAGATCAAAAGTGATACTAAAGATTTAAGTGGTGTTTATTTAATCTTAAATAAAATTACCTTAGACCATTATACAGGTTCAGCTTCAACTGATAAATTATATACTAGGTTTTCTAGACATTTAATCAATTTTACGGGTAGTAAAATAGTTAAATTGGCTACTACAAAATATGGTCTAAACAATTTTGCTTTTATAGTTGTAGAACTATACCCAGAAAAAATTAATGTAGAAAATAACAAGAAATTATTAGATTTGGAAGATTTTTATTTAAAATGTTTATTACCTAATTACAATATATTAACTGAAGCTGGTTCAAATTTTGGTTACAAATACACTGAAATAACTCGTATAAAAATGAAGGCCGTATACAGTGATGAAGGTCGTAATGCTATAGGTAGTTTAAATAAAGGTAAACTTTTAAGTGAAAAAACTAAAAACAAAATGAGAGAAGGAGCTTTATTAAGATCACCGCGTGTGTTTTATGATAAAACTTTGTGTAACCTTAAAAAAAAAATCTAAAGCAATAATATTATATAACATTAAAGATAGAACGGTGTTTGGTGAATTTTGTAGTATAGTTGAAACGGCTAAAAGTGTTTTTTGTAACGAGAAAACAATAATTAGATCTTTAAAAACGGAGAAAAAAGTATTATTGAAACGTTGAATTGTAAAATACAAATAATTATATTTTTAAACTATAGTCCCACAAGTACAAATTTTTATGAAACTTTAGAAGAAAATAAAAATAAAGTGGAATGACCTGACAGGGTTATTGGAAAAGTAATTTACTTTTCTGGCAATATCAGTGAAAACGATCAAAGATCTTTTTTGGCTTACATAAACTAAACAATATATCAAAAACTTATTCGATAATATAATATTTGATTCAAAAAGAATGACAACTACCTAAGCTTGGTATAATTTGTTGAAAATTATACCTTTGTTGTTGAAAATACCTGTTTCCATATCAATATCGCTTGCTCAACTTGTTACCTCCCTCCCCTCCTCTCCTTTTGACTAATCCTTCATCTTTCTAGGGTTATGGGTAGCAATGTAATGAAATAGAAAATCTATTTCATCTTTGTGGGTTGCCAAGTTGAATACACAACGTGTATCGATTCCGTCTGCATCTGCGAAGGATTCGGTACTCTTTCTGCCTGGGTGACCGCAAAGAAGAGGCATCACAGTGTCAGGCAAATAGGCACTTAATTGCTCGATAGCTGATTTGGCCTCGTCATTCTCAAACAAGAGATCTTTGTGAAGGTAGGTCAGGGGAACACAACTTTTGAAGTGTGTGATAGCCGCATCTTCCATCATATCGGTGTATGACAGGAATTCGAAAAAACCGATTTCCACACCACCTTGGGCGATGACAAACATTTCAATCCATCCATCATCGACATCGCTCAACTGGCTTATTGCATTCGCAGCCTGTCCAAGAGCTCTATCTAAATACTCTCCACCTTGCTTTTTCAACTCATAGACGGCATGAAATTTGGATTTGTCTTGTTTCTCCATACAAAACTTTTCGATAGTGAAGTCGGGTTTTTTGTTTGTTCCTCTGGTGAACATTTCAGGCGTAATCAAAAAATCGTCTCCAAGATGTTTGGACAACATGGTGCATGCCCAGGTGCCGACGTGGTATTAGTAAGGAGTAGGTTTGGAAGTTGCACTTGGCTGGCTAATCCTTTCTTCTGCCAGCAACAGGGCTCGTTCACGAGAATAGCTTGGAATTTGAGACATGTTTTGGTAAAGTGATATGATGTTTAGAAGAGTAGAAACGTAGAAAGAGGAATACAGAGGGGGTACTTATACTAGAATCTGATTACAAATCAGAATAAGGCAGAATGTTTGAGAAAGTTCTAGAGGTTACGTCAAGTGAGGGGAAGGTTATATCAAGTGAGGGGAAGGTTACATCAAGTGAGGAGAAGGTTACGTCAAGTGAGGGAAAGACCCTAACAGGTGAGAGGTAAGCACCATTTTGTGGATAAAGTAGTATTGCCTGAGCCTTTCGATGTTTGAGCCAATCAAATTGTATGAAACTTGCACATGTCAAATTTGATCAGTAAAATGCATTCTCATATCCGAGCTAAAGACATTTTACGTAATGCTTAGTAATATAACGTGATGTTTGATATCAAATAATATTTATTATCATATAAGAAAAAAAAACTGAAGAGATGTATACTTAAAAGTATATCAAACTCCGTATTTATTAGTTTATATTACACCTTTAAATTTAAAGATCGTCGGTTATCTAGATGATCGCGACAGACTGGGTCACTGGTGGGTGGCTGAAATGCTGCTTAATGCACAGTCGGAACTATTAATTATGACATCATAATTAACAGAATATACGAATTTAAAGTTATTCTGGCTCATTGTAAACGATGGGTATGTTTGTATGTATTACCGTATGGTCAAATGAGCTTATGAGGCGCTACAGTTATAACTAACCTTATGAGTGCTATACCTTGAATAGGACAAGATATTGTTGAGTTTATCTGAGGTGGTTTTTCTGTAAATAACGCGACTTTAAATAGATTTTTTGCTTTACATTTTGTTTTACCTTTTGTATTAGCAGCACTAGCTTTAATGCATTTAATTGCACTGCATGATTCATCTGGATCCGGTAATCCTTTAGGTTTATCTGCTAATTATGATAGATTACCTTTTGCTCCTTATTTTGTGTTTAAAGATTTAATCACTATCTTTATTTTTATAATTGTGCTATCTATATTCGTATTTTTTATGCCAAATGTGCTAGGAGATAGTGAAAACTATGTTATGGCAAACCCTATGCAAACTCCTCCGGCGATCGTACCCGAATGGTACCTTCTACCCTTCTATGCAATATTAAGATCTATACCTAATAAATTATTAGGTGTGATAGCGATGTTTTCTGCCATTTTAGCTTTATTAGCTATGCCTTTTACTGACTTATCTAAATTAAGAGGAATTCAATTTAGACCCTTAACTAAAATAGCATTTTTTGTTTTTGTAGCTAATTTCTTAATCTTAATGCAATTAGGAGCTAAACATGTAGAATCACCTTATATAGAACTAGGCCAAGTTTGTACTGTTTTATACTTTGCACATTTTTTAATTATAGTACCGTTTATAAGTTTATTAGAAAATACTTTAACGGATATACCTAGTAACCGCCTATAACCCTTACCAAAGACATACATTTAGTGTGAATTTATTGCTAGTCGGTGACTTTCACTAGACTACCTAAAAATCGTAAAGTACTATACGTAAACCGGTCTACCCTCGTTCTGGCAGCTCGGACATAGATGTTATGGAGGCTGGTCTACACTAGAAAGCAGATAAAGGGTCAAATACCGTGGTACTTTCCGGGTCTCGGCTAGCAAACAGCCTTAGCACGGTCTTACGTGAAGCATACTCACTTAAACCGGGTTTACTAGATAAAACTGCAATTAAGCTAATGTCTATATTATACAGGTTAAAGGTTTTATTTGTTAAGTAGTTCTTATTTGCATTCTAATCTTTTTAAACAACTATTATATGAAACAATAAATGTCTAACTTAATGATCTATTATAATTACTTTTTATATATAACAAATTGTTATACCCCAATCTAATTATTTATTATTTTTTTTTCACATTATATAAAAACCTATGTATTATTCCGGCCCACAGTCGGGAAAACAATAATTTTTTTGTCTTTAGCATAGTTGATTAAAAATATTTTACTGTTGATATTAACAAAGCGTTAAGGATTTTACGTGAAGAGAGTAAATAACATTTATATAATTAAATTAAGTTTTAATCAAGCTAGTTAACATATAATATTAAAAAAATATAACCAGATAAAAAAATATTCTCAAATCCTTACTTATTATATATAAAAGTTCATTTTCAAAGTGATGAATATATGTCCTCTCCTCCCCCTCCCCCTACCCAAACTTATTTTGGATTGTTGATTTTTATACTTATATACTGCATAAAACACATATGTAGATTACAAAACAAATTATATAAATTAAGTCTGAAAACATTCAATAAAAGCAGGTTAAACCATTCTAAATATAGTATACTGAATAGCCTTGGTTTCATCTTGATAACTAGCCAATTGATTTAAAAACAAATCATATGTACAATCTTTCTTTCCCTTGCGCTTAATATACCCCCCCCAATTAATATATATATATAATATATTAAAGCTTTAAATTAACTAAGCAAACAAATTTACTTTACTTTTTTACTAATAGAGAAAAAAATCTCTTTAATTAAATAACATATACAAAATGACAAGTTTAACATTTTTTTTTATTTTTATTCCGATATTATCCCTAATATTATTAGCTATAAATCTATTATTCTCCCCACATAACCCATATCAAGAAAAGAATAGTGCTTTTGAGTGCGGTTTTCACTCCTTTTTAGGTCAAAATAGAACCCAATTTAGTATTTCATTCTTTATATTTGCATTATTATTTTTATTATTTGATTTAGAAATATTATTAGTATATCCCTATATAGTAAGTGCATATACTAATGGGATATATGGTTTAATCATAATGCTTATTTTCTTTTCTATTTTAACCTTAGGGTTTGTTTTTGAATTAGGTAAAAATGCACTAAAAATAGACAGCAGACAATTTAATATTAATTATCAGATAAAAGAGTGAAAAAGTAGCAGACAATTAATATTAAATTAAAATAGATATAAATAAGTAATGACTACCTATACAGGAGTATACGTATACTCCTATTATAAGGAACATATTAATTCTTGATTTTATATCAAGGTAAGTATAAAAAGAAACTATTATGAATAAATAGCTATAAACCAAAAGTAAGGAAACGGGCTAACTCCTACTAATTATTATCTAGCTCACAACAAGATATAGTATAGTAAGTAGCTACCTGCCTACCTAGTACAAAGTATATGAAATAGTTGGTAGCTAAATCAATTTAGTGTATGTAGGTAGCTAGTACAAGTAGATTAACCGGCTATAGATAACGATATGGATGGGGCCATATTTGCACGTAAGAGTTTCAACTCATAACAGTTTATAGTAAAATCTATATATCGGATATTACCGATATGTATAGTTTAAGTTAAAGATAGCACGGTAAAATGTGCCATACCCCCACCTCCACCCTTCTGAAATGTCTTTTTCTAAACAAAGTGAACTGAAATATCATAGTAACTTTAGGAAAATAAATCAAACGAGATTCTATGATTAGTGTGAATTAAAGTAGAATAGCTTTAAAGTAAAATGGTATAACTGTTTGAATAAAGGGGAACCTTCCTCTAAAGCTAAATATGGTATTATAAGCGATAGCAAAATGAACCGTGAGGGTGTTGTTTAATAGTAGTTTTATAAGCAGCTTTAGTAAAACTTAAGTGAATAATAAAAGCGTACCTTTTGCATAATGGGTCAGCAAGTTAATATTAGATGCGAGCAGTTAGAAAATAAGCTGCCTAGAAAACCCAATTATGTAATGATGAATAAGTATCTAAAATTAGACCCGGAGACTAGTGATCTTACTATTATCAGGAACATAAAAGTCCGAACGGGTTAAAAAACATAATTGAGCCTTTGTAACAAGCCCAAGTAAAAGTTAACCTTTTGCTAAAAATCATCAAATTGACGGGAAACCCCTAAAGCAATCTTAACTAACCAGGTATAGCAATATAACTTGGGGCGCAGGTAATAACTCGCGGTATAGTAAAATAAAGATTGATTTATGTAAATAAAATGGGCAACCCGCAGCCAAGACACCAAATTTTGGTGTAAGGTTCATCGACTATATGGTGGTTGGCTATTGACAAAAATAGCTTAAAATATAGTCAGGCCCCATTCGAAAGAATGCAGGATGATATATCTTTAAAATAAAAATATGTTAGAATCTAATTTAATCAACTCTCTAAATTATTGTTAGTAAACACTCGTACGAGCAAAAAAGCAAAGTATTTCGTAGAAAAATATACGGGTCCATAAAAGACTACCTTCCTACTCCTAACCCAAAAAACATTTAAAATAATAAAAAACTACAAAACCAATTTTTCTCCAAAAAAAAAAGTCAATTAGACAATTTTAAAGTTAGGCAAAACCTATTAAACCTGAAATAAGATAAGTTAAAGCTGATAAAGTTAATATACTTGTGGCTACCCGTACGAGGAAGAAATTGGCAAGACATAGGGGGGTATGTTAAACTAATTTAAGTGTAAGATTTTATAGTTACTATAGCTTACGTCTTATAGCCAAAATAAATAGACTTTTAGAAAGAGCTTTATTAAAATAAGGGTTTAAAGATATAGTATTGTAAAGCAGAAAATGCAGTAAAAAGAGAACAATATTATATGAACAATATAAAACCTGATTATAATATTGCTGAATAATCTCTTAAAAAACTCATTCTAAGTTTTGGCTATAAATAAACTAGCAACTAAAAATGCAACTAAAGCAATAATGCTTACTATTTTAATCTATAAAACAGTATAGACACAAAAGTATAACCGAGGCAAGCAAAGCCTTAAATGTAATAAAAGGTGTTGTGTGTCAACCCCCTAATTAACAATAGATTAATAAAAAAAACATATATAATAAAAAGCATATCATCTGAAAATGGATAGTTAAACCAATAACTTTTTAGGAAAAAAAATCTCAGCTCTACCTGTTATATAATAGGTTAAAGAGATAATTTGTATCGTTGTATAGATATCCGAGGAATAATGGTAAGTTAGTGAAAGACAAAACTGACTAGTTTAGCTGGTTTAAAAAGAAGCCTGAGAAGCTTATTTGGCCAGAGTGTAGGAGTGAACCTTCTGCAAAAAAACCATCAAATTGCGGGAACGTCCTAAAGCAATCTCAACCAAGCGACAACGGTAACGTATTTCGTGGCACAGGTAATGACTCGTGGTAAGGTAAAATAGAGATTGATGCCGAAAGAAAATGGATAATCTGCAGCCAAGCACCTTCCCAAGGGCAGGTGTGCAGTTCATCGACTAGACGTTGGTTGGCGCAAGCTTAAGATATAGTCAAGCCTCACTTGAAAGAGTGCAGGATAAAGTACACAATAATTATAAAAAATTTTTCAATTTTTTATATAAATTTATTTTTATCGATTTACATTAAAAATTTCAATTTGGACTCTATCTTAAGAGCTATAAAAATATATAGCCAAATAAGAAAGGATTTTTAAATTATTAAAATACATAAGTAAAACAAATAAAATTTTAATAGTTCTAATTTGAATACTATTAGTTATAGCATGTTTTGGTACTATCTACATATCTCATTTTATATTAAACATAGACACTATATTCGAAATATATCAAAACAGTAAAAAATAAAAAAAAAATGAAAAATATATCTAAAAAACTTTTTCCTAATGTAAGAAGCTTACATTATGTAAATATTTGCCCCGTGGCTCTTTATGCCGATGCCGCTACAGATAAAGCATTAATTCTTAAAGATAATAGAGATAAGTCAAGGATTTACCGTTGAATCAATAAAGTTAATAAAAAAACTTATATAGGATCAGCTATGGAATTAAGGACAAGATTTTATGTCTTTTACAGTGCTAAACGTTTAATTCACTCAAACAGGGCTATTTATAAAGCTATTCTTAAATATGGTTATTCAAACTTTAAATTGGAAATATTAGAATATTGTGACAAAAACAAAATTTTAGTTAGAGAGCAGTATTATATAGATCTTTTAAAGCCAGAATATAACATTTTAATAAAAGCGGGTTCAAGTTATGATTATAAACATACACAAGAAACTTTAAATAAATTTAAAGCTCGGATAACTTCAGAAGAAACACGAGCTAATTTATCCAAATCAGCTAAAGGTCGTGTACTATCTGAAGAAGCAAGAGCAAAAATATCTGTGACTCGAAAAGGAATAAAACTTTCTGAGGTGACACGTGGTAAGCTGTCAGCAATTAGTACAAAGACTCATGGGTTAGCTGTTCTTGTATCTAACTCTAAAACAGGCGAAATAAGAGAATATTTAACTCTTAGTGAAGCCGCATTAGTATTAGATGTATCTAGGACTACTATTAAAAATAATATAAAATCGGGAAAGATTTTAAAAGATAAATATATAATTAAATTGAAAAATAAAACATAAAAGTACTTTTATCCGTAAAATGGATAGTATATTATACTATTTAGGGAGAAGAACCTCAACTCAGCCTTAAAAGGTTAAAGAGGTTAAATCTGTTTCTGCGAAACCTATAGAAGTAGGTAATTTAAATAACATCTTAGCAGGTACAGAACTGTGATCTCGATCAATTTAAACTTGTAATAGTAACAGTATCTAGTGTACATGCGAGCGAGCCTGAAATCACGGTTGGTACTGTTACTGGAATTGTAAATTCTACAGGTAATAATTTGTATACATCGGGGGATCGGAAGATTTTATCGGAGAGTTTTTGCACTCGAAAGGGATAAGATGAATATTAAATAATCGGACATAGAATGATAAGGTTGTATGTCTAAAGGGAAACAGCCCTAAACAAGAGTTAATAAGGTTCCAAAATTATTGTTGAGTGAAATAAAGGTTGTGCCTTCGAATACAATCAGGTAATAGGCTTAGAAGCGGCCATTTGTTGATGATCTCGTAACAGAGCGCTGATTTTAAACAAAAAAGTTTAATTAGAAGATCATACCTACAATATATCGGATCTAAATAATATACCGAAACCTTGTCCGTATAAACCCTAATATACCTAACCCTTATGTAACCATCTCTGCAAGTGCAGACATAATCTGAGAGAGGTCCACACAAAATTTAAGACCCTTACAAAGTCTTACCTTGCTTTCTTCACAAAACCTCAGACCCTCTTATTGACCCGTATTATACTCAGTATCATGAGAGCGATCCGCAAATATACGGATCAAAATAACTAACTCTGGGACGTTATTTTGATTTACCAAAGGTCTAACTTTGGTAAGTTTTGAGGGGGTGTTATAATATATCTAAGGTAAAGTACGGGGTAGCAGAACATTGGATTTGATCGTACACTTATTGTTTATAATAGTAAAAGAAAAGAAATTCCAAGAGATAATGCTGATATGAGTAACGAAAAAGGTCAAGCTCGCCTAAAGCTTATGGTATTGAGCTATACGGTCTCTAAGTATATACCCCTACCGTAGAAGGTAAGGTAAAAACGAATTTTAGGATAAGCCACATTAGGACGCGCACATTAAAGCTACATACGGGTCATATAAAAACCAAGTCAAGCCCAGTGAGTGTGATTCTTACCTAATGGGAGCTCGTTGTGGCTCTGCCTTACAACCAAGCTAAGAACAAGGTTGAGGCTCTCTCGTGGAACCTTGCATACAAGTAGGTTGAGGTTGAGGCGTTGGCGCCCACGATGAAAGATGATCAATAGTTACCGGATTAGCTACCCGTGTGAATAAATCACTGGTGGTTTAAAAAACGTAATAGTATAACAAAAACCGTGAGGGCATATGGGGGCCAGCTAGTGGCACATAAGTTTTAGTTATAGCGGATGTAGCTTTTATTTGCTTTTAGATCCTTTTGTTATCCTCTAAGGGATTTTTAGCCTGGGGCGTACGATGAGGAATAAGTAGGGTTAAAACTTTTTATATTAGTGTAATTAGTTCAGGAAAAACCCGCGACAACTTTAACCGTACCTAAAGTCTACCACAAGTAAGCTAGTAGAGAATACGAAGGCGTTTGAGTAATCAATCATTAAGGAACTCGGCAAATTGACTCACGTAACTTCGGGATAAGGTGGGCCATTTTTAATTGTTTTTATTTTAAAAGCAGTTATGGAAGAGGAAGCATGGAATAGTGTTGTACGACTGTTTAATTAAAACAAAGCACTCTGCTAAGATGCAAATCGATATATTGAGTGTGATGTCTGCCCTGTGTCGGGTGGATAGCGGATTTTCTTAATTTATATAGTTAGGTTCTGAAGTAAACCTCGATAAACGGCGGCCTTACCGATGAGGGTCCTAAGGTAGCGGAATACCCTGGCCGTTAAATGCGGTCTTGCATGAATGATTTAACGATACAACAGCTGTCTCGATGATTGGCTCAGTGAAATTGGAATAGCAGTGCAGATACTGCTTACCTCTAGATAGACGAGAAGACCCTATGCAGCTTTACTGTTACTAATTTAGGCTACCTTATAGTAATTCTGAATAGAGAAGGTAGATTTAATCTTTTGCTAATTAACAATGAGACACCTTCATTTACATTATCGTGGTCTGTTGATTGGAAGACAGTTTATGCGGGGCACAGATCCCATAAAAAGTACCTGGGTATATCCAAAATACTTACGAGAACTACTAGTACTCAGCTTATTGTTATATAGCCGAAGAGCCTGTAATGTTATATAAAGTTGTGTTATCTAGTATTGTTTGTTATAATTTATAAATAAATAATTATTCAGTTACTGTTGTCTTCTTGAGTGAGCAAAAATAATTTATTTAGGTAAGATTTTAACTATTGGGGGAAATAGTTGTAAGAAAAACATTAATTAAGTTTAGTCTTGTTTTTCTCTGTAATATTTTTGCATTATTAACCTATTGATATTATTATATTGATTATTACTCTAAAAGTTTAATGGCTTAATCTTGCTTTACTGTTAGACCTACAAGTCCATCAGTCGCGTAAGCGGGGCATATGATAACAAGATACAGATAGGTAAGGTCTTGGATTTATGAAAAAGTTACGCTAGGGATAACAGGCTAATGTGCGCAAGAGAGTACAAATTGGGTGCGCGGTTTGGCACCTCGATGTCGGCTTAGCTCATCCACATGAACGCAGGAATCATGAAGGGTTCGACTGTTCGTCGATTAAAGAGCTACACGAGCTGGGTTTAATACGTCGTGAGACAGTATGGTTTCTATCTTCTAGAGGAAATTAGTGTAAAATAAAGATAGCCCCCTTGTACGAAAGGAACTGGGTATGTTGACCTATGGTTTACTTGTTGTTTATATGTTTATAGTAGTAACCAACCCGGGGTAACGAGTGTAACCACAATATGCTTTCACTAAAGTAGATTTATGATATAGGCATGGCAAGAAAGCTACGTCAATTAAAGGTAAGTGCTGAAGGCATTTAAGCGCGAAACTTACTTTAGGATACTCTCAAACACGTAGTAAAACACTACGTTATAGGCTTTAGTTATAAGGATTTTGTTTTTTTTAGGCATAAAGTACTAATCTAAATATTACTAATTAATACTATTATAGCGAACTTAAATTTTATTTTTAGTCTATTAAATAGCATAAAAGTAATGTATTTTATAGCGAACTTAAATTTTATTTTTAGTTAATTAAATTAGAGCCCGGTTAGCATAAAAGGAATGCAACCGTTTTGTAATCGGTTGAAGTAAGTGCGATACTTACACTGGGCTAAGACCCAGTTGTCAAGTCAGGTTAAGACATAACACTTTCACTGTTATATGCGAGAGTTCAAATCTCTTCTGGGTTATAGGGAAATTAGCTCAGTGGTAGAGCAGTCGTTTTACACGCGAATGGTCAGGTGTCCGACTCACCTATTTCTCAGGGTTAATCTAGAGATATTTTAACTTAAACATTAAAAGTTTAAGCGGATTGATGTAATAGTAACATACCTGACTCATGATCAGATATTTAAGGTGCAACTCCTTAATCCGCACTACAGATACCCCCAAGGCTATAGCTTAATCGGTAAAGCCAACTGCTCATGATAGTTTAGATGGGTGTTCAAATCGTCCTGGCCTTAATCACAAACGACTAAATCTTGTTTAGTGTATTTTATTGATATAAAAAAAAAATTATGATTAAACTTAAATTCTCTCTTCAATTTTATCCTTTCTATTTGTACAATAAATTAAAACAAATTCAGCTTACAAAATTTTATTCCTCTTATGCAGTAAACGAATCTTCTATTATTCCAATTATTACTTATTTTAATTTAGATTTAGAAAAAGATAAAGCTATAAAACAAAATAAAAATAAATCGGGAATATATAGATGAACAAATGTAGTAAACAATAAAAATTATATAGGATCTAGTTTAAACTTAAGCAGAAGGTTTAAAGAATATTATAATTACAATCACATATCTAACACCAAGCGTAGCTTTCCTATACACAATGCTCTCTTGAAGTATGGTTACTCTAGGTTTAAATTAGAAGTACTAGAATACTGTGTTAAATCTAATTTAATAAAGCGTGAACAATACTATATAAGTTTATTAAAACCTGAGTATAATGTTTTAACTATCGCAGGTTCAAACTTAGGGTTTAAACATAGTGAAGTCACAAAAGAGTTATTCCGTTCATCCCGTTTAGGCCGTAAACGAGAAAATATTTTAGCACCAAAATCTTCCGGTTCCTCTGACGCAGAGCTAGTGGTAATAAAAAACGTGTATTCTCCGAAGCCACTAAATTAAAGCTGTCGGCTAATAATTACAAGTCCATAGCTGTTATTTTAAGTAACAATGGGAGAGGTATTATTCATAGATTCCCTTCTAAAAATAAAGCTGCTCAATTTTTAGGTGTATCCGAGACTACAGTTCGTAATTACATTAAACAACAGAGAACTTGTAAGGGTTATACTATTTCAATAGAGTAATATAAATATTTATATTACTAAACTTTAAAGGTTTAATGAAAAAGAGTAAATTTATATAAATAAAAAAGTAGCAACTAAAAGAATTTTTGTGTTAAACAAAATTTAGAAAAAGATAAAGCTATAAAACAAAATATAAATAAAACAAATTTAAATAAATGATCATTTATTTAAATAATTCCAAGATGGCAAGGATGCATCCCAAAAAGGCTATCAAATTTAATTTTATGTAAACCAATGGGTAATATTTTGCCCTTTTTACCCATATAAATAATTTAAGTTTTAAATGATATAATTATTGTTTAAATAGTCTGTATGTCGAACCGATACTAGGATAGGACGGCTTGAGTGTGCGGCGCATTCCACAGTATTTGAAAATTTAAATCAAATCCTGTCGGGCAAGGTAGCCTCATTAAGTTGAGTACTCCCTCGAAGTGTGTAAGTTTAAGGTCTAAGGGTTATTTATTTTCCTTTAAAAATTGCCTTAAATATTATTCATTTTTCTATTTTATTATTCTTATTATATATTGAAACTATCAGCTACTAATACATGTTTATATATTATCCTTAGGGATCATTTATATTTTAGTAATCGTTCGCTACTTAACCTTAATTGGGTTGATTTTGCAAGGGAAATCTTAAGACCCAAACTTATTATATACTGGTGGATTACTTAATTAGAATAAAAATAACTTAACTAAGTAGGAAAATATATTCGTTATATTTTTGTTCCTTAATCTGTTTATTTTGTTATTTTTAATTAAAAAATAGTTATATATAAATAAATAACCGAAGTATTATTATAAGTGGTTATATCATAGATTAAGAAGATAGAGAACTCCCTCTATTTTTTAAACATGAGATGTAATGATCCTATCTGTATATATGTAATAAGGATATACATAGGTTTGTGTCTATATTTAAAGTTTTATTAAAGGACCTAACTTATCTGGAAATATAAGTAGCTATGAAAACAGCATCCTTGAGAGGGACTATAGGGGATATATAACTTTAAATACCTTTAAATACAGTTTTATAAAGATAGAGGGTATCCATTAGAAATTATTATAATATATTATTTTATAGTAATTGTATTCACAGCCTTAGTATTATTACCTTTGGTTTCTAATGAGTGGCCTGTCAGGGGAGATTCCTCAATCCATTTTTTGTACCAAACAGCTAAATAAAATAAAATGAAAAAAAAAAACAAATTTAAGTAGAATCTGAACGGGGGTGAAATTAGGTTGAAATACACCATTGTTACCACCCAAATTACTAGCATTTCATAATTATCCTTTAGTGCGTGTATTTAGAGTTATAGGAGGGTTATCTGTATTAACCGTATTATTAAAAAAACATTTGTTGTTATATTTACCTTTACAGTATTTAGTTTTATTGCTAGCCTTAGTACAAATTATTTATATTGTTATAAGAAGTATAATAAAGATAATTTATGGGATTAGTAAATTTTGAACAGACGACTTAAATGTAAGAAATTCACCTTTAGATCAATTATCCAGTTTATCTACTAAATTATTATATTGTTGAAAAATAGGATGTCAAGTAGGTTCCACAGGTATTGGTTTAGCTGGAGCATCAGTAATTACGGATACTATATTAGAAGCAGGTGGACTAGAAAAAGTTTTTACACCCTTATTAGGTAAAGGTGTTAAATTTATAATATGTAATAAACCGGCGGATAGTATATTTGCTCATATTAACAAATATATAAAAAACATAGATAACAGTAAAGACATATTATATAATATTAAAAAATTATCAGAACAATGTGAATCTTCATTAAATACCAGTGATCTAAGTAAAGATGATGTGGAATCAATTAAACCTGCTTTAGATGAAATTAAAAAAACTAGAAAAATATAAATTACAGTGTTATGCTAAAGATTTGGCCCAAAAAATTAAAGAGTATTCAGATGGTAATAAATAGAGTAAATATAAATAAAAAAGAAAATAAAATGTATACCAGCTATATAAAGTGTAAAAACTTGCAGATGAAAAATTAGTAAGTTCTAATAGGGAATTAGATAATAAATATCTTTTTGCTAGTGCCTAAAATAATATATACGTATCTCGGCATTAAAATATCGTTTGTAATCATAAAAATAAAGATATATATATTAGCTTATATATAAAAGTTGTCCTTTATAACATTAAATTAGTTTAAATTTAAATATAAAGTTAGAATAAGTAAAAGATTATAATCAAAATTAGACGCTTTTTCATTCTTTTCCTTAACTCATACAAACAAACAAATCCGAGTGCTGGAATACGCAGACAGAATAAGCTTAAGACTTGTTGATTTTTTATCATGTGGGTTCAAGTCCCTCCTCGGGTACAATAAAAGATATGTAAACAATTAGAGGAGTAAATAAGAAATAAAGCAACAACTGCAACAGCAACAAGAACGGTAATAGGAACAACAACAACAACAACCGCTGCCGGAAAGAAAGCAAAAAATAACAATAAAGTTTTCAATTTATAAAAAATTATGGTTTATCTATATATTTTTTTTTATCTATTGTTTATTAAATTTATTTAAATAAAAAATATAGATACAATATTTCACTGGGGCTCAAAAAACTAACTGTAATAATTTAGGCATATTTCCTAAGGGTCCGAAAAGATAGCGTCTAAAATGCCAAATTATCGACAATCAGTTTTAGTACGTAATTCTCTATATTGCCCCCTGTCTGTTTAATAAACTATTTAAGTATTAATAGATCATATAACGCAATATATTATAAAAGGTGGGCATAGTTTAACCGTGTTTAAACATCTTTATTTAAGGAAAAACTATAAATTAATACTTAATGTAAAAAATGCACCTCTTAAATTACCTGCGGCTTGCTAGCCTTAAAATTTCATATCAACTTTAAATTAGGTGGTTATTTAAACTATCTGCGTTATACCTGCCTTACTTTTATAGACTTTTTCTTTTACTAATGTAAATATGCATTTAGGTAATGTATGAAGATATTCAACAATTAAAAAACAAGTTAAATAACAATATTATAAAATAGTGTTTACTTTTAAGGAGATAAGTATAATATAGAAAAAAATAGCAATACTCGCTAAATAAATACATTATATGGTTGCATGATATATTACTTTGTTATAAATAAAGAATGACTACATATAGTAGTCAGTACTGATTGGATAAATTTGAAAATCAATTAGATTAAAAACTAAAAAAAAAAATAAATCAATTGGTGATAAAATATTTTAGAAAATACAAAAATAGTAATATTCCGTATGTAAAGAATTTTATAAAAATTACCTTTCCATATTGTTAATAAAGTACTTAGTATAGGTCTATATCTTATCCAGCTAAAATATCACTTAAAGATAGATACTTTTAAATTAAAGCTTAAACTAAAAAATTTATTTAAATATAAAAGGTAAAAGGGGATATAGTTTAACAGGTAAAACTGCGATTTTGCATATCGTTATTTTAGGCTCGAGTCCTAATATTTCCATATATTTAAGTAAGTTCGAGTAGCTCAACTGGTCGAGCGAAACACTGAAGCTGTTTAGGTTATAAGTTCAAATCTTATCTCGAGCAATGTATAGTAATAGGTGTGCTGAAATTTGGTAACCAGGTTCCGCTTAGGACGGAATAGTATTTAACTTTACAAGTTCGAGTCTTGTCATCTATATAGCTTACCTATAATATGTTGTGGACTAATTGGTAAGTCATAAATTTTTGGTATTTACTAATGAGTGTTCAAATCGCTCCAACATAAAATATACGATTAGGTGTACACAAACACGTTAGTTCAATGGTAGAATAGTGTACAACGGATGCATTAGATCTGAGTTCGAGCCCCAGACGTGTTATAGCCTTCATAGCTCAATGGTAGAGCAAGATACCGTTAATATTTTGATAGATGTTCGATTCGTCTTGAGGGCTTTCTAGTTTTTATTGGTGGATATAGTTCAAAGGTAGAACAACTGTATGTGGCATAGTCTATCCTTGTTCAAGTCAAGGTATCCTCCCGTTCCATTCCATACCCAAAGTAATATAATATAATTTCGTAATAACTGTTACGATACAGTTAACGAAGGGTGAGTTGTTTAAAAAGTAAATATTAAATGTTCCTTTATAATCTCAACTATTAAAGTTACATATGTTTAATAGTATAACCCTAGTTATATAACAGTTAACAAAGGGTGAGTTTATATAAGTAAATACACTTATATTTATAATATATATAGTTACTTAATCAATATTTGTATTAGTACATCCGTAAAGAATTGATACAAGAGTTGTTGCTCTATTTAATTATAAACTCAACAATTAAGCGTATAGTCTATACTTATTAACCCGCTTAGTTCTAAACAGGAAGCCCAATATGATCCGGCTATAAATAAAGAATGATTACGTACATATACAGCTACAGGCCTAGAAAGAGTAAAAGCTATCGATATAGCTACAGGGCTAGAAAGTGGAAAAGTTATAAATCTAGAGAACGTTATAAAAAAATACGCCACGATCACAGAGTGGAAAGAGCGATGATTCTTATCTTCAAATGCAAAGGATATTGGAACACTATATTTGATGTTTGCGTTATTTTCAGGCTTAATTGGAACTGCTTTTTCTGTTCTCATACGGCTCGAACTATCTGGACCAGGTGTACAATATATAGCCGACAATCAGTTATATAACAGTATTATAACTGCACATGCTATAGTTATGATATTCTTTATGGTCATGCCTGCTATGATCGGAGGTTTTGGTAATTTCTTATTACCTTTATTAGTTGGTGGTCCTGACATGGCATTTCCCAGATTAAATAACATTAGTTTTTGATTATTAATACCAAGTTTAGTATTATTCTTATTTGCAGCGATGATAGAAAATGGAGCGGGTACAGGTTGAACATTGTACCCTCCTTTATCGGGATTACAAAGTCATAGTGGACCTAGTGTAGATTTGGCTATCTTTGCTTTACACTTATCAGGTATAAGTTCATTGTTAGGTGCTATTAACTTCATTACAACTATACTTAATATGAGAAGCCCTGGTATAAGATTACATAAATTAGCTTTATTTGGATGAGCTGTAGTAGTAACAGCTGTGTTGTTACTGTTATCTTTACCAGTGTTAGCCGGTGCAATAACTATGCTCCTTACGGACAGAAATTTTAATACATCATTCTTTGAATTAGCTGGTGGTGGTGACCCTATATTATATCAGCATCTTTTCTGATTTTTTGGTCACCCAGAGGTTAAATGTATAGGCCTCTTAATGTCACTATATGCTGGAACGACTTTACCGTGAAATCTAAAAGTTAATCAGCAGGTAACCTTGGCATTTTTATGTTAATTTAAACCTCAGAGACTAAACGCGACATAATAATATATTGAATAGAAATAAACTGTAGGCTTTTTTCAAAAATATTTCGCTAGGGATTCCTGTGAGTCCTCCCTTATTTTAAAATAGGGGCAATAAACTGGATAAAATTCAAAAAAAACTTTTATATGTTAATTTGAAGCGAAGCTTCGTGTATTGTACGTTGAACGTTCAACGACTAAAGGTAAATAATTTACTTATTTATTATATGCTTTCAGTATCTATCTTAATTATATAGTAAAATAATTAATCACACATAATTAATGTATTAGACTTTATACTAAGCTTAATATATTGTAACAAGTTGTAAGTATATAAATATCTGTTATCTTAAAATTATTTAAACTTATAATGCTACAACTTGTTACAATATATACAACGATAAAAATTAAAAATTGTTATGTTAAACTTATTTAAACTTAATACAAACAAAACAAATAAAAATAACTATGTAAGTATACAAAAACTTAAAAAATATTATAAATATTTTCCGCATTCTACTAGGGAATGAAATAACAGTATATATCTATTTAATATAAAAACTTTAGCCTTAATACCTCTAGCTACTCTATCAACAATTTATTTAATTCGGGGTTATTTAGCACTATATAACACATATCTAGAAAGTATGTTGCGTAGTGGAACAATCTTGCGTAGATTTAGGAGATTTTCTACTAATAAAACATATGTAAGCAACGGGGAATTTAAACACACCAGTGATAATGTATTAATTACGTTGTACACACATAATAGACAAAAGTTCAATTATTTGTCCGTGTTAAAACAAAGATATATCCTTTTATTTTTTGACAGTAAATTGAGACAAATATTAAAGAAAAGATTTTATTGAATAAAGTATAATGGTTTTAAATACTTGGAGCTTGCTAATACTGAAAAATTTGCAGTAATTACGAGATGAAGTAAATTGTTAATTAAAAATAATATTCCTGAGATTAAATATAAGGCTCTTTATATTAATGATTATTTAATAAAATTTTATAAAAATTGAGTTAAAAATTCATTAATAAATATAAAAATTTATTTATATTACAGGCAACTGTTATATATAAATGAATCGAAATATAATTATACCTATTTGCAAATCTTAAAAAATTTTACCGAAAAAATATATAACAAAAGAGTAGAATTTAGCTTAATAAATATTAAATATCACTATCTTAACAGTGACATCTTATCAGAATCTCTTAGCTCAAAAATTACAATAAATAGAAAAAATATTCTCAGTTTTTTTAGGAAATTAATAAACAAAATAAAAATACATAAAACACATCAACAAGAACCCTATTTAAATAAATTAGATTTAATAGAAAATATACAGGACCCTCTGGTTAGTATTTTTGACTATGAAAACATACCAGATATAAAACAAGTTGTTTTACAGCAAATTAATTATAAACGGTTGAGCGGAGTTAGACTAGAAGCCTCAGGTAGAGTAACGAGACGTTATACGGCGGAAAGATCTGTAAAAAAAATAAGATATAAGGGTAATTTAGTTGATCATGATTCCTCCAATAAAGGTTTATCGTCCGTTATATTAAAGGGTAATCTTAAACCCAATTTACAATATAGCAAGTTATACTCTAAAACACGTATTGGGTCTTTTTCTATAAAAGGTTGAGTAAGTGGAAGTTAAAAACTAAAAAATATATAAAAAATAAAATCCAAACTAAAACATAGGTTTATAATAATTAAGATAGATGAAGACATAGTCTAAACTAGATTGAAAAATCTTAGTGTAAATTGAACAGGGTAATGAAACTAAAACTAAAGTAAAAGCATGTAGTTTAACTTAAAAAGTTAGTGTTTATAAAATATATTGTTAAAAATATACTGAAGATAATAAAATTAATATCGTAATTTACAAATGCAGCAGTTCAATATTAATAAAAAAAAATAAAAAAGATATAAACGCTTTAACTTCATGTATAACATTAGATTTTATCTCTGTATCTTTAAGTTTTTTTTTTGCTTTATTGCTATAATTTTATACTATAAAAAATAAACAATTTTTAGCTTATTTTGATAAAGGATATATACCTAAAACGGGTGTTATATTGAAGTAAATAATAAATTTGAAACAGCCATAGACAGTTTACCTTTATATACGCCTAAAAATAAAGAGTATATAAAGTTAATTTAAAAAGAGCGCATGAAAATAACTATAGAATAGATAACATTATAAAACCTAACGTTATTAACTAAGTAGAGAATCTATAAAATTGTTGTTAAAAAGATAGTCCGTACTTAAAAGAAATTTTAAGATTAACAAAAAAGATATATATTAATAATACCAGGATTTGGTATAATTAGTACTACAATATCAGCTAGTTCAAATAAAAATGTATTCGGTCGAAAAAAAGATGGCCCTTTAAATTTTATTATAAAAATTATAACAATAATAACTAATAAAAATTTAATGCAACAAACTATATGCAGGAAATTAACAAATTTAAAAGCTACTATTAAAATAAGCCATATTTACTACACTAAATACTATGCCTTAATAGTAATAAAGCTAATAAATATAAGCAAATTGTTTAATGTTAACAACCCGCAGATAACCAAAGCACTGCTTTATATAAACTATAAAGCAAAATCTTTGTCTTCATTGTGCAAAAGATTAAGCATGCTAGTAGGAATCTCAGAGGCCATACGTTTGTTATCAACAAATAGTAAAAAAAATATAAAAAGAAATGACCTAACAAAAGACAAATTTAATGAATGATTAGCTGGATTAATAGATGGAGATGGTTGTTTTCAATTATCTAAGAAAGGGTACGCTAGCCTTGAAATAGTTATGGAACTACGAGATAAACAGTGTTTATATGCAGTTAAACAAAAGTTTGGGGGTTCTGTTAAATTAAGATCAGGAATTAATCATATAAGATACAGATTACACCATAAACAAGGTATTATAAATATCATTGAAGCAGTAAACGGTTTTATTCGTAATCCAAATCGTTTACTTCAATTAGGAAAACTTTGTGAAAAGTACAATATTGTGCTTAAATACCCTAAAGATTTAAATTATGATAACAGTTGATTAGCAGGTTTTTTTGATTCAGATGGAAGTGTATACCTTAATTTATTGTCCGATCAAATTTTTATAACTGCAAGTCAGAAAAATAAATTTTTGTTAGATCCTTTAGTAGCTTTATATGGAGGCACTGTTTACCCTATGGTTAAAGTAGGTGCATTTAAGTGAACTGTTTTTAGAAAAGATGAAATAATAAACCTGCTTGATTATTTTAAAGCCAACCCATCTATTTCAGCTAAACATAAAAAATTAAAGTTAATACCTAAGTATTTTGAACTTAGAGCATTAAAAGCTCATAAGGCTCTACCTGATACAATATTAGGTAAATCTTGAAAGGTTTTTTTAAACAAATGAGACAATTATAAATAAGTTGATAAAGAGATGGTCCAATATAATAAAAATTTTTTATTATTATGTATCTTGGAATGGTATACGCTATGATGTCTATAGGTGTATTAGGATTTGTAGTGTGAAGTCACCACATGTACAGTGTAGGGCTAGACGTCGACACACGTGCGTACTTCACAGCAGCTACTTTAATTATAGCTGTACCAACAGGAATTAAAATATTTAGTTGGTTAGCCACTACTTACGGTGGATCATTAAATTTAACACCTTCAATGTTATTCGCATTAGGGTTTGTTGTAATGTTCACTATCGGAGGGTTACTAATCCACTTAGCCCTCCCTTTAAAGACCACCATATGCTGGAAACTTCTGACAATTATGCTACTAGGGATTTATTTATTAATTCTAGTGACAATGTATAATTTTGAACAATCAGCTGGTAACCAACCGACATTATCTTTTCATGGTGATGTCTTAGTAGTAACCTCAGAGACTAGACGTGGTCCTCATAATTTATTATGTGAAGATATAGTCCGTGTAATAAAGAGTTCACTAATATCTTTAAATCTTTCTTATTTAAGTTTTTTTACCTGTACTGGCAATAACCCCTTGCAAAATAAAACTCGCTTTTACTCTAATTTAACTAACCATTACGATCTAGACAATAAAATAAAACACTTAAAACCTGTAAAAGTTTATAATAGTTTAAAAGATGACAGAGTTCAAATATTAAAAAATGAAAAAGATAAATCTGCTGTTTATTGTTTAATAAACAAGATAAATGGTCATGCTTATGTAGGTAGTTCTATATATCTATCATCTAGAGTGAAAAACTACCTTAATAATACTTTTTTAAAAAGTAAGCAAAATATTAATATGCCAATTGTAAGTGCTTTACTTAAGTATGATCAGTTAAATTTTACTCTTTTAGTTATAGAATATGTTGAAGCTGAATCTTTAACTATTAGAGAGACTTTTTATATAACTCTTTTAATGCCTTATTATAATGTATTAAAACAAGGTTACTCTTCCTTAGGATATAAACATACAGAAGAGACTAAACAATTACTATCTAAATTAGCTAAAAATAGAATACACTCTGATAAAACTAAATCTTTAATAGCAAGAGCTTTAATAGGTGAAAATAATCCTTTTTATAATAAAAGTCATTCTGTTGAAAGTAAAGTAAGAATGATTGAGGCTAATTCATCTTATCCTGTGTATGTATATAATTCCTTTAAGGAATTGTTAGTTGTTTTTCCTTCAGTTGGAACTTTAGCTAAATTAATTAAGTCAAATCACTCTACACTAGTTGATGTTATTAAAGAGCAGACATTATTTAGAGGTGAATGATATTTAAGTAATATACCTTATAACTTAACTGATACACCTTAATATTGGATAAATCTTCAAAAGAATGCGATGAATTAGTGTTAGAGATTAACAATAAAAGCTATATTAAAAAAGCGGTATTTGTATATGATGCTAATAAAATTTTTATTGGTAAGTATGAAGGAGTAAAAGCTGCTGAAAGAGTATTTAAAATAAATCATAGTACTATAAAAAAATATGCTCATATAAATGGTGTTTATAATGGGTATATATTTAGTTATGAAAGATTAAAAGATTAATGGACCTTTGTTCGTAAGTGGAGTAATTTTAGCTAACGCTTCTCTTGATATTGCCTTCCACGATACGTATTACGTAGTTGCTCAAATGGGCCAGAATAATTTATCTTCTATTAAAAATTATTCTGCAACTGACTAAATGCTGGAAACTGTCAGGTATAGTTTACTATTTTTTTTAATAGTTAAATAACTTACCACAAGTTGTAATAAGCTTGGCACAATCAGCAGAAAACTGAAAAGGATTCTCAGAGACTGAACGTCAGTTACCTGATATTGAAGATTATAAATTTTGAAATTGATTCGCGGGTATAATAGATGGTGACGGGAATTTTGATATTAGAGTATATCCTGTTAGTAAAAAAAGAGTTCTTAAACAAATTAAAATTAAATTACATAATAGATATGTTAGAATATTAAGGCGTATACAAGATCATATACATATGGGTAGAATTAGAACTAATAAAAAAAAGCCCTATTCCATTTATATAGTATCTACAAAAGAAACTATGATGTATATTTAGAATTCCAATATAATAAATATACATCTAGATTAAATTTTGAGAATACTATATTAAAATATAAACCTACTACTCATATGCGTAAAAAATCTTCTTGCTTACGCGGCCCTAATTACATCCACCGCCTTTAAATTTCAAAAGGTTAATAGTATGATATTTATTTATGATTATTTTATGCATAATAGATTATATTGTGTTGTTAAATTATAGAGTTCCTAAAATTAAGTCTTTTATAAAAAATATAAAACATCACCTATAGGTAGTGTAGAGCATAAAATATATTCAAACTTTATAATAGATTGGATTAAATATGATAATCCACTATGTTATAAAGTACCTTGTGTTAGTAAATAAATAGAATATTTATTACAGGTAAAGATACAGTCCAAAAAGCATTTGTCCTTCGGATGCACACTATATATGACTAAACGTTATGAACATAAATATAAATTTTTGTTTAATTTTAATAAGTGTATTATTATTAGCTATATTATGTTTTCAGGTTGTATATGAATAACTCATAGTTATGATAATATAGTTAGTATAGGTTTATTTGGTTATTTATCTTGTATATTTTTGTTTATTTTTAGTATATTTACTATTAATTTGTTAATTAATACAAAAAAACCTTATGTAGAAAAAGTTAGTTTATTAGAAAGAATAAAACTATTGTGAAAAAATAAAAATAATATAAAATACATTTTGTGTTTTATAATAATTACTATGTTTATTAGATATAACTTTTTTTATTTTACTGGTATAAACATAAGGGAATTTACTTATATACCCTTAGTTTCTTTTACTGTATTAATTACTATAGTGCCTATAAATTTTATTTTTTCAGTAATACTAACCATATATAATGGGTTTGCTTTGTCTTCTGGTATAAAATATGCTACTAATAAAGTAAAAGAAAGTATTAATTCAAGTAGTTTTATAACTATTATTATTATGGTGATTACTATATGTCTTGTAAAATTTATAGCTTTTCCTTTTATATTACCTTATATTTTATCTATGTTTCCTACAAAACAGGGTATGTTACATGGGAGTTATCAAGCAGAAAGTAGTACTAAAGTAGGTAAAGATCCTGATTCTGATCCAGATCCAGATCCAGAACCTAATAAGGATATTCATATGGGTAATAATGAAGATTCAGATGATAGCGGTAATTTCCCGGATATTCCTAGTACAAAATGATCGCCTGCATATTTTGAGGGAGCACCTGTGTGAATTATGCCTTTTGATCCTTGGGGTACATACGTTGAACCACGTGTAGATCAAATACCACTAGGTACTAAAAAGGACATTTTTGCTAGTTGTAAGGGTATCATAGAGATCACTAAGATAAAAAATTGAAAAGATTTATACTTTGATCCTATAGAAAAAACCTGAGCAGATGGCAATGTAAAGTATGCTTTAATAAATTCAGAAAAAAGACTGGTTTTAAATCAAACGGAGGCTAAACGTATAGCATCTCTAAGTTAAAAAAAAAATAATTCTGAGCTTATAGAATTACTTTCTGGTAATATAAAATATTTACATACATACCTTAATGCTTATTTTGATAAACTACAGTTTATGATTACAGCTGATAATTCTAGTGTAGGAACTGGAGAATTTGCATACTATTCCACTTTAAATTATTTTTTCCTAAATTATTTTACTGGTGAAAAAGGATATATGGTTAATATGCAAAGTAAAGATAATGGAACTATAGCAGATGGAAAAGTAACTATTTTTGACCCTAGATCAAAAGGTTTAAAATCTAGTTTAGGTTTAAAGGGTGATTTTTCAAAGAGAACTCAAAATAATTATTATCATAATATTACTTGTATTCTAGAAGCTAAAAATGAGTACGATGTTAAAGGTAAAAATACTTCTATAATGGATATACTAGGTCAATTACGTGGTTACCATTTAAATTCAGGAAAGAACATAAATGCTTTTTCTATCGCAACTAGAGGGTTTGAAATAAGTATTTTTATGTATATATGTGACTGGCATACCAGTGCGAAGTTTTATAATAAAGCGGCAGACTGTAAAGGCTTTCTTTGTTTATATGTAAACGAACATGGTGTTCAATTATTACCACAATATGACACTTATGAACCACAAGTTATATCATTTAATATGGTAGGTAATGAATTTAATAAACATTCAATTCATGTAATATTCACATGGATAAGTATGTTAAATGGTGTACCTAAAACTGATAAATCTCTAATGCTGTCGCAACTAAATGCAAGTAAAAATCCTTGAGAGCTTCATACTACAGTAGGTTCTTTCCAAAATAGCAAAATTTTGCAAACATTGTCTCTTAACGGACAACTTCATGTGTTTAATCAAAATCAATAACGTTTAGTCATATAATGGCATTTTCACTACGTATTATCTATGGGTGCAGTATTTGCCTTATTTAGTGCATGATATTTCTGAATACCTAAAATAACAGGTTTGAATTATAATATGATGTGAGGTAAAGTACACTTCATGATATTATTCATAGGGGTTAATCTTACATTCTTCCCTCAGCATTTCCTAGGGTTGCAAGGAATGCCGCGTAGAATAAGCGACTACCCTGATGCATTTGCCGGGTGAAATTTAATAAGTAGTTATGGTTCTTTAATTAGTGTAGTAGCTACTTGATTCTTCTTATACATCCTCTACGTACAGTTAGTCGCTGGTGAAGCTTCCCAAAGATATCCCTGATTAGCCCCTCAGTTCTATGGTGATTTATTTCAGACACTTTTTAACCGGAATTATATTTCATTAGAATGAAGTTTAAATAGTCCACCTAAACCTCATGCATTTGTAAGTTTACCTTTACAAAGTGGTAGTGATGAGACTATAACAATTTTTGTTTTAAACTCGCGTCACCCTAAACTTGACCGTGTGTGAATTTTTTTCGCTGTGTTAGTGCTTTACATAGTCATTTGTTGAATAGGTATAATTTATCCCGGTTTATACGACAATATTGGAGATAACTTGCAGGAAATAGCGAGAACATTGTTACCTGATAGAATGTTAATGAATTCTGATAACGCTTCAGAGGGTGGTATGGACCCCTCGTATCACACCACTGGTTCATCTCAAGCTCAACCACAGCCAGCAGCCCCTCAAGCTCAACCACAGCCAGCAGCCCCTCAAGCTCAACCACAGCCAGCAGCCCCTCAAGCTCAACCACAGCCAGCAGCCCCTCAGCTTTCTGATCAGGATTTGGAAGCAGCCGTGACCAGGATTGAAGCTAAGTGTACTGAAACCGTTGCTCCATTAGCTGTAGAAATACACCAGCGACTTGATTTAGCTGATAATATTGCCCGCGAAGAGGTGGAGTTAGCGAATAAAGAGACAGTTCTTCTACGGGCACTCACAACTAATCCTGGCGTACTGCCTGAAGATGTTAGAGCGGATCTTACAGCTAAGTTAGAGGCAGTTAATACATCTAAGGAGCAATTGGCACGAGCTAAAGAACATAATTTTATTAATTTAAGTATTGTAGAGAACGCCCGCGCTTTGGCCGAAGTCCAGAAGGATCAGGATCTGAGAGCTGCATGGGGTGACCTGGGTTCTCTTGAGTCCGATAAGGATACTTAATTGTTTTTCCTAAGTTAGGTTATTGTATATATCTTTTAATAATTAATACATGTTTGGAAAATATAGAGAATTAACGTTAAATTATATAAGTTAAATAACGAGCGTTAAAATTTTTAGTCGATATTATTACTAAGTAGATAAAACTTTTTTATGCGGATATACAATTTTAATTTATTACAATATTAATGGATAGAAAAATGATTATTTATTACCTGGCGATTGCTTTAATTTATTTGGCTTATCACACAATCTCCTCCCCATGTCCCTCAGGCTGTTGTCCCTCATGTCCCTCATGCCCCTCATGCCCCACAGGTTGCACTAAAGGGGAAGTTATTGTTTATCCCCAACCTTATATTGTACGTCATCCGCTTTATCTTGTACGTCAACAAGCGGCTATTGCAGCTCAGCAGGAGCTAGTTGCTAGATCTCAAGAAATGGTTGCACTTAGGCGTCGTCAAAATTATGACCGTAATAGAATGGTCCCACATGAGTACGCTTTGCGTAAAGTAGAGGACGATGAAGAGGTGAGGTGAGAGCTATAGGGGGTGATTTGGGTTCTCTTGAGTCTGATTAGGTAACTTTATTGTTTTCAGTGAGTTGGATCATTATATCGACAGTGCTAAACTATGCGCGATCCTATCTCTCGAATAAATATATAAACCACGGTACATTAGTTGAATTAATATGAACTATAGCACCTGCTTTGATTTTAATATTAATTGCATTTCCGTCCTTTAAACTGCTATACCTAAGGACGAGGTTATTGATACGTCGTTGAATTACGAGGATCACCCGTGATATTGAAACTATAAAGAGCTGTTTCCTTCCTTGCTTGCTTGCTTGCTTGCTTGCTTGCTTGCTTGCTTGCTTGCTTGCTTGTTTTATAATATAAACACATATGTGTTTATATATTCTAGCTTATTCACGCTAAAATAAGCTAATTAAACATCTAGCTATATATATATATATATCTTTTAATAACTAATACACCCTTATATAGGACTTACGCTAACTTAAAGCAATTATACAGTTTAACTGTTTTTAATAGATAATGCACGTTTAGAGTGGATTAACGCTAAAATAAGCTAATTAAACAGTATCTCTCTGTTTCTAATAACTAGTGCACGTTCATAAATTATAGTGTATTAACCCCCAAACTCATTAAATAATAGAATGTCGGTTTTTTACCCGATAATATTACTAAATATAAAACTTTATTATGCGGATATAATTTTAGCTTATTAAAAAAAAAGAGAGAAATGGAAAAAAAAACCCTAAAGCCTATAAGCAGACCAAGTAAAGATATGTTTCATCGCCCAATGAAACCACTCTCTAAATGTGTTAATGTTAATATAACACAAAAACGCTCTCACCCAGGCCGTGTGTTAATGTTTTTCCTTGCGTGTGCGCTCATATTTGTCCTTTTATTAGGCACATGTTCCTGGTATGGCGAGGTATACAACTATATATATGAAATAACGCAGGAAATAGGTCGAGAATTGTTACCAGATAAAATGTTAATGAATTCAGATAACGGTTCAGACGGTGGTCAGGACCCCCCTGAACTCAGTAGTGGTTCGTCTTATACTTCTGATGTGGACCACGAGCAAGACCCGGAGCACGAGGCTTTGCAAAATAGATTAGAGCAACAAGCCAATGAGCTTCAACATCAATTGGAGGAGGAAGCTCGTAGGGAAGAGGAGATTGCTCGTCTTCGGGCAGAAACAGAAGCCCGTGATCAAGCGGTCTTAGAGGCGCGCCAAGCCCTGGCTCGAGGGTTGGGCGTCCAGGATCAAATTAGTATACGTGGTGTACTAGAGAGCCAGGCTCGTCAAATTGACGAGCAGGCTCGTCCAACAGGCGAGCCTGCTCGTGTGCAGGAGCTTGATATTCAAGCTCGTCAAATTAGGGAAATAATTTCCCTAATTGACGCAAACGTTAAAAAGTCTTTGGAAACTGTTTAAAAACATGATTAAGATAGCGATACTTAATTGTTTCATTCTTAACACTAATCTATCATATTTAATTATTTTTGTTTAAAGTAGGGCTATTTAAATAACCTTGCTTAAACTAAACCACAACCACTGCACTTATTAGCTGCAAAGTATTATTTAAGTGCATTTTTTTTTGCTTACACCTCGCTTAACTATTAATCTGTATAATGTATAGATCACTCTATCGTAGTTTAACCTTAAATTTTTATATTTGTCCTTTTACACAGTCCTGATACAAGTAATACCTATTAAACCTACATATTTTTATATTTAACAGTTTAAATTGTTAATTTAAGATCCTACTCGATCATTTATACAACCATTCTATTATTTAGGTAAAACTTTAGCAAATGAATAAAATAGCTGTCTAGATAAAATAAAAAATTATATGAATAAAAGTAATATATAAGATTTATACTTGAAAAACAAAAGGTTAAAAAGTTAAAGGTAAACTAATCGTCTTGCAAACGAATAATTCGGATTCAACTAAGGGTGGTCTATAAAACTGTGTGGCTATTAAACTCATATGTTATTTTTAGGCTATCCTTGGAACAGGTCACCTGATTGCGGGACCTGACCCTAAAGCTAATTAAACCACTGGCACAAGTAGAGGTATAAATACAGGTAGCAATAACACTACAGGGGTAATAAAGCTACTGGAGGCAATACGGGCAAAACTAGTCAAAGTAACAAAACTAGAGCAGGTAATGAGGCTAATGCAAATACGGTAACTCTACCGTGTATTCGTACACATAAAAACTCTACAATTTAAGGGCTATACAGATAGACTACAAATACCTTATACGCCAAACCCTATACCTCATTATATACGCGGTTCTCTTGAGGGTGACAGTCTGCTGTAATACCAGATAGTTTAAAAAATCACACACTATACATATCAGTACAACCTTAAACAAAAAACAGGTCTAAAGGTAATTTAAAAAGCTAATCTTGCTACGTATTTAATAAAATAAGACTTACAACGCCTTATTTTAAATGTTTAATTAAAACATATTCACCGCCTTACAACATCATAGGATTAACAAACTAAGTGTTATAAAAAGAGCAGCCTATTCTTTTTATATACCTGTAAGACATTATCTTACACTTATCTATAAAATAGTTGCTTTAAACCCATTTAATTGTAGGCCTTAGCAAAGGGAACAATATAGGTACTGCCTCATAGACAACTGAACTATTTATACAAAAGTTGGGTCTTAATCTTGACGTAAAAGAGATTTCGGTACTAACACAGATTAGGTTTGATAATTTGGGGTTTTGTTAAGCATGCTTGAATTTACGCAATACAAAGGTGTAACGAGTAGTATTAACACTAATAATAAAACTAGCAATATAAAGGGTAATAACAATACTAAAAATACTTATACTACTCGTAGGGTGCTAGTAGGTAATAGACTGCAACAAATATTATCCTATTTATAAATGAGGAGATGCACAATGCAACCCCGGTGTACTATATCTCACAACTATATAAGTTTCTTACATATACTCCTCATCCTGTTAACCTACGGGGGTGTCTTTTTTTTTCTTTTAACTTGATAATATTACTAAATAAATTAAACATATATATATATATACGGATATACTTATTTATAAAACATTGTAGCAAGAAGTGGATATAGAGTCGATCAGGGATAAACAAAGAGTAAATATATTAAATGACACCCCTGTACCCTGAGGAGTGTTTTTTCAAGATAATGCTACACCTCAGATGGAAGGGTTAGAGGAATTGCACAATAATATCTTTTTTTTTTTAGCGATTATATTGTTTTCAGTGAGTTGGATCATTATATCGACAGTGCTAAACTATGCGCGATCCTATATCTCAAATAAATATATAAACCACGGTACATTAGTTGAATTAATATGAACTATAGCACCTGCTTTGATTTTAATATTAATTGCATTTCCGTCCTTTAAATTGCTATACCTAATGGACGAGGTTATAGATCCGTCGTTAGTTATATATGGGGAAGGTCACCAGTGATATTGAAACTATCAATATCGTGATTTTACTAACACAGAACAAGCCACTATAGAGTTTGATTCTTACATAGTACCTGAAGGTGACTTAGAAAAAGGTAGACTAAGAATGCTAGAAGTTGATAACAGAGCTGTAATACCGGAATTGACTCATACTCGATTTGTGGTATCCGGGGCTGACGTAATACATTCTTATGCCTGCCCATCACTAGGTATAAAATGTGACGCGTATCCAGGTAGACTAAACCAGTCGTCTGTATATCTAAATCGAGAGGGTACTTACTTTGGCCAATGTTCGGAGATATGTGGTATATTGCACAGCTCAATGCCAGTTAGCATTCAATCCGTGAATTTAGCCAAGTTCCTGTACTGGTTGTTTTATCAAATAGCTATATAGCGTATTAGCGATAAATTATATCAATTTAATAACCCTCCCCTTTTCAATCCGTTAATCTTCCTGCTCATCTAAGAATTTTACGCCGTTATATACTTAATTGTATATCATTAAATTATTTAATGTAAATAATTTTTATTTTTTTTTCTTTCAATATAAATTGTATATAAAGTATGTAAAATTATTCATAATATTTATCCTTATATTTAATATATTATTTAATAAATGATTTTAAGCTTTCTTTTATTATTATTAATGTCAAATGGTTTAACAATAAGACCAGATAGTTCAATATTATATTCTAGAATAGGTATAATAATTGTATTTTATAGTATTATATCTGCAATAACAAGTTTACATATAACATATTTGCAGAAAGGAATAGGATTATATGGTGGATTATTTAATGTAACAAGTATAACACATACTTTTCAAATATTTATATTGTTAATTTGCGGGATAATATTAATGTTAACAGGGTTTTATCCTAGAAAAAAGCTAAAAGATGAAGATTGTTTTTCAAGCTATATGGAAGCATTAAGAGGTGAAAGAAAAGATTATATTAAAATAATTAAATTAGTGTCAGAACAATTTACTATTATAGAATATGCATTAATAATAGTATTTGTTATAACAGGTTCTACACTCTTACTGTCTTCAGCTGATCTGGGTTCAGTATATTTATGTATAGAATTACAAAGTTTTAGTCTATATATAATATCAGCTATGCATAGAAACTCTGAATCTTCTACCGGATCTGCTCTTACGTATTTCTTGTTAGGTGGTTTATCATCGTGTTTTATATTGTTAGGTATAGCTTTAATATATGCTAATACAGGTCTAACTAACACAGATGGTATATATTGTTTAATATCAGATACTGAAAATTATTCAGATTTTTCTGCATGATATACTAATATGTATATGTTTTACAGTTTTTTATTAATATCAGTGGGGTTTTTATTTAAAATAGCTGCTGCACCTTTTCATTGATGATCTCCTGATGTATATGATGGTGTCCCTACTATAGTAACAACATTTATAGCAATATTAGGTAAAATATCTATATTAATACTATTTATGGAATTAGTTCATTATACAACTGCATTATTCTATTCAATAACACAAGCATATTCTTGAATAACTAGTTTATCTATAAGTTGTTTTTTATCCTTGATAATAGGAACTGTATTAGGTTTAACTCAAACTAGAATAAAAAGACTTCTTGCTTATAGTACAATATCTCATATTGGTTTTATATTATTAGCCTTAATTGTACACAATGTAGAATCTTATCAAGCTTTTTTATTCTATATAATGCAATATATTTTAACAAATTTAAATGCCTTTTTAATAGTGATAGCTATAGGTTTTAGTTTATATCTGTATTTTACAAATGTATCAGAAACTAACAACTTATATGAAAAACCTAATTCTCCTATTCAACTTATAAGTCAACTAAAAGGTTATTTTTCAATTAACCCTATATTAGCTTTATGTTTAACTATTACTATGTTTTCATTTGTAGGTTTACCTCCTTTATCCGGATTTTTTGCTAAACAGATGGTGTTAACTACTGCCTTAGACAATGATAAAACTCTTTTAGTGTTAATTGCTATATTAACTAGTGTAATAAGTGCAGTATATTATTTAACAATAGTAAAAACACTTTATTTTGATAAAGCAGAATATAAAAAATCTTATGTTTATATTAAAGTATCTCTATCTGATTATTTATCTATTACTATATCTATTTTAACTCTAGCCGTTTTATTTTTTATATTAATACCTAATGAGCCAATAAATTTATGTAATTTATTATCATTAATATATTCTACATAAAGTAGATAAAGTTATCCTATTTTTTTCTAAAATATACACTATACTAAATAAGTAATGGCTATATATAGAGACCAGTAATTAAATAAATAAGTGATGAATATATGCCCCCCCCCCCTCTCCCCCTACCCAAACTTATTTTGGGTTGTTGATTTTTATACTTATATACTGCATAAAACACATATATATATTACAAAACAAATTATATATATATATATATAAGTCTTAAAACATTCAATAAAAGCAGGTTAAACCGTTATAACTATAGTATACTGAACAGCCTTGGTTTCATCTTGATAACTAGCCAATTGATTTAAAAACAAATCATATGTACAATCTTTCTTCCCCTTAAGATACCTCCCCCCCCCAATTAAAATATATACATAATATATTAAAGCTTTAAATTAACTAAGCAAACAAATTTACTTTACTTTTTTACTGATAGAGAAAAATTCTCTTTAATTAAATAACATATACAAAATGACAAGTTTAACAATTATTTTTATTGAGATATTATCCATAATATTATCATTAGCTACATATTTCCTATTTTCCCCTCATAACCCGTATCAAGAAAAGAATAGTGCTTTTGAGGGAGGTTTCCGTCTCTGTTTGGTTTCTCGTGGTGCGTTTAAACGTGATTCAAAACCTGTATTTGCCGAGGACTTCTACTCGCCTAGAGAATTTAGAAGGTCATTATCTAGACGTATGGAAGGGGAAGTGATAAATTATGTTGCAAATATAATTATAATAAATAGTAATATAAAAGTAGAAAAACTAACGCGTATAATAAGTGCAAGGCGTAGAATGCTTAAAGAAGAAGTTACTGAAAATTTTCATCATCTTTACATTAATAAATGTCTAGATTCACATTATAATAAACAAATAAAAGAACTCAATAGAATTAGTGCAATAAAATACTGATATTTTATTCTTTATGTAAAACTTTATAAATTAAAGTGCATTTTAAATAACACCTAGTACCTGCCCAAATAGGCTGAATTATGTACTTATCTGACTATACTAACTCGACAGGGTTGAATACTAAAATCTGTCAAATTCTAATGCATCAATATCCTATGTCTTAACACAAAAATAAATCTACTCAAGTATATATAGTAATAAGCGTAACAGATGCAAATAAAGTTAAAGGGTGTTTGGCTTAAAAGCCCCTTAGACGAATTTATTTAGTTTTAAAGCGGAATTATTAACAATGTACATAAATAGGTATTTGATTCGTATAGTGCCCCTTTTGTAGTATTATATTAAATATATATAAAGGATAGAGGAGGTATATAGTGTAACTATTAAAAATATTATTTTGTGATAAAAAGTGTATAGTGTTTAAGTTTAAACATAGGAAAGTCAAGAGCTTTTTAAGTATATGTATAAAACAAAGGTAAAAACCTTGGAGTCTAACAGAAAATAATCTTATATGAAATACATTATATAAGGCGAACATGTATCCTATACTTGGCTATATAGAGCACATACAAAACAAAAACTCGCTTATTTTTATCCAAATATAAAAGTAGATACAATGTATAGTATATATTTGTATACTGTTAAATATTTAAACAATAATATAACCAGTATATTATGTAATATTCAAACTACAATCAGAGTAAAAGTATTACTGTAACATACTTCAACTAACTAGATAACGAATACAATAAGCTATAAAAAATGGTTTAATGAAAAGGGATTTAGAAATAGAAATAAAAATATGATACAAGCAGCAAAAATAATTGGAACAGGTTTAGCTACTACAGGTTTAATTGGAGCAGGTGTAGGTATTGGTGTAGTGTTTGGAGCTCTTATAATAGGTGTTTCAAGAAACCCTAGTATGAGGGGCCAATTATTTTCCTATGCTATTTTAGGATTTGCCTTCGCGGAAGCGACGGGCCTATTCGCGCTCATGATGGCATTCCTTTTGCTCTATGTTGCCTAATTTTTTCATGTATTTTTAATTTATTTTCTAAGATAGTTATATAAAGTTACAATAATACTGGCTCTTTATTTAATCGACGTAATAAACTAAAAACAGGATTGAACAAATATAACATTAATCCAACTATACATGTAAGTGATGGCCCAATGACCTCATTCAAGATAACAGCAACTAGATGTTTCATCACGTTCCCTTTACTTCAGAAAAACATACCAAATTAGGGTTAAATATTTTTTTATTACATCTTTCATTTAAAAGTGATTTGGTTCAAATAAACTATATAAAAATAAATATATGTTAAATGAGCTAAGATTTAATACAAAAGAGTTTGTAAGAAAAGTAGTCTCAAATATTGATATAAATAAATTACAAGTAAATAAACTATTTGTATATAATGCAGACAAAAAAAAAGCTTAGCCTATGTTTTTGATAACTGTTGTCAAGCTTGTCGTGTGTTAATACCATCAATATGTAAAAATTTATCTGATATATATTTAACTAACAATAAAATTTTACAACTTATATGTCGTGTTATAAATAAAGGAACTCTAACTAAAACAGAAATAGGTCAGTTTTATAATCCAAAACGTGTTTTTTATCCTTATCTTTAGTTTCTAGTATTGTATTATATTCTTTTTTTAATAATTTATATGTTTTATAGTGTTATTTTTTTAGATATTTATATATTTCTTCCCTTCCCTTCCCTTCCCTTCCCTTCCCTTCCTTCCTTCCTTCCTTCCTTCCTTCCTTCCTTCCTTCCTTCCTTCCTTCCTTCCTTCCTTCCTTCCTTCCTTCAGCTATTATTTATTTGTTCATCTTTTTTCCTTATGAAGCTTTTGCTTTTACGGCTCTATTTTTGAAACACTTAAGATCTGGTTAAAAGTTATATATCTTTAATTATGGTTCATACACATTGTCTATATATTGGTTTATATGCGATTTCCACTAAATATTTAAAGGATATAAAAGTTTTTATAGTTTTATTGATTATGTTGTATAATATACTGATTGTTTGATGGGTTATTTAAGACATTATTATAAGGGTCTATATTTTAGTAAATAAGGAAAATATTTTGTTCTAAAGGGTTGATTCTGATAATAAAAATTTATTTAATAAAGAGCCGCCGGTGATAGGCCTTAAAGTAGAAAATACTAACCAGGTGACTAAAACTACTACAGTTTAAGACTCTATAAGTAAAGCCACTTTTGCTATAAATTCGGATGTAAAAATGCTATTACGGCTATAAAAGGCCAAATAAAAAAGGTGTTAATACTAAGTATAAAAAGGGATGTATAATAGTTATATTTATAAATTAATCAATATTTTTTGTTAAAAGGTTTAATTTTTAATGAAAAAAATATATCTCGAATAGCGGGATGTGATTTCTTTTGCTATAATATTATTAATAAATATAGTTTACTATGCTTTGTAACAATTTATTTTATTAAATATATTACGTATTGTTCAACAGGTACAATTACGAGTATAACAAAAATAAACTTGAGTTTGATGATGGCTCTGAGTGAACGCTGTCCAAATGCTTGACACATGCTAATCGAACGACTAATTCTATTAAAATTTAATTAGAAGTGGTGTACAGGTGAGTAACTGATAAACTAGCTACCTTAAAGTAAGGAGAAAATCCCTTATAAAAAAAAAGAAATTAAAAAAATTTCGCTATAAGATGTTAGAATTTATCCTGAGAGAGTATTGGTTTAAACTAGCACAATTTCGGTAGTCGAGACTGAGAGGTCGATCGACCACACTGGGTATGAAAAAAGCCCATGGCAGAAAGTACAGCAGTGGGGGATATTGGTCAATGGCCTGACGGCTGAACCAGCAACTTGGAAGAATGAATAACGAATAAGTCGTATAAAATTCTAGATAGAAAACAGATAATGACAACTTTCTATCTATTAGTCTTGACCAAATTACGTGCCAGCAGTCGCGGCAACACGCAGAAGACAAGTGTTATTCATCTTAAACAGGTATAAAGGGTACCTAGACGGGAAATCAAGCCTAAACTAAAGCAGGGACTAATATTCTAGAGTTTTATGGGTGAAAGTCGAATGTCTGGAGTAGAGATTAAATATTGTAATACTGGATGGACCGACAACGGCGTAGGCAGCTTTCTATGTAAAAACTGACGTTGAGGGACGAAGCCCTAGGTAGCAATATGGATTAGATACCCCGGTAGTCCAGGGAGAAAATGATGAGTGCCATAGGTTAGTGAAGTTAGCCTATAAATGAAAGTGCAAGCATTCCACCTCAAGAGTAAGGCGGCAACGCGCAAATTGAAATCATTAGACCGTTCCTGAAACCAGTAATGAAGTATGTTGTTTAATTCGATGATCCGCGAATAACCTTACCACGTCTTGAATACTTTTTGTAAAAGCAGGAGTGCTTTTATAGAGACAAATTGTACAAGCGCTGCACGGCTGCCTTTAGTTAATGTCGTGAGACTTTGGTTAACTCCTTTAATTAACGAAAGCCCTTGTTTTATTTGCATATAAAACAGTTCTCCGCTATATTGGATAAGATAACTGGGATTAAGGCAAGTCATCATGGCCTGAATAGCGTGGGCGATAGACGTGCCACATGTGCCTTTACAAAAGGATGCGATATTGTGAAATGGAGCTAATCCCCAAAAAAGGAGATAATCTGTCAAGAATTGTAGTCTGAAATTCGACTACATGAATAAGTAATTACTAGTAATCGTGTATCATTACGGCACGGTGAACCTTTCTCAGTTGGGTACTAACTACTCGTCAGGCGCTGAAAGGAGTATGTGCAATAAGTTTGGTTGCTTTTTACCCCATTATATATAAATAGTTATATTTTAGTTTAATAGTAATTTTCCTATGCGTGACTCTGATTGGGGTTAAGTCGAAATACGGTTCGTGTAACGGAAGTTGCACGGGATGCATTATCCTTAATTTATTTATAGTAAATAATTGTTAAATTTAGAAGGTTACCATAAAATGGCCATTTTTTTTTTACAGTTATTTACAATCTTTTACGGTAATAAACTTAGGTTTATTTTGGTTCGATCCCAATCAAGATATAGTAACATTATATTATATTTGCATTCTTATTAACTTTAACGCTAATATTGTCTTATATCACCCTTTTATTCGTATTCTGATAAACTTTAACAGTAACCTTGCCCTATAAGATAAAATTTTACTGTAAAAATTTTATCTTATATATTACACTTTATTGATTATATAAATTGCGTGTTATACTAACTATAGGCGCTTAAGTAGTATAAAAACCATCTAATAACCTAGTCTCTTAATTTGTATATAATCGAATATATATATTAACTACTTTATGTATTGCAATTATTTAATTAAGTTTACTTGGTTTATATGTTATACTTATACTATGTAGCCTACGTAAATTTTATTAGTGCTTCCTTCCTACCTACCCACCTTCCTTGCTTCCTTCCTTCCTTCCTTCCTTCCTTCCTTCCTTCCTTCCTTCCTTCCTTCCTTCCTTCCTTCCTTCCTTCCTTCCTTCCTTCCTTCCTTCCTTCCTTCCTTCCTTCC
>Ga0209512_1000487_pt1 | contig 64399 bp, 42 predicted proteins | sample frozenSSSSmetaG_FD_184142 | JGI IMG/M metagenome (GOLD analysis project Ga0209512, IMG submission 184142) | Glacier valley bacterial and archeal communities from Borup Fiord, Nunavut, Canada, to study Microbial Dark Matter (Phase II) -... | ecosystem: Environmental > Aquatic > Freshwater > Ice >...
CCAGCTTGAGAGCCAGGGCGGAGACATCACCGTGCAGGTTGGTCTGCACAAAATCTTTTTCAGCCTGTGTCAGCATTGTGGAATGTTGTTTCGGCAAAGGTAGGTATTTTAGCCTAAAAAGCCTTGATCCAACATGGCTTTGGCCACTTTCATGAATCCGGCCACGTTGGCACCGCGCATGTAGTCGATGTACCCATCCGGTTGTTTGCCATAGCGTACGCATTGATCGTGGATGCTGGACATGATTTGTTTCAGCTTGGCATCCACTTCTTCGGCCGACCAGGACAGATGCATGGCATTTTGGGTCATCTCCAGACCGGAAGTGGCCACACCGCCTGCATTGACGGCTTTACCCGGGCCGTACAGGATCTTTGCCTGAATAAAGGCATCGATGGCTCCCGGCGTACAGCCCATGTTGGAAATTTCTCCGACACAGAGTGTTCCGTTGGCGATAAGCAGTTTGGCATCGTCTGCATTCAGCTCGTTTTGGGTGGCACAGGGTAAGGCGATATCCACTTTTTGATCCCAGGGACGTTTGCCCGGGAAGAATTTTGCACCGAATTTTTCGGCATAAGGCGCGATCACATCGTTGTTGCTCTGGCGCAATTCGAGCATAAAATTGATTTTCTCTTGAGTCAGGCCTTCGTTGTCGTAGATGTAACCGTCAGGACCTGAAAGGGTCACGACTTTGGCTCCCAGCTGAGTGGCTTTGGTGGCTGCTCCCCAGGCGACGTTGCCGAAACCGGAAATGGCTATGGTTTTGCCTTCAATGCCCAAACCTTTGGTAGCCAGCATCTGACGGACAAAGTAGAGACCACCATATCCTGTGGCTTCGGGGCGTACCAGGGATCCGCCGTATTCCAGACCTTTTCCGGTGAGAACGCCGGTATTCTGGCGGGCCAGTTTTTTATACATACCATATAAATAGCCGATTTCACGGGTACCTACTCCAATATCGCCGGCTGGAACATCGGTATCGGGACCTATATTTTGCCACAATTCGAGCATAAAGCTGTGACAGAAACGTTGTATTTCAGCATCGGATTTTCCACGGGCACTAAAATCGGAACCGCCCTTGGAACCTCCCATCGGCAAAGTAGTGAGGGCATTCTTGAAGGTCTGTTCAAAACCGAGGAACTTCAGGATGGAGAGATTGACGGAGGCGTGAAAGCGGAGTCCGCCTTTGTAGGGGCCGATGGCGTTGTTGAACTGGATGCGGTAACCGATGTTCACCTGAATGTTTCCGGCATCGTCCACCCAGGGCACTTTAAAAGTAAAAATACGGTCGGGCTCCACCAACCGCTCCAAAATCCTGGCTTTTTCAAACTCGGGATGCTGGTTGTAAATCGATTCAACGCTGATAAGCACTTCCTGCACAGCCTGCAGGTATTCTTTTTCTCCCGGATGTCTTGATTCGAGAGCAGTCATAAATTGCTTAATATTCATATCAATCTTTTTAAATGAGACTTTTAAAGCGCCTTGCTTCCTTCAAATTTAGAGATTATTCAATCAAAAGGCAAAAAATAATCGCTAATTTTGTGCATAGACCTACAAAACTTATGAACAGCGCACAATCTTTTAAACAGTTGTATTTTAAAGATACCTCGTTTGCCAATCTGATGACAAAGCGTATCTACAATATATTGCTGATAGCCAGTAAATATGATGCCTTCACATTGGAAGATGACGGGCGTGTGGACGAGCAGATTTTCAACGAATACGTTTCCCTCAACTTGCGCTACCCCCCTCGTTTTACGCAGGTTTCGACGGCTGAGGAAGCGCTGGAGGAACTGAAGATCAACAACTACGAGCTCATCATCTGTATGCCGCGCGACATGCACGACAGCAGTTTTGAAATAACCAAAACCCTTAAGGCCGACCATCCGGACATTCCCATCGTGGTGCTGACACCTTTTTCCAAGGAGGTGTCCAAATACATGGCTAAGGCCGACCTTTCTGCCATCGATTACGTTTTCAGCTGGCTGGGAAACACGGATTTGCTTTTGGCCATCATCAAGCTGATTGAGGACAAGATGAATGTGGATCAGGACATTGAGTCGGTTGGTGTGCGGATCATTTTGTTGGTGGAAGATTCCATCCGGTTTTACTCGTCCATCCTGCCTAACCTCTATAAGTTTGTGCTGGAACAATCCAGAAATTTTGCCACGGAAGCGCTGAACGGTCATCAGCAGATGCTTCGAATGCGGGGACGACCCAAAATCCTGTTGGCTCGCAGCTACGAGGAAGCAAGGACGATTTACAGGAAGCACCACGACAATATGTTGGGAGTCATTTCGGACATGAGCTTCAACAGAAAAGGCGTCAAGGACAAAGAGGCCGGTATTCGTTTCTGTCGCAAAGTCAGAAGCAACGATGCGGTTTTGCCCATCATCCTGAATTCTTCGGACTGCAGCAACAAGGTTTATGCCACGGAGCTGGAAGCGGGATACATCGATAAGGCTTCCAAGACTTTTCCGCAGGAATTGCGGCAATTGCTGATGGATACGTTTGGATTCGGGGATTTTGTATTCCGTGACCCCAATACAGGGGAAGAATTGGTCCGTATCAAAAATCTGAAAGATCTGCAGGATCAGATTTTCAACATTCCGGACGATTCCCTGCGTTACCATCTGGTGCGCAATCAGGCATCCCGCTGGTTGTATTCCCGGGCCATGTTTCCGGTGGCTAAATTCATTGAGAACATTCCCATTAAGGACAACGAGGATACCATGGAGGCCAGAAGGATCATTTTCGAGGCCATCGTGATGTACCGGCGCACCAAAAACCGGGGTGTCATTGCCGAATTCAAGAGAGACCGTTTTGACAAATATTCGAATTTTGTGCGCATCGGCGAAGGTTCCCTCGGTGGAAAAGGCCGTGGTCTTGCTTTTATTGACGGCTTGATCAAGCGTAACGTGGAGCTGAGCGATTTTCAGGGTGTCAATCTCTGCATACCCAAAACACTGGTTCTGTGCACGGATATTTTCGACCAGTTCATGGAAAACAACGATTTGTACCAGATTGCGCTGTCCGATGCCTCCGACGAGGAAATTCTGAAAGTGTTTGTGGAATCGCATTTGCCCGATGGATTCAACGACAATCTGAGGGCTTTTCTCAATGTGGTTCAGAAACCCATTGCCATCCGGTCCTCCAGTCTTCTGGAAGATGCCCATTATCAGCCTTTCGCAGGCATCTATTCCACGTACATGATTCCTTGGGACGAGGATGTCGAAAAAGTGCTTTTCTTACTGAAAAACGCCATTAAGGGAGTTTACGCTTCGGTATTCTTTCAAAACAGTAAAGCCTATATGATGGCGACCTCCAACGTCATTGACCAGGAAAAGATGGCCATCATTCTGGAGGAAGTCTGCGGAACGGCCTACGGTGACCGTTTTTATCCCACTTTTTCGGGGGTAGCCCGTTCGCTCAATTACTATCCGATCGGTCACGAAACGGCTGAAGATGGCATTGCCAATGTGGCGCTCGGGTTGGGCAAGTACATCGTGGACGGTGGTCTCACACTTCGATTTTCGCCCAAACATCCGCACAGCATCCTGCAAATGAGCTCGCTGGATTTTGCGCTTCGCGAAACTCAAACCCATTTCCTCTGTCTGGATCTGAGCAACAGGGACTTCAACCTCAATACCGACGACGGTCAGAACCTGTTGAAAGTCAAGGTTCAGGATGCCGAAAAAGACGGTACGCTGACACAACTGGCTTCAACCTACGACCATGTGGACAATGTCCTTCGGGAAGGTCTCTGGGGCGCAGGCCGAAAGGTCATTTCCTTTGCCCATATCCTCCAGAATGAGACATTTCCTTTGGCCAAAATGCTGGAACGAATTCTGTTTTTGGGACAAAAAGAAATGGGACGTCCGGTGGAAATCGAATTTGCCGTGGAACTGAATCCGGATGAAAACGGTCATAAGACTTTCTACCTGCTTCAGATTCGCCCCATCGTCGATACCCAGGAAATGCTGGATGAAGACATTGAAGTAATCCCTAGGGAGAATACCATCCTGAAAACCAAAAACGCCCTCGGACACGGCATTGACAGCGACGTTTACGATGTGGTGTATATCAAACCGGAAAGCTTCCAGGCTTCCAACAACCAGCTGACAGCCTATGAGGTGGATAAAATAAACCGAAGCCTCACGCAGGAAGGTCGTGGATACATTCTGGTAGGCCCTGGACGGTGGGGTTCCAGCGATACCTGGCTCGGCATTCCGGTCAAATGGCCGAATATTGCCTCTGCCCGCCTCATCGTGGAAACCAGCTTGAGCAACTATCAGATTGACCCAAGTCAGGGCACCCATTTTTTCCAGAACCTGACTTCTTTTGGCGTCAGCTATTACACCATCAACAATGGAAGCGAAGGTGATTACTTTGACGTGGATTACCTGAATGCCCAACCGGCCATTTTCGAGAACCAGTATTTCCGACACGTCCGTTTTGAAAAACCCATCGTCATCAAAACCGACGGAAAGAAAAACATCGGGGTGGTGCTGAAACCGGAGGAAGAAGCAACATGTTGAACCATTTGAAATCGCAGTTATCCAGTTTGTGATAGCTTCGACTTGAATAGAAAACGCCCCTCAAGTATGCTGCCAAAAAAGGCAAGCCTGAGAGGCTTATTATCATTGAGTTGGATAACTTGCTAAGCAGAATGTAAACCGAAACGGTGCACAAAAGTAAATCATAAGATTGACACATACAAACATTTGAATAACTCTTTTTAGTACAAGTATTATTTCCATAATGTTTCTTCTTTCCAATTGTCGGGGAAACCCATAAACCCTGTATTTACAACATCAAACCATTTTGCTATCCCCACAATATCACTTCTTTGTTTCAGGTTGTTGCAAATAACTACTTTGCCGTCTTTACGTTTATATGCATCTACCTTGAGAATATCTGGATCATCTTGCCAATGTGCCCCATATTTCAAGCTAAGTTGGTAAATTATTTGCGTTCTAATTGCAATTTCGATACGTTCTACAGCATCAAAAATAAGCAAACGTAACTTTCTATCAAATACATACAAATCATAAATAAACTCCCATGTTGTATATTTTTTGAATTTATCCTGATAAACTCCATTTTCAACGATTTTGTAAGGTAGCATGTATGCACTCAATCTATAATAACTTATATTTGACAAATGCCTTGCAGCCCTTTTAGGATTATTGATTAGCAAATCCCGACTTTGAAGTAAAGTTATCTGTTCATCAATAGTTAAGTGTGGTTTATTGAAATGCTCCATACATTTTGCTTATATTCTGCCACATCCATAGTATTACGGAGTTTATCGGCGGTTACCCAATGTGTCTTTTCGAGTTATTGATCCATTTTCTATTTTTTGAAAGTGAAAGATAAATATAATGTTTCAATATATTAGCATTATTTTAGTTTTCATAATACATATTCTTATTATTAAATACATTAAGAAAAGTCTATTTTTTAAAAAAAAACAAAGCGATAAAGGCTATCCCCAGCTCGCGAAAAGCGAACAGCGGACAGTGGCATGGCTGACGGCGACTTCGAAGGACGCGCGCCGTGAACGTGCCGAGTCCGGCAATACAATTTGTGACGGCTCGAATGAGACTAGCAAATCGTGCCGGAGTCGACGCGCTCACAAGCGTGGACAAGCGAGCCGGAAGTTATGCCACTGTCCGCTGGCAGCGCTGCCCAAAAAAAACATGCCACCCGAATGCATGCCACCATCACAAACAGAAGCTGCCCTTTCGGGACAGCTTCTTCACAAATAAAGCACCGGCGTAAGAGGTATAGAAAACCGACGCACACAGCACCTAAATACAGTCTTATAAACCTATTCCAAAAAACCCGATTTTCAACCTATTTATTAAACCTTACCTCTTAGTAATCTACTAATTACAACAAAGCTTTAATTAAAAAGTTCAACAAAGGTATTTTCATGGATGCAGATTTTCCGCACCACAAATTTCCGTGGAAAGTTCCCCCACCCAACCGGCATTTTGATTGACACCGGTATAGACCCGAATAAAATCGATGGCATCGAGGTGCTGGGTTAGACCGGCAGAATTGACCGCCCAATCGATGTCGAAGCAGGAGAATTCTGAGCTGTTGGGTTGATTGTCCGCATACCCCCAGGCCAGATTTTTGAGTGCCCAGTAGCCGGCCGTATTTTTGACTGCCGACGGTGCAAGCAGGCTGCCCCTGCAAACAATAGAATCGCCCTGCCACATGGGATAACCGCCGGTCACATATCCGGTTATACCCTGATTGTCGCGATAAAATACGCTGTCGGACTTAGACGATGGTTTGAAATAGGTGATGCTGTAATTTTTCAGGGTGGTCGGTTTGGAATACTCTGATCCGGCCAGTTCATACCAGGCATCGTCGGGCAGACCATTCCGGTTTTCATCGACAGAAACCTCCACTATACCCGGCTCTGCAGAATTCACAAAGGCATTTCCAAAAATCCGGAAGTCGTTGCTGCCTGTTACATTTTGCACAGCAGACTGAAAGGCAAAGGTCAGGCTTCCGCCAAAACAGCCCAGGGTAACCATGCCATCCGGTAGTCCCTTCAGCTGATGTTCGGCTTTGGCACGCATGGATTCAATCGTTTCATTCGATCCAGACAAAGGGTACGTACCCACAAACTGACCGGGTGCAGGGGTATAATCCAGCACTTTATAGAGGTATCTGGCCTCCAGGGCGGCCGTATCCACCGATTCGTTGTCCGTTACAGAAAAATCGGGTACCTGTAGAACGGTATTCGGACTGACACCCACATTGGCGATCTTGTATTTCAAGACACCGTTTTGTCCAAAACAGTACACGTCTCCCAGGGAACTGTAATTTCCGGCATCCGTGATGTAAACGTCACCGTTTTCCGGATTGACATTGATGCCATAGGGCGTCGCAATGTTCGTTCCATCCTGAATGAAGGATTCCTCAACGATACGACCCGTTTCCAGGTCAAAAACCTTGATCCAGCTTTCTTTGCTGGTGTTGTCGTAACTATACAGATAGGCCATATTGCCGTAAAAATCAAAGTTGGTCACATTCAGGTCAAAGGTTTTCACCACTTCATCGGTATTGGTGTCTATGCATTGCCAGACCCCTTGCTCTGATGCATAATCCCCTCGGGTAGCAACATATACATAACCGTAGATATCCGCCCTGATCTTGCCGGGATTGGTTCCGACTGTCACCTTTTTAGTGACGGTGAAAGTAGCCACGTCAATAACTGAAACCGTATTTTCATAGCCTTCCGGATTGGCAAAATCCAGGCCTCCTGAATTGGACACATACAGCTTGCCGTTGCTCGCAGCTATCCCATCCGGATTGCGACCCACGGTGACGAACGATTCCACATCAAGGGTTGCCGTGTCTATTCGGGCTACCGTCCCGTCAAAGGAACAGACATAGGCCTTGTCTTCCCAAAAAGTGACATTACGAGGCTGCCGCGCTTTTGTTCCATCCATAAAGGGTATCTGGCGGATCACTTTTCCCGTCCTTGCGTCCAGCACTTCCAACTGACTGGAAACATTGACCACGACGTAGATTTTGGAGCCGTATCGTTGCATATCGTTACCGGTATCGCCCAGCTTTCGGCCTGCCTTGGACTGAAAAAAATCACTGGTCAGGGTGCTCTTGCCGAAATCGTACAAAGCCAGAGTACTGTTGTTGAGTGAATAATTCCCGTCACACAGAATGTACAATCCTCCGGTGTTACCGGTGATGGCACCATTGGACTCCGGTACGACAGACACCAGGTCGTCGCAGGACAGGAAGGCATTCATAGTCAGGAACAGGCAGAATGTTTTCAGGCAGCTGTATACGATGTTTTTTTTCATTGTCGTGCTTAAAATTCAAGTTTCAAACCCAACCGACAGGATCTTCCCGGCATGGGAAAGTTCCGGACGATCTCGTAATTCTCGTTCAACAGATTCAAGACTTCGGCCTTCAGGTTCAGGGTGGTTCCACACCATTTAAAACCCCTTTCGGCAGAAATGGAATGATCCCGATACCCGGGCAAATCGTTTTCTTCGAGGTTTTGCCCCGTCACATACCGATGACCTGAATAAAGTACGGCATACGATACTTTTACCAAGGGCGTTTCCACCCCCATGCGGGCTGATCCGAAAACCCTGGGTGCATAGGCTATCTGATGCCGGTATTCCCTGGATGCCGGATTGGTCACATCCAGTGCCCGCTGGTAGGAATGGTTGAATGCGACTGACAGTTTGAAGTTCTGGTCCAAAGGTTGAGTCGCAGACAAGCACAGGTCGAATCCTTTGATGTCGGCCTTTCCCAGATTGACCATACTCCAGATGAAAATATTTTTGGTCGGCAGGGCCATGATCTTATCCGTGATGCGGTTGTGGTAGATGTCGGATGTGAAAGCGAGCTGGGGTAGCCCATTTCCCAGGGACACATTGTAGGTCAGACCCAGATTCACCTGCTTGCTGTTTTCGGGTTTGAGTTGGCTGTTGCCCACTGCCGAGTAGTACAAATCGTTGAAACTGGGCATCCGGAAGGACTCCTTGCAAAACATTCGCAGGTTGAGATCCTGACCGGAAAGCGGTTTTATCGACAGACTGAATGCTGGCGACACGCGATAATGATCACCGGCAACATCCTCCGATGCTCTTTCCTCGTGAATGGCCGTTCCCAATAGCCCCGCTGTGGCCAATAACCAATCGTTCAGGTATTTGGCTGACAGGTTCGCCAGGCCGGTGTATCGTTGAGGTGAAACAAAACCGTACAGGTCGGATTGCATACGGTTGATTGCCCCGTCTGCGGAAAAGGCAAACAGCAGCTGCCTGCTGGCCTTGAAAAGCAAGGACGAAGACAGATAGGACTCATCCTGATCGTAGGTATTGTCTTCCTTCCCCGTTGAACCCAGGTAATCGGGATTGAGGTACCGCTGACGACTCCAGTTGTATTTTCCGTTTAGCTGCATCACCAGCCTGGAGGATAAATCCTGTTCGTAATGGGCCTGCAAAAAAGCGTTCTTATCCCACAAATGCTGGGAGGAATAGGGATTGTACAAAATGACGGCACCCGGCAATCCCCGACTGGACTGGTAATAATAAGCCTTGACTTCCAGTTGCTGTCCGTTGTCAAAATGTCCGAACAAAGTGGACTCCACCTTACCGGTTTTTACATCGTTGTTGCTTCGAATGGTTTTGGTATAGGCATCATCGGCATAATAAAGCTTGTAGGGATAATTGCCCTCTGAAGTCAGTGCATCGGCAGAAAAACTGAGGTCGAAGTGTCCATCCAGTTTTTTTTCCAGCAAGAGACTGGGGTTTAAAAATCCGAAAGAACCGGCCTTAAAGCCGGCCATACCGTGAAACGTCTCCCCTTTTTCAAAAACAGGGCGTCTGGTCCGAATGGTCAGCAAACCGGAAGATGCAAACATTCTGGCCGGCTGAAAGATGGTGTTTCCATCACCTATATTTAAGGAGAGCACATCGACATTTTCCAGGGAATAGCGTCCGATATCAATTTGTCCGGTCTGACAGTCGGTGATGGTGACCCCATCGTAGGCTACGGCGGTATGCTGAGCACCCATGCCTCTCACCGAAACGGTCTTCATACCTCCCAGGCCACCAAAATCCTTGACCGTGACACCGGAAAAAAACTTAACGGCGTCCGACACCTGCAAAGCATTCAAGTCCTTCAATGCATTCCGGTCAAACAACTGAAAGGGTGTGGAGGACTGCTTGGGATTTTTAGGACTTTTCACGATGGTCACTTCTCCGATTTTGTAGCTGGGAATGCTGTCGGTGGAAGCGGATGCTGTTTCTGTATAGGGTTCGTAAACGATCTGACTCTTTTGGGCAAAAGCAATGCCAATCTGACTGCATGTCAATACATTCAGCAAAACAAAGACCATTAATCTGAAACAACGAAACGTCATACTCCTCGGTTATTATTCGAACAGCTTCGGAGGAGAGTATCTATAAAATCGGGCAGGAAAAATCGCCGAGTTCATAGCTCTTTCCACGAAAGCTAATGAAACGAAATGCATGGCAGGTCTTCTGACTTACTCCCGTTTTCGAGGCCTTCCCATCCGTTTTTCAACAGACAGTGGCAAAAGTTTTTCGAAAACGCATTTTGGAGCTTACAGCAGCGGGACTGTTCCGGATTTTCACCGAATTCCCTTTTGATCACTTAAATGGTGAACCAATGCGTGGCAAAGATACAAAAATGTTTTAAATGGAAGCGCACTTCTGTGTTGCGGTTCAGGTAAAAATCAATCGGTGGAGTTTATCAGAAATTCGACATGAGCATCGGTAAGACCGATCAGATCCCTGGGAGCCAGGTGTATTTGAAGCCCTCTCTGACCGGCACTGACGTAGATCCGGTCAAAATCCAGACAGGTTTCATGGATGTAGGTGGGAAATCGTTTTTTCATCCCAATCGGTGAGCAAGCACCGCGGATGTAACCGGTGACAGGCAGCAATTCCTTCATCGGAATCATGTCGCACTTCTTGTTGCCGGACACTTTGGCGGCCATTTTCAGGTCCACTTCCTCAGCCCCGGGTACGATGCAGACAAAATAACCCGTTTTGTCACCTTTCAGCAAAAGGGTCTTAAATACTTTTTCTATGGGTTGGTTCAATTGTTCAGCCACATGAATGGCTCCCAGGTCGGATTCATCCACCGTGTAGGAAATCAGTTCATAGGATATCCCGGCTTTATCCAACAGCCTGGCTGCGTTTGTCTTGTCTATTTTCATCGGATACTTGATCTGCTGTCCCCATGTCGTTTTGGATCGGCACAGTGCCGGACGGCTATTTCGATTCAAAATTAACAAACTTTTTATCCATTCAAAAAGAATTCCATACATTTGCAGCCAATAGAGATGCAGCATGGGAAAAACGTTGATACAAAACAAGAAATACGAAAAGACAGACTTCACAGAAAGCGCTCTGCCTGTAGCCGATTATGAGGATTGTATATTCCTGAACTGCAACTTTTACAACGGCGACTTGTCCGATGTCAGCTTCGAGAAATGCACGTTTGATGGTTGTGAATTCAGCCTGGCAAAACTGAAAAATACGGTTTTCATGGATGTCCGCTTCCTGAACTGCAAGCTTTTGGGTCTGCATTTTGAAGACTGCAGTGAGTTCATACTGACCTTCTATTTTGAAAACTGCATGCTGAAGCTTTCCTCTTTTTACAAACTGCACATGAAAAAAACGAAATTTGTCAACTGCAACCTGCAGGAAACGGATTTTTCAGCTGCAGACCTCAGTGGTGCGCTTTTTGACGGTTGCGACCTGCACAAGGCTATCTTTGACCTGACCAAACTTGAAAAAGCAGACTTTTACTCGTCATTTAACTACTCCATTGACCCGGAAAAAAACAAACTGAAAAAAGCCCGGTTTTCCAGAAGGGAAGTCGTCGGGCTTTTAAATCAGTACGATCTGAGGATAGAGGATTAATCCAGCTTTTCTTTCAGATGTTGTCCGGTATAGCTGGCTTCACAGAGCACTATGCCCTCGGGCGTTCCTTCAAAAACAATGTTTCCACCCTTATCACCGCCTTCAGGTCCCAGATCAATGATGTGATCGGCATTCTTGATGACTTCCATATTGTGCTCTATGATGATGACGGTATGTCCCTTTGCAATCAAGGCGTTGAATGCTTCCAGCAATATTCGGATGTCGTGAAAATGCAGACCGGTCGTTGGTTCATCAAAGACATAAATGGTGGGTTGTGGGTGTTCGGCGCTCAGGAAGAATGCCAGTTTCACACGCTGACTTTCACCACCGGAAAGTGTGGAGGACGATTGTCCCAGCTTGATATATCCCAAGCCTACGTCCTGTAAAGGCTTCAGTTTCTTGATGATCTTCTTCTCCGTGGAACCTGCAACAGATCCAAAGAATTCAATGGCTTGGTTGACAGTCATATTCAGCACGTCGGCTATGTTTTTTTCCCGATAATGAACATCAAGGATATCCTGTTTGAAGCGCTTGCCGTGGCAGGCTTCGCAAGGCAGTACCAAATCGGCCATAAACTGCATTTCGACCGTGATGGTTCCTTCACCCTGACATTCTTCACAACGTCCGCCTGCAACGTTAAATGAGAAATGGGAGGCAGTAAAGCCCATTTGTTTGGACAAGGTCTGATCGGAGAATAATTTGCGGATCTCATCGTATGCTTTCAGATAGGTCACCGGATTGGATCGGGAAGATTTTCCGATGGGATTCTGGTCTACAAAATCGATGTCGGTGGCCATTTTCAGGTCGCCCTTCAGTTCGCCGAAAGATCCTGCACGATCGGCCGTTCCGCCATAATACCTTTTCATGGCCGAGTAGAAAATATCACGGACCAGGGAGGATTTGCCCGAACCGCTGACACCGGTAACGACAGTCATCACATGGAGGGGAAATTTGACTGTGACATCTTTCAGATTGTTCTGAAAGGCAGACACCACTTCAATGTAATTGTTCCATTTCCGACGGTGCGCAGGTACCGGAATTTTTTCAGCACCAGTGAGGTATTTGAGGGTGTAACTCCGATCCAGGAGTTCCGTATTTGTTTCAATGGATTCGGAAAGTCTGACAAGGTCTTCCACCTCACCCTGATAAACAACTTCACCACCCAGACGACCGGCATCGGGTCCCATGTCAATAATATAATCGGCTGCCCGCATGATTTCCTCATCGTGCTCCACTACGACGACGGTGTTCCCCAAAGCCTTGAGTTGCTTCAGCACATTGATCAATAGATTGGTATCTCTGGAATGGAGGCCAATACTGGGTTCATCCAGAATATACAGGGAACCGACCAGACTGCTACCAAGTGATGTGGCCAAATTGATTCGCTGACTTTCACCACCGGAAAGGGACGCGGACAAGCGATTGAGGGTCAGGTAACCCAATCCGACATCCAGTAAAAACTGTGACCGGTTCTTGATTTCAAGAAGCAGACGTTTGGAAATGGCCAGATCGGCCTCATCCAGTGTCAGGTTCTGAAAAAATTCGCCCAGATTGTAAATGGGCAGGTCCACCAACTCAGAAATGGATTTTCCACCAATCCTGACATAGGATGCCTGTTTTTTTAGTCGGGTACCACCACATTCGGGACAGACCGTCTTACCTCTGTATCGGGCAAGCATGACACGGTACTGGATCTTGTACTGGTTTTCTTCGAGCATGGCGAAAAAATGATCCAATCCATGAAAGTATTTATTGCCTGTCCATACCAGTTTGCGCTCAGCGTCGGTGAGTTGATACCAGGGTCTGAAAATGGGAAAATCAAATTTATCGGCACTGCGGATGAGTTCTTCTTTCCATTCGCCCATTTTATCGCCCCGCCAGCAAAAAACGGCATCTTCGTAAATGGAAAGGGATTTATTGGGTACCACCAGCTCTTCGTCGATGCCTATCACCTTACCGAAACCGCCGCAGGTAGGACATGCTCCTGCCGGTGAGTTGAAACTGAACAACTCGTCCGAAGGTTCATCAAACAGCAGACCATCGGCCTCAAACTGCTTTGAGAAATACTTCAGCGTGGACTCTTCGGATGTGAATAAACGGATATAACAGCTGTTCTGACCTTCGTAAAAAGCCGTCTCCACAGAATCGGCAATACGACTGCGGGAGGCTTTGTCCGGTTGAATGGCTATACGGTCTATGAGCAGGAAAAGGGAACCGTCGGGACAATCCCTCAGGATTTCCGATTCGGTGGGGGCATCGATTGGGTTGTTGGAGGAAATCAGATCCTCAATGCGATAGGTCGTTCCATCGGCTTCTATTCGGTTGAAGCCCTGTTTCATCAGCATTTCCAGCTGAAAGGACAGGCTTCTGCCTTCCGGAACGATGATGGGGCAAAGGACGTATAAACGGGTATCGGTTGGAAAGCTCATAACATAATTCAGCACATCTTCCACCTGATGTTTCTTGACCAGTTCGCTTGATACCGGTGAATAGGTTTTACCGATGCGGGCATACAGCATCCGTAGGTAATCGTAAATTTCCGTGGAAGTTCCAACCGTGGAACGTGGGTTGCGGGTATTGACTTTTTGTTCGATGGCTATGGCCGGTGGGATCCCTTTTATAAAATCCACCTCCGGTTTGTCAATCCTGCCGAGAAATTGCCTGGCATAGGAGGAAAGACTTTCCACATACCTGCGCTGACCCTCAGCATAGAGGGTATCAAAGGCCAAAGACGATTTTCCGGAACCTGACAATCCAGTGATGACAACCAGTTTGTTCCTTGGAATGCGCACATTTACATTCTTCAGGTTGTTTACCCGTGCGCCCTGTATTTCGATATATTTTTCAGTAGACATCTTCGCTATAATAATCTGCAAAAATACGATTTTTAGGTTGAAAAAACTATCTTTGTAACTCTTTAAACACGTTCTCATTAACGAATATGCATACCATAAAACAATTTTGCCTTTTTTTATCTTTTCTAATCCTTTCACTGAATACCTTTTCCAATAAAACACAGAAACGCGAGTTTCGTGGAACATGGGTTCATACGGTCGGGCAAGGTAAATATGCAAAAATGTCTACACAGGAGATGAAGAAATACTTCACCAACCTGCTGGATGGTTTTCAGAAGGACGGCATCAATGTGGTCCTTTTTCAGATCCGGCCCGAGGCCGATGCCTGGTATTCTTCAACTTACGAACCATGGAGCCGCTACATTACGGGCACACAAGGCCTGAATCCCGGTTGGGACCCATTGGAATTTATGGTCAGGGAATGCCACAAAAGGAACATGGACATTCATGCATGGCTCAACCCCTATCGTGTACGTACCTCCCCTAAAAATGCACTTTCACCCAATCACATCTATTTCAAGCACAAGGACTGGTTTGTCAATTATGGCAATTTCATCTGGTTTGATCCGGGCAATCCTGCCTGTAAGGAATTTATCAAGGTCGTTGTCAAGGATATCGTCAAGCGCTACGACATTGACGCCATCCATATGGACGATTATTTTTATCCCTATCCCATCGTTGAAAGTCAGTTTGACGATTCCAAAACCTGGCAAACGTACGGACTGAAAAAAGGTTTCACCAACAAGGGCGACTGGCGCCGGGAAAATGTAAATGGACTTATTCGTGAACTGCACGACGTGATTCATCAAACCAAACCCTGGGTAGAATTTGGCGTGAGCCCTTTTGGCATATACAGAAACAAGAAAAGCGATCCCAATGGAAGCAGGACAAATGGTCTGAGCAATTACGACGATTTGTTTGCCGATATCGTGCATTGGTTGAAGATGGGCTGGGTCGATTACAACATTCCTCAGCTTTACTGGGAAATTGGTCACCGTGTAGCCGACTATGAGATTTTGCTGGACTGGTGGTCACAGAATTCGTACCAAATACCGCTTTACATCGGTCAGGATGTCCTTCGAACCATCAAACCGGACAGCCTCAAACGCAATCAACTGAAACGTAAGATGTCCATGGTCATCGAGAACAGCCATGTGAGCGGTAATTGTTTCTGGCCGGGTTACGAATTGGAGAAAAATGCCGGTGGTGTGGGTGACAGTCTCCGTAAAGTGTATCACAAATACCCTGCCCTTCATCCGGCCAACAACAGTTTTGACAAAACTCCGCCAAAAACGGTCCGGAATCTGATCTATTTGAGAAATAAGAGTAAGAACCTCCAATTGTCCTGGGAAGCGCCTTTTTCGAAACTCGAGATGGACAGAGCTTCCTATTACGTGGTGTACAGATTCAATAGTCTGGGAGATGTGGACCTGGAAGATCCCAGTAAAATAGTTGCCGTCACCAGAGAAACGAATTATGACATACTCAGGAACATCGAGCCGCACAAATTTTATGTCGTTACGGCCCTGGACCGCTGCCACAATGAGAGCCGGGGAGAATTTATCGAAGTGCCTGAATAAATCAGTTTTCTTCTGCCTTGTGCTTCCATTTTCTGATAAAAGCATCCATTAGCAGCAAGATCAGGACTAGAAATGCGATGTAGAAGTAAAACCCAAACATCTCGTAGGATTCCGGTGAAAATGGAATTGGGTTTTCCAGGGTGGACAAGTCAACCTGAAAATAATAGTCAAATAAAAGGGCTGTTCCCGCAATCAGGATTAAAGACATGGCAGAGACCAGGCTAAAAGCCAGGATGTTGATGCGTCTTCTTTTCCGGATGGCTTCGAGCATGACCCTGTTCATCAAACGACGTTCAAAATCGTAAGGCAAATCGCCCTTCTCTCTGGCATCCAGTACTTTTTTCAGTGCATTATCTTGTTTCATCTGCTTCTTTTTTAACCAGTGCATAAATCTTTTTACGGACCCGGTACAATTTCACCTTGACATTTTCCGGAGTCAGTTGTAAAATGGAAGCAACCTCCGCTATGGATTTTTCTTCCGAATAATAAAGCGTGATCAAAGCCCTGTCCTCCACATTCAATAGATCGATGGTCTGTTCCAGCTTTTGCAGCAACGCTTCGTCTTCTTCCTTGCTTAAAAGGACATCGACCGCATCGTCCGGTACATTGTTGATCAGATCTTCATCCAAAGCCGGATACGTCAGACGTTTTTTTCGGGTAGCTGAAATGGCCGTGTTGTAAGCAATCCGATACAACCAGGTGGAAAAGCTGCAATCTCCTTTATAGGTGTCCAACTTTCTGAAAGCTTTCACGAAGGTATCCTGCGTCAACTCTTCCGCATCCTCTCTGCAGGGAACAATCCGAAAAATCATGGAATGAATGGAACGACTGTAGCGTTGAAGGAAGGAAGAAAACAAAAGTGTTTCCCCTTCCAGGATGCGCCTGACCTGTTCCATTTCATGTTGTTGTTCCATTGTTGATTTTTAGACGCAGTACTTCTTTTTTGGTTACAGGTTTCGGATTATTTTTTTCAGGAAGTATTTTTTTTCTTCCAATTGTGTAACCGATTTTAAGGACTTGCGTCAAACACTGCAAAGGACAAAATTATTCACTTAAAAACAAATACATTATGATGGAATTTATTTCAATTCCCCTTGTTGTAGCGATTGTAACAATGGGTATTTACAAATTGTTTGAGTTGATTGTACGTAAGAAAGAGCGTCTGACCATTATTGAAAAAATGGGCGAAAAATTTGACCCGTCCATGATTGCCAGCCAGTTTTCATTCGAAATGAAATCGTTTGGAAGATCGGCATTCAACACACTGAAAATCGCTTGTTTGTTGCTTGGAGTCGGACTGGGTTTACTCGTCGGTTTTTTTATCGCCATCAACACCATCGGATTTTATTTAGACAACGATAACAATTGGCAATACAACCAAACAGTCAGTGTGATTTATGGTGCATCCGTTCTTCTTTTTGGAGGGCTTGGTTTGTTGGTAGCGTTTCTGATTGAAATGAAAAACAGCAAGAAATAGGTCCTAGAAAATTGTTTTTTAAAGGGTTGAGGCTGATTCTACCGAACCGTATCCCAAAAGTTAGTGTTCAACTTTTAAGGTTCAGTTCGGTAGAATCAGCCTCTTTTCATTTTTTGCCTGTGCGATTTTAGCCTATATGTTAAAAGTGCCTGTAAATGAAGGTTTTTGATGAACTTTTACGAATTTAAAGTGTTTATAGCATTTATATATTAGTCACAATAGTTGCGGATACAAAATATTTTATATATTTGATGCGGTATAAGTTTTTACAGAAAATAGAAGATTATGAGGGTTTTTGATGAGAAGATGCTCCATGAGCACTACGTTTCACTTTCCAATAAGATAGAAATTGTTAAAGTTAAGTTAAATCATCCGCTTACATTAACAGAAAAGATTCTATATACCCATTTATCCAACGATCAACTTCTGGAGCATTTCAAACGCGGAACAGATTACGTCAATTTTTCACCCGATCGGGTAGCCATGCAGGATGCAACAGCTCAAATGGCTTTGCTCCAACTCATGAATTCAGGCAGGACCCGGGTCGCTGTTCCAACGAGCGTCCATTGCGACCACCTGATTCTCGCACATCATTCTGCTTCGGAGGATCTTAAGAATGCCAACCTGGTGAACAGCGAAGTGTACGATTTTTTGAAAACCGTCTCCAATAAATTTGGGATTGGTTTCTGGAAACCGGGTGCGGGAATCATTCATCAGGTGGTTCTGGAAAATTATGCGTTTCCGGGTGGCATGATGATAGGAACGGACTCACATACCCCCAATGCCGGTGGACTTTGTATGATAGCAATCGGTGTTGGCGGTGCTGATGCCGTGGATGTCATGGCCGGTATGCCCTGGGAATTGAAAATGCCAAAGATCATTGGTGTCAAACTGACTGGAGTCCTTTCAGGCTGGGCGTCACCCAAGGATGTCATTCTGAAACTGGCCGGAATATTAACGGTAAAAGGGGGTACAAATGCCGTCATCGAATATTTTGGTCCGGGAACAGCTTCTATTTCCGCTACGGGAAAAGGGACCATTTGCAATATGGGTGCCGAAGTCGGTGCCACAACTTCTGTTTTTCCCTTTGATGAAAAAACCAGGGCATACCTGAATGCAACGGAACGAAAAGAAATAGGGGACCTGGCCTATAACCATTCGGAACATCTGCAGGCAGACCCGGAGGTCCTGGCCAATCCTTCCAGTTATTACGATCAGGTCATCGAAATTGACCTCAGTTCACTGGAACCCTTTATCAACGGTCCTTTCACTCCCGATGCCGCTTATCCCATTTCGGAGTTTGCAAAGGCAGTCCGGGAAAAAGGCTATCCGCAGAAACTGGAAGTTGGACTGATAGGTTCCTGCACGAACTCTTCCTACGAAGATCTTTCCAGAGCAGCATCCGTGGTTCGCTCGGCCAAAGATAAAAAGTTGAAGGCCAAAGCTCAGTTCATCATCAATCCGGGATCAGAGAAAGTACGTTACACGGCCGAAAGGGATGGATTGTTGGCTGAATTCGAATCTGTCGGTGCGGTCATCATGGCCAATGCCTGTGGTCCATGTATCGGTCAATGGAAGCGTGATACAGAAGTTTCGGACCGCCCAAATTCCATCCTGACATCCTTCAACCGAAATTTTGCCAAACGAAACGATGGCAATCCAAATACCCATACATTCATCAGTTCTCCGGAAATTGTGGCAGCACTGAGCATTGCAGGAGACATGACTTTCAACCCATTGACGGATTATCTGATCAACGAACAGGGTGAGAAGGTTCTGTTGGAAGCACCTCAGGGTTTCGAACTGCCACCGACCGGTTTTGATGTGAAGGAGTCCGGTTATATAGCTCCCGACAGTGATGGGAACCAAATCGGAATTGCCATAGACCCAACATCCAACCGACTACAGGTACTTCAACCCTTCACCGCCTGGGATGGACAGGACCTGATAAACCTGAACCTTTTAATCAAGGCTAAGGGAAAATGCACCACCGACCATATTTCCATGGCCGGACCCTGGCTTGGTTTTCGCGGTCACCTGGACAAAATATCCGACAATCTTTTAATGGGCGCAGTCAATGCCTTCAACGATAAGACCAATGCCGTACTTGATCCACTCAATGGTGAGTACCTTCCTGTTTCAACTTTAGCCAGAAACTACAGGAGCAGGGGGAAAGGATCCATGGTGGTAGCCGAGGATAATTACGGGGAGGGTTCTTCCAGGGAACATGCAGCCATGGAACCCAGATTCCTGAACGTGAAAGCCATCCTGGTCAAATCTTTCGCCCGTATTCACGAAACCAATCTGAAAAAACAGGGCGTATTGGCACTCACTTTCAAGAACAAGGACGATTACGATAAAATACGTGAGGACGATCAGATCAGCATCCTGGGTCTGGATTGTTTCACATCCGAAATACCGCTTAAGGTCCAATTGGCCCACAGCGATAACACAATGGAACATTTCGAAGTGAACCACACCTACAACCAACTTCAGATAGAATGGTTCAAGGCTGGCAGCGCTTTAAACTTTATGCAAAAATACTAACCAAAATATTCACCTTTATGCAAAACGACTACATGATTTATAAGTTGTCAGAAACTATTAAGACGACCAGCCGAATTGATCGGGATTTGTTCACAAAATTCAATGTAAAACGCGGATTGCGCAATGAGGACCATACCGGAGTATTGGTCGGTCTAAGCAAAATCGGGGATGTGGTTGGTTATGAAAAAACCGAGGAAGGAAAGCTGAAAGCCATTCCCGGAAAGCTTTTATACAGAGGTATTGACGTGGTAGATCTGGTTCATGGTTTTCAGGCTGAGGAGCGTCTCGGTTTTGAAGAAACGGCTTTTCTGATTCTTTCCGGCTATTTGCCCGATAAGGAAGAATTGAGCATTTTTTGCAACATCTTGAATCAGGCAATGCCCTTGGAACAAAAAGCCAAAATGAACATCCTGGACCTGGAAGGGCAAAACATCATGAACATCCTGTCCAGAAGTGTGCTGGAAATGTACACCTTTGATCCGGATCCCGACACGATCACCCGGGAAAACCTGATCCGCCAGTCCATCGACCTGATAGCCAAGTTCCCCACCATCATCGCATACGCCTATAACATCCTGAGGCACAGCACCCACGGGCGTTCCTTGCACATCCGCCACCCGGACGAAAATTTATCCATTGCCGAAAACTTTCTTTACATGATGAAAGGAAAAGGAAAATATTCGGACATGGATGTCAAGATTCTCGATTTGATGCTCATCTTGCACGCCGAACACGGTGGTGGTAATAATTCGACTTTTACCGTACGTGTCACCAGTTCAACTGAAACAGACACCTACTCTTCCATTGCAGCTGGTATTGGTTCGCTCAAAGGACCTTTGCACGGTGGCGCCAATCTGCAGGTTGCTGCTATGTTTGAACATTTGAAAGAGGCCATTTCCAATTGGACCGATGTCAAGGAAATAGACAACTATCTCAAGAAAATGCTCAATAAGGAGGTTTACAACAAAACCGGACTTATTTATGGTATTGGTCACGCTGTTTATACAGTGTCGGACCCAAGAGCCATCTTGCTCAAAGAAATGGCCAGACAACTGGCAGAAGAAAAGGGAGTGAAAAAAGAATTCGATTTTCTGGAATTAATTGAAGAACGTGCCATCCATGCGTTTATGACATTCAAAGGCAATGACATCGACAAGCTCGTTTGTGCAAATGTCGATTTGTACTCTGGATTCGTCTATGAAGCCATTGGCCTGCCCAAAGAAGTTTATACCCCACTTTTTGCGATGTCCCGCATTGTTGGCTGGACTGCACACCGCATCGAAGAACTGAATTTCCCGGGTAAGCGCATTATTCGTCCAGCGTACAAAAATGTTGGCGAACTTCAATCCTTTATTCCATTGAACAAACGTTGATCTTTTTTCAATTGTAATTCTTAAAGCATGAACAAAATAAAAGTAAAGAATCCCGTTGTGGAACTGGATGGTGATGAAATGACCAGAATTATCTGGTCATTCATCAAAGAACAGCTCATCCTGCCCTACCTGGATCTGGACATCAAATACTACGATCTCGGTATTGAAAACCGGGACAAAACCGATGATCAGGTCACCATCGATGCTGCCAACGCCATTAATCTCTATCATGTGGGTATCAAGTGCGCCACCATCACACCGGATGAAGCCCGTGTCAAGGAATTTGGACTCAAGAAAATGTGGAAATCGCCAAACGGCACGATTCGAAATATTATAGGAGGAACCGTTTTCCGTGAACCCATCATCCTAAAAAACATTCCAAGGTATGTGCAGGGATGGACCAAACCCATTGTCATCGGACGTCATGCCTTTGGAGACCAATACAAGGCCACAGATACTTTGATCAAGGGCAAAGGCAAGCTGACCATGACCTTTACCAACGAAGCCGGTGTGGCTAAAACCTGGGATGTCTACGATTACGAAGGGGATGGCGTTGCCATGTGTATGTACAACACCGATGATTCCATCTACGGATTTGCCCGCTCCTCCTTTCAGGTAGCCCTTCAAAAAAAATACCCACTCTATCTTTCCACCAAAAACACCATCCTGAAAGCCTATGACGGTCGTTTCAAGGATATTTTCCAGGAAGTGTACGAAAAGGAGTTCAGTGAGTTGTTTGAGAAAGCTGGAATTACCTACGAACACCGCCTGATCGATGACATGGTCGCTTCGGCCATGAAATGGGAAGGTGGTTTTGTCTGGGCTTGCAAGAATTACGACGGAGATGTTCAGTCTGACACCGTTGCGCAAGGATTTGGCTCACTGGGGCTGATGTCCTCCGTACTTGTCACTCCCGATGGGAAAACGGTGGAAGCTGAAGCTGCTCATGGAACTGTGACCCGTCACTACCGCCAATATCAGCAGGGCAAAGAAACCTCCACCAACCCGATCGCTTCCATATATGCATGGACCAGAGGTTTGATGCACAGAGGCAAACTCGACAACAACGCCGAGCTCATCGCTTTCTGCGAAAAGTTGGAAGAGGTTTGTATTGAGACTGTTGAAAGTGGCAAAATGACCAAGGATCTGGCTATTTTAATCCATCAGGATAAACTGAGTCGGGAGAATTATTTGAGTACCGAGGAATTTTTACAGGCGCTTAAAATAAACCTGGAAAAGAAAATATAAAAAAGCTGCTAAGATGTATCTTTGAACTTTAATTCTAAGCACATCTCTTTTATGAAATACGGTTTCTTCATTTTTGCATTCCTGATGTTTTTCGGAATGCTGGCATACGTTTTGTTCAGAGGCTGGCAGGCTTTACCTGCCAGCAACCGGACGCTGTTTCTGCAGATTTTCTCTGCTTTGTTTGCCTTTCTGATGACAGGTATGCTTTTTGAACACGTTCTGCCACAAGTCCTTGCCAAAAACATCACTTTTATAGGGTACTCCTTCCTGATTGCAGCCGTATACCTGTTTATTTCCTTTCTTTTTGTCGACATCATCCGTTTGAGCAATTTTTTCCTGCATTTCGCACCCGTGGGGATGCAACAGTTCAGACTTTGGGCCATGGGGGGTAGCCTGGCAATCATTGCCATCTCCATGTTTGCAGGCAACTATCATTTTAACCATCCAAAGATCGTTAAACTGAATCTGTCCGTGCACAATCCCAAGATGAACAAGGAACTGAAAATCGTTGCTGCCAGTGACATTCACCTGGGCAATTCCATCGACATAAAGATGCTGAGAAAGTATGTAAAGCTCATCAACGATCAGAAGCCCGATGTGGTGCTATTGTTGGGTGATATTACTGACCGTTCGGCCAGCCCCCTTACGGAGCAAAACATGAAATCGGTGTTGGAAGACATTCAGGCACCGCTCGGTGTCTATGCCATCCGTGGCAACCACGAGTATTATTCCGGAAAACCGGATGAAATAGCTGGTTATCTGAAATCCTCCGGCATTCACGTCCTGATTGATTCCGCCTGTCTGGTCAACAACAGTTTCTACATCGTTGGCCGCGATGACAGGACCAATGTCAATCGTAAATCGCTGGACAAAATAACGGAGGGTCTTGATCCCAATATCCCCAAAATACTCCTTGACCATCAGCCCTACAACCTGGAAATGGCTGAACAGAACGGCATGGACCTTCAGCTCTCCGGTCACACCCACAACGGACAATTTTTTCCCGGAAACCTTCTCACTGGCATGATGTTTGAAAAAGGTCACGGCTACCTGAAAAAAGGCAAAACCCATTACTACATTTCATCGGGTTTAGGCATCTGGGGGCCTCAATACCGGATTGGGACGAGGTCGGAGTTGGTGGAGATTGTTTTGAAATATTAGAAAGAAGACTAGCTTTTCATGTAATTATTTTAGATCGAGTCTTCGTTAACACAGTGGCGAGGGCTCATTTTTTATGTCTGTTTAAAATTATAGAATAGAATATATTCTACTATTTAACCATCTATAATAGAAATAATTCTATCTTTGCTCTGTCAAAAAACAATCAACCATTAAATCAAGTGAATTACACAAACTCATCCTATCATCCGGATGGATTGAAATCAGGCAAACTGGTAGCCATAAAATCTATGAGAAAAATGGTCGAAGGTATACCGCACCCTTTCATGGAAGTAAAGAAGTTGGTAAAGGTTTAGAAAATAAAATCAAGAAGGAGATGATGCTGAAATAAACATTCTCTTTCACAAAAAACAACAATATGAAAAAAATTGAAGCAATTATTGAACGCGCGTCAGACGGTACATATAGTGTTTATTGCACAAAAGAAATGTTTTCCGGCATGGGAGATAGCGCCGAAGCTGCAAAGGCAGATGTGATTGAACAGATGACGTTTTATAAAAAAACAGCCATCGAAGATGGGACTCAATATCCATCATGGATGAATGGTGAGTATGAAATCGTTTATATGTTTGATGTACCAAGTTTACTGGAATATTATTCAGGAATACTGACCTTGTCTGGCTTGGAAAAAATTACAGGTATTCATCAAAAACAACTCTGGAATTATCTTCACAGAAAATCAAAACCACGTCGTGTTCAAATAGATAGAATTGAAAAGGCATTACACAACTTTGGATCAGAATTACAGTCCGTGTCGCTTTAGTTTGTTGTTTGACAGCGCATATTACAGCGCGTACACCCCTGCTTTAACTGGTACACGATAAAAAAGCCTCTAATGTTCAAAGTGAGCATTAGGGGCTTTTTAAGTTATAAATACTGAGTTATATCAGCTATTAGTATTGACGTTCAGACATCCTCTTGTAACCATCGTAACGCCATTGGGCATTCTTCTGAGTTTCCTGGAACAATTGATCTGCTTCAGTTGGGAACACTTTCTTCAGGGAGTTGTAACGAACTTCGCCCATCAGGAAGTCCTGGAATTTGGTCCAGTCTGGTTCTTTGCTATCCAATTGGAATGGGTTCTTGCCTTCAGCTTCCACATCGGGATTGAAACGGAATAAGTGCCAGTATCCACATTCAACTGCACGGGCTTCTTCGGCTTGAGCCTTGCCCATACCGGCTTTCAAACCGTGGTTGATACATGGTGAATAAGCGATGATCAATGAAGGTCCGTCATACGCTTCAGCTTCGCGGATAGCCTTCAAAGTCTGAGACTGATTGGCACCCATGGCAATCTGAGCCACGTACACATAACCATAAGTAGCAGCAATCATACCAAGGTCTTTTTTGCGGACACGTTTACCGGAAGCGGCAAACTTGGCAACAGCACCTACAGGAGTAGATTTGGATGACTGACCACCGGTGTTGGAGTAAACTTCGGTATCGACTACCAGAACATTTACATTCTTACCGGATGCCAATACATGGTCAAGGCCACCGAAACCGATGTCATAAGCCCAACCATCACCACCAATGATCCATTGAGATTGTTTGATGATGTATTTGGTCAAAGGACGGATATTCTTACAGATGTCGCAATCGCAGGCATTAACCAGTGGTTTGATCTGAGCTTCGAGTTCTACCGTTTTGGTTGCATTGTTGCGGTTTTCAAGCCAATCGGCAAACAAACCTTTCAGTTCGTCGCTGCAGCAATCGCTTTCAACACCTTTTTTGAAGAGGTCTGCCAAACGGTCACGCATAGCATCCACAGCAAAAGTCATACCCAAACCAAATTCAGCATTATCTTCGAACAAGGAGTTAGCCCAAGCCGGACCACGACCCTGATCGTTTGTTGTATAAGGTGTGGAAGGAGCTGAACCGGAGTAAATGGAGGTACAACCGGTAGCATTTGCAATCAACTGACGGTCACCGAACAATTGAGAAATCAATTTCACATATGGAGTTTCACCGCAACCAGAACAAGCACCGGAAAATTCAAACAAAGGAGTTGCAAATTGTGAATTCTTCACGTTGCTCTGAATGTCAACCAAATGTTGTTTGGTTTTAACAACAGAGACTGAGAAGTCCCAATTTGTCTGTTCAGGAAGCTGAGATTCGATTGGTGACATGGCCAATGCTTTGTTGCCTTTATTTCCAGGACAAACTTCAGCACAATTGCTACAACCAAGACAATCCAGAACATCTACCTGTATACGGAATGTCATTCCTGCAAATTGCTTACCGGTAGCTTTCAGCATGTTGTAACTTGAAGGAGCCTGAGCCTGTTCCGCTTCATCCAGAACGAACGGACGGATACTGGCGTGAGGACAAACATAGGCACACTGGTTGCATTGGATGCAATTTTCTGCGTTCCATACTGGAACATAAGCAGCTACGCCACGTTTTTCAAATTTAGAAGTTCCTTGTTCCCAGGTACCATCTTCACGACCCTTGAAAGCAGAAACAGGAAGATCATCTCCAGCCTGTGCGTTGATAGGCATTACAATGTTCTTAATAAAAGCAGGAATGGTGGTATCTTCCACTTCTTCAACTTCCTTCAGGTCTTTCCAATCTGCAGGAACTTCCACTTTCACATAGTCACCACCACGGTCAACGGCAGCGTAGTTCATATTTACGATGCTTTCGCCTTTGTTTCCGTAAGATTTGTTGATGGCATATTTCATTTTTTCTACAGCCAGTTCGTAAGGAATCACGTTGGTGATCTTGAAGAATGCGGATTGCAGAATAGTGTTGGTGCGATTTCCCAAACCAATGTTCTGAGCAATGTCAGTTGCATTGATGATATAGAAGGATATATTGTTGACTGCCAGGTATTTCTTTATTTTAAGAGGTAAGTGTTTTACCACTTCCTCAGCATTCCAAACAGTATTCAACAAGAAAGTACCATTCTTTTTCAAACCTTTGGTGATGTCATACAGGTGCAAATAAGCTTGTACGTGACATGCAACGAAGTCTGGAGTGGTCACCAAATAGGTGGAACGGATTTCAGAATCCCCGAAACGAAGGTGTGAGCAGGTAAAACCACCCGATTTCTTACTGTCGTAGGAGAAATAAGCCTGAACTTTCTTATTGGAATTGTCACCAATGATCTTGATGGAGTTTTTGTTTGCTCCAACAGTACCGTCAGCACCCAAACCATAGAATTTAGCTTCGTATGTTCCGGCACCACCCATGGCAATTTCTTCTTTCATTGGAAGAGAAGTAAAGGTCACGTCATCTACGATACCAACCGTGAAGTGGTTCTTAGGCATGTTCATGCCCAGATTTTCATAGATAGCAAGCACCTGAGAAGGTGTAAAGTCTTTGGAAGACAAGCCGTAACGGCCACCTACGATAACAGGTTGTTCTTTTGCACCATAGAAACAGTCTTTAACATCCAGGTAAAGAGGTTCGCCGGTAGCTCCCGGTTCTTTGGTACGATCCAGTACACAAATCTTTTTAGCAGTTGCAGGAACGGCAGCCAGGAAATGTTTAGCGGAGAACGGACGATAAAGGTGAACAGCAACCATACCGACTTTTTCGCCTTTGGCGGTCAGAAAGTCGATGCCTTCGCGGATAGCTTCTGTGCCTGAACCCATGGCAATAACCACGCGGTCAGCATCGGGAGCACCATAATAATCGAACAAGCCATAATTGCGGCCTGTGATGGTGTTCATTTCGTTGATGTATTCTTCAACAATAGGAACGATGTTATCATAAAATGGATTGCTTGCTTCACGAGCCTGGAAGTAAACGTCAGGGTTTTGTGCGGTACCACGCAGAACCGGTTTTTCCGGATTCAGGGCACGTTCACGAAATGCGCTTAATTCTTCTTGATCAATCAATGCAGTCACTGCATCCTGATCCATTTGTTCAATTTTTTGTATTTCATGAGAAGTACGGAATCCATCAAAGAAATGTACGAATGGAACACGTGACTTAATTGCAGCCAAATGTGCTACAGCAGCCAAATCCATTACTTCCTGTACAGAACCTGTGGCCAACATGGCACAACCTGTCTGACGAACAGCCATCACATCCTGGTGGTCACCGAAGATAGACAAAGCATGTGACGCCAAAGCACGGGCAGCTACGTGATAAACACCGGGAAGAAGTTCACCGGCCACTTTATACATATTGGGTATCATCAGCAACAAACCCTGAGATGCAGTGAAGGTTGTAGATAAAGCACCAGCTTGGAGAGATCCGTGCATTGCTGCAGCAGCTCCGGCTTCAGATTGCATTTCCTGAACCTGAACTTTTTCTCCGAAGATATTTTTTCTACCGGCGGCTGCCCATTCGTCCACATATTCTGCCATTGTGGAAGACGGTGTGATGGGGTAAATGGCAGCAATTTCGCTAAACATGTAAGCGATGTGTGCAGCCGCCTGGTTACCGTCACAGGTTAAAAACTTTTTCTCTTTTGTCATACAAATAAAAATTAAGTGTTTATAGTGTTTTGTTATCTTAGTATAAAAAACCGAAAAGCCACAATGGAATGACATTTTCACGGCCAGAATCCAGTTTATCCATAGCATAAAAAATACCTGGATTATTCTTGCCATTCAGTCTGCCACCGCAAACCTGGAATGACTGAGTTTCATTCAATATGAACTGGCCATTCTTCTTACCCTGATTCACCCTATTGTCACGGTGTGTCGTATTGTAGAAGAAGGTTTCGCAGAGATCCTGCTTATTCACTTTCAATTTGTCCTGAAGCACATACATCAGATTGGTGTTGTGCAAGTATATCCTGTAAGGTTTCTTTGGAAAATGTTCTCCCACTGGATACAACAAATCAATGAATCGAGCGTCCTCTAAATACTTGATGTAATTCATCACCGTAGCCCTTGAAATCTCAATTTCAGTGCTCAGGTGGCTGACGTTGGGCGCTGAAGGTGCTTCATTTCCCAACATATACAGTAATTGCCTTATTTTCGGCAAGTATTTTAAATCTATCTGCTTGATTAATAGAACGTCTACTTCAAGCATCATATTCATCGTCTTCAGCAAATTCTCGGAGAAGTTTCGTTTCTCCAGAAAAAAAGGATAAAAACCATGATGTATATAATCCTGAAAAAAAAGCTGCGGATTCAATTTGGACAGAATCTCTTTTGATATCTGTTCGTGATTCTTCAACAGTTCATCCAGCGGATAGTGCTGAAAATTTGTTCCAGCCATCAGGTTTACATATTCCCTGAAGGAAAAACCACGCAAGTTATAAGATTTTACTATATCTACCAAATATGGATTTTCTTCCTTGAGCCTCATCACGGATGATCCGGAAAAAATAATCTGGAGTTTGGGGCATTGTTCGTATATGGCTCTCAATTCCTGCGACCAATTGGGTGTTTTGAAAACCTGATCGATCATCAATGTTTTACCACCCTGGCTTGAAAATTCTTTGGCGAAATCCACCAAACTGTGTTGGGTAAAATAAAAATGATTCAGATTGATGTAGAGACAGGACCTGTCGGTTCCAAATTTCTCCTTGGCATAATCGAGCAAAAAGGTTGTTTTACCAACACCGCGACAACCCTTGATTCCAATTAATCGGTTGTTCCAGTCAATCTCGTCCATCAACAACCGTCTGACATGTGGTTGCACATGTTCGATCAAATATTTGTGGGTGCGGTAAAAACTTTCCATTTCCGGGTTTTTGTTGGATGTACAAAAATAAACAATAAACTTGATTTTGCAAACTCCACATTACAATTCAATGGTTTTTAGTGTTTATTTACATACAAATTCATCCAGTTGATTTACAGGGATTTTACGTTATTGACCACTTGGGTCACCATACCCTTCAGTTCTTCCAGAAAGGTGGCGGAGTCGTATTCCTTTTTTTCTACCTTTCGCAGCTTCTTTTCCCAAAGACCGGTAAGTTCAGCCGACTTAAGCAACTCTTCCTGAATTTGTTGAATCAAGGCAACACCCGTTTCAGTCGCTATCAGATTCTTTTTTTCCTTACGGACATAGTTTCGTTTGAATAGGGTTTCAATGATACTGGCACGGGTGGATGGCCGGCCAATGCCGTTTTCTTTCAGGGCATCCCGGAGATCTTCATTATCTACCAGCTTACCGGCTGTTTCCATGGCACGCAAAAGGGTTGCTTCGGTATAGGGCTTGGGTGGCTGGGTCTGTTTTTCTGACAAATCAGGCACATGCGGTCCCTGTTCCCCTTTCACAAAGTCAGGAAGTGTACGCTCTTCATCGACAACTTTTCCATTGGTTTCATCATCCTCGTTTTTAAGGGCCTCTTTTTCAAAGACTACACGCCATCCCGGCTCGAGAATTTGTTTTCCGGTGACTTTAAACGGTACGTCTTCCACCGCACCCATCACCGTTGTGGTTGAAAACACACAGTCCGGATAAAAAGCGGCAATAAAACGCCTGGTTACCAGATCGTAGATATTGCGCTCATCGGTGGTGAGATTCATCGGTGCAACTCCGGTGGGTATAATCGCGTGGTGATCGGTCACTTTGCTGTTATCAAAAACCTTCTTGGTCTTGGGTATTTTAGTTGCCAGCAGTGGCGCCGTCAAAACCGAATAATCCCTGAGGCCTTTCAGGGTTGGTTCAATTTTCGGATAAATGTCGTCGCTCAAAAAGGTCGTGTCCACCCTGGGATAGGTGGTCAGCTTCTTTTCGTAGAGTGACTGAATGAGTTTTAATGTTTCATCCGCGGAAAAAGCGAATTTCTTATTGCCTTCCACCTGGAGGGAAGTCAGGTCAAACAGTCTGAGTGGCGCTTCCTTACCTTTTTTGGCAGAGGTATCGGTCACTATAAAGGGCGATGATATGACTTTCTGTAGAAAATCCTCTCCCTCCTCTTTGCTGGAGAAACGGCCTTTGGTGGCTGAAAAGGTAGTGTCCCGGTAAACGGTTTTGAGTTCCCAGTAGGTTTGTGGTACGAAGTTCAGTATTTCGAGCTGCCTACTCACAATCAAGGCCAGAGTTGGAGTCTGCACCCTACCGATGGAAAGCACCTGACGATTTCTGCCAAATTTGACCGTGTAAAGTCTGGTGGCATTCATACCCAGCAACCAGTCTCCGATGGCTCTCAGCATTCCAGCTTCATACAGCGAGGTGTAATCTTCCTGTGGTTTGAGTTTGGTAAAACCCTCCCGGATCGCTTCCGAGGTCAGGGATGAAATCCAGAGTCGGCGCACAGGGCATTTACAACCGGCCTTTTGCATCACCCATCGTTGAATGAGCTCTCCCTCCTGGCCCGCATCACCGCAGTTGATGATCTCTTCGGCCTGACTGAACAGTTTTTCGATGATGGCAAACTGCTTTTTATACCCTTCATTGTCGATGAGCTTGATCCCAAAACGAGGTGGAATCATCGGAAGGTATCGCAAATCCCACGATTTCCATTCGGCGGTGTAGTCGTGTGGTTCCTTGAGGGTGCAAAGATGCCCAAACGTCCAGGTTACCTGATATCCGTTTCCTTCCAAATAGCCTTCCTTCTTTTGGGTGGCGCCTAGAATGGCAGCAATTTCACGGGCTACACTGGGCTTTTCTGCGATACAAACTTTCACTCGACTTTCGTTTTTTAGGTTTTAATTCAAGGTCTGATCCTGAACTTTGGTAGGCAAAGATATAAAAAACGGGCGTGAATATGGAGGCATCTTTTCGTGCGAAATCGGTATAAATTTGTAAAATGTCATTTAATAGGATTTTATCCAACCTATAAATTTAAAGAAAAGCGGTAAATAAACTCTTTCCTGAAAATAGTATGTGTACTCTTTCAAAATTTCCATTTTCTAAGCCTGAAAGGTGAATACCAGGTTTGCCGCAAAATTCCAGAACGTCGTAATGCCTATGGCTATCAGTTTGGACCAATAGAAATTTCTACCAAATTTGCTAACCAAAAGCCATAATATCAAGTTATTGATAGCCAGACCAAGTAAGGAAACAAACAGGAATCGGCCATATTCATCCAGGATGTGTTGATTCTTGCTCTGAAAAGTCCAGATGCGGTTCAGGAGATAATTGGTGGTGGCAGCTAGGATAAAACCAATGGAATTGGCAGCATACTTCTGAACCCTGCATTTTTCTTTTAAGATGTAGGTAATGCTGAAATCGACAAAAACACCTGAAAGACCTACGGAAGCGAACTTCAGGAATTTGATGGCTACTAGTATTTGTGTGTTTGTAAACATTATATTGTTGTTATTTTAACTTCAAAGAAACGAATAATATTTTATTTTACATAATTTACATTTAATATTTACTTAATTTACAAATAAAGCAAATTTCCGGTTCTTAAATAGCTACAATCATCCGGAATAACTTTATATTTAACCTTTCAATGATTTCGGTTTTAAAACAATTCCACATTTTTTCCAGTTATAACTAAACCAAAACGCCCAATACAAAGTCTAACGTCCAAACCATTCGAAATACAATCCCATGATTCAACAAATAAAGCAAGCCAATCCAGCACTCTGGGGGGTCCTTTTATTTTTAACGCTAGTTAGTTCCTGCAGCGATAAAAGTAAAAAGGAGGAGCAGGATGAAATTAAAACGTATCAGGTTCTAACCTTAAAACCACAGGATATCAGCATCTTCACAGATTTCCCTGCCAGCATCGAGGGAAAGCAAAATGTGGAAATCCGACCGAGAGTGGACGGTTACATCGATGCCATTTACGTGGACGAAGGCGCCACAGTCAAAAAGGGACAGCCCCTTTTTCGCATCAGCAATCCGCAATACGAAGAAGCTGTCCGCAATGCACAAGCGGCTATTGGAAGCGCCGATGCAGCTGTTGCCATCGCACAGCTTGAAGTCGAGAAGGTGAAGCCGTTGGTCGAAAAGGGAATCATCAGCCAATACGAAGAAGAATCGGCCAAGCTCAATCTGAAATCAAAAAAAGCGGCCTTGATTCAAGCTCAGGCCAATCTTGCAAATGCCAGAACCACCCTGAGTTATTGCCGCGTTACCAGTCCTGCAAACGGATCCATCGGGCTTATTCCTTACAAAATCGGTGCCTTGGTGGGCAGTACTTCAACCGAACCACTAACCACCGTTTCCGATATCAGCAGCGTCTATGCCTACTTTTCTTTCACCGAAAAACAGATTCTGGATTTCTCACGCAACACATCGGGCAAAACGCTGAGTGAAAAGATTAAAAGCCTGCCGGAAGTATCCTTAATCCTGACTGATGGCAGCCTGTTTCCGGAAAAAGGGACAATAGAAATGGTCAGTGCGCTGATAGACCCTCAAACCGGATCATCCACAACCAGAGCGAAATTCCCGAATCCATCAGGTTTGATCAGAAGCGGAAGCAGTGCTACACTTCGTATCCCTGAAGCTCTAAAATCGGTCATTGTCATTCCGCAGAGTGCCACCACTGAAATGCAGGACGTCCGTTTTGCCTTTACTGTCAACGCAGACAACAAAGCAAACAGCATACCCCTCAAAACGCAGGCTAGCAGTGACGGAAAGTATTATATTGTGTCAGAAGGACTCAAAACTGGAGATCGAATCATACTGGAAGGTGTGCATCTGTTAAAGGATAAACAGGAAATAAAGCCTGTTGCCGCCAATGCCTCCACGATCTACCAGTTTGTCCACTAAAAGCGAAGAAGCATATGTTCAGGAAATTCATAGAACATCCCGTTCTAAGTACAGTCGTATCTATCTTAATCGTTTTATTAGGCCTTCTGGGATTGGTAAAACTCCCTATCGCCCAGTATCCGAGCATCACCCCTCCTACTATCCGTGTTTCGGCCAACTATTCCGGAGCGAATGCAGAAGTTGTCATGAATAGTGTCGTCATTCCGCTCGAAGAAGCCATTAACGGTGTGGAAGGAATGACTTATATGACGTCCAGTGCCACCAACAACGGTTCAGGAAACATCAACGTCTTTTTCAAGGTTGGAGTTGATGCCGATTTGGCCGCTGTCAATGTTCAGAACAGGGTTTCTTCTGCCACCAGATCATTGCCGGCAGAAGTAGCCCAATCTGGCGTTACTGTCCGCAAACGCCAGAACAGTACGCTGTTAATGACCACTTTGTACAGTGAGAAACCGGAGTACAACGAGATCTTTCTGCAAAATTATGCCAACATCAACATTACACCACAAATGCAACGAGTGGAGGGCGTTGGGGATGCAGCAGCCTGGGGATCAAAGAACTACTCGATGCGTATCTGGTTAAAGCCAGACCTCATGACCAGTTATAATTTGGCACCCAGCGATATTACAGAAGCTTTGGCCGATCAGAATATCGAAGCAGCGCCGGGAAAATTCGGTGAGCAGGGGAACCAAAGTTTTCAGTATGTGATTCGGTATACCGGCAAATTGAAAACGGTATCTGATTTTGAAAAAATCGTGGTCAGAGCTGATACCGACGGAAATTTGCTCTTTCTCAAGGATGTAGCCAGAATAGAATTGGGAGCCACTTCCTACCAAAGTTCGCTGTGGGTGAATGGTATGAAAGCGACAAACATAGCAGTGAGTCAGACTGCCGAATCCAACGCAAGAGATGTCATTCAAGGTTGTGAGGAGGTGTTGAAAATAGCTGAAGAATCCTTCCCTCAAGGTGTACGCTACACAAACATGATCAATATCAATGAATTTCTGGATGCTTCCATTGGAAAAGTATTGAGAACATTCGTGGAAGCATTCCTTCTGGTTTTTCTAGTAGTCTTCATTTTCCTGAAGGATATTCGTTCTTCCCTGATACCAGCCATATCCGTACCTGTGGCCATCATTGGAACCTTCTTTTTCCTTTATCTGTTCAATTTCAGTATCAACCTATTAACTCTGTTCGCCTTGGTCTTAGCCATTGGAATTGTGGTGGATGATGCGATTGTGGTGGTAGAAGCCGTCCATGCCAAGCTGGACATCGGTTATAAATCGGCCAGGCAGGCCTCTATAGATGCCATGAATGAAATATCTGGAGCTATCATTGCCATTACCCTGGTCATGGCTTCCGTGTTCGTACCTGTCACATTTGTAACAGGTTCCTCCGGCGTTTTCTACAAGCAGTTCGGACTGACCCTGGGTGTTGCCATTCTGATCTCAGCCGTAAACGCCCTGACACTCAGTCCAGCCTTGGCGGCTTTGTTTCTGAAACCTAAAAACGAAGATAAAACCCGGAAGAAATACACACAGAAATTCATGGACGCGTTCGAAACGGGTTATGATGTGACCGTTCAGAAATACTCTGGCATCGTCCGATATCTTTCCGGACATTTGAAAACCGTCGTTGCCCTGATACTCGTTTTTACTTGCGGACTATTCATCCTGATGAAAACCACTCCTACCGGATTTGTTCCGGATGAAGACATGGGGACCATCTCTGTGAACATCAGCCTTCCTCCTGCATCTTCCATGGAGCGCACATCGATAGTGGCAGCCCAGGTGGACAGTGTAGCCCAAACCATACCTGAAATCAAGAATATCATGAGATCCGTCGGACGTAATACGATTGATGGAAACGGTAGTTCATACGCTGAGGTCACCTTAAAACTGAAACATTGGGATGATCGTGCTATCAGTAACAAGGACGTCATCAACAAAATGCTGGAAGGTACGGCTCATATCCGGGATGCCAAGATCACCCCGCTCTCCATGCCAACCATTTCCGGATTTGGCTCCACAGCCGGATTCTCTTTTGAATTGCAGGACAAGGCCGGACATACAACGGAAGAATTCTACAAAGCGTCACAGGAATTCCTGAATGCATTGGGGGAAAGGTCTGAGATCAAGTTTGCCCGCACCTCCTTCAATCCAAACTTTCCACAATATCTGATGTCACTCAATGTACCTAAAATCAAGGAAGCGGGTCTGTCAGTAAGCGATATCATGGACGCCATGCAAGTGTATTACGGTGGCTATTATGCTTCCAACTTTACCCGTTTTGGGAAACAATACCGTGTGATGATACAGGCTGACTCAACTTACCGCAGAAATCTGGAGAGTCTCAACAAAATTTATGTAAGAGGAAACAGCAACCGGATGGCCCCCATCTCGGAATTTGTCACCATGACCCCCACCCATGGTCCCGAAAGTCTTTCCAGGTTCAACATGTATTCCTCCATGACCGTCAATGGTGCTCCATCTGACGGTTACAGTTCCGGAGAAGCACTGGCTGCCATCAAGGAAGTTGCTAATAACGTACTCCCTCAAGGTTACGGTTATGAATTTTCCGGTTTAAGTCGTGAGGAAGAGAGTAGCAGCTCACAGATGGCATCCGTACTGATGCTGAGTCTACTCTTTGTATACTTATTGCTTTGTGCCCTCTACAACAATTATCTGTTGCCTTTTGCTGTCATTCTGTCCTTGCCCGTAGGGTTGACCGGAACTTTTATTTTCGCCAAGATTTTTGGGGTTGACAACAACATTTACATGCAAATATCCATGATCATGCTGATTGGGCTTTTGTCCAAGAATGCCATCCTGATAGTGCATTACGCCAAAGCCAGACGCGAAAAAGGTATGTCCGTCATTGACGCAGCACTCGATGGGGCCAGAGCCCGTTTTCGTCCCATTATCATGACTTCCTTTGCTTTTATATTTGGTATCATGCCATTAATGTTTGCAACTGGAGCCGGAGCCAATGGAAATCGCGCCATCGGCATTTCAGCTGTGGGTGGGATGCTTTTCGGAACTATTTTCGGGATTCTTGTCGTTCCTGGATTGTATATCATTTTTCAAAAATTGACTGAAAAATTCAACAACAAACATTTCAACAATGAGACTGTCGTGCTGAGCGAAACCTCGGTTGAGAATACTCAGTTATAACCTAAGGGCAATGAACAAAAAACTCATACCACATTTAATCACCATTTTATCAGTTATCTTACTGATATCCTGTGGCGTAGTCACCAAAACTTATCAGCAGCCTGAAAGTTCACTTTCTGAAGCACTTTACAGAGATGTTAACAACACCGACTCCATCACCATGGCTAAAAAGCCCTGGCAGGATCTGTTCTCTGATCAGCACCTTCAACAACTTATTCAGGAAGGCCTGGACCAGAATCTGGACCTGAAGTCAGCTGTTGAACGGATACACATCGCTCAGGCTACCCTGCAACAGATCAAACTGGCTTTCTATCCTACTCTGGACGGTACAGCCACAGTCACCCGAAGCGGTGTATCGGGGAGCTCCGCTACAAACATCTGGCAACCTTATCTGAGTTCTGCCTGGGAACTGGATATCTGGGGTAAACTTAAAAGCACCAAAAAAGCCGCACTGGCCTCCTATCAGCGGTCAGATGCTGCCTGTCGTGCCATTCAAACAGCCTTGATTGCCAGTATCGCCAACAGTTATTACACTCTGCTTGCCCTGGATGAACAACTAAACATCACCCGACAGACCATTCAGATCCGGGAACAAGATGTTGTGAGCATGAAATTGTTGAAAGAATCCGGCATAGTTACCGGTGCGGCTGTGGTGCAAAGTCAGGCCAACCTTTACTCAGCCGAGGTCAGCATTCCCGACCTTCAAAAAAGCATCCGCCAAACCGAAAATGCATTATGCACGCTTTTGGGCAAAGCACCCGGTTCAATTCTCCGTGGTAAACTGGCTCAACAAGTACCGCTGACAGACCTGAAGACCGGTATTTCCAGCCAGCTTTTGAGCAATCGCCCAGACGTGAAGGAAGCAGAGTTTGCCTTGCGGGAAGCATTCGAAAATGTCAATGTGGCCAAAGCTGACTTTTATCCAACTCTTTCCCTGTCAGCCAATAGTGGCGTTTCCACCCTCAGTCTGAGCAACTTTTTGGATTATTCCTTATTCTACAACCTGGTAGCCGGACTCACTGAACCCATCTTTAATCGTGGTCAGATAAAAACCAGTTATAAAATAGCCCAGGCCAGACAGCAGGAAGCTTACAACACGTTCAAGTCGTCATTATTAATTGCCGGCGAAGAAGTTTCAAATGCATTGTATGCGTATCAAATGGCTTCTGAAAAGGAACTATCCAGAACGAAGCAACTGGAAGCTCTCGAAAAGTCGGTGGAATTCACGAAAGAATTGCTGCAATACAGTTCAGCAACCAATTACACGGATGTTCTGACGTCGGAACAAAATTTACTTTCAGCGCAATTGGCTTCTGTCAACGATCTGGTGGAAAAATTACAGGCGGTAGTGGAACTGTACCGGGCACTGGGTGGGGGTTGGTAAAGTAAAAGGTTGTTACTTCCTACACTCTTGGATCATGTTCTTAAAGTCGTTGACTTCAAAATTGAAAGCGATTTTTTTGTCGACAACTTTACCTTCTTTGTCTATCAGGACATAACGTGGTATACCCTTAATACTAAAACGTTGAACCAGGTCACTCCATGCCTCGCTATTTAACCGATAGTGTTCGCCCTTAATATCCGGCAACATCAGATTATAGGTTTCGATGGGTGAAGATTCATCTGTCAGATAAACAAATACGACGTCCTTTCCCAGATATTCTTCCTTTACGGGTTTCATTTTCTTGATCCCTTCTTTGCAAGGGCCACACCAGGTTGCCCAAAAATCGACAAAAATGATTTTGCCTTTGTATTTCCGGATGATTTCGTCAAAGACTTTACTGGCTTCAACTGGAGGGGTTTCATTAAAATGACTGCCAGTCTTCGTTTTATTGGCTTCCAGGACTGCAGCATTTTCATCTGCTATCTGTTGACTCTTTTGCAGAAGAAAGTCAATGATAACCGGTTCTTTCAGGTTCTCGTTGATTTGTTCTATGGTCTCCTTGGAAAAAGGTTGACTGCCACCATTTAATTGAGAATACAAATGCTGTGACAGGAGCAATTCCGAGACCAAACCTGGATCAACGCCAAAATAATTTTTAAGATTCTTTACTTGAGCATCAGAATAAGCAAATACACTACTACTAATTTCATTATGAATGGGAAGAAATTTCTGAGAAAATTTATTTGTGGCAATGGTATCCTCCATATAAGCAGAATAGAGCTTTTCTTTGGTGTCGCAACTCAATAACTTATCCAGGATTTTCTGGTCTTCGGCTGTAAGTGCAATGCTTTTCTTACGAATATAATCTGAAAAAGCGATGATGTTGTAGTTAAATGGAACGGTCCTGACCGTATCGGAAAAAAACATCCTGTTCAACACCGTGCTATAACTATTACTCAACAAGGACAAAGGGTTGTTTAAATCCTCATCCTGCAAAAAGCTGAAATAATCGGATGTAAGTTGTTCTTTTTCATAGGATTTAACGGACTGATCTCCTTGCTCTTTTTTTACCTTCTTGTATTGATTTTCCTTATCCTCCATAAAGGATAAAATATTAATGTATGTACTTAAGTAAATATCTCGTTGTGAGATTGACAATGCCTTCTTGCTGAAAGGAAACTTTTTCCTATAGTTCTGAAGATCGTCCATATCTTGTTTCATCGTATGAAGGCAGTAGTTTTTATATTCTACTGCACTCATATCCAGAATAAGTTGCATGGCCTTTTTATAATTAAAATGGCTGATGGTATTCGCATTCTGTAGATCGGAATTTACCATGGCCAAATGACCCATATATAAAGTCCTGTCATCCCGTTTACTGGAATCGGTATATAGTACAATCGTTTCACCAGGCTCCAAAAATGGAATTAATATACAATTCGGAAACTTTATATAAACCTTATTTGGATACTGCATCGGAAATTTAATCTCAAAGGTTCCATTCGGAAGGACAGTAAATGGATAGGTGAGCTGATCATTGGCCAGAACATGATTAACCATCAATTCTCCCTGATTTCCGTTTTTCGGATCGAAACCACTAATGTAACCCTTTATGGTGGAAGAATCACTTCTCAAAATGTTTAAACTAAAATCCTCATCATTGGGAATGATGTAGTTTTTCTTAAAGGTCTTGCTTTGACACAGCAGCATCCCCTTTTTAGGCGTTTCGCCAATCTTCAGCTTACCTTTTTTGTCCAACTGAGCATAGATCGTCTTATGTTTTCCCTCTTTTTCGAGTTGAAGTTTTATATTATTCTCCGAACAATCCACTTGGGTTATTTTCCAAAATTCGTTGTCACAGATAACCAGGCTGTCGTAAATTCCATAAACCCATTCGTTGCTCCCATCTGTTTTCAGCCAGTTGCCCTGTAAGGATTGTGGTACTTGCATTTTAGAGACTGTCGCTTCTTGTGAAAACAAGTTCAGACTGTTTAAGAGGATCACAAACAAAAGAAAAAGGACTTTTCTCATGAAGGGGATTGTTATGAACATTAATTTATAGTACCACCGGTTCTACCTTAAATCCAACAGCCTGCAGCTGTTGGATCAGTCCGGTTTCGCCCACCAGATGCAGGCAACCTACAGCAATGAAGCAGGATTGTGCTTTTAGTATTGCCGGTAATCTTTTAGCCCAATTAAGGTTGCGGTTATCGACCAGAACTTTCACTTCCTCTGGAGTCATATTGGTGGATTGATTTGCCAGATTTTCAAGACCAATCAAGTCACCTGCCAGATAATAGGCATTCAGTTTTCTAATTTCTTCATTGGCTCTCCAGGTCTCTTTCAGGTCTTTTACCAGGATTTCCGCCTGACGTTTTAATGGGATGCTTCCAAACATCATTTGCATCTGTTCATCGATCGTTTCCAGGGGCACAATTTTTTTATGACGTTCTTTTGCTTCTTTCTGAAACAACTCATCGATGGCAGTGGGTTGCGTGGTTTTACCCGTATCTTTCAAAAAGGATGCAATGCTGTAGAAGGCGCTCAACATGGCAGGTTTCAATTTACCCAACTCGTCCAGGCCGGAACCCATCACTGACTGAAAAACACTATCTACAAAAACATAGTCTTCAGCACTTAACAAATCCTTCATGGTCGTATCTTTCATCTGGACTGCCAACATCATTCTGGCTGATTGAGCTTGCATATCTGACATATCTATTTCACCGACAACGGCGTCCATTTGTCCACTCAGTGTTAAGATCTGGTCAAAATTCCGGATTTGCTCCTTATCGATCAAATGATGCGTGCCAAACAAATAACTCGTCTTTTCCAATCCATTTCCTGAAATCTTCCAGAATATCTGAGCGTTGGCGTTTAACGAAAGGATAAAAGCGAAAAATGCCAGTAGTTGTATGTATTTTTTCATGTAGTTGTGTCTATTTTAAATATGAGTAAAACAAATAAACAACATATTTTCGAATCTTAAAAATATTTCGAAGGTGGTTATTACTTAATTGTAGGAATCGTGTATTCAGTATGGATATGTGGATCTACTGGAAGATTTTTTGGTCATGAATGAAGTCGTTTTATATTTTTATCTGCCAGGCAATTTGATCTGAATGTTGGTGAGAGAAATGGAAGTAAAAGAAAAGTACCACAGTTCTATTTATACCGATTAAAGTCTATAGCCAGGGTTTTATTCCTTTCAAAATCGAACAGAGTCAACCTTCTTACAGCATAATAGGCAGTCCAATAAGCTTGTAAAGCAGTTATATAATTTCGCAAAGTACTGTCTTTACGATCCAATTGAATAATTAAGTTATTCACGTCAACCTGCCCGATCAAGAATTTAATTTTACTGATTTCGAAAGCTTCATTTGCCACATTTGAAGCTTCTTTGGCTGATTGAACCAGACTTTTTTGAATATTAAATACGGCTATTTCACGAACCACAACTTCCTCAAAATCAATTTTATCTTGCTTGATACTTGCTATCTGTGCTTCGCGTTGTTTACAAACCAAATTGTACCGCCCTTTCCGGAGTCCCCAATCAATTAATGGAACGCTTAGATTTAAATTAATACATTCCTGCCTTTTCAGGTTTTTATATGTATCTGCCATTTTATCCGACGTTTTATTCAATCCATAAGACGCATTTAACGAAACTGTCGGCAGATTTTCCCTCTTTACTTTTTCCATATCTCGATTGGTCTCCAATTCCTTTTGTAAAAAACCCGCCACATCAGGATTGTTACTTGTTGCCAATTCTACCGCTTTTGAAGCATTGATAATCAAATTTGGAAGTTCTTCGGGCAAAATTAATTCCAATGGGGTATCTTTATTCAGACCTAAAAAAGAAAGAAATTGAGATCGGGCATGGCTTAAATCATTTTCAGCTACTGACATTTGGTCCTTACTGTTTAAAAGTTCAAGCCTCAGATTTAACAAATCGATTTTGGTTATTGCAGTTATCTCAAATCGCTTTTTGCCAATCTCATAAAGTGTATCCGCATTCGCAAAATTGGTTTCAGCAATCTTGAAATTCTGTTCAGCGGTAGCTAAGTTGAAAAAAAATCCAACGACTATACTGGCATTTTCTTCATATGAGGTCAGAAACTCTTTTTTAGCCTTTTCATATTTTAGTGGTGCCAATTTCTTTTCCCACTTAAAGGAATTATAGGCAAACAATGGTTGATTCAATCCAATCCAAATTGGAGAACTGGAATATTGCGTCGAAGCTTGCGATCCAAAATTCTGAAGCCGATTTAAATCGGAATTAACAGAAAGACTACCTCCTGTCAAAGCTATATTCTGATTGAGATTTAATCCAATGGACGAACTTAGAAAATGTTGGCCGAAATAGCTATAGCTTGAATCAACAGTATTGAATTGCTTATTTATGGCCCGATTATAGCTTATGGGACTCGTGTTCAGACGTAAAGTAGGTTTTCCACTGGCTTCGAAATTTGCATAATCCCAAAATGAAGCAAGAAAGAAGTTCTGAGCCTGAAATGCAGCGATGGAACTGTCGTTAGCCAGTTCTATCGCTGAGTTAAGACTTAGTTGCATTTTATTAAGAGCACCTATATGAAATATAATCAGCTGACTAATAATAAGAAAGGTTACTTTTTTAAGCATATTATGGTTATAAAGTTTTAATTTAGGTTTCTCTTATAAGGGATTTAAAATAGGTTTTTCAAATTTATTGCGAACTAAAATAACAATTGTACCAATCAACAATACATTTCGAAAAAACAATAAATTGGTCGCAAACATGGTCGGTGCTTCCCAAACAACTCTTCCGTCTTCAAGCTCATGCGCATTGTGAACAAAATCTGTAAAATAAGTATATGGGTAAATGAATGCAGTCAATAAACAGACGAGTAGAAACAAAAAACCTGCAATTTTAAGACTTCTATCCTGATACGACACCAAACCAAAGAGTGGTACAACCCATAAAAGATATTGAGGCGAAAAAACTTTGGATGTAGCAATACTAGCCAGCAAAGTCGCAATTGTCAGACATACAAAAGTCTGTGGCATGTATTGTGCTAAAGTGATAGGATCATTTATCAAAACGTCTTGTTGTTTTGATCGCATAAAATGATGTTTAGCAGTTCGTATGAGAAGAAGTGCAATTCCTGCAACAGATAGAAAGACCAAAAGTGTCGATATTTTGGAAAAGGCAGGAGCAATGGATGACTCTATGTTAAATGAACCGAATCCATGAGTTACATATACTGGCAGACCAGCATAATTTAACATCATCAGGATAGAACTGTAAGTCGATTCAAGTTGCAAACCTCGGTCGCTATGATATGTTAAAAAATCAAGGGTATGCTTGCCTCCCCAAAAATAGAAAGGTAAAAATATGAAAATAGTGATGGAAATTAAAAATAGACCTCTCACAAACAGTTCCTGCACCAACTTCCAATTAAATAAACCACTATATAAGTAACGGATATATTTAACAGGTAAAGATCCAATCAAAAACAAAGGAACTAAAAGGATAGGGATTAATTTGAAATTGATTCCAAGGGCTAAAATCGTGAATGAAAACATCCAATGTTTGTGGCTTACAAGCAATAGAACTGCAAAAAATAGAATTCCACCTAGAAAAAAATCTAGTCTATCGTAAAGAAAATTAAACAACAACAAACCAGTTATCAAGTAAATCGCTAGCCCCTTAACATTCACTTTTAATTGGTTTAATGATCCAAATGACAGTAGTAGGATTGTCCAGAATATTATTGTATCAAAAGCAAAGCAGAAATACTTGTAACAACGTTTCCAACTTTCAAAAGTATTTTGCGTAAGTTCATTTGAATTATCATGCACAAATAGCATGGGAGAAGACATCGACAAAATAGCAAGCGGGGGATATTCAATGACACCATCATGATATTCATAAATGTTTGTATTTGCACGCAGCGCTTCCCGGTTCTCAAAAGCATATTGCCCATACAATCGGGTATCACTGCCAGGAGCCTGGTATAAAAAAGTAAGAAAAATTCGGGACATTAAAAAAAAGCTGCAAATGATCAGCAACCTGGAGCTTGGATGTTGTAAAAGTTTAGTCATTATTATTTCTTATTGGATTTGAAACTATTCTTTTTATTCAACAATAAAATAGGCAAAAGAAGGACACAACCAATAATGGAAAATACCAAACCTCCAATGGTTCCTCCAGCCAAAGCTGGCCAAAAAGCCTCATCATCCGCACCAAACAGGAATGGAATCAACCCCAGTATAATTGCAAATAAAGTAAGCAATATTGGCTTTATTTTCCTGTTGAAAGCTTTGATGTAAAGCTTTCTGTCAGATATATTTCGTCCTTCATATTCTCGTCGAAGTATATCAAATTCATTGATTAAATACAATGCCGGATTAATGGATAGCCCGCTCATCAGAATGAATGCAGCAAATCCGCCTTGATCAAAATTTAATTTAAAAAAGTAAAAGGTAAGAAAGATACCGATGTAGGAGAAAGGTATCATGGCAATTACAACCAAGGGTTGCCTCAAGGATTCAAGCAGAACGGAACAGATGAAAAATATAGCTACAATCACGAGAATTAACAACCAGTATTGTTTTTGGCTTGAAACACCCATTTGATAATAACGCGGATCTGCTTTGACTGAATAGCCCAATGGCAAGTATTTTTCCACCTCTTTAAATATCTGACTCTGTATGCGTTGCCCCATACGTTCATTTCCAATATAATCGTACGCAAGAATCATGCAATACTGTTGATTCTCCTTGGCTATGTCAAGGCTAACTGCCTCTTTTTTAATGATTGCCACATCCTGCAAACGTGTAATTGATTTTCCAACTTGATTTGGTAGCCTTTGAAGTTTCCAAATATCCATTTTCTTATTTTGCATGGGTGTCAAAAGAACCTTTTCTAATTGTCCTTCGAAAATCATAGAGGTGATATAATCATTGTCCAGGGTATAATCCTTCATTGAACGATGCATTCGGGATGCCGATCCATTTTGTTGAGTCAGTTTTTCCCCATCCAGGTCAACCACAAACTCACTAGTCCAGTCTTTTTCCCATGCATCCCGGGAAAGAATTGTTACATCCCTCACTCGTGGACAATCTTCCAAGCTCTTTTTAACTACTTCTGTCCAATGGTATAGCTCATCATAATTAAAACCAAACAATCTGATTCGGGAATTTCCGAGAGATTCATAGAAAGAATTATTGAAACCATCCCCCACGCCATATACAAACCAGTCTGCTCCACCTAAATCAACAGACTTCCGAATAATGTATTCCTTCAACTGAATAGGAAATCCATTATTTTCAAAATCTTTTTTAAAATAAATGGTTATTTGTGACTGTTGTCCACCATAAATTGATGTTTGAAACTGCTCAATCTGAGGAAATTCCAATAGAAAATTTTCCAATGGAATCACCAATTCGTTCATTTGTTGGGTAGTCGAACCATAAGGTAGCTTAGCATTGACGGTTAAGGTTGTTTGTTCCAGACCGCTTTGATGTGAGTTTCCATATACTTGTAAAAACAAACGAAGGGCACCACCTGTCACTTTATCCGTTTTTGATTTTACATTCCTGACATACCATTCATTTCCCAGCGTATGATTGTATAAATCACTCAATAAATTCTCCGATTGTACGTTTTCAGGAAGCAAAAACAGTGGGACGCCAAATGCCAATATTGCAATTAAAACAAAGGAGCGCCTGAACCTAACCATAAAAGTAATTAATCGCTCATAGATTCGAGTCCTTCTAACAATACAACGACGACGACCTTTTCGCTTCCAATAAAATAAAAGATAAACATTATTTTTGCCTTTCGAAGGATTCTTTAAGGGGATTTTTTCCATTAAGGCTGGAATCAGGAACAAAGCAACTACAAGCGAAACAGCCAGATTGATTGTCAAAATGAGACTGAAATCAAGCAAATTAATTCGGATGCGATCCTCCAGGTAAAGGACGGACATGAGTGCTGCTATAGTAGTCAATGTTGCAGCTAAAAGAACCATGAAAACTTTTCGGTTATGATAACGCCTGTAATACTCTATCATAACCAAGCTATTTTCTAGTACCAATCCCAACGAAAGAGCAATTCCTGCAAACGAATAAAGACTAATTTCAATGTTAAAAATCGAATAAAAAATAACCGAAATAGCAAGATTGGCAATTAGACTGAAAACTATAAGCAGAAGATATCGAATTTGTTTGCTGATAGCCAGTACAAATACTAAAAGGATCAAAACGGTAAAAAAGGTTCGCCAGGCATTTTTAATCAGATCTTGTCTGATTATCTCTGTTGCATCGTAACTATTTAGTAAAAAATAGCCGTCGGGTAAATCAGATTTTACTTCATTGATCTTTTCTTTTATTTTATCACTTATACGAAGTTGATTTTCAAGCTCATTTGCATATACCACTATAGTTATCGTATTTGCACCATTAATGCGGTAATACGAATCAGACTTCTGTTCTTGATGATGCATGGTTACCAGATCTTTCAGGTAAACAATCCTATTCCCGATTTTCTTTACTGGTATGTTTAAAAAATCCAGATCTTTCGGATCGTAATTTCGCATAACCAGATGAATCAACGAGGTATCTGTTCGTTGTTTGATTTCCTTTCCAATTCCTGCATCACTTGTTGACAAATACAGATTTAAAGCCCTCTGAATATCAGAGGTTAAAAGACCCTGACTTTGAAGTAAATCTGCATCGTATTCCATGACCCATTCCATTGGAGTAGATCCAAATATTTCAACCTTTTGAATTCCTTTTACAGTTGAAAGTATTGGCTTAATCCGATCTTCTGCAAATCTTTTAATAAGAACAGGTGATGCCTGTGCGTTTAGCGTGTAACTTAAAATCGATTTTACATTTTCATTATTAGGTCTATTGCTATTTATTGAAGGATAACTTACACCTTGAGGAAACTTTGGATAAGCTTGTCGTATAATGGTTGATATTTCAAAGCGTACTACATCAAAGTCAATAGTCTTATCAAATTCAATGTTTATTCTTCCAGAACCTGCTGAAGAAACTGAAGACACATTTTTTACGCCACGAACCCGGCTAATAAGTCCTTCCAAGGGTGTCGTCACTTCTTGCTCTATTACTCTTCCTGTTGCTGAATACCATGAATAAGAAACAGAAACAGAAGGTAATGCCTCAGAAGGTTGACGGTTGATAGACAAACGTGGTATCAAAGCAATTCCAGTCGTAATAAGAACTAAAAAAATCAATATCGCTTTGAATGGAGACAGTTTCATGGTTTTATAGGTATAATTTTAAAACTACTTGATACCAATATTATGGGTATCTTCTTTCCTATAAATTCTCCAATAAACCAATGGTACAAAAAACAAACTGACGAAAGTTCCCACCACCATTCCACCTATCAGTGCTAAGGATAATGGTTTCTGAAGCACCGATCCCAGATCATTCCCTAAAAGAAAAGGTATGACTGCCAGAATGGTTGTAGCGGCTGTCATCAGGATGCCCCCAATACGCAACAATCCACCATGTTTTATGGCAGGCATAAGGGGCATTCCCTTTTTTCTCAATTGATTGATGGTATCCACTTTAATGATGGAGTCATTGATAAATATTCCGCATCCAACAATTATTCCAATTCCGGACATGATATTTAGCGAACTGTCAAAAGCCCAAAGCATTAAAAAGGCTCCTGCGATATTGGCTGGTATTTCCAACAACACAATAAAAGGTTGAAGCAAGGATTCAAACTGAGCGGCAAGAATAAAATACAGCAACAATATTGATATTAACAATATGATTCCCAATTCCCCAAACATCTTGTTGTTACTTTTTAATGAGCCTTCAAAATTGACATCCGGATACCCTTTTTCCTTCACAAGAGTCTTTATTATAGCCTTATACCCATCAACATGCTCTGAATTGACTTCGTATTTTAGGGGTATATATTCACCTTGCTGACCTGAAATCACAGATTTAAAATCATTTTCCCGTTGAACATTGATGAAGTTGTTCAATGGATATTCATCTCCCCTGAAATTTTTAACACTTCTGGATGCCAGTGCCTGTAGGGACTTTCCTGAATCTTCTCCAAGTAAAATGGGCATAAACTTTTGATTTGATTGCAATACTGCAAACTGATTTTCATTAAAGACTGTTTTTATGGATTGCTCAACCGAAGAATAATCAATCGAGTACAGCATCAGTTTTTCCATATCTACAGAAATGGCAAGTTGCGGCTTAAGTGCTATAACGTTTGGAATGGATGAATGAACACGCAAGTCTGCCAAAGCAGCAAAAGCAAGCGCGCTGTCCGGATTCAGATGCCCAACATCGCTGACACTCACCTGCGCTAACAAAGGTGGTTGGTCGTTTGAGAAAATTCTTTCAAAGAGGGTGGTCGGTGGTCGGAAACTGATTTTAGCTTTGGGAAAACGATTACCAACAAAAGCCCGTATGGACTCTTCGACTGGTTTTACAAGTTCTTGCCCTTTTAGATTCAAATAAAGCTCAGCTTCGAAATAGTCAAGCTCTTTTTCCTGATTCAGCATAAACTGTTGTTCTCCAATCAGGCAATTGCTGGTTACTACCTGTTTTTGTATATCCTTAACCAGCTGATCAATACGTTTACGGTTTTCATCCAGGTGGATGTTCTCGTTCCATTCAATATCAACAATCATTTCGGTCTGCGGTAAGGCAGGGAATCTTTCTTTTTTAATGCCGTAAAACAAGACTAAATTCATGAATATAACGAGAAAAAACAAGGTTGAAGTGAGCCTCTTGTTTCTAAATACCCAATCCACACCATTTTCATACCATTTTTCAACAGCACCGGAAATATTGATTTTCTTAATGATAAGTTTTATCCTGCCATTCATACCTAATAAACGGAGGAACTTTTTCATTTTTCCTTCGTTAGCGTATTCCAGAGAATTTTTCCCTTTGTAAAATAATTTAAATAATACCGGCAGAAGGGTAATTGCGACAATCAAAGACGCTCCATTACCAAGTGACACGCTAACTGCCTCATCGTAAAATAAGGCTCCTGCCATTCCACTTAGAAAAATTAAAGGTAAAAAAACGGCGCTAGTACTTAATGTAGAACTGATCATCGGTCGTATTACCTCTCTGGTACCTCTGTCACATGATTCTTCAAGTGAATGTCCTTTGTGATAGTAATACAGAATATTTTCAATTACAATGATGGAACAGTCGATTATCATTCCAAGACCTAACGTCAAACCAGCCAATGAAATAATGTTGAGCGAGAGATTAAAAATATTAAAGAACAAAAGACTTATAATAAGCGAGATAGGAATAGTGATACCAATTAAAACCGGAGCCCTGAAATCGCCCAAAAAGAGAAATAATATAATAAAAGCCATAATAGCACCCATAAATAGGTCTTGTTGCAGGTTTGACATGGACACATCCAGCAATCGGCTTTGATCTTTAGTTATCTCGAATTGCATTTCCGGATAATCGTTCTCGAATTGATCAATAAGATCTCCCACCCTGCTTTTTAGATCATCCATTTTCACATCTGCCTGTTGGATAATTGCCATAGTAATAGCCTGTTTTCCCCCTGTTATAAATTGCCCTTGCGGCTTTTTACACTGAACTGTTACATCGGCAATATCCTTTATTTGTAGGACCTTATCCTGAACACGTAGATAAACATTTTTAATGTCATTGACAGTTCTCAATTTTGAATTAAAACGGATATGGTATTGATAATACCCATCAAGCACCATGATATTACCAGTATTTGTATTGTTTGCTTCTATTGCTTGTTCAATTTGTTGCGAACTAATATTCATGCTTTCCATCTTGTACTTGTTCGGTTTAATCAAGATTTCCGAACTTATCGAGCCACTAAGGTCAACCATTGCAACTTCTTGCAACTGCTCAATTCGTCTGCTAATAACATCTTTACAAAACGTACTGAGTTCGATCAATTTCTCAGTCGAAATTGTATCTGATTTTAAGGTTACATTCAGATAAAACACAGGCAAATCTATTGCTGATGCCTTTATTACCCGTGGGCGTTCCATATCTCGTGGAAAAGAACTCATCGCGGCATCAATTTTTTCATTGACTTCTATGAAGGCATAATCAATGGGGGTACCATAATCGAACGAAAGTCTTATTGTGCTACGCCCATCACGGGTGTCACTGCTAATGTCAGACATATGGGCTACTTGCATCAAATTTGAACGCAAACCTTTTATAATAACATTCTCCAATTCACGCGAAGAGCTATTCGGGTAACTGACTTGAACCGTTATTTCAGGTATATCTATATTGGGCATCAATGACATTGGCAAAAGTCTATAAGAAACAATGCCTAGCATCAGGACAGCAATGAAAACCATTATAACAGCAATGGGACGGGAAATCAAAAATTTGACCATTCTCAATTTTTTATTTCAACCCTTGCACCACTACCTAGATTCAGATTCCCAGATATAATAACTTGCTCACCAGCCTTTATATCGCCAGTCACAACATAACTCGTACTATTTTCATCCGTCGTCGTCACATAATGCCATTTGGCAAAACCGTCCAGATAGGTAAAAAGGACTTCTTTACCTGAACGCAACACAATAGCTTGTTTAGGTACGACCAAGCAATTGGGGAACGCCTGTTTTATCAACACACGTACATTCATACCTTCGTATAGATTATTTTGAGCATTATACACCCTGGCTTTCACAGTGACCAATCCATTTTCATCTATTAGGGGATTAACTTCAGTTATTAAGCCGTTTTGAACATCTTCATTTCTCGCAAAAGGTATTATTTCCACTTTTTGTCCATTTTTCACATTTTCAAGTTCTGATTCCAATATTGAAAACTCAGCTTCAAAACAGGAATTGTCTACCAAGGTGCAAATTGGATCATTTCCTGGCAAATTATTTTCCCTGGCTTTGAGGTTACAAATGATTCCTGAAAATGGAGCTTTTAAAAAAGTACTTTGATATGTATGCTCGGCAGATTCAAGATCATAAAGTGCATTTTCATATCCACTTTTGATTTTGGACATCCTTAAGACTTCGGATGGGATCTTTGTTAAGTCGTCTGTGTTGTAGCCTTGCCCAATCAATACGTCCTGCAAATCCACTTTCGCTTTTTCAAACGAAGACTTGCTTCGATTCAGGTTATTTTTATATTTAAAATTATCAAGAATGGCCAATATTGATCCTTTCTGTACACGTTCTCCATTTTTTACGAAAACTTTTTCAAGCTCTTCAAAAATTGGGAAGCGGAGCTCGGCTTTTTTCAAAGCATAGAGTTTTCCATTGCTTAAAATCTCTCGATTGAATGTTCCTTCTTCCAGGTCCATAATCTCTACCTGAGGATTTAGTGGTACATTTTGAATGGATACTATAGATCCGTCTTTTGGTTTTGCTTCGCTTTTGCAACTGGTTACTAACATGAATAGGAGCATTAATCCAAAAATGACCGAAAGATTAAGGTTTTTGAAGAGCATATTATATGATTTATTAATGATAATCACTTGATTTTTTTCATCATTCTATCTTTTCTGAAACCGTTAGGTTTCCATGTATCCATTTCTTTTGAAAAAAGCACCAAAGTTGCCTTTCCAATTATCTTATCCTCAGCTATCACTCCCCTAAAACGGGAATCGGAAGAATTTAAGCGATTATCACCCATCATAAAATAATAGTTCTTTTTAAATGTGTAACTATTTGCTCTTTGTCTATTGACGAATATCATGTCATCAATTACGTCCAGAGTATTGTCCTCATCACGAATTATTTTTTCGTAAAAGGCCAAATTCACTATGTTCAATTTAACAGTTCTCCCTTTTTTCGGTACAACAATAGGACCGTAATTTGAACAGTTCCAACGCAATGATTCTTTGTAGGGAAATAAATTCTGAAAACCGGTGGTTGCAGTATCTTCTGCATGTTCCAAACAGTTCACTTCACGGTGTTTGTTCAAAGCTTTTGCATCTGAAATTGTTAGTCGCAAAAGGCAACTTTTTATGCCCACTTCAGAAATTTGATCTTTTCTTGGTACGATACTTTTTAAATATTCATCAGAATAACAATTGGCTTTTGTATGCAATCGATACTGCAATCTGGAGGAATCTGGAAAATGCTGAATTCTGTCATTTATATACACTGTGTCATGCATTATGAATAAAGTATCAGCAGGAAGTGCAATACAACGTTTTATAAATATGGTATTATTCTCGTCTGTAAAGAAAACAACGACATCACCTCGTTTTGGTTTGCAAATTCCAGGTGACCTATGACAATGCCACTGCTTTCCTTCCATAAATTTACCGATAGGTTTGATCAACAAAAGGTTCGATAAAATTGGAATATCTGACAGACTATTTGGTAATAACGCTCCATAGCACATTTCATTCACTAAAATTACATCGCCTTCATAGAGTGTGCTATTCATACTACTTGATGGTATATAAAATACTTGTGCTATAAAAATGCGGAATAGTATGGCGAGTGTTACGATTAGAATGAACCATCCAATGTATTTGGAAATGCTTATTAGAATTGATTTTTTTTTCATTAAATGGTTTCTGTAAGATATCGGTTTGACAAACCACGCTCCAAACATGTCGAATTTGACAGGTAAAGAATGTGGTTTGTTCTGTGTTCATCAGTATTAAATAAGTATCAACTATCTAATTTCGGCTTAATTTGTTCTTTCGTAAAATATTTATCTTTTATAGCTTTTATGTACATCTTTGAAAATTCAGGATAGGATTTCATAGGGAAATAAACATCGTGAATTTTAAAATCTGGTTCAATTATCCCGTACATAATGGTTTTTACTTTCCTGAGATTAAATTCAATTTCTTTCGTAAAAAAGAAATTGCAAGTAAGATTTTTCGTTTTTTTGTATGCAAGAGCTTCTCTAAACATCCTACCACTACAAACTTCAATTACATTTGAGTCGCCTAAGTATGATATGATTGTATTGAGATCATCTGATTCTCCATGAAAACACGAAAAACACTCTTTCTGAGGGATATAAATCATAAGTTTAGCAGTCTTTTCAACAATTTTTCTTAATGGTATATCTTCACATTGTGAATCTAAGAACTTAACGTTTTCATCTAAGGTGGAATTATTGATTCCAATGCTTAATGTATCATTTATTAATACTTGATACAGTGCGGTTTTTAAGTCTCTTGTGTCCGTATGTATTTGTGATGGATTTTTATCTTTAAGAATAAAAAGAAACCCAGCGAGCAACCCCAAAACTATAATGGTAGTAACAATTATTTCTTGTTTTCTCATATAAACTCTATTTTGAATCTTTTGATAAATTTATTCTGCAAAAACATAAAATGGGATTGTCTGTCTCTTTATAGTTCAGGAACATGTTTATTAAATTATTATTTTGAGGGAATTTCTTTTTACTTGCATTTAAGTCGTCTTTTATCATTAATAATAACTCAGAATCAACAATACTGTAAAAAGTATCTCCTACATTTCCGATAAAAAATGGATTTGTAAAACCATTGGGTAAGTCATTAATTGGATTGTAAAAAACTTTTCCTTTTTTTTCTTTTTTAGAATATATATATTGAAAAAACTCTTTGTTTTCTGATTTTAAACGTGCAAAAAAATAATTTTCACTTTCAAATTGCAAATCGGAACTTACGTATTTATTTTTGGAAATTTCTTTGCCTATTTCGTTAGATTCTTTATTAAAAATCAATTCAGTTGGCATATTTTTCTCCAAAAAATCCAAGGAATATTTGTATGATATTGAATTATCATTAATACAATATACATTGTTATCATAATCTGGATTAAAATATAAATTATTATTGAAAGTATAGAACTGATCATTTTTTGATGTTTTTGTTAATATCCTATTATCAATTGGGAATGCTTTTTTGATTATTTCACCTTTGTTATTTACGTATATTAAATTGTATTTTAGCTCATCGTTTTCTCGGAAACCAACATATAGTACAAAAGTATTGTGATCAATAAGAGCTAAATTGACCGCATCAAAAGTTATAGGTATTTCTCGTACAGGTTTCCCTGAAATATCATATTCAATTATTTTTTTTGAAGCTCTATCAAAAATGAAAATTGATTTTGTTTTTGGCCAGTAGCAAACATCTGCAATACCCGAATATTCAAAAGGTCCCTTCCCTACTTTAGATATTTTGGTAATGAACTTTCCATTTAGATCAAAAATAAAAACCTCATTTGAAATATAAAAGTCAGATACAATTATATATTTGTCATTAATAATGACTTTGTTCATTTCACCTATCATAGACTCTTTGGTGCTCTCTAACCTAACATACCAAAGACTATCGCATATTTCAGATAATTTAATTTTTTTATTAATACTTAAATTATTGACCTCAATTTTAAGAACTTCTGTTTTACCTTTTATCTTTTTAATAGTACTGTCACCTCTATTTTTAGAGGTACATGAAATACCTGCAATCAGTATTAGTATTAGTATTAGATTTTTCATATTTATTATGATTTAATTTTTTACACATATTTTAAGATAAGGGAGGTTAAATTCGAAAATTCAAATCTCCCTTAAAATATTAAATAAAAGATATTAGTTAAGAATTAGGTACACAATCTGATATTGCTTCTTTTTCTCTATAATATTTTCCATCTTTTTCTACATAAACACTTTGCCACTCTGTTCCAGCGACTTTCTTTGATTCATAAGAAAAATCAATGCCTCCTCCAACTATCTTTGATGCCACTTCCCATGCGACATTTGCTGCAGCATTCTGTTTTCTAAATACTTCTACAGTACATGGCTTATCCTCTTTATTCCAATGAAAAACAAGAGGCTTGTCATTAGAGGAAATAACAGCAGATACTATGTTACTAATTGCTTTTATTACTACAATGGGAAGTATAAGACCACCAGTAATTAAACCCGTAACACCAGAAGACACATCAGCTTCCGCATTATTCAACCCCCAAATATTATCAACGGGTTTCAATTGATAATTTATATTTAGAGCAAAAACTCCAATAAACATTGCTGCAAATATAACAATAAATATTTTTTTCATGTCTTTTATATTATTTAATTAATATTTTTTTCCAATTTATTTATATCACTTACATTTAAATGATTTTAATCACATTTCAACAACAGCCTGGCCGTTCTGAAATACTAGTTTAATATTTATTACTGCTACATACCTCAACCCTCCTTTCTGTTAGATTAATTTTCTCCTTCCAATCCTGCTTTAAAAGCTGGCTATCATGCCAGATCTCACTACGTTCATGGCTTAACATTGAAAGTATAATAACAGAAAATATAAAAATGAAAAGTATCAGGTGCTTCATTTTACGGTATCGCAATACAAGAAAATCCAGACCATACGCAATAAAAAACAAAAGCCCTAGGGATGCGACATACAGGTATCTATCGCCCATCAAAGCCACTCTGGACATGGAAAAAATATGCAAGACCGTGAGAAGATGTATCGTAAAAAACAAAAAAGAGAATACAAGCACTTTATTTTTCTTAAAGCAACTATAGATAGCAGCCAGTAGCAGAATCATCAGGAAAAAATAAGCCCATAATCTAATCGGTAAAGGTTCACCAAACTTCATTGGGAATAGATAGACAAACATGGATTTAATTGGAAGTAGCAACTTGAACAAATATTCAAAATAACAATAGCATCCAAAAACTATCCTTTGATAAAATGGAAACACATTCTGACTTGAGAGATCTCCTTGCCCTATTACAGCTTGAGATTCAAGAGTTATATAGCCAAAAAACAGGGACATAATAATAAAAGGCAATTTCTCTAATAAAACTGACTTGGTGAATTTTCGACCTAAAAAATAATCAATTGCCAACATGGCTAAAGGAAGAGTAACCGCTTGCTCTTTGCCAAAAAAAGAGCAAACCATTAAAATCAGCAAGAGTACATAGTATTTGGCAGTCTTGATGTAATTCAGATAAACCAAAAGGGCAAACAGATAAAAGAAAGCATAAACCAAAATTTTAGAGGCCGAAATCCAGGCTACAGGTTCTACTTGCAGAACATGGATAGCAAAAAACAGAGTGGTCATACCTGTAATACGAAAAACAGAAACCGAAGAAAAACCCTTATGATCTGTCAGAAGCGTTTTAACAAAAAGAAAAACAAAAGTAGTACAGCTCAAATGCAAAAGAAGAGATGCCAGATGAAACCAAAATGGTTCATACCCAAAAAAGTGATAGATACTTGAATACAATAGTTGATTAAATGGAGCATATTGACCACTGTAGAAGCTGCTAAAAATTGAAGAAATATTGGAAAGTTCAAGTCCATTTTCGGTAAACGAATTGAGAACCACCCATTGATCATCCCATGCTTTCTGAAATTCGCCGAATAAGACGGGCCAGAATGTGATCACTGTTAGTATAAAAATAAAAAGATAAGAAATGAGATACTTGCTCCTGGAGATTAAAGATACTTTCATAAATCCTATTAATATTTATTATAAACCCGACTCTAGCCACAATACACTTAAACAACAAACCCTTTAATCGTCAACTGAACAACCTTATTATCTGCATTTGAAGTAACAGTTATCGATTTAAAAAAATACCCTTTTTGATCAGCCGAATAATTAACTCTTATTTTTGATAAAGTCTCAGGCTTTATGGGCTTTTTTTCCCAATCCGCAACAGTACAACCACACGATGTTTTTACATGATGAATGACCAAAGGACAGTTCATCGTATTCTTAAATTTAAAATCTATAGGATATTTCTTACCAATTTTAATTTTACCCAAATCAAATTCAGACTTATCAAACTGCAGTATTTTATCAAGAAATCCACTCTTCTTAAAAAAATCGTTGACTTGCGAAAAATAGAGTTGATTTAAATCAGGCAACTTCTCGTAAGGAGTATAAGCATGATGAATCTGTAAATCCGGATTAGCAATATAAAAACAAGGAGATTTCATACAATTCTTTTTACTATTTAACCCATCGTCTTTAATCTGAAAAAGAGTCATATTTAATTGGTTTGTCTGACAAAAAAGTTGAGTGCCAAAGTAGTTCTCTGAAGGTGTCAATAAAACGATATTGTTGTCACCAATTTGTTTTGACAAATCGTGTAACTGAGGTAAAATAGACTCCATGAGTTTATTATGACTGGTATCTGAAATTTGAAAAATCAATTTTGGCTTTCCATTTAAGGCCATCCTTAAATTGGTTTCTTGTCCATAGTCATCAACCAATTCAATTTTAGCGGACAAATCAAATTGCCCAATGTCATACGATTGAGAAAGTATCTTTTCTCTTAGAATAGCATTTTCCCACTTCTCCAATTTCAATTTGGAGTTGTTTATAAGAAAAACAACCCCCATTATACAGCTCAAAACCATACAAAATAAAATAGTAAACACATAGAATTTTTCTTTCATACTATTGAGTCATTACGAGGTAAGATATCTGAAAAATCGAACTGGATGTAACAAAGCCAACAATAACCAGAAAAGCCACGTTGAAAAGAATCCTATTCTTGGTCAAGAATAATAATGAACATCCTATAAGTAACGCCATTGGCAAGATGGCTGGAAATATATACCTGAAATCATTGGAACAGGAGTATGGATAGAAATACCTGAAAATCATCATGGACACCAACAAAACACATATATCAAGGGTCACCGGTATTAAATTCTTTCTATTAAATGCAAAGAAGAATCCGGTAATAATTAAAAGTTGAAGTAATAGCAGTAGAAAACTAAGCACTTTGGCAAGCAAAATGGAAGCAGGAGCATTATAACTGAATTCTCCGAACATACTCGACTTTAGTAAATAAAACCAGAAGAATTCTCTACCTTTTCCCTCTTCAAGGGAACTGGTAAAAGGTATTTGCACAAAATCCACCGGATTAAGTACCAGGTAATTAGAAAGTCCAACTCCTACATCAAAACCATTCCCTAAACCATTGGCATTCCCTACAACTAATCGAGTATCTTGACTGGATTTCTCGAACTTTTCGTGAAATGAAAAATACAGAGTGACCATGGAAAAGCCAACGAGTAGCAACAACTTTTTAAAGTACTCAAAACGACTCTTCTCCTTTTCCAACAAATAATTTCCAAACAAGAGGATACCAATTACCCCCAATAATATAAAAGCATTTGTTTTTGACCAAACACCCAGGGACACAAAAATCAGAGCCAGGACAAAATGAAGCGTACTTCTTGAAAACCACCAACTGGTAATAAAAAAGAATGACAGCGCATAAAATAGATTAAACAAAATATCATTGCCAAACCGGACGGAAAAAATAGCATTAGACGGCCAAAAAAGGAAAAGTGCTACAGTTGCAAGATATGCGATGGGCGTAAACTTAGAATTTATCCATTTTCCCATGTGACGAAACAACAAATCAATAGTCTTAAGTGAAAAATAATTGTATAGAATAAACAGAACAAGAGAAAACACCTGTGTAAGTTTCATTAGCTTCTCTTCCCCAAAATTGCCGCCAAAATTCACAATTTTCCAGAAAATAGAAATACAACTATAGTAAAAGGATGGATGATAAAACGACCAACCACCAGTAGAGATAGGCACTTGTCCTATTCGATATACATATTGAACATAGGCTAAATGTCCTTCGGTATCGTAGCTAAAAGATGAATAATGAAGCTTAACGGCATACAAAATCCAAATCATTACCGCTGTTAAAAACAAAAATGTGGTTTCTTTGCCGTAAGAAAAATGGTCATAAATGGAATATATTAAGGGTATAATGACTAGCAAAAGCATAAAACCTGAAAGCACCCATTCCGAATATCGAAAATCTTCAATAAAATTTACCAACAAAACTGCAAAAACCACCAAAATCGATAGATACAGAAGAAGCTTGGATAAAAACCGATCCGCTCTAAAAAAAATAACGCCTCTTAAATACACCAATTTCAAATCAATAAAAGCCAAAACGAAAAGTATAAAAAGAAAAATTACATATTTCTCATAGAAAGTGATATCCCGAATATTAAGTCCATACAAACCATGTTTATTTTCTATCGCCAGCTGCAGACGATTGTCGCCTTTTTGGAGATAATTAGATATGTCCAGATAAAAGCCATTCATGCAATCACATTGCCCTTCAATATATTTGGAAATTGGAATACTTACTCCATTAACAGTAATAGAAAGCAGGCAATCATCGGGAATAACATGAATTTTTCCTGAAAAAAGCAATGAATTGGTAATTGTCAGATCATACTTATAGACGTCATTCACCCCATCGGATGCAGACTCAAAGGGTATTCCAATAGAAGTTCTTAATCCGTCCGGGCGAGTAACGACGCAGTCAGATATTTTTGACTTGTTTCTTAAAATAACTATGCTGCCAATTACTAAAAGTATAATCCCTAAGCAAAGAGCCGGTTTTGATGGTGTTTTCAACATAATACCGACACCTCCTGTTTTGTTTTTTCATGATAATCTTCTTCCGTATTCACTTGCCAAATGAGGTTCTTATCAATGTTGCCTTCAATCAAACCATCCACCGCAACCATCGCTGTCAACATGGAGTGGTCTTGATTGTTGTACCTGTGCATGCCGTTTCTACCAATTAAAAATAGATTACTGAAGGAATTCACATATTGGATAACCGTGCCCAATTCGTTGTAAGTGCCAAAATAGGCAGGATACGCTTTTGGAACTCTTATTAGCGTGCTGTCCAGGACATCATTTTTGTCAATCAGATCAATCTTCTGAAGTTCAGCGATGGCAAAATCAATAAAGGTATTATCACCCATCGACCAAAGTTCATCACCTTCGTTACAGAAGTATTCCAAACCAATCCATACATTATTACTGTCAGCGACCATATATGGACTCCAGTTATTAAAGATTTGCAACCGGCCCAATTTTACGTCCTTTTCCTGGATGTATATCCAGTTGTCCGGTATTAGATTATTCAGGGTGGGAATAGTAGTTTTATTGTTAATATTTAGCTTTTTAAGCAATAACCCCACTGTCATAAAATCTCTATACAAAAGACCTTCAGCTACCCGTTTGACTTCTTCAGATACTGGATTTAAGATTGATTTTATTAAGTCCTTTATTGGCATGGTCGAAAAAATATAATTTCCTTCATAAACTGAATCTACTTTTGAAATTGTATCTCTTACTAAGACTTTTACCAGGTCTTTGTTCAGGCAGTTGATTTCAAGGACTTCTTTTTCAAATAACAGTACTCCACCTTTTAATGTAACTCTTTGAGCTACATCTTCCCACAATTGACCGGGTCCAAACTTTGGATATAAAAAATTTTCTATTAGACTTGTTTCAATTTTTTTCCTGACAAAATCCTCCTTTGACTTTGACCTTTTTTTCAAAGCATGCACTATTGTCTTGAAGACGGACAGTCCTTTTACCCGCTGTGCTCCCCATTCCGGATTGATATCTCTGCAAGGTACCCCCCATACTTTTTCTGTATAATCCCTAAAAAAAGTGAAGTACAGTTCTTTTCCAAACCTATTAATGAAAAAATCCTCAAGGTTCTCTTCTTTCTTGATAGGAAATAGACTGATTTTAATATATCCAAAGGTTATTTTCAGTATTCGGGTCATTCCCAGGTTATGCAATGTAGCTATGTTGAGTGATACAGGATAATCGAAAAATTTCCGAATAAAAAAGATTCTGGACAACCGATTTCTTATCAGCATGACTTGATTTGTTCTTTCCGGATCCGGGCCACCAGGCTCTAAATTGTTATTGATTACACCATGGTAATTTTCACTGATTGATAACTCATCCTTGGACAAAAAACCTTGCGGAGGCAGAATTTTTTTCCACCATTCCATAACCCTATCCGACTTTGAAAAAAAACGATGGCCACCAATGTCCATTCTATTTCCTTTGTAATTCACGGTTCTTGAAATTCCACCGATGGTATTGGTCTTTTCAAAAATGATGGGTTGAATGTTGCTTCTTTCGAGTAGTTCTATGGCTGCAGTTAATCCTGCTGGTCCTGCGCCGATGATAATAGCAAACTTTTTGTCAGAGGTCGCATTAGTTCTTTCCATCGCAAATATATTATATTTTATATTTATTTACATTATATTAATATGCAAATATACTTTTATATTTTGTTTTACATCATATTTACTTAACTATTTTTTAATTTGTTTATTTTGGGGTTTGGCAATTATTCTCAGTATTCTCACTTTTTTAAGTATGTATCAATCTTTACTTAGGTTCGGGAATTTGCACAACCATTTATCAATAGCAAGAATATGCTATTTCAGATAGATTTGACATGACTGGTCGCGACATACTTTAAAAATGAAAGCAGTCTAATCAACAAAAAAGAATATATAGATTTTTCAACAGGCAGAAAGATATGCTACAGCATAAATCAAAAATGGATGAACTCCAATAAGTGAAGAGGTTTGAAATTCAATATCAGATCACAAAGACCTTCAAATCACCCTCCCCCTTATCCCCAACTCCACAACCCCATTTTCCGCATTCGAAGAAACCCGTACAGATTTATTGAATGCTCCCCTATTCTCTGCATCGTATACCACCCGAATTTTAGAGCTTTCGTTCGGTTTCAGCGGGTTCTTTTCCCAATCGGCAACGGTGCAACCGCAGGAGGTTTTAACGTTGAAAATGACCAGAGGTTTGTTCATTTTGTTGACAAAATGGAAATCGACGGCGTACTTTTTACCGGATTTGACTTTGCCCAGATCAATTTCAGTTTTGGTAAACTGAATGATGCTATTGAGTTGTCCTGTGGTTTTAAAATAATCCAGCACCTGGGATAAATACTGCAAAGTCAGATCTTCCATCTGGTCATCAGGCAGGAAGGTGTAGAGTATTTCATTTTGAGGATTTACGATAAAAAAATAGGGTACATTCAGGTTCTCAATTTTCTTGTTTAGCTGATCGTTATTGACTTCAAAGTAGGGATATTCGAGATTAAGGCTCAGACAAAAATTTTGAGCTTCAAAAGGTTTAGCTGAGGTCGTCCAAAAAAGGATGTTGTTGGCCCCTATTTGCTGAGACAAATCCTTTAAAAATTTAAGAATTGGAATGCAAGATATGGTATTTGAATCTTTGAATCGGAAAACCAGCTTGGACTTTCCGTTGAGGACTGTAGCCAAGCTGGTTTTCTGACCATCACCATCCATTAATTCAAAATCGGGAGTCAATTCAGATTCACCGAGGGTTTTTGTTTGAGCAATCATCTTCTCACTCAGAGCCCTGTTCTTTTCAATTTCAGTCTTCAAGTTGGATTTGTTGAGATAGAGCAAATAGCCCAAAAGACAACTCAGGAGGATGAAGAAAACGGCGATTGTGAGGTTGATGATCTTTTTCATTTTGGTTATTTAGTCTTGCTACTGAGCAAATATTACCAGGTTTTCTCCCCTGCTTTTATTTTACGCAATGTTTCCGTCATGTTTTTAAGGCCTTCTGCATCTTCCTTGTTTACGAATGATACAGCTTTTTCTTGTTGTTCTATTGCTTCCTTTTGACGACCCAGTTTAAAAAGCAAATTGGCGTACGTATCCAGAAACTGTGAACTTTCAGGGTTAAGCTGAAGAGTCCGTTCGGACCAGCCAAGAGCCAGTTTGAGTAAATTTTTGTCTGATGACCTTTTGAAAACTTCCCATGCATTTTCGTTCAAACCGAACATGATTTTACTTTTATCTATAGCTTCGAAATAGTTTTTACCCTGGGCATAGTTTTCAGCATTGAGTTGTCCAAATTTTCCGGCTTTTGCATCTTCTTCAAATTTCAGGACGCTGGCCTTACTCATTTCGACAAGTTCCGCATCGGTCGTTTTCATCAGTTTATTCGCTTGTTGGCTGGCGTATTTCACGTAATTCTCATTATCGCCGGTCCCTTTGTAGTAAGTCATATAAAGCGTTTCCGCAGAGGAGACATCTTTCGATTCCTGTGGCAAGAGTTCATAGGCAGAAATCGCTGCATTCAGCTGCTTTTCATCCTTTGTTTTAGCGGCATTGGTTATGGTGGTCACGATGCTTGAACCCATCATATTGCCTACAGGAAGTTTCTTTTCAAGGAACAGAGCCTCATTGGCCTTTAGATTTTTAAAAGCCTCAGCCGTTACATTCAAAAAATAGCCATCTATCTTGTAGAACTCCAGTATGACATCCGAAGTGCGCTGATCTTCGGGTAATAACAGCAAGTACTCATCCAATAACGAAGCATTGGAAATTCCCAGTTTCTCCCGTTTTTTCATGTACTCCAGAAAAAAGACCGGATCGCTCTTTTTAACCAGGTATTCTTTGTCCCAGTCGGCTATCGGTTTTGGATCGTTGTATTCTGCCAAAGCCTCTTTGGTTTTTTCTATAAATGTTTCTGCAGGCATAGAGCCCAGAAACCTGTAAAAGAACTCCCCTTTGGGATTGATAAACAGATAGGTTGGATAGGCCGTCACAGTGTAAAGCTTGGCTAAGTCTACACCTTCACCCTTCTCCGCATCAATTTGATAATTGATAAACTTGTCGTTGAAAAAAGTACCTACCACTTCTTGTGGAAAAACATCCTTGCTCATCATTTTGCAAGGCCCGCACCAGGTGGTGTAGACATCAACAAAAATAGGCTTGTTGGTCTGTTTCGCTTTAGCGAGGACTTCCTTCCAGGTGCCTGTTTCAAAGATTATACCCTGTGAAAAGCCCACCATGGAGCATAGTAATGCTGTGAGGAGAAGTAATTGTTTTTTCATAATGAATGGTCTATTAAATCTATATTTAAAATTGATTGGTCTTCTCATTCGTATTAATCTTTCCATGTCTTCTCACCCGCTTTCATCTTGCGAAGTGTTTCTTCCAGACCTTTGTAATCCTCTACATTCTTTTTATCTGCGAAAAGCAGTGCCTTTTCTTCCGTAGCGATGGCTTCTTTTTTGTTTCCGAGTTTATAAAAAAGATTGGCGTAGGTATCCAAAAAATGAGCATTCTCTGGTGAGAGTTCCAACGAACGTTTTGACCAGCCAAGTGCATCCTTAAGTATTTTTTGATCAGAATCCGATTCGAACATTTGCCATGCAATATCATTCAGATTATTGTACACCTTACTAATTTCCTGTTCCTTTATAGAAACTTCAAAATTGGCAATGTATGAAGAATCAAGTGTCTCAAAGAGACCCGTATGAACCAGTTTTTCTAAATTCTTGATTTTAAAACTACTTTTTTGAGCAATAACAGCCTTTGTTTGTTTCATCAAATAGTTGTTAGATAGAGAGATGGAGTATTCTCTGATTTTTTCTTTGTTTGCAGAAGTCTTAAAATAACTCAAATAGAGCTCATCCTTATACAGTTGACTTTTCAGATTTTCCGGCAGTTTATCGTAGGCTGATAGTACCGTGTTGAACAATTGCTCATTTTTAGACCAAACCGCATTATTCGCTGTATTAAAAAAACTAAGGACTATCTGATCATCGAGAATATAGGGTAGCTTCTCTTCTAAGACTTGAATATTATTCATACAATAGTCGAAAGCATAAGTATTGATTCTCAAGTCATTTCCCAGCATTATATACAAATCAA